>Ga0307513_10008397_pt1 | contig 13221 bp, 6 predicted proteins | sample 15_EM_MG_FD_202174 | JGI IMG/M metagenome (GOLD analysis project Ga0307513, IMG submission 202174) | Populus trichocarpa ectomycorrhiza microbial communities from riparian zone in the Pacific Northwest, United States - 15_EM | ecosystem: Host-associated > Plants > Roots > Unclassified | place...
CTAAGTTTGGCCCTCTCTTTGTCCTTTCAATTTCAGTACTTAAACTCATCAATCAATCCTTTCATTTATGTGATAGGCCTGCATTTAAGATGAATATTTACCATAAATTAAAGGTATCTTATGGTATCAGACTTGCTATTATAAAACATGCTTTAGTTAAGGAGTTATTGATACTTCAAGTGCAAAATGATAATATAAAACCTTGATAAAAATGCACTTTTAAGTACTAATCAGTGGCCATGAAAGGGAAGGGGGGAAGGAGAAAAGAAAGGAGAAGGAGAGGAAAGTAACGTAACGTGTTGGTTGTTACGTTGATAAGGAGGTCCGACTGGTGGCTCAAAAGGTGTTGGTGGAAGAGATTGTGGCCGACGTTAACTATGGGAAAAAGAAAAAGAAGAAGGTTGCAGAGGAGAAAGAGAGATGAGCTCGTGACGGCTATTATATCGCTAACAAGGAGCTATGTTGGTAGAGAAGGTTGGGTCGCTCTTGTTCACGGCGGTGCTGAGGTGGAAGTGGCAGAAGAGAGCACAGAGATAGAGAGGAAAGGAGAGAAGATCGTGGTGGAAACAAAACTAAGGGAGGGGAGGCTGATTTTTTGCTGACTTTAAACTTGATTTTATTCTCCCTCAGGCATGAAGTCCACCCTTATATATAGGGGGTGGAAGAAGGACGTTTTGTCTTTACTGGTGTCAAATCTTAGCCCTTGTCTCGACCCAAAAGAATCCCAACCGTTGGCTCAAAATAGCTATCATAGAATGTCAGATTTGTTATAGGAAAAGGGCTGGTTGGGTTAACCACTTTGAGGCGATACCACAACCACTGTGGCCTCAATTAGCTAGAACAAATCACATTGGTGTGTAGTCAGTTGTCATGCCATAATTTTCGTGTAAGTTTTGTCCAATTTAGTGGAGAGATGAAGTATAAAACAACTCGGGAAAAAGGCCACTCGAGTAGCTTCTCTAGAGAAGAAGATGAACAGTCAACCCCAAAACGACATCGTTTTGGTAAAGTTCATTTTAGTCCTTTGATTTTCAATTTCTCTCAATTGCACCCCTGATTGGCTTCAAACTTTCGATTTTATTCAATTTTGCCCCTGACAAAACTTCAATTTTAGCCTCGAATTTTAGCACCTTTTTCATTTTGATCTTTGGTTTCAGAGTTTTTAATTTAACCATTAATTGGCCATTAAACTTTCAAATCTCTTCAATTTCACTTCTAATTTCAGGCAACTGGATTCCCAAAGTTCGGTGTCTTTTCTAAAGTTGCCCTTGGTTGCAAATTTGTTCAATGTAGCTCTTAATTGATTCCAAAACTATTCTTGCAATTTTACCTATGATTTCAATCAATTGACTTGGTAAAAATTAAATTTTGTCTTCTAAAATTCCAATATGCTCAATTAAGCCTAAATTGGGCTCCAAAACTTAATTTTTCACCAATTAAGCCCCTAATAAAATTAATTTGATCCATTTAAAGTATAATTATGTCCTTACACCTAATTAAAACCTTTAATTGGCCCATGATTAAATCAAATTGACCTATTAAAAATCTAATTATGTCGTTAGGCTTAATTTTTATGCACCTTCGTCCAATAATCATGTGACTTGACCTTGAATTTGTATAATTGTGTTTCCAGTTTTGGGTAAAATGGGGCACAATTTGGTTTTTAATTTGTTCGAAATTACAACTTGATTTTTTTGTACATGTGAAATCCTTCCAGGTTGCTTTTGCCAAAATATCAGCCCTCTTGCTATCATTATTTTATTTTTTTATTTTATTTTTAGAGAAAAAAAAGTAAATTTAGGGAATAACTCAGAAATGAGTTATGACATCTAGGGCGAGGGTGTTATTATTATGCGGGAAAAGATCATCTTCATATAAATTACCCTATGAGAATTGAGTTTAATCAGGTATAGTCACAACCAGCTTAGAGCCAACTTTAGTCAGTCATATTGGATATGCCAGCTAGACAAACACAAACTGTGGCTAGTGGCATTAAAAGTCATGGTAGGGGCCAAGGTGATAGAACTCAGAGCAAGGTGTATCACATGAAACATGATGATCTCATAGCTTCTCTAAAAGTAGAAGTAGGTATGTTATAGTTAAATTCCTTTCTTGTATATGCATTAATTGACCTTGGTGCTACACACTTTTTCATAGCATGTAAAAGAGTAGAAAAACTTGGAAATAATCTTAGTAAGAAAGAAAAGGGAGTGCTCTATTAGGTAAAATTGTAAAACATTGATCATGTAATTTTAGAAGTAAGGTTTATTTTAAAAAGGTTGGAATTAGGGGTTGACTTAATACCCTTAAAACTACATGAACTTGATGTAATATTAAGTATAGATTGTTTAGGTACAGATAGAGCACTAGTAGGCTGCCTTGCATAAAATAACATTATTGAGACATTTTAAGAATATTTAAAAAGTATATTTTTTTATGATATTGACAAGTGTATTTTTTATTAATTATTGGTGTTTTTTTTTATTGTTGTTGATTTTTTTTATTATATTATTAAATTAATCAAAATTATTAAAAAATTTAAATCAATAATCCAGGTTTTATATTCTTCTTGCTCCGTTGAAAATGTTATCATCGTTTGGAATTTTCATTCTCCGTTAAAAATCCCAACTTGTCGTGATTTTGACAAAAGTGATTAAATTATATTTGGTTCATCTCATCGGAGAGACTACAGTGGTAGAGAAGGAACTCTCTTCGGTGTACCAATGTAAGGTTCTGAACATAGTTATCAAACCCGGCCCGGCGGTCGGATCTCAAGTTTCATGGGTCAACTTGGGTCAACCCGGAAAATTAAAAAAAAAACATTTAAAGTTTTAATATTTAATATGAAAACATTAAGAAAAAATCCATGTGAATATAGACTATACATGTTGTAAATAATGAAGTTTAAAAGAATATTTTAAAAAGTTTTTTATCCCACATTGAAAAGATATTATGTTATGCTTTTAAGTTGAAGTATTTCAACCAAAAACGTTTTTATCCCACACTGAAAAAACATAACTTTTTTTCTTGTGAATATAGAGTATATATACGAAATGACTTCAAATCCCACATTGAAAAAATAACTTTTTTCTTGAGAACATAGAAGTATATATACTAATAGGTTTCAAATCCCACATTAAAAAAAAATATAACTTTTTTCTTGTGAACATAGAATATATATACTAAAGGACTTCAAATCCCACATTGAAAATATATTATATTATCCTTTTAAGTTGAAGTATTTAAACCAAAAAGTTTTTTATTCCACATTGAAAAAATAACTTTTTTCTTGGGATCATACAGTATATATACGAAAGGGTTTCAAATCCCACATTGAAAAAATATAACTTTTTCTTGTGAACATATAGTATATATATACGAAAGGGTTTTAAATCTCATATTGAAAAAATAACTTTTTTCTTGGAAACATAGAGTATATATACTGAAGGGTTTCAAATCTCACATTGAAAAAATAAAATATTTTTTTAATATTTATATAGTGAACTTTAAACAGTGTTAATAACCAACTAAAAACATATGAAAAAAAAGGGTATAGAAGAAAAACCACATTTAAAAAAAAATACATCGGGTGTCGCCCGGGTCATGGGTCGACCAAGTTTGGCCGGGTCGTTGCCCCGACCGGTCTTTTGACAAACCCAAAACGATCCAGCTACCAGGTTGACCGAGTCCCGGGTCGACCCGCCGGGCTGGTCCAGGTTTAATAACTATGGTTATGAAGCTTTGTAATATGGCTTGAATTGGGTTTTGAATTTTTAATTAAAATCTTTTAAGCTGTTTAAATGATCTTGGTATCTTACTTTATGGAATATTTTATCTTTATCCATCATATATAATCAACTTGGTTAATAATTAGTGCAACTTAAAAGGAAACAGAATCTAAGAAAAAACTTATGGACTGTTTAGAAACACAATAATGCTTTAAGTTTTTGAAAAAAATTAAATTGAACCTTCTTGTTCAAATACAATATTTCTTCACCAAGGAAAATAGAAAACTAATTTTAATCTTTCATAAACTTATACTGAAATTGAAAAACATATTTTAAAGATTTTCCACTGTTTTTCTTTACAAGTAGTCCTCTCTTTTCAAAATGAAAGAAAAAAATGAATAATATAATTCTTTTCCTTTCATATACAAGCACAGTTTAGTAATATAAAATATTAAAATTATTTTTTCTACATTTCCATATTTAGTTATTGCCATAAATTTATTTTTTTATTATAAATCTAATATAAAGATTTATTTTCTTAGTTAACAAAATAACGTTTTCATGATAATTTTTTCTTTAAATGAAAAAAAATAGAATTTTATATTATATTGTGAAAAATATAAAATATTAAGATAACTAGTATAAATTATATATAGTTTTATTTCCTTAAAAAAACTAATTGTAATCTTGATGTATTTATTATTTTTTAAATGAAAAATTCATTTTCATTCTGAACAAATGAACATGTGTTTTAATTTTTCATTGCAAAAGAAAAACTAGACAAGTTATATATATATATATATATATTTTTTGGCTAGTGAATAGATCATAAAGTTTTATTTAACTTCAGGCTTAATTTTTTTTTTTCCTTTTCGAAACATTGTTTTTTCAAAAATTAATTTCAAGATCTTAAATTAATGTTTTGAATTTTAAGTTCTCTTGTAACCTTTTTTTTTATATAATAAATTTTTTATCCTTTTAGTTTAATTTGTATGAAGCATTCATTTAATCAAATTTATTTCCTGTCGTAACATGAAATTATAATTGAGTGATTTCCTAGAAGGGTATTTTGGTTACTTCCCATTTGCCCTTCCATTCTCTAAGCCGACTTACCTTCTCTTCTTGATCCCTCCTTAACTATATTTTTATTTTAAGGCTTCTCTCTTTGATTTTTTTTTTAAGCCATAACTTTATCAGCCTTCTATTTGTTTTTCTTTTCTAAAGGAAGGAATTAATAAAGTGATGTAGGTGGTGTTTTAAAGGAAGAGAAAGTATGGTGGGCTTTTAGAGTCGGCCATGAAACTACAAATGTATTTTTTTCTAGCAATAAGTGTTTGGTAACTTCTTTCAAGCTTATTTTTATTTTATTTTTTTGGTTTTGTTGTTTGTAGTATGTGTGGAGATTATATGTGTGTTTCATTATGTGATTGAAGATTTTGATTTCTTTTTAAAAGGGAAGTATATTGATTTCTTTGTTTTTGCATTCGTTCATATGAATGACCTTAATGGATTGTATTTTTTTCATGTAAAACAAAGATAGGATCTTTAGGGGGGTATTGAGTTCTCTTTATTGATTCTAGTGATTTTGCTATATTTTTTAATATATAGGTTCTGGTGACTTTGGTTTATTTTCAAAAGGGAGGTATATTAAGTTTTTTGTTGCTTGTTGTATTGGTTTTGGTATTGATCTTGATGAATTTTATTTCCTTTAGATGCTTCAAATGTGTGAGGTGCACGTGTGCAGCATTGTGGCGATTGTACTATCGATTCGGGATCTTTAGTTGTGGGTGGAAAGAATAAGACATTCTTATCATTTATCAATAAAAAAAGCTTTGGATTCACCACTTAGTGTTTTAGTTACTATGAACCCTAATTGGTCTTTAGAGTATGGATTAGGAGACTTGTTGTGTATAAGAAAAACAATATCACCATTAGTACACCCTATCAAGGTAAACTACATCGTTTATTTGTCTGGTTACTAAAGCACTATAATATTTTTCAAATCATTGGTCTGTCTATTGGTCAAAGCAAGTCCACCCCAATAGAGTGTATCATGACTTTATAGGTCAACCCTAGTCATTCTAAAGCCTAAACATATTTTTTGTGTTTTTGTTTCTTTTGATATTTCAGAATAATCCTTGATATTAAAATAAACATATTGATGTTTTTATGTTTTTGAAATGTAGGCCAAGTTCTCATGAATTTAATAAACTTGTTATTAAATTAAAAAATACATGCAAATAATATAAAAAACTATTTTTCTTGAAATTTTGTTATTAACAAAATGTTATATAATGCTATGTATTTTTTTAAAAAAAATTATTTATGCAAATATGATTTTTATTTGAAAGACTTGATCATATGCAATTTAAAAATATTTAAATGTATTTTGTTTTTTTGAAAAAAAAATATTTTTGTCTTTTTTGCGAAAGAAAACATGTTTATTTAATATTGAAAAAACACCTCGCGTTTAGATCATAATCTCAAATATTAAATAATAAAGATAAAAATATGAGAGACATAAAAAAATATTACAAATAAATCCCTTAAAGGCATAAAATCAAATTAGTTTAAGGGTTTTCGTTTGGCAAACATTAAAAAAAAAAAGAAACAACGCTGGAAAAATCAGGGCAAACACGCCCTTAGCAAAAACTCAAAGGCTTAGGAATCATTTTTAGGTTACATTTGACAAACACACCTTAAGAATAAAAACATTGCATTTTTTCTCTTGAAAATTTTTTGGCATCCGAACTCGCCCTTAAAAATCTAACGACTTAACCCACACACGTGGGCTGGGCTTCCAAGACCAAGCCTAAAACCCTAATACATGACCCATAAATAAAATAAAAAAGAAGATCAAATGGAGTTTTTGCTTGAATTTATCCAAGAATATGAAGAACAATCATGCAAACCCAGACATTGAATTGATGCTACAAACGAGATTTCATCAAATCATGGACTTAGAAAGATGCAACGTGAAAGATTAAAGCATAATGATTTATCAATGTGGAAAAAACATGTTATAAGTTTCAAGAATCAAATATGATAGTCTTTAACCCTAAACCCAACATTCAAATAAGTTAAAGATCGATTGATCTAATGTAAGCCTCATATGGAAAAGATAAGTGCACTGAATGATTGATTTTATAGTATATACCTTTCGAACACATTGTTGCTTTCTTTTCTGGAGTTTATTGATTCTTTCACCTCTGTTTCCAGCTCCTATGGTCCTTGATTTTGTGTCTTTTTCAAGCACGATTTCTTTGTATTTTTCTCTTAATAACTCAAGAACTTCTTTTAATTTTTTTTTCGTTCCTCTTTATTTTCTCTGTAAGATTTTTTATTTTTTCTCTAACCCCTTTCCCCATTCTGCTTAAAAGCACCTGCCCTTTTATAAGCCAATCAAAATAGAAAGTTACAAAACCATGGTGGTTTTGCCAAGAGGTTTATTGGAGATTCTTATTCTTTCTCTTCCAAAACCTTTCTTCTGAAAGTGATGGTGCCTAGTCTCTTTTTTTGTCTTCTTTCATGGGTGAATGTGTTCTTCTTTTATAACATATGGGGTTGGGTATTTTGTCAAGATCATTTTGAAGATTAGGAAATAAACATACCATTGGTGGACTTTAACCTTGTAAAAGGGATGTATATCTACCATTAGGAACAAACTTTACTTGATTTGGATGTCTAGAACTTCACATTCATTAATTAGAAGGTTAGCCCTCAATCATCTTGAATTTGCTCATGCAGGGGAGGCGAACTAGGGACAAGATATTATCAAGTTTATCATGCCAATTGAGGTACAAATATTTTACGAGTATAATTGATCATTGAAAAGGAAGTGTTTCTCAATCGATTAGTACTTATTAGAACCTTTGATAAGGTTAGAGATATCATGTTCATTCTTCTAAAAGTGTCATCTCGATTAGCCTTTTTGACCAAAGAAGAAGAATAAACAACAACTAAACGACATAGCATTCATTCTCTCCATTAAAGTTTAAGTGACGTGTTATTTGTCTAAACCTTAAAATTAGTGTTTTTTTAAAATAGGATTTTGGGAAATTGCAATCTAGTCCCTTTTCTTCTAATTTCAGTGTATGCATCCTTAGTTGACCCAAAAACTTCTCAATCTTTTCAATTGAATCCCAGAAAACATTGATTGACATCCTTTAATTCATGCGCCTTTTGCTAATTAGTTCTTGGTCTCTAGATTATGCAATTTGACCCTTATTTCACATCAAACTTTCAATTTATCTCAAATTGACCATTAGTTTGATCAATTTTAGTCCTTTGGTCCTTGGTTTTGAAGTTTTGCAAATAAATCCTTAATTAACCTTTAAACTTTAAATTTCTTTCAATTAATCCCTTGATTACACCAATTTGGCCCTTCAAAGTTTTAATTAGGTCTATTTTCTTTCAATTATTGCAAATTGATCTGAATTAGGCCTTCAAACTTAATTTTTCTTCAATTGAGTCTTTAATTTAATTAACAAAACCCATTAAAAATATAATTAAGTCCTTAAACTTAATTAATTCTTCCAATTTTGACCAAATTAACTTTTAAACTTAATTTTTGTTTTAATTAAGTACTTAATTAAGTCAATTAAACTCATTAGAAATTTAATTAGGTCCTTAAATTTAATTAAGTCCTCTAATTTGGGTCAAGTTAGATTTCAACCATAAACTTTGTTTCAAATTAAATCTTTTTTAAGTCCATGTTGTCAAAATATCTCAATCTGATTAATTATTCTTCTGGCATTTTTACCTATTACAACTCAAAAGCTTATATCCTTATATATTGAAAATATTTATGAATTTTTTATTGCACTTCTCATTAGTTATCTTATTGTATTACTTAATAAATATGCATAATTTATTAAAATACAACATACTCGCTCTATGGAATTTCTATAGAATGATTCTTGAAGTGATCATCAAGTTAAGACCATTTTTAGATATGCCTATAACATATAATTAAAGTAACTTATAAATTATTTGTTTTCATGTATGCATATCATCTAAGCCTCTATTACCTCTAAGAAATTAACACAAAGTAACCATTGATTCTTGCGTGTAGTCATAACTATAAAACCTTAATAAACTATAGGAATAATCACTTACGTATGACTCATTTACAATAAGTTTACGTCCATAATAACTTACAATTTCTTTCAATTAATACTTGAAAAAATATTTCTTCATTATCATATTACCCATAATAACTTGTATATTGATTTGCGTAATCATTCATTGTAAGTATTCTTCCCACAATTTCCACCCTCCAATTTCATTAGTTTATTTTGACATCTTCTGAGATTATCCATAATTCATCAATAATACTTTCCAATTATAATGTTTTCATACCATTTTATCTTACTAGCATATTTAATTCATTCTATTTCTTCATTTTGTAACACATTTATTTGTACCACAATTTATTCTATTAATTTATTGATTTCTCATTTCAATAAAATTTCAACAAAGTTTCCTTTTAATTTTCTGTCGTTTCAACATCTTCATTTCCTATTTTCCAACATAATAACAATTCATTTCTTTTATCACATCACAATTGTGAAACACACTTTTCGATCGATTTCATCAATAATTAATAGGAACCTAATTTTTTTTATCACAATTTCAGTAAAGTTTCCTCTAGAAAAAAACGTTCCAAGTTATCGACAATTTCTTGTTTCACAAGCAACATTCTCAAACCAATGTTATGTTATCATTTCCTTGATCCAATATCTCCTAGATCATTTCCACATCAATACATTTCCAGCAAACTAATTATGTCACAATATGTTCATAAGAATGTATTATTGTATTACAATTCTACATTTATGACAAAAGAAAGTTAATGTATTAAATATTTAGTTCACCTACCTTTACAATAAGACTTTAGTATTACTATTTACATTCTTATTATAAAATATTCACACATGTCTTCTAAGTCCAAAAGAAACCTAATATTATTTATTATGTTACATGACCAAAATACAAAGTGTTTTATCTTGAAGCTAATATAAGGAACCTCAAAATAAGACAACCAATAATATAAAACAAACCAAATAAATAAAATAATTCCAACTAGAGGGGATTAAAGCAATATATTCACTTCCATACTTGATAATTTTTATATCAACAACTCAATGCCGATATTAATTGTCAAAGTGATATCATTAATCATCTCCCCTCGATATGGTTAATAAAAAAAATATGTCAATACCAAATCATCTGGTATCATTAGCCACCAATCTATTGATAAACTAATCAATAAATATTGATGCCAACATGCTCGTGTTAACATCATTAGCCTTTCCTGCTCTTTCAAATATTATTAATCACTAATGTGGATGTTAATACCCTCATAGTGACATCATTAGTCTTTCTTATTATCCGAGAATGACTAATCACTAAAAACAATGTCAATAACCTTGTAATGGCATCATTAGTCTTCCTTATTATCCGAGAATGACTAATCACTAATGTCGATCTTAATAATCTTGTAGTGACATCATTAGTCTTCCCTATTATCTAGGAAAGATCAATCATTAATGTCAATGTCAATACCCTCGTAGTGACATCATTAGTCTTTCATGTTATCTAGGATGAACTAATCAATAAATGTTGATGTGAAATAACCATTAACATTGTTAGCCTCCATCCTCGTAACGACTAATCAAATAAAATTTCCTTATTCTTATTCCACTGAATTAATTTCTTTTTATGTCAAGACAGATCAATGACAATTTAAAAATTCTAGAAATTCCACCGATATAATAAATAACTAGGAATAAGTGTTAAGCACCTAACTATTTCTCTAGTAGATTGAGCTCTTCCAATGGCAGATGATCCGACTTCGAGTGCCCCTCCTGATCCCAAAATAGAGGTACAAACATGAATATGTTTTTAAGCCCAATTAATACACACTTTACTTATTGACATCAAATTCTTTTAACATATTAACGTATTAGTTCTTCCAATTAAAATCCATGTATATTTTTCATTTCTAAACATACTTTAGCGTATACATCATATTCGTACAACTATAAATACATGTGTACAAATATTTCCAACATATATTTTAACAACTTCTTCCCATTATTTATTCTCATATAACTTCTTAAAGATTTTAATATAACTTAAAAAATCTCTCATATTTTGTATAATATAACCAATAAATACATAGAAACTTTCATCCCTATTTATAATACTAATTCCACTCAGATTTCATCCCCTTCCGAGTTAAAAATTGTGCGATTGCACACAAGACTTATATTAGCGGTCAAGGTCATTTGCACGTAAAACAACACATTAATTTATTTGAAAAATTCTTAAGTAGTTTTCTAAATATTTTCACCGTAAATTTATAAAAATGCTCCGTATTTAGCACTAGTTTATCAATTTTTGAGTTACGAGTTCACATTATACCTTTTATGTTCATTGGGTAATATTGTCTAGATTACACCACTTATTTATACTGAATTTAACTTGGACTATTTTGGATTTCATTAAATCATATACTGATAATTTTATTTCCTCATACATCACTTAGTTTTTATCATGTTTCTGTATTTTTTTTTATTTTCCAGCCATTTTCACATTTTTATTTTATTTTTAACATTAGCATATAAACATTTTATTTCAAATTCATAAACCTATCATCATCCTCATAATTTAAATGTTCACTTTACTCATTTAAAATAATATCTCCTTTACTAACATTATGGATTTTATCTAGGGTTTACACTTCATCCTCTAGACCTGTCTTTCTTATGATTTTAGAAAAAGAACATTTTTTTATCCTCTTTGATATCAACCTTTATGATTAACTACAACAACTTATTCTTCTGAATTTTTATCAATTGGTTTAATCTCAACATGTTCAACAACTTCAAGGTGTCCTTCATATTTCACTTCTTCTCCATGTCTTACTTTTTTAGTATGTTTAGTGAATTCAAGTTATTCCATTGATTTCACCTTAACCTCATAAATCTATTATTCTTGTTTTTTGACTACTCCTAAAATTCTTGATTCTCTAATGTCTTTTGCCTCAATTTATTTTGATTTTTAATAAAATAACTAGTGATGACTCATGAATTTTTGTATTGAAACTTGAACACCAATCATCTTTGTTTTTTTCAATAGTAATTTCTCCAAGAATGATGATAATTACTACTCTTTTATTTATTTGGGAAGAAACTCTATCACTAGAGCATTTGATTCACCGGCCACTAGAGCTAAAACATTGGGTGTGTGTGAGATGAGAATGAAATCTTTTTCCAACTCTTTTATATCATTCTTTGGAACACTAACATTAAGAGCATCATCAATTATCTTAAACTTAACTGCCTCCTTAAGTTATTCTTTTTTAATTTTGCCTCCTTGCTTTTTGATAAAGTTGAAAAGACAAGAAATAATAACAATCTAATTGTTTATTTGCTGAATATAAAATCTCTTTATAATCTTCTTTTATAAAATCTAAAATTAATCAATTTCTCATAGTTTGCTACGATAGAATTGTAGGCTTGCCAACATGAGCTCTATTTTGTAGAACATCATAGATAATTTTGTGTCTTGCTAATCCTACCTTTTGATAACTATTTTTTTTTTTTCAGTTGAAAGTATTATTTTAACTCTACTAACCATATAATAATTCTTTTCAAAAAATCCCCATCAAAATTGAAAACAAGTTTACAAAAATATTGATTGCAAGATAAGTCTTCAATGCATCATCCATCATACTACTCTCTACATAGTTATTGTGCGTATAGGAGTTTACAGGAATAGATATAGGGACATCTCTCTCCCCATCACGATCCTTGTTTGCACCTCTCTTTGCAGTTAATCTAACTTATTAAATCTCTATATTAGAGTTCCAAGATGCCTTCACAATGCTCTAGTTGGCCTCAATTCCTTCATCATGATGTGGGATGATATTGCAAACAATATCTTTGTTCATCGAATAATTAAGCATATTTACTCTGATACTACTTGACAAAATGTATAGCAAAAAAAAAAAATTAAGGTTTCTTAAACTCTAGAACTTACCGCCCTAAATTGCAGAGAAAGATACTAGGATTTATCAAACCTTGAAATTGTAGCCCATAAGCTATAAAGAAAATTCTAAACTTAAAAGTTTTGAATAATCAATATGTATAATTTCTTTTGAAAATAAACTAGATATCCATGTTTATGTTTATGTTTATACTAGTACTATACCTAAATTCTTATAGAAAAAGAATACTTATTGAAAGTTACATGGCTAATAAAATCCAACTAACATTAAGATTTTTAAACTAAATAAGCTAAAATAAAATGACTAAGAAAAAATCTAGAGAAAAAAAATCTCGAAGAACTACTTCTAGATCTAATTTAGGTATAAAAAACAACCTCGGCTAGTTATTGGCAACCGGTCTCTATAGAACCGGGTCTCTACAACAACATGTTGGAAAAATTTTATCCTGAGATTAAAAATTATTTTCATTTTTTTAAA
>Ga0307513_10008398_pt1 | contig 13220 bp, 11 predicted proteins | sample 15_EM_MG_FD_202174 | JGI IMG/M metagenome (GOLD analysis project Ga0307513, IMG submission 202174) | Populus trichocarpa ectomycorrhiza microbial communities from riparian zone in the Pacific Northwest, United States - 15_EM | ecosystem: Host-associated > Plants > Roots > Unclassified | place...
TGAAGGCATATTACCTAGAATAAGAGTGCTGTTGACATATTTCACTGTTCAAAATTAATAAAGTAATTTTTAAAAGCTTATTTTACATTAAATTGGGTGAATACCCTTGGTAATTAGACAAACCCTTACCCCAACCCACCAAAACCCTTACCCTCATCAAGGGTAAGGGTTTTTGGAGGGTAGGGTAGGGGTACAGCTGAAATACCCCAGGGTTACCCCTGATAATCCCTAGTCAGGGCTAGCCCGTATGCCCCCCAAGCAATGCATTGTCTGATGAACCATGTCGTTTGAAAGAGGGCGATTGTCTTGGATAAATAATCCCCTTTGCTTCGATCGGCAATCTCCTCCTTGGCTCTCCTCCCTCGTAAAGGGTGAACCCACCCATGACGAGGAGGAATGAGTGCGCCCGTGTCCAGTCTGGATGACTTCTTTCATGTTCTTTTATAAAATTATGCGCCGTGTAAGATAGGATTCACAGCTGGGCGTAACGAGAAGACTTTAAATATTGGTAGCAACTTTCATTTACCAACTCGTCGTATCTATACCAAAAATCCATGCTCTTGTTCTTCGGGCAGTGGAGCAGGACCCGGCCCTCTTCTCATGCTCGATTAGCGAAGTCTTAGCGAACAAACTGTATTTACTGTGCCTTACCCCTTGGACGACAACCCTTTGACCAAAAAATGCCCCAAGCTCTGATGTAAACGGAAATTTCTTGCAACCAACAACTATAAGAACTGCGAGCACTGCCGGGGCCATGACAAGGAAAACCAGAAGGCAAAACGAGCACGACGAAAAGATGCGAGAGTGAGAAATGACATGCAGCCACCAGCGACAGGTCAGAAGCGCCGACCAGAGCCAAGAACAGAGTTGGAAAAATCCCCATCCACGCGCCGACGGACCAGTAGTGATCCAAATCTTCACGAAAATGGAAGAGGTTTAACCCCAAGTGACGACGACGACGACGACAGTGATGAATTTGATCCAGAACTTGATGAGAACGTGATTAATCTGTCGTTTTGTTACCTAAAATGATCACTTACTGTTGTATCCATAGTTAGCGGATAATTACTGCGATGCAGAAGACCTTTTTGACACCTAACGTTCAATGTTTAAAAAAGGGTGATATGTGGTCTTCCTTGGAAATCATCCTCTGACGGCAGAGCTGGAGATCTCTCCAAAGGACCGTGTCCACATGGCAGCCAAGGAGATCTGGAGGTTGACTGGATACCATTTTACGTGAGTAACCTTGAACAAAGACTAGTCAGAAACCAACCTAATGTGCAGCGTAAAAGACAACAAAACCTTGAAGACTGGTCGCAGGACGCGTTTTTGGTGCAGTCGAGATGAACGCAAAAAGAAGGCAAAGCCATCACAAAAACCCAGCGCGAAGTTCCGTGATTACGTGGGCATGAAGCGATACCTTTGCAAAAGCAAGTTGACTATCACATATCGCAAGAAGAAAGCTGGACAACCTTACTTGATCAACCTTCCAACAGCACATCAAACATGTCCATTGCGTGGATGTCTCAATGCCGCCAGAGGCTATGCTGATGGTAGAGGAAATACACCCTCAGCCATGGCGTCCAAGGTTCGGGCAGCATATCCAGAAGTTTCGGCGGCGCAGGTCTACAATGCGTGGCGTGAGCACAGCTAAACGTACAGGCGCCGTGATCTCCAGCTACCATCAGCAAAGAAGTTTCTGACGGAATTCGGAGATGAAGCGGACGCTTTTGAGCCAGTTAGCGTGCCAGAGGGAGTGGAGATACTGGCACGGGGGATGAAGAAGATTGCTTAACAAGGAATGTTTTCGAGATTGGTATGGATGCAACTTGTGAGTTTGCAAACCAGGCTGTGAAAAGTCAGGCTAAACGTAATCACAGATAACACAAACTCGAAGCACCTTGGGTTGGTTCCCGTTGACTTATTGCCTCCTTTCAACGGCAACCGCAATTGACCATCAAAGGCGGTTGAAGGCACTGGCAGCATGGACTACATGTTTACGGCGACAGTACGGCATAGATCCCATCTTTACCCATGTCAATAAAGACATGGCCGAGATAGGATGCTTGTGAGAGATCTGGAATGCAAAGATTAGCCTTTGCTGGTGGCATCTACGACGCGCTGTACGTACCCAGCTGGCAAAGGCAAAATTCTCGACGACACCATACAACGTAAAGCACACACACGAAGAGTTTCCCTTCAGTGGCCTCAACTTCATCCCATCAGGGACAAGAGTGGATGTTACCAATTACGGAGGCCCTTGGAGGATGCAAACCCAGACGATTGCCACTTTGACAGTGCACCTGCGATAACAACAGCTGCCGGTGGCCGTGGAGAAATTACCAATAGCCTACGCATTAGGATTCCGACGGCAACCCAGCAAACTGCATCTTGAGCTACGACAAAGGAGAGTCGGTCAGCAGACAAGGAAAACGATGTCGCAACGAGAAACACACCTGGCAGGGCACAGACCACAACCAAGGGAGCTGGATTTACGCTCCGTCTCAACACCAACCCTCCAATTGCGACGCCATTTGAGGCCAACAAAACTGCCGAAAATCAAGAAGAGCTTAGCGACGAGGAAAGCAGAAAGCTGACATACCTTTTGTCATGCCGATTGTCGCGAGGCTATCGTGAACATGATGGGAACTTCATTATTGTGCCCATCCGGTGATTCCAGGATATGTAGCACCAGATCCTAGAGCAATCAAACGGTGGGCAGTTCAGCAAATGTACAGTTCTTGTACCAAGCATAAACTACCAGAGGTATGCGTTTACCTTTAAGAAAACTGGTATCGAAAAGGTAGATGGGCACGCTCGGTTCACGACATGATACCAATTTTGAAGACAACTGTCAAATATTAATGGTTCACCCACTCGCACCAGTTGGCATCGAAAAAAACAGGATTTCCCTCGCCATTTTCGGATGGCCATTTTCGGATGCCACGTTGCGATTTGCTTGTCTAGATCTTGATTACGAAGCTCGCACCTTCCTACTAGGCGAAATTGGATAGTTTGCTGGTTCAAAATGGCCGATATCGTGAGCTGTGTTCATGGCGACGAGATTTTAAGAAAGAGTGGCAAGTCCTAGAAAAGCGACAAATCACACCTCCGGTCAATGATGCATACAAACCCAATGCAGAAAAGTGGATATGTACCTGTCCTGCTTTCGCCACGAGCCGCTTCCTCTCAGGCAAGACGTTGAACGTGTCCCACCCATCTTTTCCTCGAAGTCAGGCGCCACCGGACGACACCATTTTGGCGGCATCAAACCTTGAAGGTGATACTGGAGCAAAGCCACGTCGATGAGGGCAGAGCCGAGGCTGTAGACATTGAAGACCATATCGACCTGGGTGGTGTGGGTGGAGAAGAGGAGTAAAACGAGATAGAAGAGGTTGTCGAAGCACGAGGAGAAGGGGGCACATTCGAAGAGGCGATGAATGCCAACGTTGATCCTATCGCCGAATTCGCACAGGGTCTGCGATACCAAGTCCAGTTCCGTGACCAACGGATGCTGAGCACGCTGGAGCGTGAGGGGGCTGGCGTTCTGCGACTTGCGAGGGCCTGTATGGAAAAGGAGAAGAAGTTGCAGTCAACGAGGGGGAGAAGCACCAACAACGTAGAAGAAGTCAGCAATCGCCCTAGGCCGAAATGAACACATGATCGACGAAAGGGGTATTTCGAGCCCAACAAAACGTATCAGAACGGTCCTCAGGCCTTCTGTTATCTTGAGGGGACGCTTTCAGTAAGTCTTTCTCAGGGTGGTTCTCACGACAATCCTCTCGCTCCTTCTTTCGCACTTGCCACTGATCTCAGCTATGTCGAAAGCGCAATCCTTCAAAGCCAAAGTACGATCCAAGTTTCTACCCGCCGAAACCAAAGAACGGCTGGGTCGTGCAACCAGCACCGCGGTCGATGGCTTGAAATTGATTCTTGATCTTTTCAAAGCGCCAGCAGATGTTGTTGGGGTTCCCGGATTGAAGGCCGGGATAGAGGGCCTCCTAATTGTTATCGATGTGATCAAGGTATAGATATCTATTACCTTATAATTTCGCCCCTTAATGAACAAATAGAAAACATCTCAAAATGTGGACGATCTCGAGCAACTGGCGGGTCGGATCAGTGAACTTGCGAAAAGCCTCGAGAAATCAAAGAACACTGGAACACCTTCCCAGTCGATGCAGGATCGACTAGATCTTCTATCAAGGCAGGCCTTCCGATGATTGGCTGAAATTCACTGTCCTGATTAACGACTCTCAGTAAATGGATTGCGGTTGCAGCTGGCGCGAAGAAGCTTGCTTCCCGTGGGGTGATGGAACGCACCTTAAACTACCTCAACGATGCGGTGTCTATAACTGGTTATGTCCGGGAAATTTCACAGTCGATCGAAAGCTTCATGGTGAGTACCCATTCTTATCGGTCTTGTACTAACTAATATCACCTAAATCAGATAGGAACAATGCTCGCGATGGAGTTCTCGCTAGACGTTAGCTGACCTTTCTGTTCATCTAACAACCATTCAGCCCCTAAAACGAATTTGATTCGCAGGAACACGTACATTTTATGAGAGATGCCGCCACCAGGCTTGAAGGAAAACTTGACAATGTACAAGAAACCATAAACGACGGATTTCATGTATGTTTCTTCGCAATGTGGATCTTGTACCACCTTACATTTTCGCTAGGGAGTGATGGCGAAGTTAGATGTGAAAGGTAACTACTCGTTAAGCTCCTAATTACATAGAAAACCTCACCTGATACGTCCAAGACGGTTACCCACCTATGGTTTCATCTGCAGCATTCGAATCCCTTGATCCGCAGAAGATAGTGCGATGTTTTGAGGGGACGAGAGTAGATGTTCTAGGCCAACTCCGTCGGTGGATAGATGAAGAAAATGCCGGCGATAGCACTGTCCCCAATGCGCCGATATTTTGGATCAATGGTTCGGCTGGATCGGGGAAGACTACGCTCGCGTATACCTTCGCCGATGAGTGCAAAAGACGTGGAATCCCCGTTACGAGCTTCTTCTGCTCTCGCGACTTTTCAGACCGAAGCAATCCGAACCTGATCTTTGCATCCATTGCCCATCATCTCGCGCAAACGTTTCCGTCCTTCGGTATTCGGTTAGCCGAGGTTCTTCGTTCGAATCCCCACCTAGCCTCTGCGAGCGTCCCTTATCAACTGGAAGAATTAATCATAAACCCCCTTCGATCTACTCGTGACTCGTTCCGTTTATGCCTCATCGTGATAGATGCTCTCGACGAATGTAAGGACGAGGGAACCACATCCATCATCCTATCCTCACTCTCTCGTTACGTTTCCGAAATCTCACCACTGAAGATTTTGGTAACTAGTCGACCGGAACAGTCCATCACGTCCGTTTTCGCCTCTAGGTCGGGTCATCTCAATGCAGCATCTCAACGTCTGGTCTTGCACGAACTGGAGCTCGGTGTTGTGCAACAAGATATCAAACTATATCTCTCATCAGCTCTCCGGGATATCGCAGAGCGCGACAGGCTCGATAGTTCATGGCCGGAGGAGGAGGATATCCAGGCACTCGCAACTCTTTCCTCCGGCCTCTTCATTTTTGCAGCGACCTCAATCAAGTTTGTCGAAGATAGAAATGATTCTGATCCAGTAGGACAACTCACACGTCTCCTCGACGGAAAGGATTTGAGTGCCAGTGTACAATCATCCCCATACCATCATCTTGATAAATTGTACAAGCAAGTCCTCACGCACGCATTCCCAGATATTTCGATTCAGCTATCAGGTCGCCTGAAAATGATTCTTGGCAGTATTGTTTTTTTACAGGAACCACTTTCCCCCCTGTCTTTAGAGAATCTACTTGGTTTGGCCCCCTCAGCTGTTCGACAAACTGTGGTGCATCTTTGCTCCATTTTACTTTTACCAGACAGCGACACCCGACCAATTCAGCTACACCATCCATCATTCGCTGATTTCATAACATATTCTAATCGACGCTGCGATGCGAAATTTGCAGTTGACAGCGAGAAACAGCACACATTACTTGCAATTCAGTGTCTCAGAGCCACGCAGTCACTCAAACGAGATATATGTGGAATCGGCAATCCATGTATATTAAATAGCGAAGTTGATGGTTTATCTTCACGTATTACGGCCAATATTCCACCTCACATCCAGTATGCATGCCGCTATTGGATATTCCACATTACCCATGCCCTAATCGCGGATACCCTAGTCGACCTCCTGAAGGAGTTTTGCACGAAATATCTTCTCTACTGGATCGAAGTTTGTAGCCTCTTAGGAGAGCTTCGAAATATTTTGGTTGGTTTATATGCTGTAAAAGACTTTCTGTTCAAGGTGCGTGCTTTGGGTGTTAGAATGCGTCTAAAGCTTAACTTATTTCACAGAAAAAGGACTTTGTTGAATTGGTCACTGTCATTGCTTTGCTAGATGATTGCGAACGGTTTATTCGCGAGTTTTTCTCAGCCATTAACACGTCTTGTCTCCAAGTGTATCACTCAGCATTACATTTCACCCCAAGGCGGACCGCTCTCTGGAACCTGTACAAGCACAAAAGATTGTCTTTAGGCAACTCAAATATTTGTATAGAGGAGACTTGGAGCCCATGTGTGCGGATTATAGATGGCCATTCCTTCTGGGTTAGGTCTGTCGCATTCTCACCCGATGGCACTCAAATTGTGTCTGGATCCGACGACAACACTCTTCGACTGTGGGATGCAGTGAGTGGCGCCCATCTCAACACACTCAATGGCCATTCCAACTCGGTTTGGTCTGTCGCATTCTCACCTGATGGCACTCAAATCGTGTCTGGATCCGCTGACAACTCTCTTCGACTGTGGGATGCAGTGAGCGGTGCACATCTCAACACACTCAATGGCCATTCCAACTGGGTTTGGTCTGTTGCATTCTCACCAGATGGCACTCGAATCGTGTCTGGATCCTACGACAACACTCTTCGACTGTGGGATGCAGTGAGCGGTGCCCATCTCAACACGCTCAATGGCCATTCTGACTCAGTTTTGTCTGTTGCATTCTCACCGGATGGCACTCAAATCGTGTCTGGATCTGAAGACAACACTCTTCAACTGTGGGATGCAGTGAGTGGCGCACATCTCGACATGCTCAATGGCCATTCCGACTCAGTTTTGTCTGTTGCATTCTCACCCGATGGCACTCAAATTGTGTCTGGATCCTACGACGAGACTCTTCGACTGTGGGATGCAGTGAGCAGCGCCCATCTCAACACGCTCAATGGCCATTCCGACCAGGTTAGGTCTGTCGCATTCTCACCCGATGGCACTCGAATCGTGTCTGGATCCAACGACAAGACTCTTCGACTATGGGATGCAGTGAGCGGTGCCCATCTCAACACACTCAATGGCCATTCCAACTGGGTTTTGTCTGTCGCATTCTCACCCGATGGCACTCAAATTGTGTCTGGATCCAACGACACCACTCTTCGACTGTGGGATGCAGTTAGTGGCGCACATCTAAACATGCTCAATGGCCATTCCGACTCGGTTATGTCTATCGCATTCTCACCCGATGGCAAACTAATCATGTCTGGATCCGATGACAAGACCCTTCAACTGTGGGATTCTGCGACTGGATGCAACATTGGGATTTATAATACATCCACTCCCTTTGTTCAGTGGCCTCATCTCAATTGGGAAAGTCAGTCAAGCTTTTATTGCTTTATCAGTGATGATGGGTGGGTTTGGGCGACGGATCCAAAGCAGCGTCTTTGTTGGATTCCGGTCACATACAGGCCACTTGATGTCAATTCTCTGGCAACAAATGGAACTTACATTGCTCTAGGCTCAGTAGATGGACGTGTAATCATCCTTGATCTTTCAGATAGGCCTCTTCTTTAATAGTGTCTATTTGATAATATTATTTGTACATGATGCTGAAATTCCCCCAAACATTTCTCCACGGCCTGGCTGAGTGTGGTTTGAAACGAAAGGCATGATGTACAGTTAGTGAAGCTGCCTGTTTTAGGGGAAAATGGTGCAATTACTTTCTGCCATTGATAGAGTGTGAGCCGCAATATCAATTATGGAAAATTCCCTTAAACTTATGAAGATTATTTAGCGGTAACAAGTTGGCATGAGGAACAACTGTTGAACCTCATCAAGAAGGTCTTGAAGAGCCGTTGGATCTTGGTTTAAATGACATATCTACCAAATGTCAGAATTCAACCCCGGAGCCGATTGACATCCATTGATAATACAACTCTTGCGCCCAACTTGAAAAAATCCGTGGTTGACAGCTGTACACAAGTGAAACCCAAAAACTGGCCATGTAGCGGGATCGTTAGCACTCTGCCACCTGGGAAGAGCGTGAATACACTGTACCCATTCGCACTGCATGAGTCTCTTGGTGACCGATGGGATTATTCAGTAACTGGCAGGAAAGTTCATCCTGCGATCAAGGGGCTGTGATCTTCATCTGGATAACATGCAAATGCATAGCTGGCAGCGATGCCCGGGCACTGGGAAGTCACAAAAGTACAGGATGTACTGTAAGGAGTGCTGGATCCACCATATTGCGGCAATAACATTCAAGCCGAATCATCTTGCACATAGGGATTATCAGGGGTTTTGAAACCCCCAGGGGTCAGGGGTAGGGTAAGTGGGGGTAAGGGTCAGGGTAGGGATTTCCATACCCTTGAAAAACCCTTACCCTTGGCAGGGGTCAAGGGTATTGATCAGCAAGAGAAAAAATGAATATATCACATTTTTTTACCCACAAAAAAAGGGTTTTCCTTCTGAAATATTTGTTTATGGCTTGTATAAAGGCATATTAGATAGAATAACAGTGCTGTTAACACATTTCACTGTTCAAAATTAATAAAGTAATTTTTACAAGGTGATTTTACATTAAATTAGGTGAATACCCTTGGGAATTAGGCAAACCCATGGGTTTTGAAAAACCCTTACCCTGACCCACCAAAACCCTTACCCTCATCAAGGGTAAGGGTTTTTGGAGGGTAGGGTAGGGGTACAGCTGAAATACCCCAGGGTTACCCCTGATAATCCCTACTTGCACATATTATCAAACTGCGTAAATGAAACTGCGTGCGAGTAACGAACCTTCATGCACACTGGTCGGCACGAAATCCCGGCGCTTGCCATCGGAACGTGAATGACGATGGAGACGGCAAAACTGCTGGACACAACACGATGAACAGAGGGAAGGATCTATTGTGGTCTCTGCAACGGAAAAAGGGAGGAGAAATTTGCAGGTTAATTGATTCACCGAATGATGGTACGAATTATCTTGGTTATGTACATTATTTTCTTGTCAAAGTATTCTGCGTATCCCAGATGGCCATCATTCATCTGCGACGTGGATCACGGCTTTCGCCTTGTTCGTCCCCTTTTGAACGGCCAATATAACGTCTCCGACAGTCTCCAAACCATTATATATATCTTCTCGATATTTGATCTCCCCAGAAGCGACCTTGGGAGGGATTTCCGCGAAAAATGCGGCGGCATGCTTCTCCTCGAGGCGGGAGACGATGAACCCATGCATACTGATCGATTTACTGATGAGTTGGAAGAGGTTCTGGAACGACCAGAAGATCAGTAGGCAGTTATATACAAGGGAGGAAATCATATAAACCTTTATGGGGCTCGCGAATCCGGTGTTGTATACAGAGATCATACCACATTCCTGAAGTTGAGGTTTAGATTAAATTCCATTAAGCACGAAAGAACTAGAAACTTACAATGAATCGTGCGCCCACAGTCGCAGCGTCCAAAGCGGCCTCAAGGGTTTCCCCACCAACATTATCCCAGTAACTAATAAGTCAAAAATAAAAGAAGAATCAGCATCGGAGGTGATCTCATATTTCGTAAGTATGACGAACATATCAATAGGGCCTTCCTTCTCCAAAACCTCGGCGGTGCTGGTAGTCTTGTAGTTAAAAGCGACATCGGCGCCGACGTCCTTCATGAATTGAACCTTCTCTTCCGAACCAGCGGACCCGATAACCTTGAGACCCTGGGCTTTCGCTATTTGGATGACGAGCCTAAGTCAAGGGTTCGCTACATGAGTTCCTCTCATCAAAGAGGAAAGGGTGACTTACGACCCGACAGGACCAGCGCCTGCAGAAACAAAGACAGTCTCACCCTTGTGGAGTGGATGATAGTTAGAGTTACAGAGATTCGAAGGCGAGATAATATTTACCTTCTTCGCTTGGGAATATTCCTTCCATGCCATGAAAGCAGTCTTTCCTAAAAGTAGGTAAATGGATTGAGGGCTGGGGGGTAGAAATTTTGATTCAATCATGACGTACCAGGCATACCGAGGACACCGATGAAGGCAGACCAGGGGAGTTTGTTTGGGTTTTCGAAGGTCTGGAGGAGGAAGAGGTCTTTCTTAATGACATAGTTCTGGTGCTCTTAATTAAGGAGACGTTAATTGAGATCTCAAAGATTCAATTACCCAAACCTACCAAGCATTCCGTACACATGGTCTCCGGCTTTCACTTTCGAGTGTTCAGAGCGAAGGACCACCCCAACGCCATGCGATACGAGACTTGGAGCTGTAATTAGCCTTCTCCACGACAAGGAGCTTCAACAACGACTCACGGTTGACCCAGGGCAAACGGTGGGGAGTATGACTTCTTCTCTGGGGCGCGCATACGACCTCTCATGTAGGGATCAATGGAAAGCTCGAGTACTTTGACGAGGAATCCGCCGTCCAGAGTAACAGTATCTGGATCGATACTCTGTGAATCATCATACACCGTCGTCTTTCCAGGTTCAGGGAATCCTAAACACTGCCCGGTTAGTAATTGCCGAATTGCCGTGAACGGATTTTACTGACCTTCCGGGACGGAGTTGAAGATAACGCGAGCATTCTTTACAGGAGCCATTGTGAATCAAGAATAAGCAGAAGCAGAAATGGGCGACGAAGGAGAGATGCAATAAGCGAAATTCTTGTTTCTCGTATTTATCCTGTAATCAACTGCCGATCGCTGACGTAGGATTGATCGATCACGGTGTCGTATTACATCCGCACGGGCTTTCTAATGAGATTGGTCATAGGCGAAGGAGCAAAGACCGCACCGAAGCCCGGATACTAAGTCGCCGAGAACGTGAAACGGCAACACATTTTGATAATTCCTCAGCATCAGGCTTCAAACACAGGGACCAAGAGAAAAATCCGTCAAAATATAAAATAGAAACTCGGTTTAGCAGACAGTATCCTCTGTCGCTTTCCGTTCCCGTTCATATTCCAACCGACGAGCCCGTTTAGGATTGAGCCTTGGGAATGCTTCGACTACAAGATATGGTTAGAGGTATTTCGACAACGGATAATTATTAACGTACAGAATAAATCCCAGCTCAAAACCTGGGGCTTTTCAGTAGGATCCGACATAATAAACGCACCGAGCGTGATCGCAGCCTATGAGGGGTAACGTATCAGAAATGGGGGCGCAAGAAATCTCCCTTTCACTCTTTGGACGTACAGAGAGAGAGAGGAGAGCGAGACAGGGTAAAAGTCCGATGAAATCTGTTCGTCAAGATTAATCAAACCTGGATCCGTAAGTATCAGAGGAAGAATCGAAGCGTACCAAGGATGTCGCCTTCGAAAGAAGAATCATTAGGGTGGGCCCAGAAGGTGTAAGATAGACAGCACTTACCAAAACCTGGTGGTGCGCCAGGCATACTCCCCCGCAATTGAGTGAAAGCGAACAAAGTAGCAACAGGAACAATCAAAATTTCACTCTTTTGCCGAAAGCCAAAGAATACGCAAGTAAGCATGACGAGGAGAAGGATTAGCGTTATAATCCCTAAAGAATCATTTTGCGTTAGTAAAAAATGAGGGATGGGAGGGTTGAACATTCACATATGGCGATCACCGTCACGATGCTGAATGCCTTGACCAAGTTCCCGCGTTGCAGAATGACTAGGATATCCAGCATTCCTGTTGGTATAAAAATATCTGGGCGGGTGATGGCTTTCGTTTTGAAGCCCCTATCATTCATTAATCGTTAGTGTAGAAACCAGTGGAGTGTAGTGCACGAACTAACACTGCGATTCCCCTCGTAGTCGTCAAATTAATACCTACAGTGTTGTTCGTAACAGCATCCTGCGCGAAGACAAGGATCTCGGAGGAATATCTGTGATAGTGGTTAAATAAGCCGTTTCTGTAGTCGATTCTCACTTACACGTCGAAGGGGTAATAGAGTAGGTTCGAATGTCCGGTTACAGGAGAGAAGGTTGCAAGAAAAACACGGAAAGTCGGAGTATTGGCAGCGATATCGCGTACCGCCAACGCAGTCGCGTTCAAGCGGAAAATGGGGGTCGTTGGTGGATCACTAGTTCGAAGGGCAATGTCGTTGTTCACTAAGAGGTTGCTGCGCAACGTCGATGAACACACGAGGATGAAAATCGCAAGCACACGTACTTGTCAAAAAAGATGTTGACATCCGTGCAGGCACCTAGGTTTTGCTCATTGCACAGCGACTTCTCTTCGCCCATAATTGTCCAGTCCATCGTCATCGAGCCCTCGAATGGGTCGGCGCGGATGAGTACCGCTTCCATTCGCAATGTTCGGCCGTTGAAGGGAACGATGGCACCATTCGGGACATATCGGAAATCCCGCGCATGCAAATGAAGTCCGAGCATTATGGAGATGATAGGTGCAAGAACGAGGAATGCGAGCGAGGAACAGATCCAGCACCTGAGAACATTGCGATGATGAGTGCCGTTCTTGGGTTGGCTGGTAGAGGAATGAAAAAGAGGAGGATCCGTTGACGAGAGGGCGCCGGCATTGGTATTCATTGTATGAGATGATTCGATGAAGCGGGGCTATCCTTCGAGATGGTGGGGTTTAAGGATTAGGACGAAATATGAGAGCAAGATGCGGGATGCCTTTACCTTCTTCAACTGAATCCTTCACTCTTTCCATCTCCGAACAGGCGATACGTGCTCTCGTTCATTTGCGGTTAGGCCAGCGCAGCGGCACCAGTGGTTTGTTGCGAGGCGTGTTGGACACGGTTCCAAAAACTGGCATGCTTACGGCAAAGAAAGACAGTCGTCACACTGCCGGGGCCGGACTATTTTGACGAGGCAAATGGGGTCACGTGACTTGACTTTGCTAGTTTTGCCTCCGGCAAAATAATCATCGGGTCGCCGCAGTGTCAACGGAATAACGAAAACCTTATGCCTTTAGTGAAAGTTATCGCAAGTGAGG
>Ga0307513_10008399_pt1 | contig 13219 bp, 11 predicted proteins | sample 15_EM_MG_FD_202174 | JGI IMG/M metagenome (GOLD analysis project Ga0307513, IMG submission 202174) | Populus trichocarpa ectomycorrhiza microbial communities from riparian zone in the Pacific Northwest, United States - 15_EM | ecosystem: Host-associated > Plants > Roots > Unclassified | place...
ACTCGCACACTACTATTGTTTGACCATTCCTGACCCTTTTAGCACGCGTAATTTAATTTAATTTAATTACATATATATACACGATCAGCGAGTGGTGATAAAACCATTCTCCCTATCCTCTCGATCAGTTTCTTCAACATGCGATTCCACCTCCCCAGGGCCTTGGAACTGCGCTGCACCAACCAGTGCTCCCGGATTGGGCCCATGTTCTCACCGCGGCTCCTGCCGACCATGTCCTCCTGTATCAACCTGGCCGCCAGCGGCCTCCAATTCATCCAGCTCCGTATCACTACCAAACTCTCGCCTCAATGCGTCCTCATCATTGTCATATCCCGCCGTCCTCTCAACCCGCTTTCCCCGCTCCTTGGCGATTCTGGCCGCCAATGTCGTCCTTATGCGCTGGATTATTCGAGGTTCCCAAACTCTTCCCGTTTTGCCCCAGGATCGCGTCTGACGTTCCGGCAGGGCTATCTATCCGTTAGCTAACCTTTCACCCAACTTGAGTACTTGCTATTTTCAAAAGTGTCCGGATGCCCGGGCCGTCGGGGGATCCGCACACTTTCGAAACCTGCCAGTACACATTGTTTTTTTACCCCCGGAAGTCGCCCTTGTGAAAGCCACATTATCGATACAGATGCCAGTCCGCCAACATCGCAGTGAATGACATAATATGGCGGCTGTCAGACAGATAAACGGGCCATCGATCTTATGCAGGAAACCCTCATCCGTCATGCCTTTCCCTTTCGGACCAGAGTAATATTGAGCAAATATCACACCTGGAATCTGGGGTGCTAGGAATCTAAGACAAATTGGCTGTCGGCCGGATTAGATCGATTTGGTCTTACTCCGATTAGAAACAATCCCGACAAATGTCAAAAAGATACCTCATAGCTGCCCGGCGGGCAAATGAACCTATCCTCCGCCAGTAGGTATTCCACTCTTCATGCGCAGGCTGTAGGATCCTCAATATTGAGCTTATAGAGTTCTGTTATAGCCTTCTTTGCTGTATGCAGATAGTGAGATCTGCATCCGCTGTGCTTTGCCCGGATCTGCAAATCAGTGACAAGCGCCCACTCTATTTAGTCTATGATAGGATGTCGGTTATCGATTAAGGGTAACTTACCTGGTCATTTGAGGGCGGGGTAGCATCAGCAAAGTCGGGAAAGCCTAATTTGGTCCGGGCATCGCTCCAACATGTGCGGACTTCCTCGGTCAGGGTAATTAGGTCTGGAAACGGATTGACGAAGATCGTTCAGTCCCACATCAGGTCACGGGATCTGGCCAGAATGGTACGCTCAAGCCCGGTTGCCATATTTCGCCTACTGCTGGCTTGCTGTCCTCCGCTATCCAATTCCCGGACGGTTGGATCTGGGTGACTTGGGGTTATCACCGGCATCGCAAGTGGATTGCACTCTGTGGGCGAACGGGAGGGAAAGGCAGATGTACAACCATTTTCGCTAACTCGTACTAGAGCAGACGTTCTCCCTCCGGGGTAACTAATCCTCCTGCTGGAATTCTGGGTATTCCCAGGGGTGATTGTCAGTATCGAGCGCTGCGAGCTAAGAAACTCATGCCCAATTGGTCTTTGCGCTCCCCAGGCCGATGGATGATCCATATCATCCCCATGCTGGCCTAACTCATTCTCTCCACTCTCCTCACTCTCCTCACTCTGGCCATTATTACCCTCAGATTCCCCATCATTAGAGTCTAGACTCTCATCCGCTGACTCTAAGACCTGCGGCCGGTTGTACAGGACAGGCTCTGGTACCGGGAGTCGTGAAGATGCTGGCTCCCGCACGGCATTCCTCCTCCTACCTACAGCGGACCCAGCCATAACAGACTCAACACTGCGTGATGTTATTATAGTTAATCCGTCCCTGGACCCAGATCCCCGGAAACGTCCTCGAAGGACCTCCCTTTGCCTTTGCCTTTCCTGCCTCGATGAACGCGCTCGGTCCGCCATAAGCCGCAGCTGTTGTTGTGACATACTATGCAGGCGAATAGTGATAGTAGAGAATTGCAGTATATGACGTTGAGGTGCAGGTGGTGTTAGGAAGCCTCTATTGGTAGGTAGCTAAGGGCACGATATGGGGTGTGAACTTGGAAGATCGAAATGGTCGGCCCAGCTTCCTTAAGAACTAAGGACATTCAGAGTTCATCACTCGCTTTCATGTCCGCTGGTGTCAGCACACACCGCGCGTCCAAATTGCAGCTTGATACCTGATATAGCAATTTGCACCCTAAGACTTCGCCGCGCTGCGATTTGACTGGGGCAATACGAGTGTTAGGTACTTGGGGTTCCTGAACCAGATGAAAAAAGGTTTCTCAGAATGTACGGACTAATCTAGTTTGAGTAGGTCTGCCAAGCGGACAGAAACAAATACGGTAAAGGCTAGGGCTCGGGCCCGGACACTAATCGCAGAAAGTGAAACCTGCCGCTAAGGCTCAACGGATGGGATATAAGATGAAAAGCTAGGATAGGAATAGTAATGAAAGGGGCAACCTCGAACGAAAAAAAGCTAGAGAAGAACAAGAATGATCTGCACAAGTCCAAAGAGCAAACCGCTAAAGCCAGCAGAGAAAACATACACCAAACGAAAAAGAGCTGGAAAACAGCAAGAATGATCTGCGAAGATTCCGAGAGCAGGTCCCACGAGCTGATCAGGTAAACGCAGAATAGCTCGTGGCAAACAAGAATGGTCTGCAAAACTCTAAGAGGGACCCCGTAGAGCAACAAAGTGTCCGTAGACTACATTGCGTTTGGGCAACCTTGAACGGCAACAGCCGGGCCAACCCAAACCAGAAATGTGTGGGAAAAAATACAAGGATAACTCGCAAAACTCTAAAAGTTAAACTCCAAATGAAAAACACCCAAAGGGAAGACCCGCAGGATCTGCGGACAGTCGCAGGTCTAAATTAAGTATACTGATCAGGGCAAGCGGCCCAGACGTAGCAGGCTAATCTAAAACAGAAATAGTGAGGACACAGCTAGAATAACATGAACTCTAGGAACAAAAATGAGAACACCAAAAGGCAAAGTCGCAGGGTCCATCGTGGCCTAGTACTTGTAAATTGCTTGAAATGGCCCTGCATCCTCGGCTAGCGAGACATTAGCCACATTGGTGGTGGCAGGAGAGCATTGTTCGCAGAGCTAGTGAGCCAGGACAGAAACAGACTTGAGCGGACCCCAAACGCCCGTTTCTGCCGGAACTGCGGCAGACCTTGCCAACAGAATGGATGAAAAACCAGGTAGTCGTAACGGGAACTTACCAGGTGTATAGTATGCACTCGAGGCGGTTGTGGAGTCAGCGGGCGGGCTTAATTCTCGTCCGACTTATTCAGCTCTCGGAATATCCACACACACATCGCCGGTATGTGGATCCTCGGAGGGGGAATGGCATCTGCAGGGCGTATCAACTTCTGTCGCCAATGTGTTGACAGGCTGCTCGGCCCCTGAGGCCAGCATCAAAAGATGCGTGTCTGACCTTCTCGCCTCTGCCTGCTCAGAGGCTGCAGACGCATGATGGTGACCCGGATTGGGAGTAAATGGAGACGGACTCTTTGTCGGACTAGTCCTGTCAGCCACTTGCCAACTCAGATTATGCTCCCCATCGCGTGTGACCGGCTCAACCTTAATGCCGGCATCGATTGCCCCGACCTGGCGGGCCACCTTCCTCTGGCCTCGCGGACTTCTATCCGAACCGTATGGCTCATCGGCCTCTTGCATGACCCCGAGGTTGGCTTTACCACTGTTATTGGCTGGCGTCGCGGATGCTTTCTTTAGGTCAGTCTCCTGTTCTCCTTGTCAACTAGACCGCAAAACACGAGTGCCTAAGTTAGCACGAGGGACAGAAGCTTGCGTAGCAGAAGACTCTGGCTCTGATTCGCCAACGTCCGGCCAATTGATGCGGTGTGTTCGCCCAGTCTTTTTTGTGGTATTACCGCTCCTGGTGGTCCTTGTTGAGGTGGTTCACTTTGCGGCCGCAGCCGATGACTCTGGCTGGTGGCCATCTGAGCTCTGTCCATCATCGCTACCGGCGGACCGGTCATCAGCAGTGTTAGGTGGTAGCTTGGGCGTGAGGTATTCCGACAGCTAAGACCTTGATCGTAATTATATCGGAGAACTCGTGAAGAAGACACGAGTAATGTAGGCTAGATATAATAATTCGCTTCGGTATAGATCGTGCAAGTATTGGTAACGATATAAAAGTATAGAACAACTTATTATATTGATAAGATCTCTTCTCCGTGCTTGTTGTGTCTAATAGCAGCGAAGAAGCTTCGATATTTATATTCCGCGTCTGAGCAATCGCGGTATCCAGGCTAACTCTGTACTAACTAAGTACCTTGCCCGCAACCCCGCGAACTTTCACCCGAGTGCGAACACTCTGAGACCCTGAAAACTCTCTGCCACACCTCTTCCTCCCATGGCCAACTTATTGGTCTGCGCTTCAATTATTCCTGATGGTGTGGAGGCCACGTCAGGTGTCAGCTTATCCGTTTATCCGTTGACAACAATGGTTACGAATTATCATGCCCTCGTGCTCGTCGAAGGTAGTCTAACTCGCTGGACAGAAGATGGCCATTCTTCTTTGGTTGGTTCCGTCAAGAATTCTGTATGCAACTGCATCTCGTATTCTACTCTTCCGGCATGACTGGACTTGTCCTCGGGATCGTACCTATGGGCATTTTCCCTCGGACTCCATCTTTTACCCACTTGTCCTCTGTAGATTCACCCGATCCACTTACTGGGCATAGTTACCGCCTTCATGCTCTACACGACTTTGTAGGTACGAGGGGACTAACTTTCGTGCAAGCGTCCCGTTACTTTCGACACTCTCTTCAGACTGCCTGTGTTCAAGGGTCTGTAACCTTATGCGCCGTCGTCCGATTCACCTGCTTCTACTAGCATAAGGTGCCCGGAGGTCTCCCCTCATATATCCTGCGAACAGGATCCGGTCGGACGGAGGGCCGCGACGTATACGGTGTTATAGGATGTGTTCCGTTGATAGTGGCCTTTGGTGTTGGGACGCAACTACCCAGGCGGCCTGTGATGACGCGCCGTCCCAACGCCGGGGCTGGATGGGGGTGTTATCTATTTCCTTCAAAGTTGGAATGCGTCAAGGTAGGGTAACCTTGCCCTGTAAATCCGTACAGGGAGTCCGTGCTCCTAACACGAGCTCCCCTCTTCGAAGTGTTCGTCCCCAATACTCTATGTCTATTATACAATCTATGTTCCATCTCGAGCTCCACATAGTAGGGGTAAAAACCACCAGCGTTTGCTTGTCCACTGATGGAAAACCTTTCTTATGTTACTCGACCTCTCTCGGGCCCGCCGTCTCCGGGTTCTCTCTATGAAACCTTTCCACCTCTTGCTGCGCGTTCATCATACCTTCGGGTGGCTCCCAAGTATTCTCGTCCTCCGCGCAGCCCTTCCATTTCACAAAATACCGAAGCTCTTTCATGGGTTTGTTCCGTCCTCGAACCTTTCGCGTGTAGGAAATGATCTCACTCTTGACGACCCTTTCTACCTCCCACTCTAAATCTGCCTCAATCTCTGCGGGGTCTCGTGGGGGTTGTCCGCGATTCGGTCGGTTCGAGGCTCGGTAGGGTTCCAACAGCGAAACGTGGAACACGGGATCAATTTTCCACCTAGGCGATATTTCTAGCTTGTATGCCCGACTTCCTTTCTTTTCTAAGACTTTGAACAGGCTATACAGCTTTGGACTCAACTTCTTCGATGGTCGTTTTGTACATATATTTTTTGCATTCAACATTACCAAGTCGCCGACCTCGACGCTGGGTTGTTCCGTCGCTTTGCGGTCATAATATGTTATCATCGATTCCCCTGTATTTTCTAGGGTTTGCTTTGCTTGTTGGTGTATGTCCTGCATCCAGTGAGCATACAATGTCGCCCCGGGGTTCTGAGCTTCTCTCTCTTTCATCCACTCCGTTTGTGGGTGAAAACCGTAGTTGGCGAAGAATGGGGTCATTTTGTGCGCATTGGTAGCCGAGTTGTTGTAGGCGTGTTCTGCTAACGGCAATAGTTGGTACCAGTCGTTCTGATCCTGGTTGACAAATGTCCGTAAGTAACCTTCCAGCACTTGGTTAGTCCTCTCCGTTTGTCCGTCAGTTTGAGGGTGGTAAGCAGTTGACATGCGCCTCCCTTTAACTCCTACCATCTTGCACAATGATTCCCAGAATTCGCCGGAAAACTTTGCGTCCATGTCCGATATGATTTCGGTCGGCAATCCGTGAAGTTTCCATACTTCAGGAAGGAAGGTATCCGCAACGTCTTTTGCGGTCGCTTTTTCGTGGAGGCCGATAAAATGAACCATCTTTGTGAACCGGTCTAATACGACCATGATCTGGGTCTTACCCTGCGATTCCGGTAGTTGGGTGATGAAGTCCGTCGATATGGAGGACCAGGCGGCATAAGGTACTTCTAAAGGTTGAAGTAATCCGTATTTGTCATGCCGTGGGGATTTACTGTGTTGACATTCGTCGCAGGATCGTACATAGTCTCTGATCCAATCTGCGAGTCTTTTCCAGTAGAAATCCCTTGTTACTATCTCAATCGTTTTTTCCTGTCCGAAGTGCCCTGCTACTAGCGAGTCGTGACAGCCTTGCGCTATCTCGGTCTGAAGCGCTTTGTTTTCTGGAATATATAACCCATTTTTGTAGTATAGCAACCCGTCCTTTTCTATCCATTTGTCCGGCATCTTTTTCCCACTTTCTCTTAACCTAACCAGTTCACGGCCTCGGTCCTGCCACTTCTAATCCGCCTTCCCAGCCGCTATAATCTTGTTCAGAAATGTATCGTCCATTGTCCATGTCAGGGCTGCATTGACGTGAGCACTTGATAACATTTCCCTTTCTTTCATTAACCGAGAGTGATAGCCGATATCAGCTGCGCTAAAGAATTCGTTTTCGCTTATGTCCACGTGAAGGAAACATATCTTGATTTTTTCTTCTTTAGCCGTGATGGATCGCTTGCGGTTCATGTCACTTGATCCGAAGCCCATTTTTCCTCGCTCGGTTATTCCCAAATTGTCTACTTCCATGGCGTCGGCATTGGCAACTTTCTCAATTATGAGTTGTGCTATCCGATCTCCTGCTTTGAATAGGCAGTCCGCTTTACCATGATTTCGAAGTATGGCCTTGACTTCTCCGGTGTAATCTGAATCTATTACACCACCGCCCACTGCTATTCTCATCTGGCTAGCCATACCACTTCTTGCGGCCAGCCTTCCGTAGGTTCCTTCCGGTCGTCCTATCGCAATACCCGTCTCCACCATTGTCTGTCCTTTTGCTGGTACCAGGCCGTCTGTCAAGGCGTAGATGTTATGACCGGCCACAAACCGTGATCCTTTCGTCGGGATTATAGCCTTATCTGAAAGTTTCATTATCCTGAGGCTTGTAGGTTCGCGTTTTTCTGGGACCAGGGCTGTCTCTGCGTTTCGTTTTTGATGAATCACGGAAATTTGAAAATGTTCTGATTTCAAAATCGCCTGTTCACTGTGACGAGCTCCGTCCTCAGGACGGTACTCTGGCCCTCTACTTAACGCGTCGGGTTTCCCGCCCCTACTTCCCGGTCGATAGACTATTTTGAAGTTATAGTTGGTCAACTCCTGTGCCCATCTAATTTGTCGTTGGTTTCAGACTTGTTTGGTCTGAAAAGATTGTAAATTTTGGTGGTCCGTATATACCATCAGGGGTTCTTCTTCCGCCCAGAGGTATCTTTTCCATTCTTTGAACGCCTCATCATTGCGAGAAGTTCCTTGTCATGTATCTCGTAATTTCTTTCAGCGCGGTTCAATTTTCGAGAATGGAAAGCCACTGGGTGAAGCCGTCTCCCTTGGTATTGTGATATCACGCATCCTAGCGCGAAGTCAGTTGCGTCTGTCTCGACCAGCGTTCTTCTTCCTGGGTAGAAATGCGATAAAATTGGTGCGGTTGTAAACCTCCTTTTCAACTCTTCAAAGGCCTCTTCCTGCTCTCTTCCCCAGTGAAAATCCTTCGGGTTTCCCTTCAACGTCTCGGTTATTGGCTTGCAAACCTTTGAGAAATCTTTGATGAATCTTCGATAAAAGTTTGCGAATCCAATGAAAATTTGGACTTCTTTAACCGATCTTGGGTGAGCCCAATTTTGGACGCTTTCCACTTTTCTATCACTCATAGTGACTCCGCTTGTCTTGACAATGTATCCTAAGAATTCAACCTCATGCTGGTGGAACACCGACTTTTTCAACGAAACTGCCAAGTCGTGCTGTTCGAGTCGATCAAGAACCTTTTGGACTATTTTGATATGGTCGTCCATATCCTCGGAGTATATTAGAATATCGTCTAGGTAGACCACTACTCCCTGGTCCAAAAGCCCCCTTAGGATTTTGTTCATCATTGTCTGAAACGTTGCGGGAGCGTTCATGAGCCCGAAAGGCATGACCTTGTATTCATACTGCCCGTATCGTGTACGAAAACCCGTCTTGTCTTCGTCGCCCTTCCTCATTCGAATAAGATGATATCCATCTTGTAGGTCGAGCTTTGTAAACACCTTGGCTCCAGCAACGTGGTCTCGTAGTTCATCCATGAGCGGTAGGGGGTACTTATTCAGGTTCGTGAATTTATTGAGGTTCCTATAATCTACGCACAACCGTAGACTCCCATCAGGTTTCGGGACGAAAAGGATTGGAGCGCCATAAGGGGATTCGCTGTCAGCTATTTTTCCCTCAGCCATCATTTTCTTGAGGTATTTATCCAGCTCGTTCAGCTGGTCCGCTGACATTGGGTAGATCGGACCCCATGGGGGTTCGGCCCCTTCCTTAAGGTTGATGGCGTGATCGAAAGTCCTTTGAGGCGCCAAAGACTTTGCTGTTTTCTCTTCAAAAAGCTCCGTATACCGCCAATATGGTTTTGGCAGCGTCTCCAACTGTATTCCCCCTTCATCTTCCCGTTCTATCCTTCCCACAAACTGTGCTTCCTCATCATAAGCCACAGTTTCATCCGATTCAAACATATCCGCCACTGCTTCATCTTCTATATGAGCGTGGCACTTTGCTTCTTCCAAGGCCCACTTACGTGGGTCCGCGATATATTTAAGGGTGTGCTCATCATGCCACGACCCAAAGGGTACGATTAAATCATACCTTCCTGCATTCGCAATTTCGCAGGATATCATACTTCGGTGGCTGTTGACACCGATTTCTAGGAGAATTGGGTGGGTGCAGAATATTCCTCCGGTGGGCGCGGTTTCGCCATCGAAGGTGGTAATTTTTAACGGTGAATCCCTAGCTTCGGTCAGGATTTCAAGCCGTCGTGCGGTATCTTGGTTCATGAGAAAGATGTTTGAACCAGAATCTAGGAGGACATTTACCGTGTGTTTTCGTCCTTTGATTTCAATAAATGCCTTCCCCTCAGGGCAGGCGTAGTGCTTGGGTTTTTTAATGCGTCTAGAGCTTTCGCTCTGTTCTTGATGAAATCTTTTCATCGTCGCGGTTACATGTAGTGTGGGGTTTGTTACCGCGGCTGGGCAGTTTCGGCTCTTAAAGCCTCCTCAGACAAACTTTTACAATAAGTGTCATATATTTTGATATCGGGCAGCCCACTACTAGCGGTCTTTACCTCCTGCCCAGGAGTTCCCATATCACAGGAGTGGTGGTTCACTAGAGTACCTCTCGAGTTCTCGACTAGGATGCGCGGTCCTTTATCGTCGACTTAGCCCTCGTATGAGACTGTCCCCTGTGACGAGTCCACCGTACCTTCGTCTTCGAGTTTGGTCTCACTCCCGAGACCCCCTCAGATACCATTCGTCGGGCATGAACCTTGTGCCCAAGAGAGGCGCCCCCAGGGTCTATTTGCCCGGCTTTTTTACTCGGAGAGAAAGTCAGGTTGCCCTGGATTTCGACCCTCCTTCCGCATGTCGTGCAACTCAAGTTCCGTTCCAGCGAATGGTAATCGTCTTTTTCCCTTTTTAGTCTCGTCGACCGCTTTCTTCACTTGTAGTTTTTTATGGCTCCCGTGGTAAGCACGGACGACACAATTTTGGACGTAAATTGGCAACCGCGATCCTTTGGTCTTTTAGCCTTCCGGTGGGATCTCGTCACCGACTACGCCGCAGGTCTTTCGATTCGAGGCGGCAACATCACTACCCGATCACCGTGGTTGTCGGTACCTGGATGAGTTTTTATAAAATGTCGTCATCGTCAAAGGCCCAGGCTGGGGGCCTTTGCACCGCTTGCTTTGAGCTTTCTCCCTTGCCATCAAGGGCAACAGTGGCTACCCGGGGGCGTCGTTTTGGCGCGAATGCCGATAGTCGTCTGAGCTTTGATTGCCCTCGATACACCGCCGATACTTGTATCCGTTTTCGACAGTGTTTCCAAAGATAGTTCCTCATCCCGCATCGCCTGCATTCGTTGTCAGATTTTCGTTTATCGACAACTTTCTGGTCGACGCCCTGGTGTGCTTCCGACCACACCATATGTCTAACCTCCCCCGTCGCTGCCACCGACCCTTCTTTCTTCACCTTTCTTTCCCCAGCCTTTTTCTTCTGGTAGTTCGCCTTTTCTTTAGCCGTGTACTGCTTTTTTACACGCTTTGCGGCAACCGTGGGCTTCGAATCCTCGAATTTCCGTTTTTCACCTCATGTGGCGCCGGAGGGACCGCCTCCTCGATGTTCTTTTCTTTCCTTGAAATCTTCTTCCGCACGGGTTACGGTCCTGACTGCTTCTAACCATTCCCCATCGTCGAAATATTCTCGGTGTGAGAGCCGTCGCAATGCTTCAATGGGAGGTTCGTCTTCAATCATTTTTCTCCAGGCTATCCCGGTGACTCTTGAATGGATATTGAGATTTTCCATTTCCATCAAGAATTTGGCGACATCACCGCGATATTTGACCGATCCCATTTCTTTCAGGGATTTTTCCGCTTCATGGGTGGGTCCGAAGCGTCGCAGGACATGTTCTGCAAAAACATGCCAGAACTCGTATCCTTCTTGTCTCGTATAACCTATTTCCCCGGTCATTTGTCGTCGGTAGGTCAACGCGAACAGTGGCACTTCTTTCCCGTCCGTTCAGCATATGGCCTATCGGATTCGTTGTGCCTCGTCCTCCGACTGCCAACTGTTTCGAGCAAAGTAATCCGTGCATGTCATTAACCACATGCGGATATCTTGGTGTTTCTCGTTCCTAAACATGGCAGGGGGTTCCGCTGGGATTCTCGTCCCTTGTCCCAAGGCATTGGCCATGACCCGTGAGAACAGGTTGAACTGTTCGTCGTTTTCGGCGTCATAACCATCCTCCTCTGGCTGGGGTGTGGGTCTCTCGTCCCGTCTTCCTTTCCAACCCTCGTCTGGTTTCCTACCAGATCCCTCTCCATCATCATCGGGGCCTCCTCCCCCTCCTCCTCCTGGAGCTCCTGTCGCTCCCTGTCGTGGTGGTGGTGGTCTTCCTCCACCTGCCCCAGAAGCCTCTTGTGTCGGGTCTGACACCTTCCCCTTTCCTTTGACCTATCCCAACAATTGTTCCACCAGAGCCTTAAGCACCGCGATCTCACCATCTTGGGCTTCTCTAGACTCCTGTTGTCGTTGTAGCTCATCCCTTACGAGGTTAATGCTTATCTTGTGAGTTTCCATTTCCCCTTTGTGCTGCTCGTTTATCCGGACAATTTCCTGGTCTAGGAGCAGGTCCCAGTGCATGGACTGCTCTCCAGTCCCTTGCACTGCTTCGTGGAGATGGGACGTGACAGCCTCATGTCTAATCTGTCGCTCATCTGTTTCACCAAGTCGTTCCGCGACTTGGGTGGCGAAGCTTTCTTGGACCTTCTGAGATTCCAAGTCCAAAAGCTGAACTTGCTCGTCTATTCGGGTGAGTTCTCGACCGACTATCTGGACCCCGGATTTCAACTGGTTTTTCACGGTCACCAGTTCTTGGGCCATTAATAAGATATTGGTCGGGAGGGAGCTGAACGCAAGATGTTCTCTATCTTGGCTGGTGGTGAGTTTTGGGTCAAATCGGCCGAGGATCTGGTCTAATTTTCTGATCTGAACGGTCATGAGGGATTCGCCGGTAGGTCCGGGGGTTCGACGACCGGGTTGCTGCACTCTGCCCCCGTATTTCGCCATGAAGCGTAGGCCGACTGGGGATCGAGGCGTCCGATCCGCCGAATATGATCGAACGAGGTGGGTGACGGTGGTTTCCACGCTTGGAGCATGGACGGAGGAGAGCTCATCACCTCCTTCGCTTCCTTCGCCTCCTTCTGCCTGTCACCAGTCCATGACTTCAGGCGCTTTGGGGTCAGAAGTCATCCTTGTGGTTTCTATAAGGAGAACTTATCTTTCGTCTCCTCCCCAGACTATTCGTATCTCAAAACACTGACTTGAGTGTTGGTCGCTTTTTGGGTACGGGGTGTACCAAATGGAGTTTGATTTCTCCGAGGGTGTGTGGTAGGTAAAGTTTTCACCGTACTGGTATTGGTATAGTGCGGTGATATCTTCGAGTGTAACCGGGTTCTCTGGGTTTGTCCACGAGAAATAAGATTCGTTGTAGGGCTCTTGAGTCCCTAATTCGGGTATAGGAGTGAGGACTTCTTGTATTGAGATAGTCCTCAGTGGTCTTGGTTCGAAAGGTTTTGTGGGTTTGGGAGTATGAGTGTCTGTGCCAAACATTCGTCTTGGTAACGATGAGAAGTATCAATATACTGTTAGGTGGTAGCTTGGGCGTGAGGTATTCCGACAGCTAAGACCTTGATCGTAATTATATCGGAGAACTCGTTAAGAAGACACGAGTAATGTAGGCTAGATATAATAATTCGCTTCGGTATAGATTGTCGAAGTATTGGTAACTATATAACAGTATAGAATAACTTATTATATTGATAAGATCTCTTCTCCGTGCTTGTTGTGTCTAATAGCAGCGAAGAAGCTTCGATATTTATATTCCGCGTCTGAGCAATTGCCGTATCCATGCTAACTCTATACTAACTAAGTACCTTGCCCGCAACTCTGCGAACTTTCACCCGAGTGCGAACACTCGTAGACCCTGAAAACCCTCTGCCACACCTCTTGCTCCCATGGCCAACTTATCGGTCTGCGCTTCAATTATTCCTGATGGTGTGGAGACCACGTCAGGTGTCAGCTCATCCGTTTATCCGTTGACAACAATGGTTACGAATTATCTTGCCCTCGTGCTCGTCGAAGGTAGTCTAACTCGCTGGACAGAAGATG
>Ga0307513_10008400_pt1 | contig 13219 bp, 15 predicted proteins | sample 15_EM_MG_FD_202174 | JGI IMG/M metagenome (GOLD analysis project Ga0307513, IMG submission 202174) | Populus trichocarpa ectomycorrhiza microbial communities from riparian zone in the Pacific Northwest, United States - 15_EM | ecosystem: Host-associated > Plants > Roots > Unclassified | place...
TGGGTGGAGTGGAGGCCTACTCACATCGTAGTAAATTTCAAAACCACGGGTAAATCTCCATTTGGTCATTGCCTCTGCAATCAACAGGTTCCAGACAACGACGTCTTGTGCTTGTCTTGGCAGGTTGTTGACCATTTCGATCGCATGTTCCAGGCGGTCCTCCTTGATCAACTGCGTCACCCGGCTCGCAACGTCGTACGGTTTGAGCGGTCTCACGAATACCGCATTTGGCGGAGGTCCTCTACCTCTCCCACGACGTCCACCCCAGTTCTGAAGTGACATGAGTCGACCAATGAGCGTTGAAGACCGTCGTTCTGTTTCCTCGCCCGCCGCAGCTTTCTTCCGACGCGGGGCCGATGGCTCGTGTTTTCTAGTGGCAAGTGTTGACGCTTGGTGTGTTGAGATGTAGGAGCAACTTGCTACTGCATTTTTACAGAGCATCGAACGCCCTGCGGTTGATCCCGACATTGCAAGCATTTTTGATGAGTGGTGGAGAGAAAGCAACCTCAAATGATCTGTGGCTGCCGGCTGAACCGACCAGAACACGCCATTTGACGCGTCAACCCAACGTATTCTGCTTCCATACATACATCTGAGTATATATGCGCCGGTCCACTGTTACACCAACCATCGGAGACTGGTTTTTAAACCAACCATCCACCATCGTCCGCTGTGTTTATGATGCTACAATCACGACAAACTGTTATATGCCGCGTCCTAGTTGATGTGGAAGGTCGTAAGTGATTGCCCTTGAATCTGCAGAGGTTTGAGTTGACATCACAATCTTACTGTCCATTTCCATGCAAGATTCGCACGAACAGGGGTCGTTCGAGGGCTAGCGGGCTAGCGTCTCCCTTCACTTCGCCTCCTGAAGTATTTCATAAACTTTCCCTCGATGCTCGGATGGTACAAAAAGGCCTGATGGTGCTAGTCACTTCAACAACAATGGAGTGTTGGCACCGAGCGGACCATACCCTGAATCTAGCCTTTTTCAAGCACAAGAGCACATGTTTCAAGGCGGGTATCTGTGTGTACTTTATAGCCTGCCATGTGGAATTCCTCAAAACGCAAACTGCCGACATGCGGCAGACGCCATGCTCCTCCAAGAGTTGACTTCGACTAGAGGATATGCTGTAACTTTACTTCTTTTTGCGATCTGCCGCTGTCCCTTTGACTTTCTGCATCTATAGCCCGTGTTCGAGTTGTCACAACGCTTCCACTCTCCTCGGCCTCATAATTGCGCACGTTACAACCACGTCGATCTTAGCGGCCAGTCTTAGAGGTGCAGTCGCTCCCAACCGCGAAAGCGGAGAAACTGCCACCAAGAGAAGACTCCCAACCGTCGGAATCCCTTGTCGAATCACCCCTGCTCGCGCCACTGGCGCCCATTGTCTTTAAACTGTCTAATAGCCCTCCCGTCCTGGCAGTCGGTAGGGCTAATGGAGATATCGAGCTCTATGAATGGAGTAGGAACCCATCCAACTTATCATGGTTATGCTCTTTGATGAGTTCGTCTCCGCCAACTGTAATCCAGGTTTTTGCTGCGCATGTCCCGTCAAAAAGTCGACATACTCATACTCACACTAGAAAGCAGTTGCCTATATCTGACGGAATCTCTGTATTCATGGCGACGGCGGTTCAGCCCAGCAATAGAATTCCGGTCCTGATAAGATTAGCCATCAGGCAGTCAACGGGTGGGTTTTGAGTGAGGCCTTCTTGGTCACTACAGCAACCCACAGTATCTCGTGGCTGCCTATAATTTAGTTAGTTTTAGCGTCAGTGATCTCATATCACCACAGATAATTTCTCCGTCGACGTAGTCCCGGCGTTCATAAACGGCATCAGGCCACTGGTTCAGATTCCAGCCTGGCAATGGGCAAGCGTACATCATTTGCTTGTACATCCTCTGAGAATTAAACGCGAATGTATAGTGACATAGAATCCAGACTAGGGAACAGTAGCCGCATGACAAAAAGGGTGATGGCAATTGTGCGTCAATACATAGTTCCGTAACCATTCGCTCCTTGGTAGGTTGAATTGGACCACCCTTGACCTACAATCCGTCCCGCCAGTGCGCTTTCCGGCACAATATAGAAACGGTGGGTCTCGCGGTTGATACCCGTGGTTGTTGCGTTCGCGTTGGTGTCAGCGTAGGACTGGTGAGCCGGCGTGCCTGAGATATTGTGGCGGGTGTCCCACGTCGAGGTTAAACCTTGTCCTTGCAAACTACTGACCGGGACAGCGTAGATTGCGTAGGAGTATGTACTTTGCTCCGGCGGGGCAGGGTTGATCATTGGGGTCATGCCAAGGAGACCGCTGGAGCCACCCACCACGTCGATGGGTGTCTCAACGGCAGGTTCGTGAAGCGGGTAGGAATCGGAGGGAATGTAGTTGGTGTTTGGGGGATTATACTGCCCAGGGTCTTGTATCAGAGTGTGGAACTCCGAGATGTCTAGCTGGGAGGGGACGTTTGGAGTATCCACCACGGTGGCTTCGGTCCAGTGCTGAGGCATGAGTGACTCAGCATAGCTAAGGCCTGAACTCATCGTGGTTGGTGAGTCTCCGTCTGTCCGATCATCAGACATCCACCCTTCGCGCGCGTACTTGTGGTTGCTCCAAAGGCGGTGAATGTTGGGAAGCCGGTTACGTAACGCATCAGCGGTGACCGTGCACATTCCGTCAAAGCAGAAGGATGGCGCATTGGTCTTGCACCGGCATGCGTGGAGGTCGATAATACGCTGACCGAGTTCCAGCAGAATGGGCCGCCATTCGCGGTCCAGTGCGATGCGATCATATTCTCTGTTATTCCTGGGGGCTTGAACTCGGATGTCAGGGCGTCTGTAGTGTCCCTTCTGGGCGTCACTCATGCACCGCCAAATATAACTGAGCACACCAGTCAAGAGTGCACTGTCGATTTGGACCTTATATAGCCTCAGAGTCTCAGTCACAGCGTCTCGGAAGCGCTGGAAACTATTGCCGCGGTTAGCCTTTGAACGGAGCATAAGCAACTTTTCAATGGATCCTTGGAGGGTACATACCTCGGCCCTCGTACGAAGTGGTGGTAGAAACTATGATTCAATAAAGGTGAGTGGACGTGCGCGGCACTAATGGATCGTTGCTCACAGTGGCAAGTCGCTGAAATGGCAAGGGTTCAGGAGAGAGGTCACTTGGTGATCTTTCCAAAGATTTTGTAGCTGTACAAACACTTTCAATCAGCATATGCGACATTACTGAAAGGAAAGCTTGGGCAACGGAATTTACGACCAACCTTTGATCGCTAAATCACCATGTTTGTCCGTCTGGGGCACGCAATTCCGAAAAGGATCCTTCTTGGAGACATATGGTCTCGGCATCATGGAAATCTTGGGGAAAAACAAACAGAACGGCAATGGCTGGGAGTGGCAGGACACAAAGGACAGTTGGAATCCGGAAAGCAGATGGAAGCTTTAGCGGGTATTAGCTTGAGGCAAGTTCCCTCTTATTGCCATCGGTGCTATGGAAGCACAAAGAATTGAGGGTCCATTGTTGCGATGAGTGCCTGGCTGGGAGTGGCGCGAGCTCTGGGTGCTTCGCCGCATCTGGGCTAACCCCTCCAATGGCCATGGTCGCACCTATATAGTGCAAGGAGATCCTGGAGGATGGGGAAAGGGGTGCCATATTATCACCTCATGCACAAGTATGTCGGCGGATGACGGGAAAAGAGCCATGGTGATAAAGAGAGCACAGATATGCAACGCATACCGAACAGAGGGTAACCTCTTCTGGTGACGCAAATGTATGAGTGCGCAGTCGACCCATGGAACCGGTAATGTGGACAGAAACGAGCACCAACTCCAAAGGTCTTGAAAATGTAAATCAAGCGCGGGGTAGAGCGAAGTCACAGGCGTACGGCGAGGCCCGCTGACGATGTCCCTTCGCCCGCCACAAAATTTGGGAATTCCTTGTTGACCTTGGAACGTATGGCTTCCGATACACTCGAGGGTCCTTTCATGGTGCGCCTTCTCACCGATAAATTGAAGAGGTTGGCCCAGAATCGTTGCTTGGCGGGATTGCGTTTCGATAGGGCGGGACTTCAATCGGCGGTGGGAGATCGGAAGTCGGACGCGACAGATAATAAACGACGGATTTCGGAAGCGTAGTAGACTGGAAAGGGCGCTGATTGGAGGTGCCTAGACGCTGTGATAAACCTTACTAACCAATGTCGTGTACGAGTGTCGCGGGTCGCTAACTCTCATCCTCGTCGTCAAACCATTGCTCCTCGTCGTCTCGTGGAGGAGGGTCCCACTGTTCGTCCCAGTCGATGGGATCGTAGTCAGCACCCTAAATATATCGAAGTTAAAATTCGAATTTTCAAAGCGAAAGGGAAACATGCCTCCAGAAGACCGTATATGAATCTTTCCTTTACTAGGCGAGTGAAGGTCTCTCGAGCCTGCGCCAAATCCTCAGGATCAGGCGGTAATGTGAGCACTTCTTCATCGCTGCTCTCCTCAAACTCTTCCTCGGTCTCCTTTTCGATTTCCCTCTGCTTCGCACGTTCCCTCCTCTCCCCTCTTTCTTGCTCGGCGACACGCTCCTCCTCGTACCCGCCAAGCAAAGTACCCAATTTGCCCACCTGACCCCGTGTGCCGCCCAAAAACTCGCGCTCGACCCACCTCTTCTCGTCCTCCGCACCCTCGCGCGCAGCAACTCTCACGTCCACCCGCGAGGCAGAGCCCCCACTGGCCAGGGCGATGGACTCCCACAAATCGGGGAACCGCTTGCGCGCGCCCTCGAAGGTGTACTCTCCGGGTGCGGATTGCACATACTGTGTCCTGCGATTGCGTATGACGGGTAGAGAGGAGCGCTCGTGGATGTCGAGTGCTGAGGCAAAGCGGGCGAGCAAGTTTGGCGGGAGCTGGTGGATGTGGGCCTCAAGGAAGGATTTTGGGTCACTGGATGGAGAAGGAGAGTACGATGGTGGCAGATCAAGGTATTTTAGGATGATTTGGGCGTCTGAGGGGGCGAGCATTCGATGGCAAAAGGGACAATGATCATGTGTGCTTTGTGCCTCGTCAGCGTTGATGGGAGACTCGCGCACAAGGGGAAAACACGAACTTCAGTTAAAATAACGTACATGAGCTGCATTATATTCTATCTGTCGCTTAGTTGGAATTTTGGGCATTTTCATGAATATCGCTCGCTTGTGCCTCTTCCGCCTCCCTTGTCCTGTCAGGGTTGGACGCCCTCAGCCCGTTTCAATGTTGGTCTCCGACAGGCTCTGATCAGGACGTACGTCGCGCTCTTATAATTTGGCAAGCCCTCTGAGGTCAAGATCGATGGGAGATACGCTTCAACCGAGTCATTTACATCCTCGTCCCGCTCCAGGTCTTGGAATTTATCTAAATATTCCCGAATCTCGCATCAGAGGTACTGGTAGTATATTACAGCAAACACAGCGTTTCCCGGAGGGACAACCGCGAATATATAGATAGAACGATCGGGTTTGCAATTTGGTGTGTTCTTTGCAGTTTGTTGTGCCCTACTTGAGATCCATGAGACTGATCAAGTACGTCAAAAAATAGTGTGAACAGCGCGTAGAAACCGCCGTATTGCTCCTCTTCTAGGGCTTTATGCAGGCCATTCGTCAACTCCTCAAACGCCTAGTAGGATCACGCACCTTTATAACGGTAGCACCCACAATGGAGACACGGGTTTCATCCTGTGATCCTTCCACCATTACCTTTAGCGAAGACGGGTCCGTGTCGATTTCAGCGCCAGACACCGAGGCTGCCTTACGTGCGGCATCCGACATCCTCACCAAAGACAAGAGCGTAGTCGTATTCCCTACAGAGACCGTCTACGGACTCGGCGCGTCAGCTCTCGACCCCTCTGCCGTCTCCCTTATCTATTCTACAAAAGGGCGACCATCGGACAACCCACTAATCGTACATATTGCCTCCAAAGCAATGCTACAGTCTCTCCTCCCACCTTCGTACACCATCCCGCCGACCTACATTAAGTTAATGGACGCATTCTGGCCTGGGCCTCTGACGCTGCTCTTCCCCACGAATCCACGCGTGGTACCGAGCAAAGTGACAGCGGGACATCCAACGGTCGCCGTGCGGATGCCCTCTCACCCCGTGGCCCGGGCGCTGATCATGCTGGCGAATATTCCACTCGCGGCGCCGTCTGCCAACTCGTCTGGAAAACCCAGCCCTACAAAGGCAGAGCACGTCGCTACTGACCTCCAGGGGCGCGTGTCACTCATCCTGGACGGTGGCCCGTGCGATGTCGGGCTCGAGAGTACCGTCGTGGATGGCTTGGCGGCCGACGGGCATTTGCGCGTCCTGCGGCCTGGGGGAGTCACGGTCGAGGACCTGGAGAGGGTCATAGAGGGCAATGGTATCAGGGTACTCGTCCACCGTCGGGATTACAACGACGAACAGCAGGAGGCCGCCCCTTCGACCCCTGGAATGAAATACCGGCATTACGCACCGCGGAGTCCAGTTTACCTCCTCATGCAGACAAGTACAGCGAGTGTAGATTCTACCTTCTTAGAAGAAGCAGAGAAAGTCCTCCCCGTGAGGGGGGCGATCGCTTCCCTTCTCGCCCGGCTTCCATGTGCCGCAGCTCGAGAACTAGGACAGGCCGGTGCCCGGCCGGTCAAGGTCGGGTTGCTCTCGTGCCCGGACTCGCCGCTCACGGCTGCATTGAGCACCCCGGAGTGCGAGGGGAGTGATGGGGCGGGGTCGAGGGTTCGGGTTGAGTGGATTCGACGTGCCCTCGGCGCGGTGGGAGAGCCATCCATTACAGCTCGTGTGTTATTTGACGGACTTATTTCGTTGGATCAGGAGGGGGTGGATGTTATTTTGGTCGAGGGGATTGAGGAAACGCGCGAGGGGCTGGCAGTGATGAACCGGGTGAGGAAGGCGGCAGGTGAGACAGTGTGGGTTAGGGTATGAATATCACATTGTCGTAGTAGGAATTGAATAGATGAGCGGAACCTCTTGATTTGCTGCAGGGAGCTAGTCGGTGGCGGTTGGTGCGAACCGACTGCGCGGATGGGCTGACTGACAGGGGTTCGCTGTATACTCCGCTGTGGTCCTCGCTATCTGTGATGTCTGTGATGGAAATGAATATGGTATCCGTGTGGTTGCATAGGGGCGAATGGGTTTGGCGGATGGATGGTTGGATAGGTGCGAGGGGCCATTGACTTTTGCCCAGGGCGCAGGGTTTCGGGGCGCAGGTGGTGAAGTCGCATCCTTATTAGGAGGGCGACCTCGTCAACTTGTCTCCATCCAGCACTAGTCCACCCTCAACAACCGCCCCCAATCTCGTCCTCCTCGTCGACTGTCACGACGTACGTCTCTTGTCCTTCCCACCCCCGCTCACGTGCTTGCCCACACTATTCTGACACTGGTTCGTTCTGACGCTCTCTCTTCGTTGCCACCAGATGTCTCGCGAAGATTCCGTCTACCTTGCAAAGCTCGCCGAGCAGGCTGAGCGTTACGAAGGTTAGCGTCCACTCGATCTACCCCACATTCCCCGACTTCGCACACGACTCGTCCCTTGCGTCGCCGTCTCAGTCGCTGACTTCCGCCATCAGAAATGGTCGAGAACATGAAGCGTGTCGCATCCTCGGACCAGGAGCTCACCGTCGAAGAGCGCAACCTCCTCTCTGTCGCCTACAAGAACGTCATCGGCGCCCGTCGTGCCAGCTGGCGCATCGTCTCGTCGATCGAGCAGAAGGAAGAGTCTAAGGGCAACGAGCCCCAAGTTGCCATGATCAAGACATACCGGGAGAAGATCGAGACTGAGCTCGCGAAAATCTGCGAGGACATCCTCGATGTTCTCGAAAAGCACCTCATCCCCTCGGCCGCCTCTGGCGAGTCTAAGGTCTTCTACCACAAGATGTGAGTTTTACACTTCATTTGCTCTCAATTTCATTTGCCACTGTTTCCCACCTGCCAAACCAACCCTCCACCCGACCCGGCGTAAAGGCCTGCCTTTGTCTTTGTGCATGATGATGTTGAGTCAGAGACCTGACCCGCCTTTTCCATCACCAATAGGATGGGCGACTACCACCGCTACCTTGCTGAATTCGCCACTGGCGACAAGCGCAAGGACAGCGCGGACAAGTCGCTCGAGGCCTACAAGGCCGCATCGGACGTTGCGGTCACTGAACTCCCACCCACCCATCCAATCCGCCTCGGCCTCGCACTCAACTTCTCCGTGTTCTACTACGAGATCCTCAACTCGCCCGACCGTGCGTGCCACCTCGCCAAGCAAGCGTTTGACGATGCAATTGCCGAACTTGACACGCTCTCCGAGGAGAGCTACAAGGATTCAACCTTGATCATGCAGCTCCTCCGAGACAACTTGACGCTCTGGACCAGCGATATGCAGGAAGGTGGTACGTAACCCTCTCCCGCTCGACCCTTTTATCGTGTCTGCGTTCCTGACGAATGACCCCCCCTTTTCACCATTGTTCACCGAAACAGAGAAGCAGGATGAGAAGGTCGAGTCTGGTGAAGCCGTCCAAGATGACTGAGCATGCTTTTGTATGCACACAAATGGTCGTCGGACATGATGTCTTCGCTGCGTCCATCACGCTTCGCTGCTCGTCGCCTGTTGTCTGTTGTCTGTCCCTCTCCCTCCTCGCTGTGAGGCGGCCGCTGGTATACGCTGGCAATGCCTCCCACCATCTCTGGCTTTGTGCCGCGTTCTTATCGCCGTTTTATTCCCCCCCCCTTAGTCGTCCCCCTTTTGTCGGTCGTTGTGTGGCTGGCCTCTGTGGGCTCCTGTATCGTACTGTTCTGTTCTTGCTCTTGCTGCAGAATTAAGAATCCATCGAAACTTGACCTGATAGCGCTAGCACTAAGGAAACAATCTTGGCTCGCGACCAAGGCGAGACCTGTTCTGGCGATGAATGCGCCACCGCACTGGACAGATTGCTGCGGCTATGACGCGGGAAGCGGGAAGGCGGCTCTAGGCGCACGCGGGAGCCACGGGCGAGCTGCCAGTGTAAGGGGAACTGAATATAGATTGTATATGGACTGAATGGGAATCCTGCCACCGTTTCGAGAGGATTACCAGTTTTGGAAATGATGATTACCGGCAGGCCTTGTTGTAGCTCGCCGTCGTTTGGCCACATGTCTCATAACCTTTCACCCTCTCCTCTCTCCTCTCCTCCTCCGCTTTCCCCTGATCCCCTGATACCCCCTTCCCTGTGCTCGATGGCCCATGGGTTGGACTACGACAAAGCTTTCTACCGAGCTGCGCTCGAACCCGGCGTGTTCATCGTTGTCGCCGTCGATCCTCTGGCCACTCTGGCCCCGCTCGACGACCCCCATGCAACTCACCAAGCACGCGAGATGGTCCCCGGCATGCACAAGTACCTCGCTTTCGTGCGCAGCGTCGATCTCCCAGCAGGTCCGGTGGCGGCGACAAAGGCACGTCGCGCGAGTATGACCCCCCCGCTTGCCGCTGCATCCCAGCCCCATCCAAAGCTCCATATCAACCTCGTGCACACGTCCCCACCCCGCAGAGTCTCTGGCGAGGGCGTGGACGAGTCGATGTGTGTCCCTGTCTTACCAACCCGGCCAAAGGATGGGTGTGGGAGGCCGCCACTCAAGCCTACCAATCACCTCGGCTGGAAAGACGCATACGTCCATACTGTCATGGATGCCCATGTGCGCGTCTCTCACTGCGACCAACGAGGTTTTCGACCTGCTCTTGCCCCCGTCCTCCCTCCTCGCGAGATGCTGCGCTTCGATCGGTACCAGCAAGAGGACCATGCACGCGAATCTGAGAGTTACCGGCAGGAGACCCAGATGAAGCAGCAGCAGCAACGACACTACTGCCACCAGCCCGATCTGATATCCGTGCACGACAGTTCGAATAAGGATCTTGTCAGCGTCGAGGACTTGGACGATGCCGATGTCCGGTCAGAGGACTGCAGACTGTCTACGCTCATGTCAGGAGTCACCTTTGACGCGCATTCTTCCTCTTCCTCGTCTGCCTCGAGCATCGAAATTCACCCTCGACCTCCTGTGCCACAAATATCGCATCCAATGCACGGTGCTCCAAGGCAACGCGCCGTCTCCATTGCCTCGACGAATTCGGCCTTCTCCTTCCGCACCACTTCCTCCGGAGCGTCAGACTCCCCCTACATTCCCACTTTCCGATACCCGTCGTCCGGATCGGATCTCGAGAGCGATGCCCGACAGGTGGGGAAGCACAAGTCCCTCAGCCCCCCTTCCCCAACAGCAGCTACGGATCTTAGTGGCGCCACCCGTGTCGCCCACCCGCATGCGAACTCGTCGTCTACGCTCGCCAAGCCAGGGTCGCTGCACCACCACGCGTCGCAGGCGTTCTCGATGCGTCATGCGCCTTCCACTAACTGGGCACATCCTTCCCTTAGAGAGTCGGACGAGGATGAGGATCAGACGCCGTCAATGAGCCGCCAATGTCAGCCCCACATCAAAGTTTGGTTCGATCTCTCCATGATTGACGAACCTGCTGACCCACGGGAGTTCTTCGAAGAGCTCAAGGCTTTACGGGCGTAAGTCGTTAATTTCCACAACGCCCCAACTCTAGTCTAACATTTTCACCCCGTAGGATTGAACGCGCGTCTGACCTCCGGTACCTCCAAGAACTGCGCCGTGCCAATGCGGAACGGGTCGCTGCATGGAACCAGCTCACCGTCCAACTTCCCGCTCGCATTCCAACGTCACCGATTAAGCGTTGGTGTCCCGAGCAGAAGCAAAAGAGCCTCCCTCCGACCCCGACCACAGCAGCGTTCCCTCCGATCTCCCCAGTGCCTAAGGACTACCCGCCCAAAGGTACACCACCGCATCACCACCCCAATTACTTGGGGCGTGCACCACCCTCTGCGTGGTTGCCGTCGAATCAGGTCTATTCTGGTGCCTCCTTGTCGCAGAGCACGGTCAAGATGGAGAGAAGGAAAAGCGGTGGCTCACTCAAGCCTTTAAAGACCTTTTGGAGAAAGATGAAGAGCCAATCGAACCTGAAAGCCGTGTAGTCTTTTCACGCAAGAGCCCTCGCCTCGGCCTTCGACCTCTCAGAAATAAGCAATCCCGTCTCGCTATTCCCCCCGTTGACGTTAATCAAATCAAACATCAAATGACTCGAGCCTGTTTCGTCCGTTACGAATCCAAAACAACAAAACAGCCGCCTCGCTCAGATAGTCCTATGACGAGTAGCGGCTGGACACATATATCAAGACAAACCACTCGTCGCTCTTTCTTTTCTCCATCCATGTCGGCCTCTACTGTCTCAATCAGAATCAGCGCAAATCGCACTGTTGTAGCACCCCATACAGAAGCACATGCTACTAGTCTCTCTCTCCTCACTTTATATTACTATCTGACTCTCGTTCTGACGTATGAGCTGCACCCGCTTAGCACCAACAACCCGCTAACTGCACTGTATTTATCCCTAATCCGTTCTTCTATGCTCCCTTCCCATTGGCTGTTTGGGTTTCGTTCTCGCCTCGCTTGTGATGGTTTATGGTCTGGCTTCCAACACATGACTTTGCCTTGCTCGCTTTAGCTAGTAGCCTCCCTGATTCCTGCCTCGTTTACGCTTCGTAACCCTACTTGTAGCCTATCCTGACTGCCCAGAAATTGGATCGAGAAGAAAGTTGGCGCTCGGCATGTCAAAGTGACTTCCGCTCTCTACCTCACCGTTCACTCGCTCCATGTTCTCATGGTTTCATGCAGTGCGATACCATTACTGCGAACTGCCCCTTGCATGGGGGTGCTGCATGGGGGTGCTCGTGATCTCCACAACAAGCACCTGTTAGTCGTACGAAAAAGGGCGTTTGGATTGTCAATACCGCCCATGGGGCGATTTGCAACGCGGAAGCCATTGCGGAAGGATTCAAGAGCGGATGTATCAATTGATATGGGGGTGGCATCTGGAATATCACCAACCTGCATATAGGCGTCATATCTGACACACGATGAAGAACCCAAGCGATTATTAATGCTTTTGTCCTACTTTCATATGAAACTGGAAGCGGTCACGTTTTGACCCGCAAAATACTCTAATCATGCCCATAGACCCAACCAATTGATAACACCAAGTTAATCTACGTGGCCAAATATCTGCTAAATACGGACCAGTAATAAATGGAAATGACCTACGCCATCAGGAATTTCAGTGAAAGTCAATCCACACAGCACCCCATCCCGTGTTGCCCATCTGACTATAATCGGACAGAAGCAGACACTGCGGGCTCTGATTCCGACTGAGAAGGCCTCAACGGCTGCTATGGCAAGTTGGGCTATTCAACTGACTGTTTCTGGCTGGCAGTGCAAGTCTCAGCAACAAACTCAAATCCCTGCCGGGTATGTCTCGTGAAACCTATAGGTAAGGGCTCCTGTGTTTCCATCAGTTTCCACAAATGGTGCACCGCGCCCTTCAGGGCATCCATAAATGGCTCCAATCGTTCCCGATGGACCCCGGTTGCGATACAGATCGTTCGGGAACCTTGTTGGAGGTATTTTACTACGATAGACCCCGTTGCTTCCAAACCACGAAAAAAACGTCACCGACAAGACCGGCAGGGGACATCTGGGAGCTGGACCTCATCAAAATAGAGCAGCCAATGGTCCATAATAGGTCGTTGTGCTATTGAAAAGGTACTGTGGAGAAAGAGAGAGATGACAAATTTATCTGTGTCAAACATTTTGACGAACCTGGAGTCCTTCACACGCAATCTTCTGTGGCCCTAAGCCAGTAGCAAAGCTGAGATATCTAGAATTCTAGAATGTCTTGGCGACCGGAGAGACTTGTTGTTCCACACATTTACGCTTTATCGCTTCCTTCACTTGCGCATCAGCATCGAGCTTCCCCTTGAACATTTGAGACCTTTGATAACAGCGATGAGAGAGGAAATCAGTGTTGCTCAGGAGGGGTCGTTGTAGAGGATCGCACTTCATGAGTTTGTCCGCAAGGGATTTGAGTGGGTGGACAGATGGTGTCCACACGTTGGCGGCTTGCAAATTATTGCAGTACCCGCCCCGCAGGCCAAATGTCGGCTCGAATTGGCTGATATTTTGTGTTCGGGTCGCCTTCGAGTTCCCACCCCTGTTCCTCGATAACTCTCAATCCACGATTCCTGGCCAGGAACTTGAACGGATACACTGAAGTCAATGATGAGAAGTCGCTGTGGGCTTGTGGTTGACGTAACGAGAATGTTGTCGGGCTTGAG
>Ga0307513_10008401_pt1 | contig 13219 bp, 10 predicted proteins | sample 15_EM_MG_FD_202174 | JGI IMG/M metagenome (GOLD analysis project Ga0307513, IMG submission 202174) | Populus trichocarpa ectomycorrhiza microbial communities from riparian zone in the Pacific Northwest, United States - 15_EM | ecosystem: Host-associated > Plants > Roots > Unclassified | place...
AGCAGCCGGCTCATCCCGGCACCGCTCTCCCCCGCCGCGGTGCAGGCACTGGCCGGCGACCGCGACGGCGCGGCCGTGCACCGGCTCACCCGCGGCAACCCGTTCTACGTGGCGGAGGTGCTCGCGGCCGGCCCCGGCGCGCTGCCCGACGGCGTCGCCGACGCCGTGCAGTCGCGGGTGCGCCAGCTCGGCCCCGAGTCCGTCGCAGCCGTCGAACAACTGGCCGTGCTGCCGCAGGCGGTGGAGGAACCGCTGGCCAGAGAGCTGCTCGGCCCGCGATTCGCCGCGCTCGGACCCGCCCGTGCGCGTGGCATCGTCGAGCAGCGCGCCGGCGGGCTCGCCTTCCGGCACGAGCTGGCCCGCCGCGCCGTCGTCGAGGGCATGGCGGGCCTGCGCCGCCGCGAGCTGCACCTGGCCGTGATCCAGGTGCTGCGCCGGGCACCGCGGCCCGATGCCGAGCGGCTGGTGCACCACGCCGTCGCCGCGAGCGACATCGCCACGATCGTCGAGTTCGCCCCGCGAGCCGGTGCCGCGGCGGCCGCCGCCGGATCGCACAGCCAGGCGGTGGCGCACTTCGCCGCCGCGCTCCCGCACCTGGAGCAGCTGCCACTGCCCGACCAGGCCCGGCTGCTGGCCGACCACGCGTGGGAGCTCTACATCGCCCACCGGTTCGCCGACGCCGTCGCCGTCGGACGGCAGGCCGTGGCGCGGTTCGAGCAGCTCGGCGAGCCGGAGCCGCTCGGTGAGGCGCTGGCCAGGCTCTCCCGGCTGGTCTACATGGCAGGCGACGGGCAGGAGGCGCTCGCGCTGATCACGCGGGCCTCGGCGGTGCTCGCCGGCACCGGCAGCCGCACGGTACGGGCGGCGGCCGCCGTCGAGCGCGGCTCCATGCTGATGCTGACCGGCGACCCGTCGGCCGAGACCGCGCTGCAGGACGCGTTGGCGCTCGTCGCGGGCACCGGGCGGGCCGATCTGGAGGCGCTCGCGCTGAACTACCTGGCGCTGGCCACCAGCACCCGTACCGGGGTCGGTCCGGCGCTGGCGACGATGCGCACCGGGCTGGAGCTGGCGCTGTCGACGGGCAGCCACGAGGCCGCCGCGCGCGTCCGGGTCAGCATCGGGGAGCTGCTCGGCGCCACCGGCGACTGGCCGGAGCTCGCGGCCAACGCCGCGGCCGGGCTCGCGTTCGCCGAGCAGCACGGCATGCAGCAGTACACCGTGCTGCTCGGGGTGCACCACGCGCTCTGCCGGATCCGCGACGGCGCCTGGGCGGCGGCCGAGCGCGTGCTCGCACCGCTGGCGGCCAGGGAGACCGGCCCGAACATGCTGGCCCCGTTCGTCCACGCCGCCTACGGCCGGCTCCACGCCCGGCAGGGCCTGCCCGACGGCGGCACCCTGCTCGAACAGGCCTGGCATCAGGCGCTGCGGCAGCGGCAGCCCACCGCGATGGCGCTGGCCGGGCGCGGGCTCGTCGAATGGGCGTGGCTCGCCGACCGTCCCGACGTCGCCGAGGAGGTGGCCGCGACCCTGCTGCCGCTGACCGAGCCGCGCTCCTGGGCGATCGTGCGCGGGGAGCTGCTCCGCTACCTCGCGCGAGGCGGCCGGCCCGTCGAGCCGTTCCCGGGCTGCCCGTCAGGCTGTGCGGCCGGGATCGCCGGCGACTGGGCCCGCGCCGCTGCAGCGGCCGCCGACGCGGGCGATCCGTACGAGCACGCCCTCGAGCTCGCGTTCTCCGGCGCACCGGAGGAGATGGTGCGCGGGCTGGAGCTGCTGGACGGGCTGGGGGCGCACGCCGCGGCCGCGCGCGGCCGGCGGGAGCTGCGCAAGCTGGGGGTGCGGCCGCCGGCGTCCATCGGCACGGACCTGGACCCGGCGCTCGTCGAGAGCCTCACCGACCGGCAGCTGGACGTGCTGGAGCTGCTGGCCGACGGCGCGAGCAACGCCCGGATCGCCGCCGAGCTGGGTCTGTCGGTGCGCACGGTCGACCATCACGTGTCGGACGTGCTGACCCGCCTGGGCGTCGGCAATCGACGAGCAGCGGCCGCGCTGGTGGCGCAGCGGAGGGGTTGCGCCGATCAGTGATCGGACGGGTGGATGTGGTACTCGAAGACAAGCCCACCCACCGCGACCAGCACCAGGATCAGCCCGATCACGAGCAGCCACACCTGGAAGAATGCCAGCGAGACCGCGGTGAGCGCGGCTGCCGCGGCCAGCCCGATCGGCCAGTAGCTGCCGGGCGAGAAGAACCCGACATCGCCGGCACCGTCGGACACCTCCGCCTCGGGGTTGTCCTCCGGGCGCTCCTCCAGCCGCCGCGAGACGAACCGGAAGTAGGTGCCGACGATCAACGCGAGGCCACCGGTGAGGAACAGGCCCACCACGCCGACCGACTCCACACCGGCGGCGGAGTAGGCGCTGATGATCGTGTACGCGATGCCGCAGACGAAGAAGAACGCGGCGCAGATCTCGAAGAGTCGGGACTCGATCTTCATGGCTGCCCCTCAGCTCCCGGCGGCGTTCGGCGGCAACGACGCCGACCGCTGGGTGCGATCGTTCGCGAACGGGTAGGTCGTGGTGGCGATCGGTGTGCACAGCGCCGCGCAGGACGGGTCGAGCCGGCCCAGCTCCTGCAGCGCCTCACCGGCGGTGTACGGGGCGCCGGTGGCCGGGTTCGGCTTCGTGCGCAGATCGAGCCAGCGGTCGTAGCGGACCGGCGACAGCACCCGGACCTCGAAGTTCATCATCGAGTGGTAGCTGCCGCACAGCTCGGCGCAGCGGCCGACGAAGGCACCCTCGCGCTCGATGTTGTCGATCACCCAGGTGGGGTCCTGGTCGTTCTTGTCCGGCATCGGGAACACGTCACGCTTGAACAGGAACTCCGGGATGAAGAACGAGTGGATCACGTCGTTCGAGTGCTGGAAGAAGGTGACGCTGCGCTCGGTGGGCAGCACCAGCAGCGGAATCGTGTCGCTGGTGCCGATCGTGATGACGTCCTTGCCGTCGGGCGTCTTGTGGCCCGGGTAGGCGAAGTCCCAGTTCCACTGCTTCGCGGTGACGTCGACCGTCATGTCGGTCGGCTCGTCCTTCTCCACGAAGTTCTGCACCAGCACGGTGAACCCGAACAGGACCGCGACGATGATCGTCGGGATGACCGTGAAGACGATCTCCAGCGGCAGGTTGTACTGGGTCTGACGCGGAACGACCTCGTCGCTCTCGCCCTTCTTCTTGCGGTGGAAGATCACCGCCCAGAACATCGCGCCCCAGGTGATGGCACCCACCACCAGCGCGGCGATGGCCGACCACGTCCACAGGTGGCGCATCTGCTCGGCCTGCGGCGTGATGCCGGACGGCCAGCCGAAACGGATCACGTCCTCGATGCCGCAGGAGGTGAGGAACGGCACGGTGAGAACGGCGAGTGAGACCACCTTCAGCGCCCTACGGGCACCAGGACGCGCATGCTCGCGACGTCCATCTAGCTGTGCTCGGCCCACTGCCCGCCGCCTCCCACCCGTCGTCGCACGTCAGAAGTAGTCGGTGGTCGAACCGGCATGATCACCGGCCAACTTCGACTTCGCGTAGAGACTAGCCGAGCCACGTGTAACCGCCAGGCCCGGGTGCGCCGCCCGGCGTGGCGGCATCCGTCGGCATACTTGCCAGCTGTGTGCGGACTGCTGGGACTGCTGACGGCGGAGGCCGACGCGGCCTCTCGGACCGACGCGATCGTCGAGGCGATGCGGTGTGCGCGGCACCGCGGGCCCGACGAACCGGGCCGGGCCTGGCACGACGCGGACGTGGTGTTCGGGCACAACCGGCTGTCGTTCATCGACATCGACCACTCGCACCAGCCGATGCAGTACCTCGACGGCCGGTACTCGATGGTCTTCAACGGCGAGATCTACAACTACCTCGAGCTGCGCGCGGAGCTCACCCGCGAGCACGGGGCGACGTTCGCCACCGAGGGCGACAGCGAAGCCATCCTCGCCGCGTACCACTACTGGGGCCCGGCCGGCGTCGCGCGACTGCGCGGCATGTTCGCCTTCCTCATCTGGGACGCGCAGGAGAAGGTGCTGTTCGGAGCGCGCGACCCGTTCGGCATCAAGCCGCTGTTCTACGCCGTCGGCACCGCCGGGGCGGCGTTCGCCAGCGAGAAGAAGTGCCTGCTGCGGCTCGCCCCCACCCTCGGCCTCGACGGCGACGCCGCCGGCACCGAGCTGGACCCGGTGGCGCTGCAGCACTACCTGACCCTGCAGTACGTGCCGGAGCCGGCGAGCATGCACCGCTCGATCCGGCGGATCGAGTCGGGCACCCACTTCACCGTGCGGCCCGGCGGCGATGTCGAGCAGGAGCGCTACTTCCACCCCACGTTCCCCGGCACCGCTCCCGCGGCCGGTGCGCCGGCGCGCATCGCGGCCGCCCTGAGCGACTCGGTGGCCAAGCACATGCGCGCCGACGTCACCGTCGGCGCGTTCCTGTCCGGCGGCATCGACTCCACGGCCATCGCGGCGCTGGCCAAGCAGCACAACCCGAACCTGATCACCTTCACCACCGGGTTCGAGCGCGAGGGCTACTCCGAGGTCGACGTCGCGGCCGAGTCCGCGGCCGCGATCGGGGTGCGGCACATCGTGCGCACCGTGAAGCCCGACGAGATGATGGACCTGCTGCCGCTCATCGTCTGGTACCTCGACGACCCGGTGGCCGACCCGGCGCTGGTGCCGCTGTGGTTCATCGCCAGGGAGGCCCGCCGGCACGTCAAGGTCGTGCTCTCCGGCGAGGGCGCCGACGAGCTGTTCGGTGGCTACACGATCTACCGCGAGCCGATCTCGCTCGCGCCGTTCGAACGGATCCCCGGCGCACTGCGCCGGCTCCTCGGACGGGCATCGGTCCGCCTGCCCGAGGGCATGCGCGGCAAGGACCTGCTCCGCCGCGGCGCACTGCCCCTGGAGGAGCGCTACTACGGCAACGCCCGCATCTTCCGCGACCACCAGCTCGCCGCCGTGCTGCGCCAGTACGACCCGCGGCGCTCGCACACCGACGTCACCGCGGCGCACTACCGGGAGTCGGCCGGCTGGGACCCGGTGGCCCGGATGCAGCACGTCGACCTGTTCACCTGGCTGCGCGGCGACATCCTCGTCAAGGCCGACAAGGTGACCATGGCGAACTCGCTGGAGCTGCGGGTGCCGTTCCTGGACCCCGAGGTCTACAAGGTCGCGTCCGGGCTGCCGTTGGAGTCCAAGATCGCCGAGGGGACGACGAAGCTCGCGCTTCGCCAGGCACTGGACGGGATCGTGCCGGCGCACGTGCTGCACCGCCGCAAGCTGGGCTTCCCGGTGCCGCTGCGGCACTGGCTGCGCGACGAGATGTACCACTGGGCGCTCGACATCGTGCGCGACTCCCAGGCCGACCACCTCGTCGACCTGGCCGCGGTCCGGGCGCTCATCGAGGCCCACCGCGCGGGCCCGATCGACCACAGCCGGCGGATCTGGACGCTGCTCATCTTCCTGCTGTGGCACGGCATCTTCGTCGAGGAGCGGATCCGGCCGGAGATCCCCGAACCCGTCTACCCCGTACGGATCTGACCGTCCGTATCGGACGGTCAGGTTTCGGTGGATGTCCGTCACCGCAACGGGTGGCGATGCCCTAAGGTCCGCACTCAGTGCCTGCGGCTGGTCGGGCACAGGGCATGCGGGCCGACGGGGGTTAGGTCGTGACTGACGCCGGCCCCGACCTCGCCGCCGAACTGCCCTACCGCGCGCGGATCTGGAACTACTGGCTCGGCGGCAAGGACCACTACGCCGCCGACCGGCATTCCGCCGACGCGATCAGCTCCGCCCTCCCCGGTGCGGCCGACCTCGTCCGCGCCACGCTGCGGTTCGGCGAGCGGGTCGTGCGGCACCTGGCCGCGGAGCACGGGATCCGGCAGTTCATCGACGTCGGCTCCGGGCTGCCGGTGGACCGCGACCTGCGGGCGGCACTGCGCGACGTGGCGCCCGAAGCACAGGTCGTCCATCTCGATCACGACCCGTTCGTGCTGGTGCGGGCCAGGGCGCTGCCCGTCCGGGACGGGCAGGCCGGCGTCTCCGTGTACCGCGCCGCCGACTTCCGCGATCCGCAGGCCGTACTGGCCGCCGCGGAGGCCGTGCTCGACCTGGCACAGCCGGTCGCGGTGCTCTTCACCGGCGTGCTCGGCTACCTGCGCTCCCCCGAGCGCGCCGCGCACATCGTGCACGAGGTGCTCACCGGCCTGGTGCCGGGCAGCTTCCTGGCGATCTGGGACCTCGTCGCCGGCACCGGTGACGACGAACCGGTCGTCGACCTGCGCTCCGCCATCACCGCCGGCTACGACCTCGACTCCGTCGCCGAGATCGAGAAGCTGTTCCGGGGGCTGGAGATGATCGGCCCGGGGGTGGTCCCCGTGACCGAGTGGCTTCCGTCCGACGACGGCGAGGCCTGGGACGGAACCGACCGGCCCGTCGACGCCTACGGCGGCGTGGCCAGGGTGCCCGTCGGCGGGATCCCACCGCTGCGGCCTGCGGAGCCAGGCCAGGCACCATCGCCGGAATCGGCGCCGCCCACCCCGACCGAACCGATCGCGGTGCTGGCCGGCGGGCCGCCCCCGACGACCGTCGCCATGCGGACCGACGTGCCCGCCTCGGCCCGCATCTGGAACTACTGGCTCGGCGGCAAGGACCACTACGCCGCCGACCGCGCCGTCGGCGACGCGGTGATCGCAGCCTTCCCGGGCATCCGCGACGTCGTGGCCGCCTCCCGCGGGTTCCTCACCCGCACCGTCAGCCACCTCGCCGAGAACGGGATCCACCAGTTCCTCGACATCGGCTGTGGCCTGCCCGCCGGACGCAACACCCACGAGATCGCCCAGGCGGTGCGACCCGACGCGCGCGTCGTCTACGTCGACAACGACCCGCAGGTGCTCATCCACTCCCGGGCCCGGCTGGCCGGCATCGCGTCGAGAGGCGTGGTGACCTACGTCGAGGCCGACTACCGCGACCCCTACACCGTGCTCGCCCGCGCCGCCGCCACCCTCGACATGCGCCGGCCCGTCGCAGCCCTGTTCATGGGCGTGCTCGGCCATGTCGAGACGGCCGACATGCACCGTGCCGTGCGCTCGATCGTGGCCGCACTGGCGCCCGGCAGCTACCTGGCCCTGTGGGACAGCACCGACACCGGCGTCGAGATCCGGGAAGCCGTGGCCACCCAGGCCGGCATGGGCATCCCGTACCGGCTCAGCACCGTCGCCGAGCTGCGCGAATGCTTCACCGGCCTGGAGATGGCAGCCCCCGGACTCGTCCCGATGACCGAGTGGCGACCGACCGCCGGCGACATCGGGCGGGTCCTGCCGGTCGACGCCTACGGTGGGATCGGGCGCAAGACCTGACTGCCGGGGCTCCGCCCCGCACCCCGGATCTATTTCTAGCGTTTCACGAATTTCGCTAGCTGACTGACGAATTGCTCCGGATGATCCTTGTATGTGAAGTGCGCGTGCAGGTCCTTTTGAAGGCGCTTGAAATCACCGTTGTACCAGCAGATCGGATCGTATACGTCACCGGCGAAAGAGACACAATAGCTTGTCAGGCGATTTGCGAATCGCTTCGGCGCGTAGGGACTGGAGACTGCTCCATTCAAGAGGGTGCTGGCAACTCCCTTCTTGTCCGGATAGGGCTCGTTTGCCGGCCACGCCGGGTCACCCAGGAGCAGGACACCTGCCACCAACGCTTCCACGGAGGAATTCAGGGGATCCGGCGCCAGGTTCTTTCGGAGGGCCTTGTCGATCGCCCATGCTCCCTGTGAGTACCCGACGAACAGGTATCGCGTCCGATCTCCGCATGCGATGTAGGTGTCTGAAACCTGCTCCGCCAAAGCGGCCGCCGCCTGCTCGGCACCCGGCTCCAACTGGGCAATTTGCTGAAAGAACGTGGCCGACGACCGCAAGCCCGCGGCTGGAAGGTCAACTGGCGTCCTCGGGAAGTCCACCGCCTCGATGGCAATGCCGCCGGGAACGTCGACCGTGAGACTGAAATTTGTCCATATGTTCCAGACGGTTTCTCCAACCCCGAAGAAGCTGTCGCCCGCCACCCCGGGGCCGGCCTCATTTGCTCCATGAACCCCAAATATCTTTATTGCCGGGCAAGACTCTCGTGCGGATACCGCCACCGGCTGGATGCTCGACGCAACGAGACTGATCCCGACGAGCAGAACGAGCAAAGATGTACGCCGGAAGGGGATTTCCCGATCACTTCCGCTCATCATCTCGGTCAACCTCCGAACGCCGCAATGAAGTGTCGTGCACATGGCGAGGTAGGTGCGGAGCTTGACTCGCTGGACATCTGATGGGTGTTACACGAGGGCAGCGTCCGGATACTGGGCGGTGTCCCCGCACCGGAGGGAGGAGCCGGGGCCCCTGCGGCGGAGCCCCGAGCAGTTACTGAACCACCGCCCGCAAAACCTCCACACCACCGAGCAACAACGGCACCTGCCGCGTAGCGGTAACCGTGAACCCAGCAGCCGAAACCAACCCCCGCACCTCCCCCGGCCCGAACGCAATAAGCGGCGAGTCCCGGAGGAACACGCCAGGGATCCCCCCACGACCACCGTCGAAGTCCGCGAGCACCAACTCCCCACCACCCCGCAGCACCCGCCGCACCTCCCCGAGCATCGCGGTGCGCCCCTCGGGATCGAGGTGATGGAACATCAACGACGAGCAGACGAGATCGACCGAACCGTCGTCCAGCGGGAGCTCCTGCGCGTACCCGAGCTCCCACCGCGCCGCTCGCACCGCGGCATGCCGGCTGCGAGCCGCCTTGCGCCGCGCCGTGCCGAGCATGCGCTCGTCCGGATCGACACCGAGCAGGCGAGCGTCGGGCCGCAGCCGGCCGACCGTGCGCAACAGGGCCCCACTGCCACTGCCCACGTCGACGACGAGCGGCTGGGTCCCGAGGTGATCAGCGGCCGAGGCGACGGCGCGGTACAGCCGCGGCGCCCCCATCACCGTGCCGAGCGTGTCGTAGAACCGGACCGGAAGATGCTTGCCGAGGGCCGGCAGGAACGGTCGGTGCCCATGCCCATGGGATGTTCTTTCGCTCATGCCACCATGATGGCGAGGCGTCGACCAGTGATGTCGTCTGATCTGTGGCGATGATGGGAGGATCTTCCGATGGCAGTCCCGGTCTACGGGCTCGCCGCCGATCCGGCCGGTCCGCGAGTGATGGTGCAGCGCATCGACCACTCCCACACGGCGATCCGACGCGCCGACCACACGCACGACTTCTTCGTACTGGCCTACTTCGACGACGCCGCGCCCGATGCGCCGGTGCGCGCCGGCGACCTGTACGTCGTCGCCCCGGGCGACGTCGTCGGCGCGACGGCGTTCGGCTTCGGCGAGCGGGAGCTGCCCGGCATCTCGGGCTGGACGGTGATGTTCGACGCGGACCTGCTCGGCGTGGCGCCCGCAGCGTCACCGCTCGCCTGGGGCACGCACCCGCTGCTGAGCCCGTTCGTCGGTGGCCGCAAACCCGGCATCGCCCGGCTGTTCGTCGCCGCGGAGGCGCGACCGGACTGGGTCGCGCGGATCACGGCGCTGGAGACGGAGCTGCGGGAGCGGCGCGGCGGCCACCACGCCGCGGCCGCCGCCCACCTCACGCTGCTGCTGGTGGACGTCGCCCGCCTCGGAGACGGCGGCGTGGTCACCGACCTGCAGCTCAACCGGGAGCCACTGCTCGGCGAGGTGTTCGCCGTGATCGAGCGTCGCTTCGCCGGCCCGCTGTCGCTGCGGGACGTCGCGAGGGAGGTCGGCATCTCCGCAGGTCACCTGACCACCCGGGTGCGCGAACGCACCGGTCGCACCGTCCTGGAATGGATCACCGAACGGCGGCTTGTGGAGGCTCGTCGGCTGCTCGCGACCACCGACATCCCGGTGGCCACGGTGGCCGCCGCGGTCGGCATCGCCGACCCCGGCTACTTCGCGCGGATCTTCCGCCGCGCCCACGGGGTCAGCCCGGCCGCGTGGCGCGGCCGGGCCGGATGACCGACCGTCAGGCAGGCAGGATCGCGGCGATCGCCGCGGAGGACTCGGGGCCGTACGCGTCGCGCAGCCGCTCGATGCCGGCCGCGCGGTCCCACTTCCACTCCTGGCCGCCGTGCGACTCCAGCGCCTCGACCGCGACGAGCGAGCCCAGCTGCGCCGACCTCTCCAACGACAGGCCCTGCGCGGTGCCGGCGAGGAACCCGGCGCGGAACGCGTCGCCGACGCCGGTGGGATCGACCTTGCCGGTCTCGGGCACCACACCGATCTTCAGCTCACCGGTGTCGCGACCGACGATCTGCACGCCGTTCTCGCCGAGGGTGGTGATGCGGATGTCGACCTTCTCGGCCACCTGCGCGGCGGTCCAGCCGGTCTTCTGCTGCAGCAGTTCCCACTCGTAGTCGTTCGTCATCAGGTAGCGGGCACCCTCGACGAGGGTCCGTATGTCGGCCCCGTCCATGCGCGTGACCTGCTGGGAGACGTCGGCCGCGAACGGCATGCCGAGCTCGATGCACTGCTTCGTGTACTGCACCATCGCCGCCGGGTCGCTGGCGCCGATCAGCGTCAGGTCCACGTCCAGCGCCTTCAGCCCGGCCAGGTCGATCTCCGACGAGCGGGCCATCGCGCCCGTGTAGAACGAGCCGATCTGGCGCATCGCGTCGTCGGTGGTGCAGATGAAGCGCGCGGTGTGCACGTCCGGGCAGACGAGGATCTGCGAGCAGTCGACGCCGTGCTCCTCGAGCCACGTGCGGTACTCGGCGAAGTCGCCGCCGACCGCGCCCACCAGCAGCGGCCGCTGGCCGAGCACACCCAGCCCGAACGCGATGTTCGCGCCCGAGCCACCCCGGTGGATGACGAGGTCGTCGACGAGGAACGACAGCGAGATCCGGTCGAGCTGCTCAGCCATCAGCAGCTCGTGGAACCTGCCGGGGAAGTGCATGAGGTGGTCGGTCGCGATGGACCCGGTCACGGCGATGGACACGGAGCGCAACCCTACCGGGTGAGACGCAACGAGACCCTGGCCAGCAGGTGTGGCCAGGGTCTCGATTGCGCGGATCAGTTCAGATGGGTCAGTTGAACGAATCGCCGCAGGCGCAGGAGCCGCCGGCGTTCGGGTTGTCGATCGTGAAGCCCTGCTTCTCGATGGTGTCGACGAAGTCGATCACCGCGCCCTGCAGGTACGGCGCGCTCATCCGGTCGACGCCCACCTTGAGCCCGTTGAAATCACGGAACAGGTCGCCGTCGAGCTCACGGTCGTCGAAGAACAGCTGGTAGCGCAGGCCTGCGCAGCCACCGGGCTGCACGGCGATGCGCAGATGCATGTCGTCGCGACCCTCCTGCTCGAGCAGCAGGCGAGCCTTGAGGGCGGCAGCGTCGCTCAGTTCGACGCCGTGGGTCTCAGTCTCGACTGACGTGGCGTTCTCGACGGTCATGGCTCTCCCAACACAAACGGCGACTGCAGCATTCCCGCGAAGTCTTCCCGGTGTGGAGTGTAGTCCTTCGTCCGGCCGATCACGGGGCACGGACATCAGAAGAAGGGCAACTCACTGTCCACAACGGGGTCAGCGGCTCCAGCGCCGCGCCACCCGCTCGGCGAGCGTGGCGAGGGTGCCGGCCGGGTCGGCCATCGACGCCGCCACCCCGCCCGCGTCCTCGGCGACCCCGTAGGCGGCCTCCACCCCGGCCGCTGCGGCTTCGCGCTTGCCCACGCTCACCTGGCCGGCGAGCACGATGCACGGCACGCCACGGTCGGCGGCGCCGCGGGCGACGGTCGTGACGAGCTTCCCGCGCAGCGACTGCCAGTCGAAGCTGCCCTCGCCGGTGACGGCCAGGCCCGCCCGGTCGAGCGCCGCGTCGAGCCCCACCAGCTGCCGCACCAGCCCGGCCCCGGACACCCGCTCGGCCCCCAGCGCCAGTAGGGCCGCGCCGAGCCCGCCGGCCGCGCCGGCGCCGGGCTCGTCCCGCACGTCGACATCGAAGGCCGCCGCGAGCGCGTCGGCGAACCGGGCAAGCGCGGCGTCGAGGGTGGCGACCATGGCGTCGTCGGCGCCCTTCTGCGGCCCGAACACGGTGGCGGCGCCGTGCCTGCCCAGCAGCGGGTTGTCCACGTCGGCAGCAGCCACCAATCGCACGCCGGCGAGATCGGGACGACCGTCGATGTGGTCGACAGCGGCCAGCGCCGCCCCGCCCGGTGCCAGCACCGCACCCGCAGCGTCGACCGGACGGGCGCCGAGCGCGGCCAGCATCCCCGCGCCGCCGTCGGTGGAGGCCGAACCCCCGAGCCCGATCACGATCTCGGCGACGCCGGCGGCGATCGCATCCACCATCAGCTCCCCCACCCCGCGGGTGGTGACGGCGGCGGCCGTCTGCGGGGTGCGCTGCTCGCGCGGCACCATGTGCAGGCCGCACGCCGCGGCGGACTCGAGGTAGGCCACCTCGCCTACCTGCAGCCACTCCGCCCGCACCCTCTCGCCCCGCGGGCCGGTGACCTCCACCGCGTGCAGCGTGCCGCCCAGCACCGCATGCAGGACGGCGACGAAACCCGTGCCGCCGTCGGCGACCGGGAGCAGCTCCAACTCGTCGGCGGGCGCGGCCCGCCGCCACCCGTCCGCGATCGCGATGGCGGCCTCGGTGGCACTGAGAGTGCCGCCGAAGGAGTCCGGTGCGACGACCACCCGCATGTTCTGCCCGCCCCTCGTACTGCGTCCGTCCCAGGTCGTTCAGGTCCGACCGACCTCCCGTAGGCTAGTGAGGTGAGGTTCCTGGGCCGCTCCACCGCTGCAGATTCGGCCACCAAGGCGTCGTCGGAGGACGAGTCCGCCACGGCGGAGACGAACGGCGTCCAGGTCGATCCGGCGCGCACGGCGGGCAAGGGTCGCGCCACCCCGAAGCGGCGCGACGCCGAGGCCAAGCGGCGGGGCCCCGCCCCGCCCCCGCCGAAGACCCAGCGCGAGGCCGCGAAGCTCGCCAAGGTCAACCGGCCCGACAAGACCGAGCGTCGCCGCCTCGCCGCCGAGCGCCGCGAGCGCATGGCCGCCGGCGACGACCGCTACCTGCTGGCGCGCGACCGCGGCCCGGTCAAGGCGTACATCCGCGACGTCGTCGACTCCCGCCCGCACCTCATGGGCCTGTTCATGCCGCTCGCCGGGCTGGTGCTGCTCTCCGCGGTGTTCCCGGTGATCG
>Ga0307513_10008402_pt1 | contig 13218 bp, 2 predicted proteins | sample 15_EM_MG_FD_202174 | JGI IMG/M metagenome (GOLD analysis project Ga0307513, IMG submission 202174) | Populus trichocarpa ectomycorrhiza microbial communities from riparian zone in the Pacific Northwest, United States - 15_EM | ecosystem: Host-associated > Plants > Roots > Unclassified | place...
ATCATTTCCTTTGATTTAAATCAAATTATTAAATTAACTGATCTTATTGGATATGATCAAGTTAATGACCCAAGTGTTGAGTTTTTACATTACCAGAAAATCTACGAATACAAACAAAATCACCGATGAAAATATTCTATAGGTATTTTGAGGTGATATTTACCGACCGAATTGATTCCATCGCCAACTCCGTCAGTATCTACCGATAAAAATATTTCATCGGTAAATACCGAGGGAATCCCAGTCAGAGTAAAAGGAATTTAAAAAAAAAATCAAAAAGCACGATGACGTGTAATTTTTTGTGGAAGCTTTTATTGATAGAATTACAGTTGGATTCAAATAGGGAAAGTCATATAGTGACGTGTCACTTATACCGTTAGAATTGTTGACGGATTGACAGGCGAAAATATTGTGTCAGTAAATCCATCGATAATAGTTAATATATGAATTGGCCAACCCTCCCCTCTCTTATTTCTCCTTCATTTCCTATGCAACTAAACAACCCCCCCCCCCCGAAATCTACAACTAACAACCCCCCGATCACCCCTATCCTTCCTCGACTTTTCCAGTCACAACAACAATTTTATTGTAGATTTTTCATTTTAAGTAAGTAAATATATCATTATTTTTAATTCGAAAACAATTTTGAAATGTTAATTTTTTTATTGCATATTTTTATAGTATATGTATTTGTTTTAGGTGTTTACTTGTTTTGTTGTTTTTTCTCAAACAAACTTGTTGTCTGGATACATGATTTTGTGCATGTTATGGTTTGTTTTAGATTTTGTAAAATTATATTTATTTGTAAATTATTGAAACTTATATCGAATTACCAACTTAAGTGTGTTGTGAAGATATAAATAATGGTTTTTTTAACGGGTCCGTTTTATATTTTATCAATTTTATTATCGAGTTGTAATTTCTATAAATTAATGTGTATAAATTTATATGTACGTAGATAATTGATAATGAATTAAGAGAAGTATGAAAGTAGATTGATTATTATTTACTTAATGTAGTTAATTAATACATATTGTTGTCATCATTATTTGATATATATAGGTTTGATAAAAGTCATAGATGATTGTTCATGGATGTATTGAGATTCACCCCAAGGATTGCAGATGATGAATTATTGTAACGGGGTTCATGATTTTATTAATTACGCAACATCTATTCCGAGAAATATTAGTGGAGTTGATATTAGGTGTTCATGAAAGGGGTGTAAAAATAAAAAAAGTTTATCGATCCAGATACTGTAACGATGCATCTTCTACACAAAGGGTTCATGGAGGAATACTTGTGTTGATATGCACACGAAGAACCATTTGTTCCTCACGAGACCATGGTAGAAAGGATGGTTGAGTCAACTTCTAGTGCTATCAACATGCATAGAGTTGAAACTAATAACAGTAATCCTTATAGGTTATGGATGTGATGACAATGAATCAAAGTCATGCCGGTCAATGTTCAATCATAGATGAAGAACCTAATGCAGACATGATCAGGTTTTTTGATTTTTTAAAAGATTCTAACGAACCATTATGAGATGGTTGCACAAATCATAATAAATAATTGGTTGTTGCACAGGTGTTTACCATCAAGTCGGATTATGGGTTGAGTAAGGTCAGTTATGATAGAATTATCGAATGTGCGAGAAGAATTTTACCTGAAGGGAACAAGCTGAAAGAGAACTTCTATGATGCTAAGTCTATGATGAAACCCTTCGGTCTAAGATACCAGAAAATCGACATGTGTCTAAACTTCTGCATGTTGTACTACTTTGAAAATACTGACCTGACCGAGTGCAGGACATATGGACATTCCTGTTATAAACTCAAAACTAGCAGGGGAAAGACTATTGTAGCACATAAAAAACTTAAATACTTCCCAATCACACATAGACCGTAGAGGTTATTCATGTCATCAAAGACTGTTGAGCACATGATATAGCATTAATCACATGATGCGGTGAATGGAGTGATGGTGCACCCTTTCGACGATGAAGCATGGAAACACTTTAATAATGTGCATCCTCACTTTTCAGATGAATTAAGCAACATGCATCTTGAGCTATGTACAAACGGATCCAATCCATTTAGGTCATTTGCTGCTCCTTATTCTTATTGGCCAATTATACTAACAGTTTACAACTTGCCACCAAGAATGTGTATAAGGCTAGAGTTCATGTTTTTATCTACAATCATACCTGGTCCTAGTAGTCCGAGCCGAGATATAAATGTTTGTCTTCGATCGTTGATTGATGAGTTAACGTAGTTGTGGTCTTCCGAGGTGCTGACTTATGATGTATCGACGAAACATAATTTTCTTATGAGGGCAACTTTAATGTGGACTATCAATGATTTTTCGGCTTATGGAATGGTTTCTGATTGGAGCATGCATGGAAAACTAGCATGTTCATATTGTATAGAAAATAACAAGGCATCCACGCTAACAAACAAGGGTAAAACGTCTTTTTTTTACTGTCACCGGTGTTTCTTGCCAACGGATTACAAGTACAGAAAGAACACAAAGGATTTTTTTTGTTGGTAGAGTTGAAAAGGATGTTACACCCCCGCGTCTTTCCGGTGAAGAATTATATGACGTGGTGTCAGAGTACGGTGACATTATATTTGGTTTCCAATGTAGTAAGCAGAAGTTTTCTGGTATTGGTTTGACCTATAATTAGGTAAAGCGAAGTATTTTCTGAGAGCTTTCTTATTGAAAGACCAATCTCCTACGTCATAGCCTTAACATCATGCACATAGAAAAGAACGTTTTTGAGAACATTTTCAACATGGTCATAGACATGAATGGGAAGACCAACCTCTTCCTCCTCCAGCGCCGCCATTATTCTAGTTAAATTTTATTTGAACTTATAAATTTGTAATGAATATTTAGATTTTATATTATTCAAATTTATTTTTACATACTTGAATACAATTTTTTTTAATTATTTTCTTTTTTTGTTCAATTTTTTTTAAAAATATATTTTTAATTGTTACAGACGGATATACCGACAGACATAATCCGTCGGTATATTCCAAAGAGTTTGAAACAATTTACTTCATATGCCATTATCACCGATAAAATAATTCTGTCGGTATTTATAGAGGGTTGGAATAAAATTACAATAAATACCATAACCAATCACCGACGAAATTATTTTATCGGTATATTAAAGGGGGTAATTTTTTTTTGACATGTATTTTCTGTCTGTAAAACCATCGGTGTTTTTTTTTACCGATGAAAGGTTTACCAACGGACAATTTTCATATGTGAATCTGTCAGTAAAATTCTTGCCGAGGGAATGATAATGTAAACTGTTAAATGTGGTAGTGTTATACTTTTTTAAAAACACTATCATCGCTTGACTATTTTTTTAAGTTAAAAAATTGAACCAGTCAATGATTATAGGACAGTTCCCAATGTAGTGAGAATTAATGGGCATAACTGAAGCATTCTCACAACACCGCTCACTGCTCAAAGTAATATAGGTTTTATAGTTTTGAAAAAAAAGATTTTTTTAGTGGAAAAAAAGATTTTTTTAGTAAAATAAAATTAAAACCGGTTGATTTGAATCGATTTTAAATTAAGTTCTAACCTTTATATATATAAAAAAACATTCGGTTTAATTATTGTTTTTAGTAAAAAACCAAAAAAAAAAAGCGATCACTTCCCTATTTTCATAAAACTAATGATTATCATTAGTTTTCAAACTTCTATGGGTGTTTAAGAGTGTGGTAGCAGTTGATTTTCAAAGTGTCTTTTGTTTTGAAATGCATCAAAATAAAGTTTTTTTATTTTTAAAAAATTATTTTTGATATCAGCACATCAAAATGATTTGAAAATATCAAAAAAAATATCAATTTGAAGCAAAGAAAAAAATAAAAAATTTTAATTTTTTTTCAAAAGCGCTTTTGAAATGCAAAAACAAACAAGACTCTAGGATAAAAATATCTTTGTAAAAATCTCTCAATTCCATAATTGTTCAATTAAAACATGTAAGGATAAAAATAATTATTATAATAGTTTTAAAACCCTACTCAATGGTTGATGCGAGACAAAGCTCGGGTCACTAATCGAGGTTCGAGTCACGGGTCGGGTTGCCATGAGTTGACCCAAGTCAGTGTAAAAGTAAAAATAGTTATTATCATAGTTTTAAAACTTGATTCGGAGCAAGGTCTTTGTCACTGATCGAGGCCCAAGTCACAGGTCGGGTTGACCCGAGTCAACAAAAAAAAATGATTATTATCATAGTTTTAAAACCTGTTTCGGGGGCCAATCCGAGGCAAGACCCAGGTCACGAGTGGGGGTGACCATTAACCTGGGTAAACATAAGGAAAAAAATAGTTATTATCATAGTTTTAAAACATGACTTGAGGATCGGTCCGAGTCATGTGTCAACAGGGTCAACCCTAATCAACATAAAATAAAAGTAATTATTATCATAGTTTTAAAACTTGATTCGGGGGTCAACTCGGGGATAGACCCTGGTCACAAAACGGGAGAGTGAACCTGAGTTGACTCGGGTCAATGTAAGGATAAAAATTGTTATTATCATAGTTTTAAAATCCGATTTGAGGGTTCATTAGGGTTAAGTCTAGGTCATGGTCCGAGAGGATCAATATTGGTTGACCTAAGTCAATGTATGGATAAAAGTGATTATTATATATAGTTTTAAAATCCAACTCAGGAGTTCACCCGAGGCAAGATTCTAGTCACAAGTCAAGAGGGTCAACTTAGCTAACCTGATTTTTTTAAAAAAATAATCAAAGCAACCTTGTTTTGACCAATTTCTTTCTAAAAAAAATCAATGGGTTTTTTACCCGTGTTTCGTCCCGAGTTAACCTAGGTTTTTGACCGGGTTAGATTGAGTCAATCATTCCTCTATTTCTTCTTAAACTTGAATCAATCTAGGCCCGAGGTCAATCCGTCAAGTCAATCTTGGTTATATAACTAAGGTAAAAAAAAATATCTAATTATATTTTTAAAATATGTAATTTTGACAACAATACATGTTAATGATAAAATATACTTTTTCATATTTTAATTTATCGTATCCACCATAACCAACAAGATACAAAGACAGTCATTTTGTCTTGCACATCACTACCAAACACAATTATATATCCGTCTTATTTTCTGTCTTGTTTTCCTTGTCTCCATCTTTTTTTTCCTGAGACAATAACCAAACACTACCTAACTGACATGACACCTAACTAGCTATGATAAGCTAGACTTGCATTGTAAAATTTTATCCAAATGAGGCATAATTTTAATTCACAATTCATATAATACATCATTGTTCCATATCCTCAACACATATGATGTGTGTTTTTATGTTGTTTATAAAAATTAGTATGCCTTGTTATAATCATCATAGTTTTATTAATGAATTAAATTTGTGGTCAGCGTTTTGACACAAGTCGATCAAATTTTTTTTATGTAAAATAATTCTAAAAAATATATGAGACCCAAGTCATCAAACCAATTGACAATTTAAATAATATGAAAAAAAAACACAACAAAAATAAAAATAAAAATTGACCAAGAAAAAAAGATAAAAAGAACTCGACATGAGCCCATCCGGAGTGTTAAAAAACCTAATGTTGAATGACAAAACTGCAAAATAAATTTTTTTTAAAAAAAAAGCAACAAAAAATCTAGTTAACTCAAAAGATTTAGATAACTTTATAGAAAAAAAAAGAATCACTTAAAAGGAAAGAGAAAAAAAAAGCACATAGACCAATTTTCAATACATCAAATATTGAATGATGAGATTGAAATACACAATTGTTTTTTGTAAAAAGTCATCTCGTGTTAACCTTTGAGACCATTGACTCTGTTAATGAACCCGAGACTAACCCCAAAGAAAGAAAACTGTAAGAAATAACAAAGCAAAACTATAAAAAAGGGGTAAAAAATAATTAAAAAAATCAACTTAAAAAAAAGGAAAAGAGAAAAAGAGAAAACCTAAGCAAACCTCTTAAACTTGATCTAATCTCCAAATTTTGTAACTCGTGAAATCTTAAACCTGAGTTGAATTAAGAAGCTTAATTTTTATTCAATTTGATTTTGAAGGGTGAAATCATGAAAAAATATCAATTTAAAAAACTTGCAAAAGCAAAAAGGATAACAATAAAAAGAATGAGGATCGAATTTGAAAAATTAAAAAATAGAAGGGATGAAATTGAAAAACATTTGTGATTTTATGATGAAGCGTGTTTTATTTTTTATTTTATAAAAAACTAAGGTCATACACCCGACGATGAAAAAAAGCTAAAGAAAAATGTTAATTTAAAAATTGGAAAGCAAAAGAATGGAGATTAGATTTGATAAGAAAAAAAAACCAAAGAAAAGTGAAATCGTAAAACAAAATCAATTTAAAAAATAATTCCAAACAAAAACTAATAACAATTAAAAGAACGAGAATCAAATTCAAAAGATAAAATTTGAAGGGGGATGAAATTAAAAAAACTAACCAATTTTATAAATTATTCAAGATAAAAAAAATATAATAAAAGGAGAAGGGACCAAATCTAAAGAATCAATAAATTGAAGGATTGTTCTTAAATTTTTAAGGGATTGGTTTGAAAATATAGGTAGGGAAAGAGAGGAGAAGGGGGGGAAATAGCTGAGAGTGCCAAATCATTGGAAATCTTGGAACACATGTCTCCCCTTCATGTTGAGGGCACTGAGACCTTCCACACGCCGCCCTAAAAGATGACGTTTTGTGGCCGAACAATCCCACACATGCCATCTAGTTTTTTATTCTAGGGTTAAATATGTAATTTACTATGAAAAAGATCAATCTAACCATATACAATCTATAAAAGATAATTGTATTATAGTGAAAAAGTACCACATTACCTTCAATGCCTACAATGCCTAGTGAAAAGTTTTTCAATATAGAAGCAATTTTGTCATTTCACTATTCAAATGGATAGTGAAATATCTCTTAGGATACAATAACTTCTCCTTCTTTTTTAGAAATTTTTTTAATTAATTTAATGAGTCCCTTTACTTGAATAAATAAATAAATACATTATGTTTTTCATATTCAACTTTTATACATGGAGTACACGAATTTTCATTACATCTAACTTTAATGTATGTAAGAGATAATTTATTTCAAACATTTCCTTATCATAATATCAAAGCAAAAAAATGACATGGCTTGGTAGTGATGTTGATTATGGTAACCAGCACAATAGGAGTTTACTAGCTAGTGGGGGGCATCATCTCACGCACACCTACTTTGCTTTTGTTTAACCATATAAATTAGGGTTGTTAACATATATGGTGATTATTTTATTCCTTTTCTTTCTCGTGCATACGCATGCAAATTTTACAATAAGCTTAGTTAATTTCTTAAAAGAAAACACCATATATTATATTGATGAATGATGACGAACATATACACCCATATGTCTTCTTGCTTCAAAAGAGAACATATAATGGCCCTCAATCTTTGGAGCAAGTTCATAGATCACATTATAGATTTTGCGCCCAATTATGATGTGAATAGCTAGATATAAAGATTTAGAAAATTATAATAATAATGGAGATGATAAACTGAAAAAAGTTAAAAATTAAATTTACAATAAATAAATTGTACTAAAAATCTAAAGATCTAAAGGTATTAAAAAATACTTGAACTTATTATTTATAGCGAAACAAAAACCATAAATAATAAAAGGCTATCAAAATTTAGTCCTTCTAATAACCCTATCCTGATCGAGTTGTAAACCAATATGTCCAAGCTAATAAATAGTTAAAACAAGTCTGGTGTCTAAAACAATACAATTCTAAAACATTGATTTTAGACAAACCAAAATTAAAATACAAATTCTAAATTAAATTTAAATATTCAAATAATAAAACAAAACAACAAATAAAACTTTAAAATAATTCAGATTAATACAAATAAATAATTTAGCCCAAAAGTTGGCCATCCTTGCTTGAAATCCTCTATGGCCGAAATCTAAATCCTTGTCCTTTTCCTACATATAAGATTTTGAATTAATTGGATGGTACTCTTTCATTGTTTGCCGGCCTTAATCCTCTCAGATTTAAAAAGAATCAAGGCTAACTCGATCTCCATGAATAGTTTTTAGACTAGAAAATCCCAGGAAAATAAGAAAAAACAATAGCAAGGAATCTCTCCCTCTTGTAGCCGCCTCCTCCATGCCTTAATTTTCATGGAATCCTTGCTAAATATAAATAAATAATAATGGGAATGATTTCCCCATGGTAGCCGCATGGTTTCCCTACCACAACCCAAGACAAAGCCATATGCACCCTTGAGGAATACCATCACTAAAAAAAAAAAAATAAAAATAAAAAAAAAAAAAATAAAATTATGTGTGCAGGACTTTCTCTCTCACCTCTCTTGCATTGAAGGAGAAAGAGGAAGAGCTGAAGGCCCATTGTGATGTAGTTCAAAGCTTCATCTCTTGGTATTAACTGGTCAGATCCTAAGTTTGTTCCCTAAAAGTTATTAATTTGAGTCTTATGAACCTCAGGGTCAATAGATACTTATATGGTCATTAACTTCAGGGCCCGTGAAATTAGTCGAAGTGAGTACAAGTTAACCCGAACAAAAAATAAAAAATGTTAGTTGCCTGGGCACATCATGTAAATGTACCTTTCATTTTTATATTTTTGTCATTTGAAATGGTAATTGTGTTTATTTTATGATCTGGGATTCACTTGTTGCAGGATCAGTCAGAACATCAAAGTTGGCCAGAGAATTCCTGAAAGGCTTTTCAAAATGGGGAAACAAAGATCCTGAGCCTGTGTCTTATTGTCAAACATATATCCATGTTAGGGCTTGCTTTTTCCTTCTATTTGTTACTTTCTTCTACTTCTATCGGAATGCCCATCAGGCTTTGGACTACACAACAGGGGCTTGTTCATGTGTTATCAAGTGAAATTCTCAGCTAAACTAGCCAACATCCACTCTGTGCTGTGTTTCTTGTTGTTGCATTGCCTGCAGAGTTCTGCAGTAAGTAACCTCTAAAGTTTGTCTCCCACGGTCCATTTATATTATTGTGTTTAAGATATTCTGTAAACATTAATAAGCATCCAGATATTGTCAGTCATAGCTGCTGGGTTCATAACATTAATCAATCCAACTCATGTTTGGCAGGTTTTGAACTTCTCCATCCAACTCCAAACCTTGAATTCTAGTCCAGCACTCTCACCGAAGGATGTTGATGCGTATACTACAGAGATAAAACTAGCATTCTCAAACCCTAAAATTATAGTCATAACCAAGGTATAGGAATAGAGAAATATCTGATATTTTAATAGTCTGTTTAATAATAAAACAGACTTAATTAGAAAGTCCAAAACTAAGTAGAAAAAACTAATTAAAATCCAAAATTAACTAGAAAAATAACTAAAATAAACAAAGCAACTTTTATATTTAATTTCAAGAGATCCAGTGGTCCAATGAATGACGAAATGGTTTCATATAAAAAAACTACCTCTAGGATTTTTTGGAAAAATCTGAATATGAACAAACGGTCAAATCCTTGTTATCGTGATTTTCATCAGGTTCATATCTAACACGTCCGAGCTTCTTCGCGGACTTTATTTCAGGCCTAGCCCTATCTATGTGGTCCACAAACATGTCGCAACAGATGTTTCCGGTGAAAAATGGGCAGCATCATGACCTGAAGGCTAGGTGGTAAACATTTTTAATCACCATACACCGGTTTCTTTCTTCGTACACCCCATGTAAGATTGGAGGAAGGGGTTGAGTTATGTACACCCATGTGACAGGTTATGCTCATCAGGAGGAGGAGGAGGAGGAGGAGATGCTGAGCAGAGATCCTGGGTGGTATAAGCTTTAACTGTCAGAGTTGCTTCCCTATCTCCGTTGTCTGATGTTTGATCCTCTTATAGATTGAAACATGCAACAGTTTTCTTGTTACGAAGAACAGATATGCACGGATAGGATAGGAATGCCGGTTATTAGCAAAGGTGTCTCTCTCCCTGTAGTCTCAAGATTACCTTTACCCATTCAACATTCTTGAAATGTACAAAGCTCATGGCTTGCGGGATAATCTAATGTTATTTATTATTAACAGAACAGCTATAATTATTCAAAATCTCTTGTTCTTCAATATTTTTTGGCTTTGTACTACTATATTCTCATGATTATTTTTTGTTGTTCATTGCTGCTGATTATTGTTGTTTGTGACTGGAACACAGGATTTTATGGAGGGACTCTGAGTTGGCTTGTTTTAACGAGATCAAGACACAAGTGCCGACCATCTCAAATTGCTCAAGGAAGTTCTGTCTGTGACCATTGCAGTGAAGCTGAGATAAAATCATTGTGCCGCATTCTCTTCAAATCAACCTGCTTCTGAGCTATATTTAGCAACTGAGGATGCAGTTTTTGTTGCTGTTATTTTGAAGCCTGTGCTGTGTGCTTCTGACAACAGCTAAATCAATGGCACCTGCCTCTGCTCATTCCCTTTGGTGCTCCCCTTATTCCAAAAATACATTTCCCGTATTATCCTATTAAGGTCTTGGTGTCCGCTTTTTCAAGGTAATGTTTCCCATGGCATCTTGAGTTATTTAGTCTGAATGCTTTCTTATCTAGACAAATAGAAAGCTTAGCTGGTGGACTGCACTAGTTGTGGATGGGATATCGTTTCATTCCTAAATAAAGTGAAACAAGTAAAGCTGGGGTTTCTCCCTTCATCCACAACCAACCCGCAGGACATCTAGTATATGAGCGGAAAATGATTTGCCTTCACCTAAATGCGAGAATGCCTCTTCAAGTTTAGAACAAGCCCCTTCCTGTTGTTATAGGGATTGTGCCTTCATCCAAACACTTCCTCCTGTCCCATTAAAGAGAGAGAGAGACTAAAGGGTTCTATATCCATTCCTCCTGCAAGTTGAGCCATAGGCTCGTTCTTCCATTTTACTAATGACATGCCATCCTTGCCAATGAGAAGAAAATGCTTTCTAATGGGATGCCCCTTTCTTAAAATGAACAATGACAATGGAAGAAATGCCAATTTAACAAGTAGTTAAATTCCCAGCTCACAGCGTCGAGACCAAAAGATAAGGAAAGATTGGATTTGCAAGAACTGAACTGAAAAATGCAATCTGCTGTTCAAGTTGTTTTTTCACACAATAATGGAGAGCCCACTAACAGTAGAGAAACATTATATCAAGTGGAATTAGCTGAGGTTCTCATTTCTTCGTTGTTAAAAACTTGAAACACATGCAGCTTGCGCAAGCAGCGTATCCATGATAAAAAGAAATGATAAGAAAGGCTAGGAGTTGAACTTTATAATCAAGACAAAAACTGAAAAGAATGTTTTCATATAACGAAGAGCTAATAAAGCTTCCACCAACACTTATTCTAACAAAAATTACAAAAGAAGTCTTGTTGCAGAATTATACCGTTTAAACAGCTTCCATTGAGAATTGTCAGAGGCTAAATAAAGTTCTACTTCAATTGACATTGTATAATTTTCAATCAACTTGAAGATGGCCGGTAACCACTGAAGGGATCTCCTGAAGTATTCATGAATGCTGAACCAAATCTAAAAATGACTAAGCAACAGAGGACTTTCTAAACTGGACCCAGAACTTCACAGACTGAAACGGTGTGCTTGGCAAAGTGTCAACCCCGGTTGGACTTGATGGTTTGATGCAAGTAGGCAGTGATCAAAATGACAATAGAGAATTCACACCCCCATTATTCTGTGCAAATTTGAGAATTTCTGCAGTTACACAAAAGCAACTCCAGCAAGTACTCAGAATCATTCAGAACTGCTTTGGAGGCTGTATATATTGCCAATCAATCCAACAATACTAACTATTACAGCCAATATTAACATCAGCCATGACAAAAACTTCTCCCCGATGCTTAAACGCTCCCCTCTCTGACTTAACCTCAATGCAATAAGAGATGGGAATATAAAACCTAATGAAACCGCTGTTGTAGCCCCTGTAAATTTGAAAGCAGTCCAGATGTTTGGAATCATAGTAGACCCAAAAAAAATCAGTGCCAATAGAACAGCTGTTAAGGCCAAAGACCTTTTCTTACTCTCTGAAAGGGGAGCTGATCCCTCAAACACCAAGACATCTACTGTTTGTCTTAGAGAGAAATGAACAACAGGAAAAACGAGAACCAAATGAAGAACGTAGCCAATCCTAACAATGTAATTCAAGGCAGAGCTAAAACGAATTCCAAGATCCTTGTCAAAATTAGTCAGCACGTCAGATTCAGTGTCCTTACCAAAAAGTAAATAACCTGAAACAGCAGTCGAAGCATAAACCACAACGCAAAGAACAGTGGTGATCCTGCCCACTCTGTTCATTTTCTGTGGTGTTCGCCCTTCAAGCTCATTGTATATAGGCTGAACATTGAAGTGGCAAACATAAGCGTTTGTCATGATCGGAATCACCACGAGCAAATCCAAAATAGCCCTCTTTGAACCAAAATCAGGGGTCATCCTCGGGGCCTCGATTTTCCCTTCAATGAGCTTAACTAAAGCAACAACAAAACATACCACAACAAAAACCACAGCAAGCGCCACCGAAGCAGCTGAAGTCAAGCTCAAGGAATCAATTTTATCCAATGCACAAAGGGGTGCTAAAAAAACCACCACAACAACCAAAATCACCACCTTCCTATGATCCCAAAAACCATTTCCTAACCATTGGTCTAAAACACCCACATGATGGAGCGATCCCGACATGACATCACCTATAATAATCAAATATACAACCAAAACACCGGCATTGTTCACAATTATGCAAATTTCAGACAAAACCTTAGACGGTTTGCCTAAGGCATACCGAACAACATCACCATAAGAAGAAGCCTTGCAAAGAACCGAAAACCTAACTAACAATTCAACACTAATTTCAGACAAAATACCCATCAATATTATTAACACAAATCCCAAAACCAACCCAAGAACCTTCATTGTAGCAGGCAAGGCCATAATCCCAGCCCCTATAATGGACGTAGTGAGATTAAAAACGGCACCATGAACACCAGAACCTTTACTTGTTTTCGTCTTCGAAACAAGTGGATAATCATCAATATCAAAATCATCATCATCATCATCATCATCTTCTTCAAAACTTTGGCCATTGCCAATCTTGGGATCAGCAAATCTCTCAACATCATCAAGAGGTAGTAATTTGATGTGGGTCTTTCTTTGGGGTAACGGGTTT
>Ga0307513_10008404_pt1 | contig 13218 bp, 16 predicted proteins | sample 15_EM_MG_FD_202174 | JGI IMG/M metagenome (GOLD analysis project Ga0307513, IMG submission 202174) | Populus trichocarpa ectomycorrhiza microbial communities from riparian zone in the Pacific Northwest, United States - 15_EM | ecosystem: Host-associated > Plants > Roots > Unclassified | place...
TCCCAGATTCGAATGGTGGAGTTGTGGGATCCGGAGATGATGCGCTGCCCATTGGGAGAGTAAGCAACAGACCCTACCCAGTCACTGTGCCCCTTGAGAGGATTGCTGACCACAACACCAGTCTCGGCATCCCAGATTCGAATGGTGGAGTCGCCGGATCCGGAAATGATGTGCTGCCCGTCGGGGGAGCAAGCAACGGACAGCACAAGGTCAGTATGCCCCTTGAGAGGATGTCCGACCAGAGCACCAGTCTCGGCATCCCAGATTCGAATGGTGCAGTCGACAGATCCGGAGATGATGCGCTGCCCATCGGGAGAGTAAGCAACGGACCACACAGGGCGAGTATGCCCCTTGAGAGGATTGCCGACGGCAGCACCAGTCTCGGCGTCCCAGATTCGAATGGTGGAGTCGTGGGATCCGGAGATGATGTTCTGCCCATCGGGAGAGTAAGCAACGGACAGCACAGGGCCAGTATGCCCCTTGAGAGGATTGCCGACGGCAGCACTAATGTCGGCATCCCAGATTCGAATGGTGGAGTCGTCGGATCCGGAGATGATGCGCTGCCCGTCGAGAGAGTAAGCAACGGACCGCACAGGGCGAGTATGCCCCTTGAAAGGATTACCGACTGCAACACCAGTCTTGGCATCCCAGATTCGAATGGTGGAGTCGTCAGATCCGGAGATGATGCGCTGCCCGTCGGGAGAGTAAGCAACGGGCCCGTTATGCCCTGTTAGAGGCTCGCCAACTACAGCACTGGACTCAGCGTCCCAGATTCTTATCGTCTTGTCACTGGATCCAGTCACAACGCAGTATCCATTCGGGGAATAACGCAATGATATGACGCCGCTCTCATGTCCAGTCCATTCCAATGGCGGCGCTGGCCACGACAACAGGCTGCCACTTCTTAACTTGATGGTCCTACTAAATGCTCTGCTGAAGATCCTTGACAAAGGTGACTGTGAGGGCAGGAATGGTCGCGTTGAAATATAGATGTGTGGAGTGCTCAAGGAGATAGGGGTGTGGAAAGCGATCATGAAATGACAAATATCCTGAATCCTTTCGAGAAGCGTTGAATCCACATCCTACAGTCAATTCAAAGCATCTTAGAATCCAAACTAGCAGCAAGCTGGCGACGCACTCACCCTGACCCATGATATCAACCGTCGAAGGCTTGGAGCACCAATTGGGACCATTCCCATAACGCTCAACACTTCAACCCAAAATAATGGGTATAATCCTTCAAAGAATTTCTTCAGCTTCCCAACACCAACACGCGCTGATTGCGATTATCTGGAGGAAAGCAAATATGGTGCGACCAATGGAGCGAACTATATTGCAAGGCGTCCGAAATGTTCTGTTCCACTCGGGATGGGAGATCTTTGATATCTGCATTAGCGACCTGGGAATCTTCGAGCTTGCAAATGTTGAAACGAAGTTGTGTAAACATTGTCTCGAGGCAAGCAATTCCCAGCTGCATGTGCACGTCTCGGATGTTCACTTGATACTCGCAGCGTTCGCTGACAAAGAAATCGTAAATTGACAAATGCCGGACACGAATCCCTCTATTGGCCGCCTCGTCTCGATATAGTAAAGAGCTGAGGGCACCTACCCATCTCTTAACAAGATAGGGTTCCACTCCTGCCAGCTCTGCGATCGTCTCATCGCACAGTGCCCGGTATGGAGCTGTTGTAAGAAGCACTCCAATCACACGCTGAAATTCGGCGTTATTGTGCACTATTTGTGCCTTTAGGATACTGGAGTAAAGTTCGTATAGAGATTCTGAACCGGTCCCGGCTGAGTCGTGCAACGTTGCTTGCAAAGACTTCTTGGGGTCCTCACAACGCTCAAGAGCAAGAACGAGAGTCTTGATAAAGATGAAAAGACCGTTTGCTCGAGAAATGACACTGTTGAAGTCCGATTCTTCAGGCCATGGCTTGGGTAGATGCCACTCCGTGACCACTGAATCAAACTGGCTTCGGGCGAAGGTCCGCAAATCAGCACTGGCATCTCGATCTGTGGCCAATTCATATCGTAAATACGACGACTGGGTGAGAGTACCGAAGAAATGTTGGATATCGACTTCGGTTCTGCTGGTGATGATAATCTTGAGCCACGGAGCTCGTGCCGCTGCATCAATCAGGACCTTCAGGATACCTGGACGACTTCGAGGGTTACCACACTTGTCGAATGCATCAATGACAAAGGCGAGAGTGTGCCCTGGGTGATGAGGAAGGGAGCGGATGAAATCAAGGACGAGGGCGCCTTTCATCGACTCTGGAGTTAGGTTTGGGTCATCGCGAAGGCGTTTTGCTACAATGGATCGAAAAGGGGGGAATATCATGGCGAGTTTGTGGATGAACGTCGGAAGGATATTTATAGGTTTGCTCAAATCCGGGTCGTCCCTCCGGCAGAAAAAGGCTCCAGCAAGGTAGTTTTGATCATGAAGGTTTGCACAGATTGAATGGGCCAAGGACGTTTTTCCGATTCCGGGTGAGCCGTAGAACCAGTACGTATTACTGTGGAAAACATTCTCTTGCACCGATTTATTGGCTACCCAGTCCGTGATGTGATTGAGGAGAGATTGACGCGTGCCATCCATACAGCAGAGGTCGCGGTGATAGTTGGTCTCGACAGGTTTCAGGCGCCTAAACAAAAACTCTTGCTCTTCTCGCTCTCCTACACCATACCCCTGAGGATCAACAACCGACAGATTGGAAAATATGAGAACTTACTTGTCTTGTTGACCAGGCGCAGAGCCTCAACACTCACTGCACGGTCGAAATCTTCGATCACCTTGGTCAACTCTCGTTCCATGTCTTCGATCCTCTCCAGGTACGCGGGGCCATCGATCGTCCTCACTGCGATCCTCAGCACATGTCAAATCTCGTGGATGACTACCTACCCCGTTTGACATAATCGCACGATAATCTTGCGACCCTGTTCATTACATCAACCATTCGCGGAATGAGTTCCTTCAAGATTTTTGTCTCTTCGGAGACGATTTCATTTGCGACTTGCTCCGTCAAAGGCAGAATGCGCTGCAAATGATCACAAAGGCCCGACGGCATCTCCTCATACCTATTTTGTTCCTTCAAGAGCTAAACCTTCAAATGTTACTTCTGCCTCCGATATGCCAGTACTGAGCACGAACCTCAAACGTAACCCTGGCAACACCAACGACAGCCTTTGCAATTGGGTTCAACTAAGGGCTGTCAATGTCTTGTGCTTTTCCGTCTAGATGTGGGAGAATTAACCTCTGCAAAGGCAGCGCCATATTTAATCGCCTTGTCCATAGACTTCTCTATCGATCGGCTCATTAGGGGGGAGTATTCCTCTAGCAATCCTTCGAGTTGATGGAGTGACGAGTGTAGAGCACCTGCCTACACGAACGTTGTTAGCTAGTGGGGATGGGCAGTAGCAAAGGTACGAACGGTAACACTTGCAGAGAATCGAAATTCTAGAGAGCCACTATGCTTTCCAATAACAACACCCTCTGGGTTCTCTATCAGATGTGCATGGACCAGTTGGTACAACGACTGACTCAGTACGGTGAACTCGTGGCTGTCGGAGCTCCAATAATCGTTGAAAAGTCCATCAAGGTCCACAACTTCGCTTGCCTCTTGGTACGTTGCCCAAAAAGAATGACCACGCTTCATTCGGATCTCAGCATGGATCCGGGACATTGGAGAAATATCTCTACACACATGCATACACTTGTGAGTGCACGTATTTGGGGAATAAGGGACATACGGGCGTTGTGCCAGTGTCCAGGTGTGGTTGTCTTTCCTCTGTACTTCTCTCTCCACATTTTCTACAATCAACCTCAGCGTATACTCCCGATTTGGAACATCTTGCAGTGTAATTTCTGTTTATTGGCCGAAATGAGTGGTGTGGACGTGAATGGAGATGAGGCGCCGCACGATCTAGATACACACTTGGATTCATCGTGAGCGAGAATGCACGCGGCACTATCTAGCCGTCGAGGGTACTCACAGGTTCTCTTTCTTGGGGGCTTGATTACCTGGAGTTGCCATGCTCACTTGATAATGCAACGTGGGTCAAGGCCAACTTGGGTAGACAGCTGTCAGTCAGACTTGCTGTGGACGCCAGAAATCGCCGAAAATTTACATGGAAATATGAATAAGAGAGATGCAACTCAAATAAGTGAGAAGGAAAGCAATGGTAATTGTTATTTACTAAAGTACAAGCCACCCAACACGGACTAGTTTGAATATTAAATATTGGCGCATATCTAACGTCTAATGTTACCGATCAATTGTCTCCGGTTCCGAGGGTGCCACGTGCATGAGCTACCTAAGGTACCTACCGCCGCTACAAAGGTCTTGTTGTTTGTGTTCTGTTGTATTCGATGTGTGTAAATGGACCATTTACACATTACGAAAACCTTTGGTGCACCTACAATGTGTTTCTACAAGGCTACAACTCAGGGGGAGAATTCTAAAATACACGTTACATTCCTTCATCTTGATACAAGATTTCCCCCATTCATTCTCCTTCTCATAGTTGAGAACGACGCACATTGCGTGGTGGTTTCGCCGCGCAAACAACATCTCGTAGCCAGGCCATTTTCAATCTCAACCACGATTGCTCGGTCGCGTATTCGCTATTGGCCATATCGTAATGATGTAGCACTTGCTTGCCAACGAGATCAAAATTGCAATGTGCGAATGACAAAATCTGAAGTAACCGCTGGAGGACCACTAGCCACTAGAGAGACAATGGTACCTTCCAACGGTAGCCAAAATACAAGACGAAATACAGCTCGGCCCCGTGTATTGGGACTACTTCTTTCCAGCCCGTTTCTTCTCCTTCGCTTTTTCTTTCTCCTCTCGCCTCTGCTCAGCTCTTTCTCCCTCGAGACCACCCATCACCTTCTTCATCCTTTCATTGTACGCCTTGTCCTGTGCTTCCTTCCTCTCTTGCACCACCCCCGCAAGGAACCGATTGTCTTTCCGCAACTCCCGCATTGCCCCCTTCTTCTCTTGCCGATACTGCGCTCGCAGCTTCTGAGCAGCCGCTCTTTCCGCGTCTGGGTCCTTCGGACGGAGGTATGAGGACGATGACCGTGATTCGAATTTAGGAATGTAAGTCGCAATAGGAATGGGCTTGTGTGCCTGGAGAAGGAGAGGCCGACGGCCCTCTCGTGAGAACCGCAGAAGGCGAGTGAGGATATCGATTTGGCCAGTCAGTTTGCCCTATATCGAGCTTCAGACCTTACTCCCACTCATCATTTCAATGACTGACCTGAAAACCTCGTGATAGCTTGTGAGCTTGTACTTGCTGAAGCACGTCCAAAACGGGTGCGTATATCTCGATGAAGGCATCCAAGGGTTTATACATTTCCGCGAATCGGCCGAGGAGATCCACAGACAGGGTAAGAAGATCCACTTTTGCCTGCTCGTCCGCGTCTCCGTTGAGGATCGTGAATAAGGCCGGTTTCCCAGGGTGCAAACCCCTGGCATTCTTTACCCTGATCCTGAGGTTTTGCGTATACTCGGCTCCAAAATCCGGAGTGGGGATAGTACTAGGTATTGACGCTTCGTCCTTGAACGAAGTTGGAGCGAGTAAGAGTATGGTGTTCACGAGAAAGTTGATAACCTCTGGAATGAATCGCTTTGAATCTTGCTCATACTATATGTGGATGAACTACCATCACAAAGGGAAGGGACCTGACTCACCTCGTAGAATAAACTACATAAAAACAGTCCACTGGCGATATCTGCTACTGAACGTATTCGCGGGAGACTAAGATAGGCGCCCATCAAGTACCGCGCAGGGCCGACCACTGCGTGCCTCATATCACTCGTTGACCAGATCCCGCCGAGCACCCGGAGAAGAATGAGTTCGGGCACTCCAGGGAAAGTCTTGCTAGAGGGACTGAGTGGATCCTGTAATCCACGATTGAGGTTCTTCTGCATAACCTTGAGCTTCTTGACAAATCCCTCCGCACTCCGATTAGGGTACGCCTTACTGAGCTCGGCAAAATGTGGCAGGATCGCATCGACTGCCGCAATGGCGGGTGGGCGCTCGCCCGAGACGTAAAGCATGTGGTCCAGAAGGACGTAAGTGAGGTTCTGTATGCGGAGTGAGCTATGGTCTGAGATATCGGCTGACTACAAGACATACCTGAAGCTTGGATTTGTTCATCTCGCCAAGACTCGGGTGGTGAAGTTTTCTAATACGTTCAATGACTGTCCCGATATCGGCTTGATCAACGCCTTCCAAAATATCAAGGAATTCTTCATGTGATGAGGGACACCGGAACGTGAAGGGAAGTTCTTTGGTAGTCCTTAGTAATGTCGTTGTGGGTTTCGGTCTTCCTTTGGGCTTCATGGTAGATTCGAGGGGCTCCTGTACGTGTTCTTCCGGTCCATCGCTTTCATCCGAGTAGTTGGACCGGTCCTCATCCTCGCTTCCAGACACCGGATCCTCTTCGTCTTGCTCAGGGTCCGTGTGTTCACTGCCATCCTCGTGATCGTCGGAAGCTTGAAGTGTCCCGGAAATCCTTAACCCAGTTCCAATACCAGCCCACCCATTGTCCTCATCTCCCTCCATAAAATCGTCGTCGAGGTCATCACCACCACGTGGTCGTTGTCGCCTTTCATCCTCTTCATCAGTGTCCTCATCTTCCTCGCCCATCATTCGTCGTAGCCTCGCTCGTTCAGCCTTCTCGAGCGCTTCCTTTTCTTCCTGGGCAGTCTCCTCTTCTGTCTTCGTTCGGTCCTTTGGCTGCGAACGCTTGTCGAAGACCAGCTCGCGAACAAGTTGGTCGTAGTCATCACCGATGGGAGGTGGAGGTTTCGGATTGTCAGGTCCAAGTGCTGTGACTGAATCCTCTGTTGTAAATGTGGCGTCCATATTCTCCCTAGTAAAGAGTAGGCCGCGAATAGCATCAAAGTCGTAGTCAAGCTGATGTCGCGTGTCTTCGTCTTGTTCCTTCTGTTGCTGTCGAGCGTACTATAATTACTCACAGTTAGCTCATACGAGTAAATATATTAACGGACTTGCTCACTTTGTGCTCCTTGCTTTTGGCAATCACTTCTGCCATGACTTCGCCCTTCGTTTTCTTGCGAGGCGGCTGGAAGAGAGTGTCAGTAGCAGCTGAATGACAAGCAGGACCTCATACACCATCCTCGTCTTCCTCGTCTTCGTCACTGAAACCTCCGAAATGAACCTTCTCCACCGTTGCGGCATCGATTTGGCCTATACAAAGTGAGCAATGCGGTAGGTAATACTCGATTGTTCATACCTTTATCTTCGTCATCGTCATCCAATATCCCAACGTCGTCAAAATCGTCGAATTTGCTCAAACTTTGACCATAATGGGTCAATTCTTCCTCATCTTCTAGGTTGAACACGGAAGCCCTTGACGCTCTTTGTCGTTCACGGGTAAATCGTTCCAGCATCCTCTCTTCCAGCGACATTGTAGGGTCATTCTCGCCAAACCGCCGATCCACCAAAGCACCACTCTTGCCTTTGAGGTTGTATTCGGCAAGCAAAGTTTTCTTCCTCTACTGGTGAATCAGTATAGTATGCCTTGGGAGCTATAAGTACTGACCTGCTCGATCCCGGCCTGTTTGGAGGCTGTTGGTTTGCCAACGACACCCTTGAGTCTCCGACCTCCAACGTCGTGTTTTAGCGTAGTGACCTTGACGTCAAATTGGTTGAACTGTTCGTAAATCTCGTTAAGCCTGGCCACTCGTTTTTCTCGATGCTGCAAGACTGCTCCGCTGCGCTTTCGTTTCTTTGAACTGCTGCTCGGTTGCGAGTGCTGAGAAAGACCTGCACTAGATATAGCTGCCTTGAGTTGCTTAAGCTGCGAGCCGCCCATGCTGATGCGTAAAGTCTGTCAACCGGTTGTGGTATGGAACAAACTAAAACTAACCTACCAGACCTTGCAGCCCACCACTTCCTGCCTTTGCCGAGGATGCTCAAATCTAATCCAAGTTTCACCTAATACGTCCACTTCCGATCTCAATGTGCTTCCTGGTTCAGCATTCAGAGTTCCAAGTGAAATTTGATGTCAAGACCAGAAATCCGGCGCTCTCTAATCGACCATACAGCAAAAAGACAATGTACACAATATTTTATTTATCTGGAAAAGAAATGGTTGCTTAATATTGGCAACCGTCTGCCTTCGGGCCATGAAGATCAATAATGCCTCTCCAATTTCCGATCTTGAAAGAGAATATTAATAACTGGTCGACGGTTGATGTGGTCCTACTCCCGAAACCCCGGCTGGCAACCTCGGCTGGCCGGTGCTCCCGTTCTAAGAAATTGAAGAAGATACCACAAGGCCGTAGCCTGAACGCCGCCCTACCGACGCAAGCCGAAGATCTCACAGCCATGCAGAGCGTCAATATGTCGCCCGCGAAATATGCGGAAGTGCCAGCCTCAGAGCTGCCAGTGAAGAAGATCAGAAACAAGTAATCAATCTCCTCCACCCCTTCACCAGACGTCCACAGTTTGCGGTGAGCATCGGCGAACCAGAAGAGCCGAGAAAGCTCTAAGGAGGCACTTCCTCCCCTTCGCTCTAGTAACCAAATAGTGCTCGTGGGCTGCCCGATTCGGATTGTCTCTCCAAGGTAGACGATCGAGGTGCGAAGTGGGTACACCTCGCCATACTCGTCCAGTTGTGACGCATGTCTTCCTTATATACTTTAGGTACAGTACTACCTCATCACTCGACGTGTCACACCGTTCGCTGTGCCATCCACGATTGCGAATGTTAGGGATGGTGACCTGATCATTTGAGGTAATATTCGATATGCAGAGACAGTGGGTAAGGGACCCCCGCAGAGGCTTTGTAGTCTTCCAGGATTGAGAGACGGGCGAGATTGTACGGGAGGTTGACGTCGAGGCTACCAATGTAAGGTTTGTCCCAGTTGCTGGTGGTCCCCGAGGATTTACTGGTCCGGTACAGGCACCCTATCACTATTATCTCAGAGGACTCGTTCTATATCCTTCGGTTTGGCCGTGAGGCACACTATGCCGCGCTTGCCTTCGGTGTTGAGATTGGTGACGAGGGCGTCGAAGCTGCATTCGAGGTCGTCGCGGAAGTGTCGGAGAGCGTAGTCTCTGTGTGCTCATTGAAGTGACTCACTGACCATCTTTCTACAGTGTCAGGATTGCCAGGTGGGCAGGCGATTGTTGCATCTATACCACCTCTATCAATCGACTGAACTATCTCGTCGACAGTCAAACAAGTACCAATACCCATTTCGATACGTGAATCGTCCAAGTTTGTGTATATCAATCTTTCTCAATGCTCCACAGCGCCATGTATCTGCTCGGTTACAACATTCTAGCTCATAACAGAATCTATCTCGTCGACAAGGATGTCAACGTATACGCACACGGTCTCTCGCTTGCGGTAGTAGAATGCCAAACTGCTATTCTGCGTGGGGATATGGACGGCGCAAGCGAGCTCCTGGCAGAAATTTCACAAGAGCAGGGTCGCGCGATTCTTGGAGGCGCAAGGTAAACCTCTTTCTACAATTATCGCGGAATAATCCTGAACCATACTGGACGTAGATTTTCGAAACGGCTTGCCCTCGAAACCTCCACCGACCCCGACCACCGCTTCGACCTTGCCCTCTCCCTCTTTCCATCGCCGAGCAAACCCCCGCGTCAGATAATGAAATCAAGTGGAAAGCAGTGGGGAAACGTGCGCTGTCACGCTGGAAGTTGCGAAGCGGGCGTGTTAGTACACCGGAGAAGTTGGAGCGCTCTGATTGATTGGTCTCACCAACGGCGATACAAACGCGGTCAAGGAGGTTCGATCACTCGGCGAAGATATGCAAGGGACTGCTGAAAAATATCGCTTTCGCGGCGAGTTGGCAGATGGGAGACGCGGGGAGTGCCGTGGACTTGCTCGTTGATATGGAGCGCGCGAGCGCGGATGCGCTGCTTAGGCGGACGCGTGGGCGAGGCACTTAACGCGTGGGCGAGGCACTTAACGCGTGGGGCGAAGAGCTGGAGAAGAACCGCCTGGCAAGACCGGAGCCTTATTGCCGATCCACTCAGAGCGGAGGGTCGTGAGTTGTTTGAGGAAGGCTAGGAGGACGTGGACAGGAGACAAACGGGGTGCACACTGGGGCGGACTTGAATGCTATGTAGCGCAAAAACTGGACTCCTTGAAAGGGTTCGTTGGAATTCTGAGTGTAATACTCAAGTTGTCATGGGTTGTTTGTTTTTGTGCATTATTCTTCTGTGTTTGGCATCCAAAGTGGCTTTGCAACTCTCCAAACATGAACCAAACTGCCTCGTATTACGTCCATAGTGATGAGTGGGAGCTGACTGGTCGTAGTTGACATCAACTCTGGTACGGAGAAACAAGGCGGATATATTCGTTCGATTTTATTTACAAGTTTATTGACATTGTATGGCAAGTAGCTTTGTGAATACATAAATTCCTGACGAAAACACTAGGGTACTGGACAAGGGGTCTGGGCTCCCGCGTCCACCAGTGCCCACCGGAGGAAGGCAGCGGCCTATTTAACGTACCCGTGGACGGCTATGGCTCCTAGTCATGAATTGATATCTCCACTCGTTCCTCGCAGCGATTTATCAACACCCGATGCGTGTCACCCGCCCCAAGCACACATGAGAATCGGCAAACTCTGCACCTCGTGTTTTGCATCTCGTACATCTGCACCCCAGGTCCACATGTATGACGTTCTCAATATAACGACATTCATTTTTCTTTCGCGTTGTTTCGCTTCACCAGTGTACCCTTAGATAGAGGAAGCAAAGTACATCCGGAAATAATTAGACACGACGATTTCTGAGTACTGAGCCGGCCACGAGGTCGGGCGGCGAAGAGCGGGAAGTCCCGGGAATATTGGAGGCCCATCTGCCAACATATAAGTTTGACATTAGGCGGGGTGGGTGACACTTTCTGCGACGCGACCGCCTACGGTGGGTAACAAAGAGTGTGCGTCCTAACCTCGGTTGAGCCAAGCTCGGAAAGGGAGCTTGCATGAAGTCCTGAAGCCGCCAATCGACCGCTGATATGCTGTAAAACTATGGTTCCGATGAACTCTGCATTGATTTGAAATTGGGTTTTGAGTTCTCCTAGATAACACTGCTATCGCGGCCATGAAACCCGATTTAAGAGACAGACAAATTTGAAATGAGCAACCTGGATGCAGGCAATGGCCAAAATCCTAATGGCACCTCCATATACTGAAAGCGTGTATACAATACGCTCGCATATAAAATGGCCGCTCAGTAGTCGAAGCCGTGTAAAGCACCCCCCCCGGCTCTTCACAGGAGTGGGTCCCGTTCCCTTTTGCTGAACATAATGTCTGTATTGACACATAAAATAGATGGAGAACCCTACATACAATCCTCCGTATTTTTGGGTTGAACCATCCAAGCAGCGGTCTACGTTTGGAATCCTCTCCGTCTGCTTCGCCACCACAATCATATGCGTATGGAGCACTATACACCTTAATGTACCCTTCATACGTCACACTCGCACCCGTCGGTTTTTCCTCCAGGTTTCTTGGATGGTCGTCGCTCTCCTCGCACCAGAGGCCCTCCTCTACCTGGCAATGAATGAGAAGGCTATTGCTACTGGATTGATGAAGAGGGCCCTGGTATCCCACCCACGTTTAGCCAAACCCGGAATGCTTGCTCGCGCCTACAACTATATCCGAGCGAAGTTGAAAGATGTGAGTGTCCCATAACAAGCCTCGATGATTAAGTAGTAGCTCATTGGATTGAGCAGGAGCACCACGATCGGACATCTCAACCGCACTTCGGCCTTGTCCATGCGTTCTATGCGGTCATGGGCGGGTTCGCATTTTATGGACCCGACAGCGACATGGGGGGGATCCCCACTGTGGAGGAGTCCCTCGTTGATTTATCCACAAATCCACGTTTTGTTGTTGATATTCCCACTCCCAAGACGGTCACTTGGATCATGGAGCACTTCCCCCAGATTATCACCGACATCCATGAGGAGACCATTCTCGACCGTGCAGAGTCTAGCAGTCTGAGCAAGGCTGTCCTGATTGTTCAGGTGGCGTGGTTCTGTTCGAATTGTGCGTTAAGGCTTAACCAACGTCTTCCGCTGAGTCTCCTTGAAGTTTCCACGGCCGCTCATGGCTTCTGCACCCTGCTCACCTACTTTGTCTGGTGGTCGAAACCCTTCAATGTTGCGATACCTACGATCATGAGGGGGAAACAAGCACGGGAAGTGTATGCACTGCTCAAGTGCGATAATGTGGAGTATGGAGAGGCGTTGGAGATGGCGCGGAACGGGGCAGCAGGATACTCTTCGGGCCGGACAGGAAGGGAGAAAATCATCCTGGCGGCAAATGCACTGCACCATCGTTTCCCATACCCACAGGCACCACTAGGATATCCCCGCAGTCGCTTTTCCAGGCATAAGCCGAACATGATTGCCGACGTATGGAGAATGTCAACCAAATTTGAAGGCATTCAGTTTGCCGTAGCCTTCTGCCCGGCGCTCTATGGCGTCATACATTTCCTTGCCTGGAATGACCATTTCCCCTCCCATCTGGAACGTGTACTTTGGCGTGTCTCCACAGTTGTGGTAACATTCTCGGGGATCTTGGAGATGCAGTTGGGTGTCGTATTAATTCCGGGTATTGATTCCCCTCGAAGAATATTCGTCGGCGTAATCGTATTCATCCTTTGTCTGACGCCTACGGCCCATATAGTTTCTTCGGGCTTTCTTATTGTAGAAAGTGTTCGGCAAGTGTTCTTCTTGGAACCTGCTGCGTATCAGCTCCCATCTTGGACTGATTATTGGCCTCATCTCTCATGAATGAGCTGTCCCTTTATAGAAAGGACTCTATCTCGAAATATTTTTTATTGAATTGATGTCACTTGTACCCACTGTTGTCGTGCAGGTCAATTAAGCAACGACTTTCAGCTTATGAGGTTTAAAAGTGCACGATCTTCGTTTGATCTCGTACCCACTACGGAGGGAATGACATCATAATGTGGTCGAAGTGTTGGATTATTGCCACACGGCGGCATGACGTATTTGGCCTTCCGGCCACATTTCCGGCCACATTTCCTATTCGGACAATACCGCCATATGATTCTTATTGTCTCCCTGGCTATACTACTGTTTATTGTGCGACGTGTGTGGCTGTTTAGTTATGTATATACAGCGCAGCAAGCGAGGGGCGAAAATTCCTCATGCTTCTTTTGCCCGCT
>Ga0307513_10008406_pt1 | contig 13217 bp, 13 predicted proteins | sample 15_EM_MG_FD_202174 | JGI IMG/M metagenome (GOLD analysis project Ga0307513, IMG submission 202174) | Populus trichocarpa ectomycorrhiza microbial communities from riparian zone in the Pacific Northwest, United States - 15_EM | ecosystem: Host-associated > Plants > Roots > Unclassified | place...
GACCTCGACGGTCCCGCCCTGTGGACGGCAGTGGTCGTCGGGCCGGCGGTCGCGGAGTGGCGGGTCCACGACGACACGCCGGACAACCGCGCCGGGTTCGGGCTGCCGCACGGGTGAGCGCCGCCCAGAAGGTCGTCAGCTCGACAGCACGCGCACCTCGTGGACGGTGTTCGGGGCGGCGAAGACGAGGAGGCGGCCGGCCTCGTCGGTGATCGCCTCGACCTCGGCCGGCGCCACGGGCCGATGCAGGTGGACGGTCACCCGCGCCTGCTCGCGGTCCTGCTCGAGCGTCCAGTGGGCGGCCGTGAAGCCGTCGACGAGGACGGCGCCCGGTACCGGCCCGCTCCGCTGCGCGAAGGCCTGCCGGAACGCGTCGGTGCTGATCCGCCGGCGATCGGCGTGGGAGAGCAGGAGGTTGTCGAAGTCGTAGAGGAGCCGCACCGGGGCAGGTACGTCCGGGTCGGGGCGCGGGGCGTCGGGGAGATCGAAGAGCTCGCGGCCCTGGTCGTCGTGGAAGACGAGCAGCTCACCGCGCAGCGGCTCGACCACGTCGCGGAGCCGGGTGAGCCCGGACCAGGTCTGGATGTCCGCCACCATGGCGGGACCGAAGGCCGCCAGGTATCGGCGCACCACCGTGGCCGGCGAGTACGCGGGGCCGGCGCCCAGCCAGGCCTCCGCACTGGTGTGCGCGATCGGCCCGCTGCGACCCCAGATCCCGCGCGGCGGCACCTGGACCAGCGGCAACACGTTGCGCACGGCGTAGGCGAGCGTCGCCGCCGGCCGGTCCGGCCACTGCGGCTGGAGCAGGGCGCCCAGTTCCTTCGGGGTGCGGGGGCGCTCGGCGAGCAGCGGCCGCGCCGCCTCGACCACGGCCGCGACGTCGACGCCGGCGATCGCCTTGCCGTGCAGCTGGTTGGTGAACAGGTCGCGATCGAGCACCGGCTGGACGACGGGTCGCAGGCCGTGCGCGTCACGCGGGGTGAGCAGGTGGATCGTCGAGCGCATCACCGCGATCCGCACCAGCGAGCGATCGGTGAGTCGCTCGGCCGCGTCCTCGGGCCGGAAGCCGGCGATGCGGCTCCACAGCCCGAGGTACCAGGTGTGCGGGGTCTGCGCCTGCAGACCCACGAGGTGCTCGACGACGTCGGGAACCGACCGGGTGGTGCGCTCCAGGAGGAACTGGCGCGCGAGCACGGCCCGGTTCAGCGCACGGGGGTCGAGCACCTCGATCACGTCACGCCCGCAGCCCGGCGAAGAACCGCCGCAGGTCCCCGACCAGCAGCTCCGGCACCTCGTGCGCCGGGTAGTGGCCGCCGCGGTCGAACTCCGTCCACGACACGATGTTCGCGTGGTCGCGCTCGGCGAATCGTCGGATGCCGGAGAAGTCGTACGCGAATGACGCCAGCGCGAGCGGCACCGTGGTCGGTCCCTGCGGCTTCTCCGCGTCCGGCACGTGCTTGTCCTCCCAGTAGAACCGCATCGACGACGCCGTGGTGCGGGTGAACCAGTAGATCGCGACGTTGGTCAGGACGAAGTCCGGGGTCACGGAGTCGCCGAGCAGCTGGTAGCTCCACGCGAGCTGACCTGCGGGTGAGTCGGCGAGCGCGTGCGCGAGGTTCTGCGGCTGCGTCGACTGCAGGTCGTTGTAGGCGAGCTTGTCGGCACTGAACTCCTGCAGCCGGTTCAGCTCGGACATCTCGGCCTCGGACATCCCGGCGAACTCGGCCGGGTCGCCGGACGGGAACGAGTAGATCTGGTCCACGTGGACACCCGCGACGTGCGCGTCGTCGAGCCGCCCGAGCTCGGGTGCGACGAACGCGCCCGCGTCGTTGCCGTGCGCGCCGTAGCGCTCGTAGCCGAGCCCGGCCATCAGCTCCGCCCAGGCGCGGGCGGTGCGGTAGCGGTTCCAGCCCGGCTCGGTGGTCGGCCCGGAGAACGCGAACCCCGGCAACGACGGGACGACCACGTGGAAGGCCTGCGCCGGGTCGCCGCCGTGCGCGCGCGGGTCGGTCAGCGGGCCGATCACGTCGAGGAACTCGACGAACGAACCCGGCCAGCCGTGCGTGAGGATCAGCGGGAACGCATCCGGCTCCGGGGACCGGACGTGCAGGAAGTGGATGCGCTGCCCGTCGATCACGGTCGTGTACTGCGGGATGTCGTTGATGCGCTTCTCGACGGCGCGCCAGTCGAACTCGTCCCGCCAGCGGCGCACCAGCTCCTGAACGGGCGCCACGCGCACTCCGTAGTCGCCGCCGCTGGTGAGCTCCTCGGTGAAGCGGGTGCGGGCGAGGCGGTCGGCGAGGTCGTCGAGGTCGGCCTGGGGAACGTCGATCCGGAACGGGGTGATCTCCATGGCGATGATGCTAGAAGTCGATCAGGCAAGGGTCGTTCCTGACGATCCGGCAGACTTCCCCGCATGTTGGAGACGTCGGCCCGGTTGCTGCGCCTGCTGTCGTTGCTGCAGTCCCGCCGGGAGTGGACCGGGCCCGAGCTCGCGCAGCGCCTGGACGTGAGCCAGCGGACAGTGCGCAACGACGTCGATCGGCTGCGCACGCTCGGCTACCCGGTCCTCGCGAACCGGGGGTCCGTGGGTGGCTACCGGCTCGGCGCGGGGGCGCAGCTCCCGCCGCTGCTGCTCGACGACGAGGAGGCCGTCGCGACGGTGCTTGGACTGCGCGCAGCGACCGGGCTCGCGGGCGTGGAGGAGGTCTCGGTGCGGGCACTGGCCAAGGTCGAGCGGGTGCTGCCGCCACGGCTGCGGCGACGGGTCGCCGCACTGGCCGAGTACGCGGTCCGCGTGCCCGACGACACGCCGGCGCCGCAGGTCGACGCCGAGGTGCTCACCACCCTCGCCGCTGCCTGCCGCGACACCGAACGGCTGCGCTTCGACTACCGCACCCACAACGGCGGCGAGTCGCGCCGCGAGGTCGAGCCCTACCGGCTCATCGCGTGGGGCCGGCGCTGGTACCTGCTCGCCTGGGACGTCGAGCGCGGCGACTGGCGGACCTTCCGGGTCGACCGCATCACCCCGCGCGTCCCCACCGGCCCGCGGTTCGCGCCCCGCCCGCTGCCCGCCGACGACATCACCGCCTATCTCTCTGGCCGCGTTTCTGCCGCGGCCTGGCGGTACCGGGCCCAGGTGCTCGTCCACGCGCCCGCCGCCGAGGTCGCGCCGCGCATCCCGCCCGCGGCCGGGCACGTCGAGGCGCGCGACGCGATCACGTGCTGGCTGCACACCGGCTCGGACACCCTCGACGGCCTCGCGGTGCACCTCGGGCTGCTCGGGCTCGACTTCACGGTCACCGAGCCGCCGGAGCTGGTGGACCGGATCGCCGAGCTGGGCGGCCGCTACACGCGCGCGGTCCAGGCCCGGCGCTAGGGTCGACGTCGTGTCGATCCGCGTTCAGCGACATGTCGAAGCCTTCAACGCCGCGGTCCGTGACGGACGCTGGTCGGCGTTCGCCGAGCGCTTCACCCCGAGCGCGACGATGAGTTTCGTCGGCGTGCCGGCCGGGCCGTTCACGGGCCGGGACGCGATCGCCGCCGCCTACGCGCAACAACCACCCACCGAGACGCTGCAGGCTCTCCGCATCGAGACCGACGGCGACGTCGACGTCGTCGGGTTCGCCTGGGCATCGGGCAGCACCGGCACCATGCGGCTCGAGTGGGATGCCGACCAGGTGGCGGCACTGGAGATCGCGTTCACCGGCTGAGGATCTGCCGCAGGGCTGCGACGAACTCATCCGGGCACGTGAGCTGGGGCATGTGCCCACCCGGCAGCTCGGCGAAGGGCGCCCCGAGCCCGGCCGCCAGCCACTGCGCGGCCGCGTGGAACCAGTGGAACGGTGACGCGGGGTCGGTGTGCTCGGCCCCGGCGGTGACGACGCAGCGAGTGCGCACCGCGGCCAGCTCCTGCGGCTCGGGCAGGTAGTCGGAGATCGCGGGGATCTCCATCCCGAACAGGACCTCGCCGTTGCCGAGCATCCGGTCACGCGTCGCCGGATCGAGTGCCTCGAAGGTGGCGTCGCCCGCCACCCAACGGAGGAACTCCTCGGTGGCGAGCCGCGGGCCGCCCCGCGCCATCGCGTCGCCGACCATGCTCTGCAGTGCCGCGGTGGCGTGGTCGGCGCCGACCGCGTGCGGGTACGGCGGTTCGTGGAACACGGCGGACGACAACGCATCCGCGTGCCGGAGGACGAGGCTGGTCAGGATCAGCGCGCCCTGGCTGTTGCCGTATCCGATCGCGGGCGCGAGCCCGAGGGCGGCGAGCAGCCCTGCCGCGTCATCGGCCTGCTCGTCGACGGGGGCGTGGGTCCAGCCGGGAGGGCGCGGGCTGCGGGAGTTGCCGCGGCGGTCGTAGGTCAGCACCGTGTACTCGTCGGCCAGCAGATCCGCGGCGGCACTCCAGTGTCCGGCGTCGCCGGTCGCGCCGGACACGAACAGCAGCGTCGGGCCCGATCCGCGCATCTCGTAGTAGAGCTCGGCTCCGTCGACGGCGGCGATGCCGGTCCTGATCTCGGTACCCATGGTCCCCTCCATGCCCCTAGTTCACCTATAGGTCATAGTTAAACAGATAGAGTATTGGATGGTCTAGAGTGCGACGGTGCACACCGTCGGCCCCCGGGAGCGACACCGCCGGCAGACCCGCGAGGAGATCCTCGACGCGGCACTGGCCGTGATCAGCGAACTCGGCGCGGGCGCACTCAACATGTCGGAGGTGGCGCGCCGGGTCGGCCTGCGCCAGCCCTCCCTCTACCAGTACTTCGACTCGCGACTGGCCCTCTACGACGCGCTGTTCGAGCGCGGCATGGCTCAGCACCTGGATCGCGTGCGCGCCGCGGCGGACACGAACGCGCCCGGGCTCCCGACCCTGCGGGCGATCGTCTGCGCCACCATCGCGTTCACGATCGAGCAGCCGGCACTGACCCAGCTGCTGTTCCGCCCCGCCGTACCCGGGTTCGAACCGTCCGAGCAGGCCTATCGGCCGAGCCTGGAGGTGCAGCACCTGATCGACGCCGCGATCGCGGCGGCGATCGAACGCCGCGAACTCCATCCGGCGGCCGGCAGCCAGCAGGGCACCGGGCTGCTGGTCGCCCTCACCGCCGGGATCTCGTCGCTCCAGCTCGGCAACGACCAGTTCGCACGTCCAGGAGCTGGCCGCTTCCTCCCACTGGTGCAGCCGGCCGTCGACATGTTCGCGGCCTACTTCGCGCCGGAGAAGCCGGCGGCCTGGAAGCCCTAGAGGGCCTTGCTCATGAAGATCCGGCTGACAGCAGGCGAGTCGGACGCGACTTCACCGAACGCCCTCCAGCCGCGCTTCGCGTAGAACTCCGGGGCCTGGAAGCTGATCGTGTAGAGCACCGCCGCGCGGCAGCCGCGGCGGCGACCCTCCGCCTCGAACGCCTCAAGGACGCGGGTCCCGAGCCCGGTCGCACGCTGGTCAGGGGCCATGTAGAACATGTCGAGGAACAGCAGGCCGAGCGAGGAACGACCGGTCGCGCCGCCGAGGATCTGACCCGTTTGCGGGTCGCTCACCGAGACGCACAGCGGCAGCCGATCCTGGATGCCCGCGGCCGCCAGGTTGTACTCGTCGAGACCGTCGGAGATCATCCGCTCGATCTCCGGGTCGACCACATCGGACACGGTGATGATCGCCTCGGGCACGCCTTTCAGCGTACGGGGGCTCAGGTTCTCGACCGGGCGTCGACGACCTCGGTGGCCACCCCGGCGAACGCTCGGATGGCAGCGTTCTCCTTGTCGGCGAGCCACACCAACACGCTTTCGGTCTGCGGTGCGTCGATGATCGGGACGGACGTCACGTCGGGGTGGCGGTAGTACGTGGTGAACGACGCGACGGTCGGGTGGACGATGTCGCCGCGGGCCACCAGGTGCAGGACATCGCTGCTCATGGTGATCTCCGGGCCGCGCCGGATGGGCCGGCCGCTCGGGGTGGTGGCGGGGAAGAAGTCGTCGTACATCCTGGCCGGGATCCCGGTGCGGGAGACGACGGCGTAGTCGCCGAGATCCTCGGCGGTGGCGTGGCCGCGTTCGGCGAGCGGATGACCGACGTGCACCAGCAGGATCCGCCCTTCCAGGCTCAGCCGCGGGCCGATCGTCAGGTCCGGCTCGGAGATCGGTTGCCGGTGGCACATCAGGTCGTAGGCGCCTTGGCGGAGCCTGCCGAAGTCGCCGGGGAACTCCTCGGCGACGACGAGCCGGCACGCCGGGTACCGGGCCTGGAATGCGCGGGCGATCTCGGTGAAGTGGGGGCCCGCCATCGAGTAGGTCGGGACGCACATGCGCAGGACCCCACTCACGCCCTTGGCCTGGTCGGACGTGCTGATCAGGGCGCGCTGGATCTGCTCGTAGCCGGGCCGCAGCTCGTCGCGCAGGTGCTCACCGAGAGCCGTCAGGCCGACACGCCTGCTGGTGCGCTCGAAGAGCTTGCCGCCGACGCGATCCTCCAGCGCCCGGATCGTCTGGCTGATCCGCGGCTGGCTCAGGTAGAGCCGCTCTGCCGTACGGCCGAAGTGCAGCTCCTCCGCGAGCACGAGAAAGATCTCCAGCTCTCTCAGCTCCACGAGCACATCGTACAGATCTATTAGGCTGGCTTATGGTTAGCGTGCAGACTCGCTCGTTGATCCCCCGTCGGGCCGTCCGCATGCTCATGGCATGACAACAACCACACCGCACTCCACCGCCGGCTACGCCAACGTGAACGGCCTGCGGATGTACTACGAGATCCACGGCGCGGGCGGAACACCCCTGGTCGTGCTCCACGGGGGCCTGCTCACGATCGACGTCACGTTCGGCGCCATGCTGCCGGAGCTGGCGGCGAACCGGCAGGTGATCGCCGTGGAGCTGCAGGGCCACGGCCACACCGCCGACATCGAGCGCGACATCACGCTGGACAACCTCGCCGGCGACGTCGTGGCGCTGCTCGACGACCTGGGGATCGAGCTGGCGGACCTGTTCGGGTTCAGCCTCGGCGGCCTGACCGCGGTGCGGGTGGCCTCGCTGCACCCCGACCGGGTCGGCCGGCTGGTGGCCGCCGCCACCCACTTCCGCAGCGACGGCTACCACCCGGGGATCCGCGACGGGGCGCCCGACACCGCCGGCCGGCTGCCGACCGCCGAGGAGTTCCAGCAGTGGCAGGACGCGTACAACCGGGTCGCCCCGGACCCGGACTACTTCTTCACGCTGGCTGCGAAGGCCACGCCCGCGCCGGACGACGTCGACGGCTGGTCGGAGGCCGACCTGCGGGCGATCACCGCGTCCACCCTGCTGATCATCGGCGACAACGACTTCGTCCGCCTGGATCACGCCGCCGCGATGCGCGACCTGATCCCTGGCGCCCAGCTGGCCGTCATTCCCGGGTCGACCCACATGGGCCTGCTGAGCCGCACCGACATCCTGCTCCCGATGGTGGAGTCGTTCCTCTCCGAGAAGGGCTGACGGCCATGCGCAAGATCGTCAACTCCACGTTCATGACCCTCGACGGCGACATCACCAACATGGCCGACTGGCACCGGGACTACTTCGGCGACGAGGCCCGCAAGGCCGCCGACGACCAACTGTTCGGCAGCGACGCCGTGATCATGGGCCGGACGACCTACGACGGCATGTTCCCGTCGTGGTCGGCCCGCGCCGGCAGCAGCGAGTACGCGGACCGGTGGAACACCTTGCCCAAGTACGTGGTCTCCTCGACCCTCACCGATCCCGAGTGGACGAACACGACCGTCATCAGCGAGAACGTCGTCGACGAGATCCGGAAGCTGAAGGACCAGCCGGGCCAGGACATCGTCCAGTTCGGCTTCGGCCCGGTCACCCGGCTGATGCTGGACAACGACCTGCTCGACGTGATCCACATCTGGCTGCATCCCGTGCTGTCCGGCAAGGCCGCTGCCAACGAACTGCTCCACCGCGACGGGCTGCAGCACAGGCTCGAGCTCATCGGCACCGAACTGCAGGCGACGGGGATGTTCATCCTCAGCTACCGGCCCCTTCCGTCCTCGTAATGTGGCCCCCATGACGGGGGACTTTCGCGAAGTGGGCAAGCGGCTCTCCAACTGGGGACGATGGGACGTCGACGGCAGCAAGGACGAGCGCGGCACCACCAACCTGCTGACCCCGGAACGCGTCGTCGCAGCGTCCGAGCTGGTGCGCGAGGGCAAGGTGTTCGACCTCGGCATCCCCTTCGGCGCCGACGGCCCCCAGACCGGCTCGTTCCGGGTCAACCCGGTACTGACGATGTCGGAGACCGGGGCCGATCAGCAGCTTCCCGGCGGGGTTCACTACGCCGACGACTACGTGTTCATGGCGCTGCAGAGCGCGTCGCAGTGGGACGGGCTCGCGCACGTCTACTACGACGACCAGCTCTACAACGGGTTCCCGGCCTCGGACCTCTCCCCGCACGGCGCCAAGCACCTCTCGATCGAGCACCAGGCCAAGGGACTCGTCGGCCGCGGCGTGCTGATCGACGTCGCCGGGCACCGCGGCGTCGACTGGCTGCAGCAGGGCGAGGTGATCACCCCCGACGAGCTCGACGAGGTGCTCGCGGCGCAGGGCACCGAGCTGCGGGGCGGCGACATCGTCGCCTTCCGCACCGGCTGGCGGCGCAAGTTCCTCACCGAGGGCGACGCGACATCGTTCATGGCCGGGGAGCCCGGGATCGGCCTCGCCGCCTGCGAGTGGCTCCACGCCCACGACGTCGCCGCGGTGTGCTCGGACAACTGGGGCATCGAGGTGCTGCCCGGCGAGGTCGAGGGCGAGCTGCTGCCGGTGCACATGGTGCTGATCCGCGACATGGGCATGACGCTCGGCGAGATCCTCGACTTCGAGGAGCTGGCCGCCGACTGCGCACAGGACGGCCGCTACGACTTCATGATGACCGCGCCGCCGATCAAGTTCCGGCGGGCCGTCGGGTCACCCATCAACCCGCTGGCGATCAAGTGACCAGTAGAGCCGGACGGCGGGGTCACCCACCGAGGTGGCTGCGGTACTTCCTCGACGCCGCTGCCACGTCGTGGGCGCAGCTCGACCCTCAACGCCCCGGTGACCGGGTGCTCACGGCTTGCTCGCATCGATCAGGAAGCGCTCGGAATGGGATACGAATGGCCCCTGGGTGCGGATCCGCTCGTGCATGGCAGCGAGCTGGGGCCGGTAGGCATCCACGCTGAAGCCCGGCACCGTCCACAGCACCTTGCGCAGGAAGTGCACCACCGCGCCGACGTCGTCGAACGTCACCCGCAGCGATTCCGCCCGCACGTCCACCACCTCGAGGCCCGCGGCCTCTGCTGCCCGCACCGCGGTCTCGGGCCGGTAGTCGTCGGAGATCGGCTGCGGTCCCATCATCGCCTCGGTCAGCTCTTGATTGGTTCCGGCGCCGATCTGCTGAGACAGGAACGTGCCCCCGCCGCGCAGCACACGGGCGATCTCCAGCCACGGTGTGACCGTCGGATGCCGGCTCACCACCAGGTCGAACGTCTCGTCGGGGAACGGCAGCGGGGCATCGTTGGCGACCTCGGCGACCGTCACGCCCAGCGGTTCGAGCGTGCGCCGCGCCACCTCTACGTTCGGCGGCCAGCCCTCGGTGGCCGCGAGCGTGGACGGCACGACCGGCATCCGGGACAGCACCTCACCACCACCGGTCTGGACATCCAGAGCTGACGCCACCTTCGCCATCCGCTCCGCCACCAGCCCGCCGTAGCCCCACGTCGGCCGCTCCTCGGTGGCCCGGCCGACGAACCACGAGAAGTCCCAACCATCGAGCGGGACGGCCGCGCCCTCGGCGACTAGCTCTTCGAACGATCGCATGCCGCCCATCTCAGCCCATTAGAGATCCATCTCTCCACGAAGAATCCGCGGCCGGCGTACTGGGCAACGCTTTGACCGCCGATCAGCGGGCTCTGCCGGAACCTCGGTATCTGCTCAGGTCGCACAAGAGGATGCGGCTCGCCTGGTGGCCGCCGGCGGCAGCGCGTTCGACGGCATCGTCGACCAGGTCTTCCGCGTCGCTGTCGCCGCGGGCCACGGCCAGGGTGCAGTGGGCGAGGCGCGCCTCGTAGTGGCCCATCGGTGGCCCGGTGACCAGGGCGATGTCGACGTGGTCGGCGGCCTCGTCGAGCCGCCCGAGGGCGACCAGTGCCAGTGCCAGCCGGGCGTGCGCCCAGCAGGCGAACAGCGGGAACGGCGTGCTGGTCTCCACCGACAGCCGGAATGCGTCCTCGGCGGCCGCGAGGTCGCCGGCCGCCTCCCGCGCGATGCCCAGCCCCCGCAACGCGGTGGCGCGCCACCCTCGATGACCCACGCTGCTGGCGATCGACAGGGCCTTCTCCGCCGACACGATGGCCTCATCGACGCGATCCTGTGCGGTGAGCGCCTCGCTGCGGATCCAGCACGCGCTCGCCACGCCCTCGCGGTAGCCGAGCCCGCCGGCCAGCTCGATCGCTTCGTCGGCGTCCGCCAGGCCCTGTTCCGAATCGCCCGCGAAGATCAGGGAGTGGCCTCGGGTCGCTCGCGGGGTGACGACCCGAAGCAGGTTGCCGGAATCGACGAAGAGCTGCGCGACCTGCTCCAAGGCGTCCACCGCGGCACCGATCTCGCCGTCGAGGAAGACCGCCATCGCCCGCGCGTCGAGGATGTCCGCGACGCCCCGAGCGTCGCCGACCTGTTCGAAGAGCCCGAGCGCCTCGTCGAAACGACGTTGTGCCCGAGCTCGTCGGTCGATGTTCATGTCGATAATGGCGCCCGCCGCCAGCGCGCCCGCCCGGGTGGCCGGGTCATCCCCCGCCTCGGTGAGCGCGAGATCGATGAGGGTGGCCGCCCGAAGAAGGTCATCGGATCCGGACGACACCCGGGCCAACGCGGTCAGCAGGCGGGCCCGGTCGGGCGCGGTCGACGCCAGCGTGAGGGCGCCGCGCAGGTCCTCGCGCGCCCGGGCAGGCTGACCCGACCGCGCCCGGGTCGCCGCCCGTACCTCCAGCAGATCGGCACGCACCGCATCGCCGGGATCGAGCGCAAGACCGGCCTCCGCGAGCCGTTCGGCTTCCTGGTCGGCGAACTGGTGCAGCCGCTGCCGCGCTCCTTCGGCGTACACGAGCGCCGCCGCCGGTCGATCACCTGCGCCGGCCAGGTGCCGTGCTCGCTCCCCCGATGCGGCCGTCTCGGATGCCAGCGCCCGCGCGAGCAGGTTGTGCAGGCGCGCCCGGTGGACCGGTTCCAACGCATCACGGACGGTCTCCGCGACGAGGTCGTGGAACGTGGCGAAGCCACGTTCGCTGTGGCTGACGAGCTCTCCCGCGGCCAACTCGTGCAACTGGGCGGTGACCGCATCGATCGACGCGCCGGTCACGTCCGCGAGCAGCTCAGCCGACGCCGGGCGGCCGAGCACGGCGAGCAGTCCGAGCAGGTCCCGCGCCGCCTCGGCATGACGCTCCGCCCGATGCAGGATGGACCGCCGACGGCCCGCGGAAGCTACCTCGCGAACAAACCCGAGGACGTCGTGCGCGTCGCTCCCATCGATCGCGCGCAGCACCTCGACGACCGCGAACGGTGTGCGGTCGGTCTCCTCGACCACCAGCCGCGCCAGCGCGGGATCTCGAAACAACCTGCCGATCGCCGTGGCGTCGAGGGCTGCGAGCCGGATCTCCTGCGGTCGATGACTGGTCCGAAAGTCGCTCAGGAACCGGGGCGGGGCCTCTCCCGCGCGAAAGGCCAGAACCATCGCGAGGTCGTCCGATCTCGCCGCGAGCAAGGCCAGCAGCTCGAGACTGCTCGCGTCCGCCCACTGCAGGTCGTCGACGAGCAGCACGGCCCCGCCGACCGCTCCCACCAGCCGCACCGCACCCTCGAGGATCAGCGCCCGCGATGTCTCCGCGTCGACCCGGGAATCGGCGACCGGCCCGGCCAGCTCGGGCACGAGCTCGGCGAGGGCGTGCACCGAACGCGCGGGCAGGACCGTCCTCGGCGCGACACCGGACGCCAGGACAGCGCGCAGCAACGTCCGGCACAGACTCCACGGGTACTCCCGTTCGGGAAGCACCGCGCGCCCCGTGATGACCGTGCCGCTCGAGCGTGCGCCGAACTCCGCGAGCAGCCGGGACTTCCCGGAGCCGGGCTGCCCTGCGACCAGCGCGATGCGGCCGGCACTGCGCAGCAGGGCCAGCTCGCGGTCGCGGCCGACGAACGGGCTCGCCGCTCGCGCGGCCGGGCCGGACAGGCCAGGAATCTCCCCACGCAGCAGCCGCGCGTGCAGCTGCTCGGCCGCATCCGACGGATCGATGCCCAGCTCATCAGCAAGCTGATGCCGTAGCTGCAGAAACCCGGCGAGCGCAGCGGCCTTGTCGCCGTGCAGCGCGAGGGATTCGATCAGGAGCAGGTGCGCCGGCTCGCGGAGCGGCGCCGCAGCGACCGCGTCTCGCGCCAGTTCGACCGCCCGAGCAGCCTGTCCGACCCGTAGGGCCGCGGCGGCGCCGATCTCGACGCACTCCTGGTGCGCGCGATCGAGGCGATCCCGGTGCGGGCGCGCCCAGTCGGCGTAGGCGTCCTCGGCCCACGGCTCGCCCCACAGCTCCAACGCCTCGTCCACCGAGGCGAGCGCTCCCGCCGGGTCGTGGTCGAGTCGCGTGCGGGCCAGCGCAACCCGTTCGGCGAAGGAGCGCGCGTCCACGACCAGCGACTCGCCCTCGCCGAGCACGTATCCACCAGCAACGGTCCGTATCAGCGAGGGGTCGCCGAGCGCCCGGCGGGCGCGGTTGACCAGCACGTTGAGATTGGCACCGGGATCGGCGGGCGCCCGCTCACCCCAGAGGGCATCGACCAGCACCTCCCGGGCGACCACGGACCCCTGCCGCGCGACCAGCAGACGGATCAACGTGCGGGTCAGCCGGCCGTCGAAACGCCGCGCGTCGACCTCGATGCCTTCGCAGCGAACGGTGAAGCGTCCGAGAACGCAGATCTCCACCTGCATATCGGCACTCCCAGCGCCGCAAGGTGATCGCTATTCGGCTGCAACGACCGGCTCCTAGCGTCCCAAACAGACACCACATGAGGAAGGGACCCGCCATGACCATCGATCAAGCCAAGCTGGGGGAGTTCGTCGGCCGATTCGCAGGCGATCTCGGCGCGGTGCTGCATGCCGCCACCGTGCTCGTCGGCGACAGGCTCGGGCTGTACCGGGCGATGGCCGACTCACAACCGGTCACCGCCGCGGAACT
>Ga0307513_10008407_pt1 | contig 13217 bp, 17 predicted proteins | sample 15_EM_MG_FD_202174 | JGI IMG/M metagenome (GOLD analysis project Ga0307513, IMG submission 202174) | Populus trichocarpa ectomycorrhiza microbial communities from riparian zone in the Pacific Northwest, United States - 15_EM | ecosystem: Host-associated > Plants > Roots > Unclassified | place...
GGTCCAGATCTGGGGTTGCAACGGCTGGGACAACCAGGTCTGGAACTTCTACCGGTGAGCTGAGCGGTTCAAGGTGCAGTGGGCCTGCCGGTTGACTCGACGCGCTGGTCAGTCCTCGCGGAATGTAGCCATGCCCATCCAGACGAGGAAGACGCACGCGAGCCCGTAGGTCCATCGCTCGCTCACCGAGGACCCGTCGTCCGGGACCAGGCCCACTGCCATGCCCACCAGGAATGCGTCGACGCCCAGCGCAATGATCGCCGTCGTCAGGCCGAACGCCCGCATCGGGCCCATACCGAGCAGAACCAGCAGGAGCCAGAACCCGACACAGGCACCGACGATCACCAGCCCTGCTTGGTCGAGTTGCACGCTGGTGGTCCCCGAGTTCATCGTGATCTCCAGCCAGAGATGTCTCGCGTGTTGCGAGTCTACTGGTCCTGTTCTTCTTCACCGCCGGTCTGCGGGCGGACGAACTGGAGCAGGCTGGCCGGGTCCTCGAAGCCGACCGGGAACGCGGTGATGATGCCCTGCCCGCCCGGCTCGACGATGACCCGGATGCTCACCCCGTCGATCACCACGTCCGCCCGGGCGTATTTCGTTCGACGGGCGGGCCGGGCGTGGCGACAATGGCCGCCGGAGGTGTCGCGTGAGCTACGTCAAGAGTGTGACCTTCGATTGCCGCGACGCGCTCGTGGTGGCCCGGTTCTGGGCGGCCGCGCTCGGTGGGGAGTTGGACGAGGACTCCACGTCCGCCAAGGCCTTCGTGGAGGCGCCGGGCTGGGGCGGGCCCAGTCTGTGGTTCCAACGGGTGCCGGAGGACAAGACGGCGAAGCTGCGGATGCACTTCGATCTGCGCGCCCTGGCGGGTGTGCCGGCCGAGGTGAAACGCCTTGAAGGCCTCGGCGCGACCGTCGCCCACGACCAGGGTGAACTGGTCATGATGCGTGACCCGGAGGGCAACGAGTTCTGCGTGGAGTGACCGTCCTGCCGATCAGGTCCACGTCGATGATGTCGGGGAAGCGCAGGGACTGCCAGAACTGGGCGCTGCTGGGGTGCAGCCGCAGCAGGCCGGCCAGCCAGACGGTCGGCGCCAGGCCGTGCGTGCCGATCACCAGGGTGCTGCCGGCTGCCGCCGTCGGGTGCCGGGCCACGGCCGCGGCGAAGCGCCCGGCGACCTGCGCGTGCGGCTCCCAGCCGTCATGTTCCGCGCCGTCCAGATAGGTGCGGGCCAGCGCCCGGTAGGTGTCGCCGTCGGCCACGTGCGGGCGGCGGACCTCGGCGAAGCCGGGATCTGTCGGGACCTGTGGGTGGCCGGACAGCTCCTGCAACGTCTGCAGGGCCTTGGGCTCGTCGCTGGCCACCAGGTAGGCCGGCTGCTCGATCAGCGGGCGCAGGGCTCGCGCCGCCGCGCGTCCTTCGGCGCCGAGCTCCCATAGTTCGCTTGCGACCGCGGGCACGATGTGCGGCATCGCGTGGCGGACCAGCACGAGCCGGTCAACACCGATCTCGGCCATCAGGACCGGGCGTGGCGCGCCACGGGTTGCGCCACCCGGTCGGTGTTGAGTTGCTCCTCGACCAGGCTCTGCAGGCCGTCTCGGACTCGCAGCAGGCGGGCTGCGATCTCGTCGAAGCGTGCGGGGTCGGGCACGGTGTCGTCCTGCCACAGCCGGCGCAGGGCGGCCTGGCTCAGCGCGAGCTGGGTGCCGACCGCCTCCACGTAGGTGATGAAGTCGGCGCGCTGGGCCGGGGCGGCGAACTCGACCGAGCCGCGGGCCGCCCGCAGCGGCTCGCCCGGCACGGCGAACACCGCGGCGGCGTCGCCGCCGGCGCGGTCGGCGCCGATCCAGGCGAGCAGGTATTCCAGCTCGGTGGCGGCCACGGTCATCCGGCCGATCGCCGCCAGGGTCTTCTCCGGGAGAGTCTGCACCCGGTCAGGGTGCCACGGACGCCCGGGCCGGCGGCAAATCGGTGGAGGGCACCGGATCGGTATGGCTAGGGTCGGCGGTCATGAGCACCCGTACCGTTCGTGTCACCGTCCGCGGATCGTTCGACCAGTTGAGCGCCGGGCAGCGCGCCGAGCTGCTCGCCGAGGCGGCCGAGCACGACGTCATGGACGCCCGGTACACGCCGGAGGGCCACCTGAGCTACGACGTCGCGGCCCGGCCGTTCTTCACCTTCCGGTTCAGCGACGAGGTGCGGGAGGCGGCGGACATCCCGGCGGCGACGGCGCGGGCCGAGGCCGCCGCGGTGGCCTGGCTGACCGGCCGCGGGCTCGGGTACAAGCAGCTCAGCTCGCAGACCGTCGACCTGTCCGAGGTGCCGCTCGGCAAGCGGGGCCGCCGGGAGGCCGCCCGCCGCGCCGGTTAACCGGTCGCCAGGGGCCGAAATTCGGTTGCCCGGACTTGGCGGGCGGGGCAGGCTGTTGCCCGACCACAGAGCCGAGGGCAGGGGAAACCGGGACATGCGAGCCGCGTCGAGTTCCACCCAGGGAATGTTCATCTACCTGAAGGACTCGACAGCCCGTGGCTCTGCTCAATCTCGGCATTCTCGCGCACATCGACGCCGGTAAGACCAGCCTGACCGAGCAGCTCCTGCACACCGCGGGGGTCATCGACGAGGTCGGCAGCGTCGACGCCGGCAACACCCAGACCGACTCGCTCGAGCTGGAACGCCGTCGCGGCATCACCATCAAATCGGCCGTGGTGTCGTTCCCGATCGGCGATACGACGGTCAACCTGATCGACACACCCGGGCACCCCGACTTCATCGCCGAGGTGGAGCGGGTGCTCGGCGTGCTCGACGGGGCCGTCCTGGTCGTCTCGGCGGTCGAGGGCGTGCAGGCACAGACCCGGATCCTGATGCGTACGCTGCGCCGGCTGCGCATCCCGACGATCCTGTTCGTCAACAAGATCGACCGGACGGGTGCCCGCGACGACGCCCTGCTGGCCGAGATCCGTGGCCGGCTCGGCTGCCCGATCGTCGCGATGGGCACCGTCACCGGCCTCGGCGGCAAACACGCCCGGTTCACCGCCGGCCCGCCGCGCGCGGACGTCCTCGCCGACCACGACGACGACCTGCTCGCCGACGTCCTCGACGGCGCGGCGATCGAAGCGGCGCGGCTGCACAAGACGCTGGCCGCGCAGACCGCCCGCGCCCAGGTGCACCCGGTCTACTTCGGCTCGGCGATCACCGGTGCCGGGGTGGCCGAGCTCAGCCGGGCCGTCGCCGACCTGCTGCCGGCCGCCGGGCAGGACGGCGCCGCCCCGCTGTCCGGCACGGTGTTCAAGGTGGAACGCGGCCCGGCGGGGGAGAAGGTCGCGTACGCGCGGGTGTTCGCGGGAACGCTGCACGTCCGGGAGAAGATCGCCGACGAGAAGGTGACCGCGATCGAGGTCTTCGCCGACGGCGGCCTGCGCCGCGGCCCCACGGTGTCGGCCGGCCGGATCGCCAAGATCTGGGGCCTGAGCGGGGTACGGATCGGCGACCCGCTCGGCATACCGCACGGCGGCGCCGGGGCACAGTTCGCCCCGCCCAGCCTGGAGACCGTCGTGGTGGCGCACCGCCCCGGCGAACGCGGCGCCCTGCACGCGGCCCTGGCCCAGCTGGCCGAGCAGGACCCCCTGATCGATCTGCGCCAGGACGACGTACGCCAAGAGGTGTTTGTCTCGCTCTATGGCGAGGTGCAGAAGGAGGTCATCGAGGCCACTCTGGCCGCCGAGTACGGCCTGGCGGTGACGTTCCGCGAGACCACGACCATCTGCATCGAACGCCCGGCCGGCAGCGGCTGCGCCCAGGAGGTGATCGCGGTGGCGCCGAATCCGTTGCTCGCCACGATCGGGCTGCGGGTCGACCCGGCCCCGGTCGGCAGCGGCGTGCGGTTCGGTCTCGGCGTCGAGCTCGGGTCGATGCCGCCGGCGTTCTTCAAGGCGGTCGAGGAGTCGGTGCACGAGACGCTGCGCCAGGGCCTGTGCGGCTGGCAGGTCACCGACCTGACGGTGACGATGACCCGATCGGGTTACTGGGCGCGGCAGAGTCACTCGCACGGCACTTTCGACAAGAGCATGTCGAGTACGGCGGGCGACTTCCGCAATCTCACCCCGCTGGTGCTGATGGACGCGCTGGAGCGGGCGGGCACCGCGGTGCACGAGCCGATCCACCGGTTCACGCTGGAGTTGCCAGCCGACACGCTCGGCGCGGTGCTGCCGGTGCTGGCGTCGCTGCGCGCGATCCCGCTCGACACCACGCCGAGCGCGGTGCACGGCGACATCCCCGCGGCCCGGGTGCACGAGTTGCAGCAGGCGCTGCCCGCGCTGACCCGCGGCGAGGGTGTGCTGGAGAGCGGGTTCGACCGCTACGAACCGGTGCGCGGCCCGGCGCCCACCCGGGCGCGGACCGACAACAACCCGCTGGACCGCAAGGAGTATCTGCTGCGGGTGGTGCGCCGGGCCGGTGCGGCGGATCGATAGGGTCGGGCGATGACACGCGGGGGAACGGACTCCTATTCGGACCTGGCCGGGCTGCCACCACCGGTCGCGGCCGCGGTGCGGGTGGCGCGCGAGGCCGGCTTCGGCTTTTCGTGCCTGCCCGAGCAGGGCCGGCTGCTGCAGGTGCTGGCCGGCGGGGTCGGCGCCGGCGTGATCGGGGAGACCGGCACCGGGTGCGGGGTGGGGCTGGGGTGGCTGGCCAGCGCCGCGCACCCGCAGGCGCGGCTGATCAGCGTGGAGCGTGACCCGCAGCGGGCGGCGCTGGCGGCCGCGGTGTTCGCCGGCGACCCGCGGGTGCGGGTGCGCTGCGCGGACTGGCGTTCGCTGGCCGCCGACGCGCCGTTCGACCTGCTGGTGCTCGACGGCGGCGGGCAGGGCAAGGGCGACGAGCCGCCGGCGGACCCCGGCGTCTGGCTGAGCCCGGGCGCGCTGGTGGTCGTCGACGACTTCACGCCCGCCACAACTTGGCCGCCACGGCACGGCGACGGCCTCGACACGGCCCGGATGTACTGGCTGGAGCACCCGCAGTTGCGCACCACGGAGGTGCGGGTGACGCCGACCGCGGCGACCCTGGTCGGCAGCCGGCGTCACCCAGTCGACTAGATCACCTAGTGTCGGCGCGGTGAGTCAACGCGCCGGGCGGCCTTCGCCCTTGAGTGGGCTGTGGGTGCTTCTCGGCGGTGGCGTGCTGTGGGTGCTGGCCTATGCCTGGCTCGAGCACACCCACCATTGGATGCGCTTCCTGAGCATCCGCGACTCGCGCGACTGCCCGAACAGCACCGGCGACGGCGGACCGTTCGCCGCGGGTGAGCTGGAACTCGGGCTGCTGGCCCTCGGTTTCGTCTGGCTGCTGCTCGTCTTCGTCGAGCAGTTGCTGCCGTGGACCTGGCGTGATCGACATCCGCTCACCAACGTCGTACGCGGCGCCGGGGCGGTACTGCTGGCGTCGTTGTTCTTCTGCTACTTGCCGTTCGGGCTCGCGCTGGTGTGTTCGTGACGCAGCCCTGGCCCCACTTTGCCCGCTTCGACGCCGCCCGGGTCGCCGAGCGCCTCGCCGAGTTGTACGACGTGCACCTCACCGTCGAGGGCCCGTGCCCCGGCGGCGAGATCGGCGCCGCCTATGTGCGCTGGCCCGACGGGCGGCGCTCGGTGCTCAACTCCGGATCGGCGCGGGCGGCCGACCTGCTCGAACTCGTCCGCGCGGCCGGGGTGCCGGCGCCGCGCTACGAACTGGTCGCCGTCGCCGACGTCGACGGCAGCACGGCGGTCGTGCAGCAACGCCTGCCCGGCAGCCCGCCCAAGGTGATCGACGCGGACCTGATCGACCAGATGGCGGGCCTCAACGACCGCTTCGCCGGCCTGCTCGCCGGACACCCCGAGGTGCCCACGGTGGAGCTGCACCTGAGCACGGACGGGCCGGGCTTCTGCCTGCACGAGCCGCTCGCCACCTACAGCCCCCGCACCGCCCGGCTGCTGGAACGGATCCACGCGATCGGCGCGACCGCCGCCGCGATGACCGGCGACGATCTGGTGCACATGGACTTCCACCCGGGCAACGTCCTGGTCGACGGCGCCCGGATCACCGGCGTCGTCGACTGGGACGGCGCGGCCCGCGGCGACCGGCACTTCGACCTGGTCGTGCTGCAGTTCGGCCTCGCCGGCAGCGCCCCGCACCTGGCCGGGCGGCTCGACGACCGGCTCGCCCGGGTCGCGCCGCAGCAGTTGCGCTCCTACTGGGCGCACATCAGCCTGCGCCAAGTCGACTGGTCGATCCGGCACCACGACGCGGCGGACGTCGACCGCTGGCTGACGGTCGCGGAAGCAGGCTTTCGCCGACTGGACGACAGTCGCGGCGGCATCGGCCCACGGATGTAGACCCCTGGGATGAGGGCCCGGCGAAGATCACCCACCGGATGGACGCACTCCTATCCGGCGTTCCCTAGCGTCGTCACCCGAACCACCGAGCAAAGGGAGACGACATGACCGTGAGCAGACGCGTGATCGGCGCCGCCGCCGCGATGGGGGTGACGGCCACCCTCGTCGCGCTGGCCCCGATGGCGTTCGCGACCGAGGAAGTGCCGGCGCTGCCCGCGCCGACCGGCTCCCACCCGGTCGGCACCACGTCCCTCTACCTGAAGGACACCTCCCGGGCCGACCCGTGGGTGCCCGAGGTCCCGTTCCGCGAGCTGATGGTCTCGCTGTTCTACCCGGCCCGCTCGACCGGCGCGCACCGGGCGTCCTATCTGACGCCACGCGAGTCGGAGCTGATCCTCAAGGACGCCGGCATCACCAGCGTTCCCTACGACGTCCTCAGCAAGACCCGCATCGACGCGTACGCCGACGCCCCGCCCTCGGGCCGCCCGCCCGGCGCGCCGCTGATCGTCCTGTCGCCCGGCTTCGGCAACCCGCGCAGCGAACTCACCGGCCTGGCCGAGGACCTGGCCAGCAACGGCTACGTCGTGGCCACGATCGACCACACCTACGACAGCGTCGCCACGACCTTCCCCGACGGCCGCGTCACCACCTGCGTCGCGTGCGAGGTACCGGACCACGACCCGACCTTCTGGCAGAAGGTCGACCAGGTACGCGCCGCCGACGTCTCCTTCGTCCTGGACCGGCTCACCGCGCCCGACCCGGCGTGGCCCGCCGCCGCGCTGATCGACCCGTCCCGGATCGCGATGGCCGGCCACTCCGCCGGCGGCTCCGCGGCCCAGGCCGCCATGGTCGCCGACCGGCGGATCCGCGCCGGCATCGACATGGACGGCGTGACCAACGGCGCCCTCCCGGACACCGGCCTGTCCCGCCCGTTCCTCTTCCTGGGCCGGCAGAACAACTTCACCCCCGGCATGCCCTCGGCCGCCGGGTGGGAAGGCGACTGGCCCCACCTGACCGGCTGGAAGCGCTGGCTGGTCGTCTCCGGCGCGATCCACCCCTCCTTCACCGACCTGTCCCTGCTCGCCGACCAGCTCGGCATCGACCTGGGCGCCGACCTGTCCGGCACCCGCGGCCTGCAGATCACCCGGACGTACGTGCGAGCCTTCTTCGACCAGCACCTGCGCAACCGGCCACAACCCCTGCTGAACGCACCCTCCCCGGCCTACCCGGAGGTCACCTTCTGTTCCCCCTAGATCCAGGGCAACCGTGGTGGAGGCCCGCGCCCGGTCGATCGGCGGCTGGACCTCCACCGAAACGACGGCTGAATAAAGGCGATTTATCGGAAACCTGAAGTGGCAGGGGAGAGCATTGCGGCGTGGCCGTTGTCGGGGGCAAACGGAAGGGCCGCGGGAAGTGGGCAGCGGGGCAAACAAAGCTCGCGGGACATGCCCCCGCGTGGAAGCCGGAGCTCCGAGCGGATACTCAGCCCTGCGGGGGATGCGACGGCGGTCGCGGTCGCACGCGGGACATATCCACCGGACGGGTGCGATCCACGTGGCGGGGCGTCTCCATTTCGCCCGGGCGTAGCGGGGTCAGGGTCTCGTCGATCGCCTCGACGATCAGGCGGGTTGCCCGCATCGCCTGCGCCCCCGCCGTTCCGGTCAGCCCGCCCAGATCCACCGGCCGGCCGAACCGCACCTGCACCACCGGCCGGCGCCACACCGCCCGCCACAACGCCCCGGCCAGGCCCTTCGGCGCGGCGTACGGCAGGACGCGGTGGGCACCCCACTGGGCGACCGGCAGCACCGGCGCCCCGGACAGCGCCGCCATCCGGGCCGTTCCGGTCTTGCCGCGCTCCGGCCACATCCACGGGTCCAGGCCGATGCGGCCCTCGGGGTAGACCAGCACGATCGAATTCGCCTTCAGCGCCGCCGCCGCCTCAGGCAGCGCCTGCGCCGCCTGCGCCGTGCCCCGGTCGACCCGCAGGTGGCCGCTCTTGCGCATCACCCAGCCCGCCACCGGGGCCCGGAAGATCCCGCCGGTGGCCAGAAACCGTGGCGCTATCCCGGCCATCCCGCACGCCGCGGTCATGATGATCGGGTCGACCGGGCTGACGTGGTTGGCCGCCAGGATCAGCGGCCCGGACCGCAGCGCGACCGGATCCTCGACCGAGACGCGCAGCCGGCAGATCGGGAAGACCACCCCCCGCGCGAACACCAGCAACGCCCGCCACAACCACGGCACCTGCCACGTCGTCTCCATCAGTGCGACATGATCGCATGACCCGCCGCGGCCGTGCTCACCCAGCGTCGCGCAGCTCGGCCAGCCGCGCCTCGATCTCGGCCAGCTCCGCCCGCAACCGCTGCGCCTGCTGCTCCGCCTCCGCCCGCTCGACCGACATGATCTGCTCCACGGCCTCCTGCACGCCGGGCACGTCGACCAGCGACACCATCCGCAACGCCTCGGCCGGGCGGATCACATACGGCTTGGCCAGGGCCTTCGCGCCCTGGTTGGCGGCCACCGTCCACTCGCCGTCGGCGTAGGCGAGGGTCACGGTCAACCCGGCCGGGCCTTTCGCCTTGGCCGGGCGGGCCGGCGCCGCCTTGCGTGGCGCGGGGGCCGGTGGCGCCGCCTCCGGGGTCGGCCGGGGAGCCGGCGCCGCGACCGGCAGCGGCTTGTCGATCACGAACTCGGGCTGCGGTGGCGCCGGGGGAGCCTCGGGCGCCGGGGCGGGAGCCGCCTTGCGGGCCGCCGCGCCCTTCGGCGCCACCTGCAGGTCACCGGGGGAGAACGGCAACTCGTCGCGGCCGAACCGCACCACGACCCACTCGTCGGACTCGGCTGGGTCGGTGAGCGCGATGACCTGCCCCACCTGCCCGGCGATCTGCCCCGCCGACTCGGTGAACATCACCCGGGGCCGCCGACCGGCGGCCAGTCCGTCGCGGATCGTCTGCACCTCGTCGTCGGTCAAACCCCGTACTGCGGTGCGTGCGGCAGCCATCAGGTCACCCTCTCTGTTTCGTACGCCTGTTTGAATGGTGTTGTTTCTACCAGCACCCACCGACAGAATCCGTGTGACCCGCCATCGGATCCCGCCCGGTGACGCAGTAGTCGCGCCCGGCCGGATCGCGCAACGTCACCCAGCCGTCCCCGTCGCGCACATGCGCCGCGCCCAGCCCCAGATGCCGCCGCACTTCCCGCTCCACCCCATCACAGGCCAGGTCCACGTGCATCCCGCCCGGGCCGGCGTCGATCCGCTGCAGCAGCAGGCGCAGCGGCTGACCGTCGGGGCGTACCAGAAAATCGAAGTCGGACCCCGCGACCGGCCGCCGCGACAGACCCGTCAGGGCCGCCCAGAAGTCCGCCTCCGCGTCGAAACCGGCTCGCGGAATGTCCAGGCACAACTGATCGACGAGGCTGCGCTGACCGCCCGGCCAGCCGACCGGCGCCGGCCGGACCCGCTCGCCATCCCAGCCGACCAGGCAGAACGTCAGCCCACCCGGGGACCGCATGATCGGCGCCCGGAGCATCTGGGCGCCCAGCGCCACCGCCCGCCGCCGGGCCGCCGCGACGTCCGCGACATGCAGGTCGAGATGGGCGCGCGCCGGCCCGCCGTCCCCGACAACCTGCACCCGGACGTACGCATCCCCGCCGGCCGCGACCAGCGTCGCGAACTCACCCCGGCGCGGCGACAACGTAGCCCCGGTGACCGCCAGCCAGAACCGCTCCGCCGCCGCGGCCAACGGCGCCGGCGTGTCCAGAAACGCCGTCATCCACACCTCAACACCTCCCGATCTGCTCAGAACCCGACCCGCCCCGCCGATCCTGCCGGATGCCGGGACCGCCCACCCAGCTGGGAGCCGCCATGACCATGGTCACCGAAACCGTCGAGGACCTCGACTGGCCGGCCATGCTGCACTCGGCCGTCGACGGCTGCGGCATCCGCGCGGTCTACCAGCCGATCGTCGAGCTCACCAGCGGCGCCGTCGCCGGCTACGAAGCCCTGATCCGCTTCGTCGGCTATCCCGTACGCAGCCCCACACCCTGGCTGCGCGCCGCCGACGAACACGGCCGCGGCGCCGAACTGCAAGCCGCCGCCCTGCGCGCCGCCCTCGACGACCGGGCCAGCCTGCCCCCCGGCTGCTTCCTCGCCGTCAACGTCGCCCCCGCCGTGCTGCCCCACCCGGCCATCCGCCGGGTCTGGGCCGACCAGGCCGACCTGCACGGCCTCGTCGTCGAACTCACCGAACCCGTCACCGTCGAGAACTGCGCCGCCCTCGGGCCCGACCTCAACCGGCTGCGCGCCGCCGGCGCCCGGATCGCCGCCGACGACGCCGGCCCCGGCCACACCGGCCTCACCCAACTGCTCGCCCTGCGCCCCGCCCTGATCAAACTCGACCGGGCGCTGGTCCAGGACATCGACCACGACGAGGCCAAACGCGCCCTGGTGGAGATGCTCGGCACCTTCGCACACCGGATCGAGGCCCGGCTGCTCGCCGAAGGCGTCGAACGCCCCGGCGAACTCGAAACCCTCACCGGCCTGCGCGTACCGCTGGCCCAGGGCTACCACCTCGGCCGCCCCGCCCGGCCACCCGGTCAGGACTTCGTGGCCCGCACGAGCACACCCCGCCGCGAAGTGGCACCATTTCACGGGTGACCAGCAGCCCCGCCGCGGCCCAGCGCCTGCGCGACCTCGCCTGGCTGCGCCGCGTCCGCGACCGGATCGACCGCGAGTACGCCCAGCCCCTGGACGTCGAAGCCCTCGCCCGCGGCGCCAACATGTCCGCCGGGCACCTCAGCCGCGAGTTCCGCCGCGCCTACGGCGAGTCCCCGTACGCCTACCTGATGACCCGCCGCATCGAACGCGCCATGGCCCTGCTGCGCCGCGGCGACCTCAGCGTCACCGACGTCTGCTTCACCGTCGGCTGCTCGTCGCTGGGCACCTTCAGCACCCGCTTCACCGAACTGGTCGGCGTGCCACCCAGCACCTTCCGGGCACAGAGCGCTCGATCGACCGCCGGCATACCCTCCTGCGTCGCGAAACAGGTCACCAGACCGATCAGGAATCGAGAAGCACGGGCCACCGAGGTCACCTAGAGTGACCGCCATGGACCTCACCATTCACGCGAGCTTCCTGCCGCACAACGACCCCGACGCCGCCCTGGCCTTCTACCGCGACACCCTCGGCTTCGAAGTCCGCAAGGACGTCGGCTACGAGGGCATGCGCTGGATCACCGTCGGCCCCGCCGACCAGCCCAGCACCTCCATCGTGCTGCACCCGCCGGCCGTCGACCCCGGCATCACCGACGACGAACGCCGCACCATCACCGAGATGATGGCCAAGGGCACCTACGCCGGAGTCGTGCTGGCCACAAAGGACCTCGACGGCGTCTTCGACCGGGTGCAGGCCGCCAGCGGCGCCGAGGTCGTCCAGGAGCCGACCGAGCAGCCGTACGGAATCCGCGACTGCGCCGTGCGCGACCCCGCCGGCAACATGATCCGCATCCAGGAGCTGTAATAGGCCGTGCGGCGACAGATGGAGACACGATGAGCAGGGCCACCAAGACCGGCGCGCAGCACGTCGCCGACAGCCACGACCTGATCCGCGTGCAGGGCGCGCGCGTGAACAACCTCAAGGACGTCAGCGTCGAGCTGCCCAAGCGCCGGCTCACGGTGTTCACCGGCGTCTCCGGCTCGGGCAAGAGCTCCCTGGTGTTCCACACCATCGCCGCCGAGTCACAGCGGATGATCAACGAGACCTACAGCGCGTTCCTGCAGGGCTTCATGCCGACGCTGGCCCGGCCCGAGGTCGACCTGCTCGACGGGCTGACCACCGCGATCATCGTCGACCAGGAACGGATGGGCGCCAACCCGCGCTCCACCGTCGGCACGGCCACCGACGCGAACGCGATGCTGCGGATCCTGTTCAGCCGGCTCGGCAAACCGCACATCGGATCGGCGCAGGCGTTCTCGTTCAACGTCGCCTCGATCTCCGGCGCGGGCGCGGTCACCCTCGAACGCGGCGGCACCACCACCAAGGAGCGGCGCAGCTTCAGCATCACCGGCGGCATGTGCCCGCGCTGCGAGGGCATGGGCTCGGTCACCGACTTCGACCTGAGCGCCCTCTACGACGACAGCAAATCCCTCGACGAGGGCGCGCTCACCATCCCCGGCTACAGCATGGACGGCTGGTTCGGGCGCATCTACCGCGGCTGCGGTTTCTTCGACCCGGGCAAGCCGATCCGCAAATACACCAAGCGCGAGATGCACGACCTGCTCTACAAAGAGCCAACCAAGATCAAAGTCGACAACATCAACCTGACGTACGAAGGCCTGATCCCGAAGATCCAGAAGTCCATCCTGTCCAAGGACGTCGAAGCGCTCCAGCCACACCTGCGCGCCTTCGTCGAACGCGCCGTGACCTTCACGATCTGCCCCGAATGCGACGGCACCCGGCTCAGCCACGCGGCCCGATCCTCCAAGATCAAGGGAACCAACATCGCCGACGCCTGCGCCATGCAGATCAGCGACCTCGCCGACTGGGCCCGCGACCTCGACGAACCATCGGTGGCCCCACTGCTCACCGGACTGCAGCACCTGCTCGACTCGTTCGCCGAGATCGGCCTCGGCTACCTCTCCCTCGACCGCCCGTCCGGCACGCTGTCCGGCGGCGAGGCACAGCGCACCAAGATGATCCGCCACCTCGGCTCCTCACTCACCGACGTCACCTACGTCTTCGACGAACCGACCATCGGCCTGCACCCGCACGACATCCAGCGGATGAACGGCCTGCTGCTGCGCCTGCGCGACAAGGGCAACACCGTGCTGGTCGTCGAGCACAAACCGGAAGCGATCGCG
>Ga0307513_10008408_pt1 | contig 13216 bp, 15 predicted proteins | sample 15_EM_MG_FD_202174 | JGI IMG/M metagenome (GOLD analysis project Ga0307513, IMG submission 202174) | Populus trichocarpa ectomycorrhiza microbial communities from riparian zone in the Pacific Northwest, United States - 15_EM | ecosystem: Host-associated > Plants > Roots > Unclassified | place...
ATTCCTCACGCTCCTCGCGTTCCTTCTTCTTCCTAGCCTCCCGATCGGCCTTCTGCTGTCTCTTTTTCTCCAGTTCCTCACGTTCCCTCATCTCCTGCGCCTCACGTTCTTCTCGTTCTCGTTCTTCCCGTTCTTTTTTCTCCTGGGCTTCCTTCTCCTTCCGCTCCTTCTCACGCTGCTTCTTGGCTCTCTTCTTGTCAGCTGCACTGAGGCCGGACGGTTCGAACTCGGACGGGGTTTGGGGGACGGTCCCGGGGTTAGACCAGGACGCAGGGAGATCGGCAGTTTCGACTTTGGGCGTGGGTATTCTCAGGGGCTCTAGCTCCTCAAGTTTCGGTGGCGAAGGAGGAATGATGATCGGCTCAGGAATATCCTCTTGAGGTGGGACAGGTGCTTCCCTCTCCCGCTCTCCACCAAACCCACCGGGAACCTCAACGTCCTCAATAGTTTCCAAAGTCGACTCGAACGCAGCTGTGGCGGGTCCATGTGGTGGGTTCTCCACGACAGGAGATGCAGTAGCGCTCTCATAGGTACCCCAAACACCCTTCAGGACACCGCCAAGAGCGCTGCCGAGCCCACCGGGGATAACACTTCCGGTGTCGCTGTTTTGTCTCGACATTGTAGTTGGTTCAGGGGGAGATGGTTGTTCTGGACGGTTAGTGGCATAAGAGAGGGAGGATGCGAGAGAAGATTTGAGCGAGCGGGTGGTAATCGGTGTGCTGGGGCCTGTCGTGAGCCTGGAACCACCGAGCGATGATGAAACTGAGGGAGAAGCGGGTATTGAGATTTGGGGAACTTGAAGGGCGGGCGCGGGGGGTTGAGGCTGCTCTGTCGGAGGCTTGGTGGTGGAATGACTGGCCGACGTGATGGTGGAAAGAATGCTCCTGTTCTTATCTTTCTTGCTCTTCCTACCAACAGTTGATTCTGGAAGGGAAGAGCCGGCAACAGAGCCAGCGACAGTGCCGGGAGCGGTGCCGTTCCCGTAGACGTAGTTGACATGAACGTTGGAGGCGGAATCCGAAGGGGTCAACGAAGTCTTCCTGCTGTCAACTGCCGATCGAGGGGCAGGAGTCTCATACGGTGTGCCCGTCGTAGAGACACTGGGGAACTTTATGCCAGTTAGGTCAGCCGGTTGCGTAGGAGCGACGATGCTCTTCGAACGGGAGTGATCCCTGGAGATACTCGACGTGACGTCGTCGAGAACGGATGGTGAAGGGGTGGATTGTTGGGATTGAGAAATGTGGGACTGAGTAGGGGTAGAAGCGTAGTAGTTGGGAGTGTGGCGCCCGCTCCCTGGAATTTCGCGGTCGCGGTGCTGTACGTGTAATGTGCTCGTGGGTGTCGTGATGTCACTCTGGTGGCCAAGTTGGGAGGGATCTCGAGAAACAGTGTGAGAAATGGGACGAGGGATCTCGCGAGGTGAGGGGGAATGGCGAGGGGGTTCCCGAGGAGAGATAGAGCGCTGGGAAGGGTGTTGGGAGGAACGGGGCGAATGCTGCGATCGTTCACTACGTGAGGAATGATGAGATACAGTGGATGGGTTCGGCGATAATTGCTGAGATGAGGGTTTTGGTTGAGAATGGGAGCTCGAACTCTTGGACTTCTTGGAGGTCGGGGGATCAATGTAACCATCTGGTTGCCCATCGCCCTGCAATTGGCCGGTCGAAAGGCTCCTGCTCATCTGGGTACCAACCACAGAGTGTTCATCAGCAGGCGAGTGGGATACCTGAGGGGTATTCGACATCGAATGAGTTCTGGAAGGTGCCATCGAGGGCGCTCTGGAGGGATATCTCGAATGGACGTGAATGGAGATCTCGTCTTGAGAGTCCTTGTCATCCTCTAACTCCTTATTTCCGCCCTCATCGTACACGATTGAAGCTGGGCCGCTGGAAACGAAAAGGGGTTAGCTACAGTTACACGAAACACCTGCATACACATTGAACTCACTATCTCACTTTCCCCTAAAAATGAGCGAGTGTCAGGATGGCGCATATTAAACCCATTTGACGAAAATGAAACGTACGTCGTCGTTCCACTTGATTCTCGCCTTGAATTCGGTCAAGCCGAAATGAATCTCGATGCTGAACACGATCGTCCAGTACTTCTTCCCACCCTGACCTGTCATGGCCTTGGCACTCGCAGTCAGTGGAGACAGATTAGCTCGCACGAAACACAAGGTCGAGAAGTCGTCTAAAATCGCCAAGTTGAAAGGGAGGAACAGTGTTTCGTTAAATAGGACCCACCTTGCCCACGCAAGATCCATTTTGGCTGTTCCCCAGGTCCACGGTAACACCAAATCTCGATCTCAAAGACGGAGAGCGTTGAGAGACTAGTGAGTTCTGTGCAATATTTCCGACTGAACGTCGTCGACTCCTTCACCCTCGAGTTCTACAAATGAAACGTATACCGTCAGTCAGATCCAGATGAGACTTGTGTTCCACAGTTGAACTTGCCCGTGCAAGGATGCAATCGAATGCATCTGGCAACAGCTTCGGTCCGCTCGGTAACTGGAACAGCCGACTCTGCCTCTCCTTGTGTTCCGGATCCGTTGCATCAAAGTCCCTCAAAAACTCGACACCATACATATACTTGGCAACTCGAGCTCCGACGTGGTGATCGCAATAAAAGCCAATGGCACCATTTGCAACGGCTTTCGAGGTCTGACCGTCCGGTCGTGACACCACGATGCCATCAGGGGTAAGTCTCTCTTGGAGTTGTGTAAAGAGCCAAGGGGAAGAGGCGAAACCACCGACGAGCCAAACGGATTTGATCATACCTCCCGAGAGGGTGACTTGATTCCTGATGGAGGAGACCGCGGCTTCTATCGAATCTTCAAACAAATCGGCAACTTCGTTACTACGGATGGGCGGTCTGAGTGAAGGCTAACAATGGATTGGATCCGGGCTTACCCGGTCAGCCTCAATTTTCCGCCACGAATCCCGACACTGGGGTCCTTGTCTAGGGGACTGCCGAAATGAAGAAACTGAACCTCGTCTCTATTCCGGAACAACCGCTTGGTCGTTTCATCAAACCGTTTGGCGATATGGTCAAGCATGGCGGGCGTGCTGTATTGGAGTGAACCTTTGAGTTTGTCTTCCAAGAATTTCCTGGCTCTGCGGCTGACGAAAACAGAACCAGAGAAGAGACCTGAAACAACGAAAGTGTAAGAGAGTGAATTGAAGAAAAAAGGAAGACGTACAATCTGGAGGAGCGATTTCCTCAATCAATAGGGGAAATACACCTTTTATGGCATATGAAGAGATATCGAGGGTGCCGCCTCCAGCATCAGCCACGACGAAGCCATGCTCTGATGGATTCTAGAGAGAACAAAAGCGTCCAACTCTGAGTCAAAAAATTTATGGGAATGAGACTGACCGAGAGGACATCGTCTGTGAGCCCATTCAACACGCACGCGTGGAGACTGGCCTCGCCTTCGGTAACGAATCTGACTCTGGCCTTGCCTTCGTCGGTGTTGGGTACGAGACCCGCATATATCGCGGCCTTGCGCATCTTGCTCTGCTGAGCACCTTCCCACCCGTTTGGATGAGATAGGACGAACTGGATGTCGTTCTCGACAGTCGACCATACAGCGGCACCACCAGCATGAGTGTCGATGATGAAGGAGCGCGTGCAACGGAAGAGGTATTTGAGGAAGTCACCAAACACCTCGATCGCGGATTTTGATTTCGGCAAATGAGGCAGCCTCATGCCGTTCATTTCTAGCTTCATCGATTTCGGACGGAGACGGAGCTTGAAGCTAGTGCGTGCATGGCGGTGGGAGGTCAGTATCGGACATCGGGACAGGTCTGGACACGTACAGCTCGACCTTTGTCCATCCTTGTTCCTCCGCCGTATTGATGATGGACTGTTCTTCCGCCTCGGCACCGGCCTTAACAGCATCGCCATGTCTATCGTACCAAACAATGGTGGGGATCTTTGGATTTCCTGCCTGGTGCTCTTGCCCAGGGAACCTGCATTTCACGATCACGTTAGCCCACGTGTTTCGACTCCGACAAACAGCAACAGATGGGGGTGCGAAAGGGCACGATGGGTGAAAGACACCGCTTAGAGTGACACGGAAGTGTGGCGGGGAAGGAACACGCAGCACGGACCTCGTAACTTCGTATATCTTCGGGACCTCGCCGGGGTCTAGAACCGCGTAGGAAACGCCGGAGAAGGTGGTTCCGACATCGAGGGCGATGGCTAGGGCCTTTTTGTGGCCGTTGTAGGGTTTGCGAACGGCCCCTGGCTGCTTCATGGGGGGCGGGATGGGAGAGAGAGAGAGAAAGATACCGATAGGAGAGAGACCGAATCGGAAAGGCGAGCATCCTCGATGATTTTCTCTGCAACGAGGCAGATCCAGATCGCCTTGTCCGTCCCGACTTGAAGGCCATTTCCATAAAGACTCGGCTCTGATCTTTTGGTTTGTTGCGCGTATATAACTAGTCTCTGTAGCACTAGGACACCAACAAACATGGGATCCACTATATCTTTGCCCGCTGCACCCTTGGTCGCTGGCCCCGCAGAGGATGGCAGTGGAGCGAGCGTGACCTCCGAAGACGGCGACACGAGTCAGCGCTGTGACGGCGGCACGAAACGACTCTCCTTCCCAGACATCACCCCCATCCACATCCGAGCCGAGATCACCCAGCAAGAGCACAACTCCCTCATTCGTTTCGCTACCCTCTCCTCGATGCGGAGCTCCTTCCACGATTCGTCCTCGAGATCCCGCACCAGAGACCAAGAGAACCTCAGATCCCACTCATCGCACAGAGAACTTCGCGCGAGAGAAGCCGCTGCCCATGCCGCCGAACTAAGCAACCTCTTCGACAAATGCAAGCTCCTTGAATCCACCCTCAAGGCCAGGGATAAGGAAATTCACGACCTTCGCAAGGAGAGAGACCTCTTGTTGGAGGAGCGGAAGCGGATGCAGCGCAGGATGGCTCAGCAAGAGGCTGCCCAGGCGACTGCTGTCGCTAATGCCCTTGCTGCTGCTGCCCGCGCCGCTCCCACCCCACCTCCAAAGCCTCCAAAGACTCGGTCGTCGACCACCGCTCGGTCCTACCCCGAAGACTCGGGTTCGTCATCCGCTGAATCATCTTCCACCTCCTCCTACAAGACCTACCGGACGTCTTTTACATCGATGACCTCCATCCGCGGCGTCCCAACGTTCCAGGACGAGTACATCGCCCACCTCCAATCCTTTGACGTGTTCATGACAAAGACCGACTCCTGGTCTGGCGCGCAGGTCATCCAAGCCGTCAGGGATCTCAATTCTGAGATCCTACAGTTTTCTGCTTCCCTCACTGAATTACACTACGCTATTGACACCAGCAGCGGGGGAAAACTCCCCGTGATGAATCCCAACGTCCTCACCCAGGCCAAACAGAATACCGCCACCCGCCTGGGGGTTCCTTTCATGCACCTACTATCCACCCGGGACCACAGTCAGGATTCTTCAATGCTTGTCCAGTTTGCGCTACAGGCTGCTCTGTGTACTATCATCGACCGGACACTCGCCAGCTTTTGCGTCGGATTCCCAGCCAAATACGATGCCCTGTTGAACCAGCTTTATCTTCGTATCTGTTCTTCCGGTAAGTTTTTTTTCCCCATCTTCGTAGACGCACGTGTATTATGAAACTCACCAAACTGTATAGAACCACAAGCCACGTCATCCCGCTGGCGCTCTCTGGCTCACAGATACATCACTACTTTATTCCCGACGTTAGAGGAACAAGCCCTAGACGACCTCGTGGACGACGCCTTACGGTGGTCGATGGATATCCTAACCCTCTCGGGCACACCTATACCCAAAGATAACCTTCGGAATCGATTTGAATCCCAGCTCCGACGTGTCGCTCAGTCTACTCTGCGAATAGCTGCTGTGACGAAAGAGCAGGTGCTGAGCACCAACTTCGAGGTGATCGGCGTGGAGGTCGGGAGAGACTTTGAGAGAAAGCACATGATAAATCTATTTGACGAATATTATAGTGGAGGGGCGAAGGACGGTAATGGGGAGAGGGTGCTCTGTACGACCGAGGTTGGGTTGAGGTGTTACTCTGGCGGCGGAGTTGACGAACGGACGTTGGTTCAGCCCACTGTTATCTTGGAATCTGTCGTCCAAGTTATCTAGGATACTCCGTAGATTTGTACGCTGTACTATACCGACGCGTGTAAGATTATAAGTATAGTTAACACGTATGATTTGAGACATTTGACGGCGTTTCCAGCCGGAGTCGTTGTCAGCACCGATGCGCTCGATCAAACCTCCACGGGTTCCGCTCATCGATGATCGATTTGGCGCTCCGGATCCGTCCCGTGGGTCAGACAACTAGGATTGCTTTCAATAGCCCAGGGTCAACGATGGGTGGCCGAAAACATCGAGTGCAGGGTGCGCGACGATGGTCACACACCCTCTGCACTTGCAGGCTGATGTTTAAAGATCATCAGTAAGGAACGGGCGCACTCGATGTCGAATGCACAGAGGTGATTGACCCCATGTACTTGCATTGAACGTAGTTATCAATTGATACCGTGTCCCTGGGTGCCTGGACCGCCGTCTCTAGGCTTACATGTTATTCTTGCCCCAATCGGCCCCACCTGCCCATCCGGACGCTTTCCAGACATACTCACGATCATTTCAGCTGTCATTACATACTGCAGGCGAACTCTCTTTATCATCTGTCTCTCTCATTCTTCATCTTCGTTTCGTTTCCTTCTTTTCCCATTCTCCCCACGAAACGAACAAAAGAGCATGCGAGTCAAACTCGAGGACCTCTCTCCGGAGAAACGTACGGCCGTGCAAGACTTCAAGACCGATATCACGACCGTGTTCAACGACCTCTACGAAGATAAATGGGACCAGGAACGATGGGACGAAGCTGTGGGTAAGCAAATTTCCCGACCCCCCTGCTCTCTCAGTGGTCAAACGGCCTTCTGGGTCGATGTGAAATATGTGGATCGAACCCGTGTGCAGCCAGAACCTGCCTCGAGGTCACGTTCATGCGCTTTGCCCTCGATCCCGCGGTGGGCCATCTATCTTGCCTTGTGGTCGTGCTAATACTGTAACGCGGACATGATGTAGACCGATATACGAGGATACACGACACAACCCTCCTCATGAAGTCCATTAACAGCAAGCAGAAATGTCCCAAAGAGTTCTGGGAGAATTTGAGGGAGGAATTTATGAAAGGCCCGCCCATCTTCGTCAGGTGAACACCGTTCTCGCCCTCCGTACATTCTCCCATTCTCACAGCTATCACCGACGCTTATACATCCTATCATCTTCTGCTTCCTTTCTACTTCCGCCGGCTATACTTTTCCCACGCTGTTCTGGGATATGCGATCAACACGATTTGGTTCGGCCCAACAGACCGGGATGGAAGAGTCCTTTGCTAGGCCAAAGGATAAACTTGGCTTGGTTGGATGACCTTATGAACGGCGAGTCTGGGTTTGAGTGGGTGAAAGGTCAAGACGAATGGGAGGACGGCTGGAGAGACAAAAAATTGGCCGTTCTGGAGTTTTGGACTTCGTGAGCCCCTCTCCCCCGCCAGATTGGCTTAGATTGACCAGGCGTCTCTCTACTTATGTTTAGATGGTGCGGGGTAAGAGTTTCGATCCCCCTCTGACCAGAAGGAACGGATGGTAACTGTTGCTGTTTTTTGTCCCACAGCCTTGCCTGCGAGCCTTCTCGCAGTTTACTAGACTCGCGGAGACATACGATGCATCGGTCCTGATGGCTGGCATCAACTCTGAGGAAATATTCTCCGGCGACGAGATCAACATTGACTCCATCTTTTCTTTTGTTCAGGCGAGGAACGACATGAATTTTCCCATCGTTGTGGATTCGGAACGGACGGCTGTACGGGGTGAGTGGAATTGAAAACACCGCTCTCCTTTTGCCCCATGGGAGTCACCCTTCTGATGTTGCGTCCAGAACTATTTGACAAAGCAGGGAGAAGGGCTGTGCCCACCGGTAAGCCTTTCCCCTTCGCCCTTCCAAGGGCCTCCTCCCTTTTCCCGGTCTTCCGGGTATTCCCACATGGCAACCCCTTACGTCTTCCATTACTGTTGCCGATTTCCTTGATAAACCCGTTCGGTCCCCCTTTTGATGTGTTGGATGACATCGGAGGGATTCTGGGACTTGCCGAAACGCACTTTTACCCCCCCCCCACCGGTCGCCGGTCACCGGTCACCCACCGGCATTTCTATCTCACGCTCTTGTGATTTCCGTTCTGTCTCCGTCTCCGCTTTTGGGACTGCTGGACTGACCCAAACCCCAAGCTATCGTCATTTCGATCAGGGATGGGATCGTCCACTTCGTCGGGGACCCGGCGGATGTGGGCAGGGTTGTGGATAGGTTGTGGGATGATTACTGAACGTGTCCTCCTCCCGGTTGCTTTCCTCCTCTCTGGTTTCTATTTTCCACCAGGATTCCCCATCCCTACCCTGAGCTCTCTCTTCCAAAAATCACCCACATATTGCCTACTTTCATCCCCCCGTTGCCCTCCCTATTTCTCTCCCCCCGTGGATGTCACGGATGTCGAAAGTATCACAAGGCGCGGCGTATCCTTGCTTTGTCGTACATGTGGGCCTCTCTAGGCCACTTGAGTATGGATCCGTGCGTCTCCCTGGATGGGCCGGACCCGCCTATTCCACATCCAGGGCCATGCCCTCCGATTCTGTTCAATCTTTTCCTCCTGTATCACTTCGTTTCATCTGTCATGCCATTCCACGCCGTCTTATCTAATCTCCGATCATCTCGAATGCTTCCATCTTCCTCCGTCCACCTCCATTTGTTCCCTCCGCCCTCTGCTGCCCCCCTCGAATCTTGTTTTCGAATATTTTCTCTCCTTAGTTAAGATTAAATAATTACGCGTATGCGGCATACATGTATTGTGCGTGTATTACAATGTTTTCGTTCTCCCTTACATCGTCAGTGTTGAGATCTATTCATGCGAATACACTACCCACAGGCTGGGCCCTCTCTTAATCTCCGAACTCGAAATCAAGGTTTACGGGATGTATTCCGCGGATCACTCCAGCCTCCGCTTAGTCTTTCCCTGACCTGACCAGTCTCACGTCTTCCGCCAATTCCTCGTTCGCGATCCCGTAACTTACTGCACCATCTTCTGATAGGGAACTCCTGGGAGTTTGCGAGGGTGTTGTGCGCCGATGGGGCCGAGTGGTGGATACACCCCACCTTTCTCTCTCGAACGTTCGAACGTCCCAATTGACCGTTTCCGCATACTCGGACGTTGTAGCACAGGAATCCAGCTCGAGACGCTGGCCGAGGGTCTAAATTTAAATTTCTGTGCCATAAGCGTCCACCGCGGTGTCTGCCGCCCTCACTAACCCTCTGCCCCGCCATTCAACCACACGGAATACTGACATGGAAATGGCCTGAGTATATTGACCCACACACTTACGCGCTCGTTATAAGAGTCGGGTCTGATTGACAACCAAATCCCGGTCGGAGAGGTCTAAGCTAAATGGGGGTACGGTATGCGCCAAGTGAAGAACATTAGAATATGCGGGAGGAAGATAGAGAAGGAGAACTACGGCCGGAGGTGGTTTCTGGGACATCAATTTAGAAGCGACTCTTGTGACCACGACCGTGTGCGCGCAGCACGCACGGATACACATTCAAGATGTGGTGGCTGTGAGTCCCCACAGTTCGTGTGCCCTGCTTCTCCCCCCTGCTCTCGCTAGGATTCCCGAGTTCCTTCTGATCCGGAAAGACAGGGTTGTTGCATGATTAACCCGACGTCCCCCATCGGCACATTCATGACTATCAGTTCATCCGTATGGAAAGAGAATCAAAATTTATACAGAACTTCTCTCAGCTGGCTCATATCGTTACACTCAACCCACGGATTTAAACGAATCCTTTAACTTGTTCTTTCAAGAAGATCGACGCCAATATCGGGGGGAGGATGAGGGGTATCTCGTCTTTGGTGAAGCGTGACCAAAGTTTACTCGAGGTCTGCAAACTTATCCGTAGCCTTGGAGCGTTCGTCAGCTCCGTGCAATGCAATGGTTCCTAGTCTACCTACCTCGACGAGCATCTTCGCAGTCCCGATCTCCCTGGAGGAGTGTCCTGCATCGGGAACAACTTGGAGTTCAACCTCCGGCCAGACTTTCTTCAACTCCCAAGCCGTCTTAATCTATAATTGGATCTCCACGTCAAAACAACGAGTGAAGGGTGGGGCACCCAAGGAGGACTCACCGGACACACGACGTCATATCTGCCCTGGATAACGATACAAGGAATATGTCGGCTGTCGCGACGGGGAAGGCGTTCACCATGTCAAGGCGTCTGCATCAGGGAATCACGACATACATTTTGTCAATCTCCTCTTTCTCTAACAGCTGCCCTTCGCGCATAAACCCCTGATTTCGATGAATATTAGCCAGCCCGGACGCGGTTGGCGGGGCTTATGGTAACGTACGTTGTTGATAAAGTAGTGGTTCTCTATCCTGGCGAACGCGCTGAGAGTGATACCCCATAGTTTTTAGTCCCCTGAGGGTCCGAGAGATTCCGACAAACGTACGTCGCCCAATCATCCTTTTCTGCTTCTGCCAGGTAAGCCGGATCAACGAACAACTTTGAAGTGGCCATCCTACAAGATCAAGTTATCAACAACCAATCTTCCCGTCCCGTGAGGTCAGGTACGTACTCCCATCGTGACCACGCCTTGGCAGCGTTCTTCCTTACCTCGTCGTCCGCGCAATTGAGTTGGGCGTGGTATGCGAGAATCAGATCGCCTCTCTCAGCCTCAGGGATTGGTGCAAGGTAACTCTCCCTGTTCCAAGTTCAGTACCCAATCTACTAGATGAGGCCCATAGGCTTCCGTACCATGCGTCGGGGAAGATAAAGGACGTCCCTTCTTGGTAAAAGAACTGAAGTTCGCTGACGGATAAGTAGATCAGGTTTAATGAACCCCTTGCAGGAAGATTGCATACCACTTGCGAAGCGTGAATATACCACTTCCAACTCTGTGAGATTTCCGAGCTTGTGGTAATGAATACGATTCTCACCGCAACACCATGGATTTGACACGGTCGGGGTGAGACTACAAAGACCTCAATCACGGGCATATAACCAGACAAACGCGGAACCAAACCTGAGAGTAAGCCAAGGAGAGTGTGGAACCCTTGAGATAATGTCAATTCGAGAAACCAGATAACCCATCCCTCAGCTCCGGCGTACCCAAGAGCCTCCAAACACGTGCCACTTTTCGATCCCGAGATACTCTCGGATCCTTTCGATGTCCCTAAAGTGGAGGGTTTAGCGGATTGAGCCAGGTCACATTTGTGCTGGGATCGCACTTCACCAAATCCCAAGTAGTGTTCTCCTCGATACACGCGGTCCTAGGAAGGGCAAGACAGTTGGCTTTGGGTGCCGAAACATGGAGGTGTATACCGAGTAGTGACGTACGGGGTTGATTTTCCGGATCCACGCTGATCGAACAGGACGATCCTGTACTTCTGTGGGTTGAAGAAGCTCCTGTCCTTCGGATCAGTTCCGCCTCCGGGTCCACCTAACATGCGAAATGATTCGATAGTAAATCATCTGTGAGACTACCTGTGAGAGGAACGACTGACCGTGGAGGAAGACAACTGTGCGTCGGAAGGTGGCGAAGTCAGACTCCCCGTAACCGGTCAGGTTCCCTCACACGCTCACCTGGAATGCCATCCTTATTCCCACTCTGTTCATAACTAACGAACGCAAAGGAAGGGTTCGACGTGAGATCATCGCGTGTTCGACGGTCCTCCCCGGCCGGGGTAAGCGGCGACGATCAAACGTCTTCCCGAGATCCGAGGGTATAAAGAACTCGGACCACTCACTAAAGAGTATGCACAGAAGTAACCTTGAGCATTCCAGAATCGTAAGGCTCAATCGGAGGATACATGCTCGACGGATTTGACGATTGGACAGCTGTGCTGGCGGCGGACACGGTTGTGGGTATTGTAGAATATCGTCGCGAGGGATGAGAGCCGGGGGGAGACAGATGATGAGGGAGGACGGAAGAAGATCGATTAAGACTATCTCTTATGAACCAGCGCTGCGCGGACGAGACACCAGCCCGGGCCCGGACGGGGATCGAACCCGGGCGTGGTGAGGTCGACGCGAGAAACCGAGGGAGCATGCCAGCCGATCTCTTCCGCGGACGGCCAAACGACCAAACACCGCCCAAGACTCTCGAGTGGTAAATCTGCAGAGTCGAGACTATTCGGATGCGATAGGCCGACAGAGGCAAACGCATGGAATATTTGCACGTGGATCAATAAGATGGATTGAACTTGTGGAAAAATGCGCTGTGCTGCGCAGAATGCATAATGTTCCGATGGCCCTCCGTCCTTCATCCGAGGCATAAGATTTCAAGGGTGTCGTTGGTCTGCACCGGGACAATTTCGGTTGTCCCAACGCCTGTCTATTCAGCGTTCATATTCAATCAATACTTGGACGGATACACAGATCATGTCGGACCCTTAAGCTGCACGTCCACCAAAATCCGACCCCGACATGCAACGAAAAGAACCCCGTTGGCCAGGTAAAATCTACGAGGGGTTGGTTCGCTTCTCACTCGGCTCAAGCAACTGATTGACCCAGTCTTGAACGATGTTATAGCCGCTTTGAATGCACAACGCTCCGACGTAGGACACGAAGAGAGTGCGCCCTTCCTATTGAAACAGTTGAATCGGCGTCTCGACGAGACAGGGTTACTGGGATGACGTACCTCGGGATTCTTGAGTTGGAGAGCAATTCCTGGAGCGCATCGGACTCTGTCCCTAAGGTTGTAGCCTGTCGCCCATTGATCGACGTTGGTTTTGGAGACACAGTCTGCGCACATTTCCTACCCGCCACACCTCTAAGAGGCCCGGAACAATAGTAGCTGTGGAAAGATTGCTCACCTTAAGCTGGCTGGCACTGAACACAGGCCGCCTTCGGAAAATATTGGCCATCACGGCCGACTCCAAGACTTTCTCGCCTAGGATGACCAGTCGGGCATTTCCCCCGTGCTCATCGCTCGTGACAGCACCTGGTTCGGAGTTGAGGCTTTCGTGTGTGTATACTTCGAGCAAGAGCCCGCCCTCGATGGGTGGAATTGGCGGTAGGTTGTGCATGGCGGTGTGAGAGATTGTGCACTTTCGTGGAATCTAACCCGGTATCGATGAGGGCGGGAAAGGGCGTACTGAGGGAGGGGGAGGG
>Ga0307513_10008409_pt1 | contig 13215 bp, 9 predicted proteins | sample 15_EM_MG_FD_202174 | JGI IMG/M metagenome (GOLD analysis project Ga0307513, IMG submission 202174) | Populus trichocarpa ectomycorrhiza microbial communities from riparian zone in the Pacific Northwest, United States - 15_EM | ecosystem: Host-associated > Plants > Roots > Unclassified | place...
CAGAAGACTCGGGCATGACGGTGCTGCACGCGGAAGATGTGATGCGCATGGGACCCGACGCAGTCATCGCGCGAGCCCGCGAGGTGGTGGGCGACGAGCCGTTCTACGTCAGCTTCGACGTCGACAGCATCGACCCGGGATTTGCACCCGGCACCGGCACGCCCGAAGTGGGCGGCCTCACACCGCGCGAAGTGCTGGCCATACTGCGCGGTTTGCGTGGCGGCCAGATCGCGGGTGCCGACGTGGTCGAGGTGGCGCCTCAGTACGACGCCACCACCAACACCGCGCAGATCAGCGCCCAGGTGCTGTTTCTCGAGCTGTGCCTGGTGGCCGAGTCTCTGCGCATGCGTCGGAGTTGAGGCCTGTTTCGCGCGGAATGAATGCCGGCGCATTCACCCGGTCCGATAGAAGATCATGCCGCCGTGGTGCAGCTCGTTCTTGCCGTGCGTCGAGCGGCGACAGGCCGCTGCAGAACCGCTGGACGCAATGGATCGCCGACCACGGTGGCGGCATCAGTCGGTGTGTGCCACTGCGCGGATTTCAACCAGCTGGTGAGGGAACGCGAGGCCGGACACGCCGATGAGGGTGCCTGCCGGACGATGCTGCCCCACGTACTCCTTGTACAAACCAACGCAGCGTTCGAAATGCTCGCTCGGGTTCGTCAGATAGATCACCACCTCAGCGAGATTGGACCTCGTGACCTTGAACCCTGCCAGTACCCGGTCAAGGTTCTCCAGCGTCTTGCGGGTCTGCGCCTCGAAGTCGCCTTCGCCAACGAACGCGCCCTGCATGTCGTGGGAAAACTGGCCCGAAATGTAGATCGTGCCGTTGACGCTGTAACCTTGGGCGACGCCAAAACCTTCTTCCCATGAAACACCGTGGTTGTAGGTGGTGGCCTTTTTTGTCATGTTCGTTTCCTTGCTGTTTGTGGTTGCCCGTCGCGACTTCGACGACGCGTTGAGAACTGTAGTCAGCCGATTGACGAACCGATGTCTACACAGACGCGAAGAACTTTCCTGATGCGTCCGGCAGGCCCTGCGCAGCGCAGCGCCAGAGCACGTGGAGTTGCAACATGCTGCGCGCGAATCTGAACGAGATACTCATCTTCATGGCCGTCGTCGATGAAGGAAGCTTCGTCGCCGGAGGGCAGGCCATGGGACTGACCCGATCGGCCGCGGGCAAAGCCGTGACCCGCCTGGAAGACAGGCTGGGCGTGCGACTCCTGAACCGCACGACAAGGTCGCTGAGCCTCTCCGATGAAGGGCGTGTTTTCTATGAACGCGGTTTGCAGATTCTTGCGGCGGTCGACGACGCCGAGGCGAGCGTCGCGGGCCGTCCGGGCACGCCACGGGGGCTCCTTCGGCTCACCGTGCCCGATGCCTTTGGCCGGCTCTTGGTTCTTCCGCTGCTGAAAAAGTATCTTCAGGCCTGGCCCGACATCCAGGTGGAAGTGAGCTTCACCGATCGCCAGGCAGACATCGTCGAGGAAGGCTTCGATCTGGCGGTACGGATCGGAGAGCCTCCGCCAGACACGCGCCTCGTCTCGCGTGTGATCGCCAAATACAAGGCGCTGCTGTGTGCCTCGCCGTCATACATCGCCGAGCGGGGCGAGCCAATGAACGTCGATGAACTCGCCGGCCACGATTGCCTGATCTTCAGCAGCCGCAATCGACGGCAGAGCTGGCACTTTCTCGGCGACGATGGCGCCTGGGCCAAGGCGCAGGGCCGCAGCCGCTTGAGGCTGGACAGCGGCGAGGCCCTTCGGGATGCCGCTGTCTCAGGACTCGGTGTCGCGTTTCTCCCAGACTTCTTGGTCGCCGGCGACTTGGCCGCCGGCCGCCTCCAGCAGGTGCTCCCCGATCTCGAGTTCGTCGACGTGGACATCGTGACGATCTATCCGACCCGACGTCTTCTGGAGCCCCGCGTCAGGCGCTTCATCGATCTCATGGTGGAAGAACTCGGGGCTTGATGCTGTTCGTTCACACGTCGGTTGCCAGCGGACTTTGCACAGGGCTCAACCGGCGCCGGCCATACGAGGCCAAGGCCGCCAGCCACAGCAAGCCCGGAAGCAACGCGACGGCCAGCCCCTGGTGGTCAGACCATGGCGTCGTTCCCATCGGACCGACGCCGAGGCGGTCCAGAATCCACACCGCGGCCAACGCAAGGGCCGCCACCGAAGCGAACCGCCGCAAGGTCGCATAGAACGCAGGGCTCGAGCGGCTCAACATCAGCAACGGGGGCATCACGGCCAGCACGACGACCAGCTGCATCGCTTCGATGCCGAGGTTGAACGCCAGGAGCGCCTGCGCATGCTGCCACGCTGTCAGGCCGGCGCCCGAAAGGCTCGCGGAGAACGCGAAGCCATGGACCAGCCCGAACACGAGCGCCATCACCACCTCGCCTGCGGCGAACAGTGGCCGGAACGCGTGGACCGCGGCGAAGGCAATGGACACCGCCACGGCGACTTCGACCGGCTGAGACGGCAGCGACAGCAGGCCGCTGCTGCCCAGACCCAGGGTCAGCGAATGCCCCACGGTGAAGGCGGTCACGACCAGCGAGAGTTGCCGGATCGCCGAACGCACCGGACGCACGGCGCCCCAGCGGCCGGCGCGCACGCTCAGTGGCGCAACGATCACCAGCATCAGCAGGAACAGCAAGTGGTCGGTGCCTTGCGCAATGTGCACCGCGCCGCCTTGCACGAGGCGCAGCACGCTGGAGCCGGTGCGCGCCTGATCCAGCGGGATGGGCAGGCTGGCCTGCCCGTAGTGCAGCTCGCCCAGGGGCAGAGGCGCCTCGCCGACGAAGCCACCCGCCCAGTCATTGCGCAGGAAGACCTGCACGCGGTGCGTGCGGACTTCGTGTGTGACGGCGTCGTAGAGCAAGGTCGGCGATCGCTTGTCGGCCCCGGCCGGCGCGCGCAGTTCGAGCACGGCCTGGAGTTCCGCGGACGCATCGCTGCCCACCACCTCGAGCTGCGGGCGCAGCGCCTGCCAGCCCTGGTTGCCGCTGCGTGCCCCCACGTGCTGCAGCAGGTAGCGCGACAGGCCTTCGCCGTGCTGTGCCAGCACCGTGCCGGCGTGGTCGGCCAGCGGCTGGCCGAAGGCGAACTCCAGCCGGTTCAGCGGCAGTTGCAGCGTGAGCTTCAGGCCGGCCGGGGTGGTGTCGATCCACACCCGGCTCTCGGGCATCGGGTGGGCCGCGGCTAACGCGGCCCACAAGGCGCACAGCAGGCCGATCAGCGCAGCGCGCAGGTGTCGCATGCCGCGCTCAACTGATGCACTTGCCACCGTAGTCACCATATTTGTCGCGCCAGATGGTGTGGTAGTGGATGTCGCTGCTGAAGATCACACCCTTCTGCACCGAGAACTCGATCCACAGGCGCGGGCCTTCGATGCGGAAGTAGTCGCCGTTGGTGGTGACGGTGCCGCTGCCCGAATAGGCCACGTAGGTCAAGGCGAGTGACGTATCGCTGAGGTAGGTGCCCAGCAGATCGGTGGCGTATTCGGTGGCCTGGGTGTTCACATAGGCCGTGATCACGGCCTGGACCAGCGCCTGGTCGCTCGACGAGAGGCTGGAGTACAGCAGGCCGTGTTCGGTGACGCTGGAGTAGCTGCGCGGGCAGGTGCCGTCGATGTTGCCCGAACCGTTGGCGCCGAACAGGATGTCGCTGTAGGTGCCGGAGAGCTTCGCACTCGAGTACGAGGTGAGAGACGCGCCGAGGTTGGACATCGCCGTGCGCTGCGCTTCCATCGGGTCGTAGGTGGTGCTGCTCTGCGTGAACGAGCCCTTGGGTTCGATGCCCAGGAACAGCGGCGTCGGCGACTTGTAGCTGCCGTTGAAGGCGATGTTGTAGGTGAGGTGGTGGCCGGTCAGCTGCAGCATCCAGAAGTCGGTGGCCGACGGCGTGCCGAGGAAGGCGATGTAGTAGTAGCTGTTGCCGTAGCTGCTGGTACCGCCGCCGTTGGCGGCGAGGTAGTCGTCGGCGGCCTGCATGCCGATGTGCAGGTTGTTGCCCGCTGAGCTGAGTGCGGTGGCGATCAGCGTGCGGGCAGCCGTCTTCTGGGCGGTACTCAGGGAGCCCCAGGTGATGCCGTTGCGCGCCACCAGCTGGGCCGGCAGGTTGGACCACTTGCGCGCCGCGTCGAGGCTCCACGCCAACTGCACGGTGGACTGCTGCGACGTGCTCAGCGTGTTGTAGAACGTGGTCGCAGCGGTGGTCACGTCGGCACTCAGCGTCGAGCTGGAAGTCGTCGTCACCGTCAGGGTGGCCGCACTGCTGGTGGCCGAGCCGATCGAGTTGGTCACCACGACGTCGTAGCTGCCGGCATCGGAGCTAGCCACCGAGCTGATCGCGTAGCTGGCCGAGGTGGCGCCCGAGATGGCGGTGCCGTCCTTGCGCCACTGATAGCTCAGCGTACTGGACCCGGTGGCCACCACGGTGAAGGTTGCGCTCGCTCCCACCGCCACCGACTGCGACGTGGGTTGCGTCGTGATCGTCGGTGAGCCAGACGTGCTGACCGTGAGCGTGGCGGCCGAACTGGTCACGCTGCCCGCGCTGTTGCTGACGATCACGTCGTAGCTGCCGGCGTCGCTGGAGGCGGCCGCGCTGATGCTGTAGGTGGCCGAGGTGGCGCCGCTGATCGACGTGCCGCCTTTGCGCCACTGGTACGACAGCGTCGCCGTACCGCTGGCCACCACGGAGAAGCTCACGCTGGAACCCTCGGCCACGGTTTGCGATGTGGGTTGCGTGGTGATCGCCGGCACAGTGGACGTTGAGCTGCTGTCCGAATCGCTGTTGCCACCACACCCGGCGACGAAGGCCGCCAGGGCGAACCAAACCAGGAACAGGAAACGCATTTTCATGAAAACTCCTCTCAATTCAGTACTGATTGCACGATGCCGCCACCATCGAGAACCGGGGCGGGTTCTCTTGCACACAGAGGTTCGAATGCGGCGAGAGCGGTGTTGGCCGCCATGCGCCAACCGGCCCCGGCGACGTGGGTAGGAGCATTGCGTCTCAATGTTCCAGCGGCGTTTCGTTGTCGTATCCCGACTGACACAAAAGCGATAGCGCACTCGATGGCGCGATCACCTGCGGTTATCGCCATACGGGGCGGCGCTCGGCGGAGTGGGGCGGAGAGGGAGATTTCCGATGGCGATTCCAGGCGCCATCTGCTCGAACAGGCGCTGTGCTTCGTGTTCGCATGCACTCAGGCGGAAGTGTTGCGAAGCGCTGCATGTTCGAGCGGGCCCGCGGCGAATTTCCGAAGGAAGTGCCGATGGTGGCGTGGAGAACTTCTGTGCCTGTCCCGGAGTGGCCTCAGGGCTCATCAAGCCGGGCAGCATCTGGTGGCTTCAGGAGCGCGGCGCGGCCGCGCCGCTGGTTCGTCGGCTCCCGCCGGGTCAGCGCCACGGTGCTGACCGCAGCGACTCACGATTCTGCAATCAGGATTCCGCGGGGCCCTTCCTGTCGCCTGCTCCGAGCTTCGGCACCAGCATGCCCACCTGCTTGCGGTAGGCCTCATAGCGCTGGCCGAACTGCGCAACGAGGTCGCGTTCCTCGAACCAGATGCCGACCAGGATGTAGCCCGTGCAGGCCGCGGCGAACAACAGGTGGCCCGCCGTCATCTGCGGCGTGGCCCAGAAGGCGAGCACGAAGCCGAGGTAGATCGGGTGGCGGACGTGGCGGTAAAACAGCGGCGTGTGGAACACCGGTGCCGGCAGCGCCTGGCCGCGCAAGTTCGCCCACACCTGCCGCAGGCCGAAGAGCTCGAAGTGGTTGATCAGGAAGGTGCTGATCAGCAGCACGCTCCAGCCGATCCAGAACACGGCATGCAGAACGAGCCGCGCGATGGGGTCGGTCACCGACCACAGCACCGGCTCGGGGATGGGCCGCCATTGCCACAGCAGCAAGGCGAGCACGACGGTCGCTGCGAGCACGAAGGTGCTGCGTTCGACCGATTCGGGAACCACCTTCGTCCACCAGCGCTTGAAGCCGCGCCGAGCCATCACGCTGTGCTGGACGGCAAAGAGCCCCAGCAGCGCAAAGTTGACGGCCAGCGTTTCGACGAGCGGTGCGGTGGCACCGCTGTCGATGGTCTTGGGCAGCAGCGGCAGGCTGCCGACAAAGCCGATGGCGTAGGTAAAGGTGGCGAGGAAAAAGAGGTAGACCACCAGTCCGTAGAGTGCAGCGAGGATTGACATACTGAATCTCCGAAATCAAAGGTTGAGGACGCGTCGGGCCTGCGGCCCGCATCGAAACGACAGGTCGAGTGCATCCAGACCCGCTTGCAGCAGGCCCGAACGGTCTGAGAAGAACGCAAGAAAGTAGAAGGGCCGGTGAAGCCTCTGGCGCTACGGCACTTCGCCGCCCGGCGGTGTGCGCGGTGGGCGGCAGATTCCGCCGCACTCCATCGCGTGATGAGTCGGCGCCACGGCGCGAATGGGTTGCGATGTCATCGCGCCCATGCGCGGTTCTCCAGTACCTGCGCGATGCGCAGGGCTGCACGTGCCGCGCCATCGGTTTCCACCGGCCGGTAGCGCACCGGTTCGTGCATCGCGGCCAGCGCGCGCTGGGCCAGGTGCTCGGGGTCGAGCGCCGCCGCGTAGTCCATCGAGCGGTCGGCGGCGTAGTTGGCCAGCCGCTGACGCACATGCACGCATTGTTCGAAGTGGCGCTGCAGCGGAAAGCTCAGGAAGGGCCGGCGCGTTGCCACCAGTTCCATCGTGGTCGACAGCCCGCCCTGCACCAGCGCGAGGTCGCAGCAGGCCAGGTGCTCGTACAGGTTGTGCACGTAGGGCCGCAGCTCGAGCCCGGGCTGCGGCTCGAACTCGTCGGTGGACAGGCGCGGGCCGGTCACCATGATCAGGCGCAGTTCGGGCAGCTCGCGTTTCATGCGCGGGAACGCCGCCACGATGCGCTGCAGCAAATGCCGGCCGGTGGACGTGCCTCCGACCGCCGCGATGGCGATCTTCTCGTCGCTGCGGTAGCCGTGCTGCGCGCGGATACGCTCGGTGTCGGCCAGCGTGCCCGGGTCGAAGGGCAGGCAGTAGCCGCAGTAGCAGAAGTTGCGGTCCGTCCAGTCACGGATGACCGGCAGGCCGGGGCCGAAGGTCTGCTCGGTCACGTCTTCCCGGTTGCCGACGAAGATGGCGGCGTCGCGCAGGTAGGGGTAGCGCGCCACGTGCTCGATGTCGTCGGCATTGCGGTCGGCGCACAGCGCGGCTTCGCGCTCGTTGCCTTCTTCCATCGGCAGGCAGCCGACGAAGTCGGTGAGGAAGACATAAGGCTGGCGCTTGAGCTCCGGGTTCTCGTGGTAGTGGTAGTCGACGTCCCAGGCTTCGTCGCCGATCACGATGTCGTAGTGCTCGGCGTCCATCAGGTCGACGAAGGTCATGAAGTTGCGGGTCATGATCTCGTCCATCGTGCGCAACGCGAAGAAGGCCGACAGGTCGTGCTCATCACCCGCGGCGGCCACCTGCTCGAAGTGGCGGCTCTCGTTGGCGAGGCGCTGCGTGATCGGGTGCAGGCGTTCGCCTTCGCGCTCGAGGTAGCGCGCGGCCGGGTCGACGGTGAACCAGTCGATGGCCAGGTCGGGCTGCAGCTTGCGCAGCTCGCGTGCGATGGCCAAGTCTCGTTGCGCGTGGCCGAGCCCGATGGGGCTGCAGATGAACAGCGCACGGCGTGGGCGCTTCATGGCGCGCACCCAGGTGCGCTCGCGAGCTGCGCCGCCGATGAAATCGCGCACCGCCCGGTTGAAGGCCACCGGGTCGCGTGCCGCCGTGATGTGGCCGCCACCGGCCACGGTGAGCATCTTCGAGCCCGATACCAGGGCATGGATGTCCTGGCCCTTGGCATGCGGAACACGCCCGTCGGCGTCGCCATGGATCACCAGCGTCGGGCAGCTGACGCGGCGTGCGAATTCGCGCACATCGTTGCCCACCCACGCGTTGCGGCACCAGCCCAGCCAGTCGGCCTGGGTGGCCCAGGCGTAATGCGCGCCATCTTCATACGGCTTGGTCGAATGCGGCTCGCTGAAGATGGTGGCCATGAACCAGTCGATGTACGCGGGCCAGTCGCTTCCCAATAGCTCGCTCTCCATCTTCAGGCGCCGCGCGAGTTTTTCGTCGCTCGGCAGCGAATCGGCAAAGCCACCGGCCGTGACCACGTGCGTCACGCGCTGTGGCTGTTCGGCCGCCAACCGCAGCACGGTCATCGCCGCGGCGGAGATACCGACCAGCGCCAAGCGCTCGACACCGACCGCATCGAGCACGGCCACGAAGTCGGCGTAGAAGTGGTCGAAGCTGTAGGCGTGCTGCCCCATCGGTCGATCGGAACGGCCGTTGCCGCGGCCGTCGGTGGTGATGACGCGGAAGTGCTGCGACAGATAGGGCACCGCGCCCTTGAGCATCTGGCTGTGCGCGATCTGGAGCGGCGGCGCAAAAGCGATCCACGGGCCACTGCTGCCCCACACCGCGTACCAGATCTTCACGCCCTCGCGGTCGACGAAGCCCTGCAGCGCGGGCTCCACGGTGCCGTACGGCGAGGCGTCGGCCTGCGGCACCGCGCCTGGTGCAGGCAGCGGCCCGGCGATCCGGTCCAATCGCTCGGGCAGTGGGCGGCGAGGCGCATTCATCGGCGGCTCCTTCGGGCGGCAGCAGGCGCCGAGGGCTTGGCCGCCTTGGCGTCCAGCCATTCCAAGAGCCACTGCACGGCATCGAGCGCGGCGCGATGCGAGCCCTCCTCTTCCTTCACGCCGAGCAGGTCGGCGAATTCCATGCCGAGCCAGAACTCGGAGATCCAGCAAGCGATGACCTCCGCCGTGAACGGCGGCGGCAGCTTCGTGCCATCGGCCTCCAACGCAACCAGGGCCTCTTGCACGGCGCCCAGCACCAGCTTCTTCCACGCCATCAGGCGCGGCACGAACTTCTCGCGCAGACCAGGGTTGGACAAGCTGGCCGCCCACAGCTCGGCCTGCAAGCGCACGAAGCCCGACGCCAGATCGTCCTGGTAGAAAAGCCGCGCGCTGGCCCATTTCTGCGCGAACCCGCCGCTGCTCTCGTACATCGACGCCTGGCGTGACAGCAGCCGCTGGTTCACCGCGTCGAGCACCTCGATGACGAGCTGGTCCTTGCTGCGGAAGTGGTAGTTGATCAGCGCGTGGTTGACACCGGCGTCCTTGCCGATCTCGCGCATGCTCAATGCTGCGTAGCCCTCGAATACCAGGCGGCGGAAGGTGGCATCCAGGATGCGCTCGCGTGTTTGCGTCGCGTCGCCATCATGCAGAGTCGAGACCACAGGTCGGGAGCGGGTGGGGGCCGAGGTCGAAGCCATGTTCACCAAGTGTTTTAAACGACTGTTCAAAGTCTAGTCGGCTCGATGACGGTGTCAACCCCCTAAGAAAGTTGGACTCAAAGAAACTCGTCAGAAAGGCCCTGCGCCATGCACGCCGGTTCCCGTCGGTTCGAAGAGAAATGCCGCAGACGCTCATGCGTCTGCGGCTCCGCCTCAGCCTCAGCCGAGAGGATTCAGCAGCTTCGGGTCGGACTTGAAGGCGTAGACCAGAAGGTCGGCCATCGAGAAGCGGCCAGTCGCCGCGCCCGGGCCCAGCGAGGGCTTGAACGCGGGGTCGCGCAACACCGAGTACCGGCTGGCTTCGATCGCGCGATGGAAGGTTTCGGCCACCACGCGCGAGCCCACCTTGCCGAGACGGTTGTTGTTGAACTCGGCCTCGCGGAGTATGTAGAACCACAGCGGCGTGTTGCTGGTCAGCTCGGCCTGGTTCTGCGCCATGTTGAGCCCCGGGTCGAAGGTGGCGCCTCCGTTGCCCTCCATGATCTGCGCACCGCTCAGCGGCTCGACCCCGAAGGCCTTGGCCAGCTGCTGGCCGGACGCCAGGAACAGCATGCGGCCCCGCGCCAGATTGCGGAACGCGAGGTTGCGCTTCAGTTCAAGGTCGGGAACGATGCCGTCGAAGCTGCCGGTCGGCAGCATCTTCAGCGGGTCGACCATGTGGGTGTCGATGGCCATCGCGTGGTTGAACTTGCCGACGGGCGCTTCGAGCCCGGGCACGCCCGTGGTGGTCAGGTCGAACATGCGCCGCCAGTCGGCCACCCAGACGCTGGGCAGCGCGGTGAAGGTGCCGCCACGCGCCTCGAGGTCGGCCAGGTCTTCCGGGCTGCCCGGTGCGGCGGTCGTCGGGCTGAGCGTCCCGCTGGTGCCGGAGAAACGGAACAGCCGGAACAGGTGGCCCGATTTGGCGGGGTCGTCCGACGTGCCGAATATCTTGTTCCATTCGTAGTTCTCTCGAACCATGGAATGCCCGAGACGAAAGCAGGCGCCCGAAAACTCGACGGGCATCGTCGCGTGCGGATCGGTGGCGTCGCGCTCGAAATACCTTCTGCCGTTCTCCAGCACGTCGGCGAGCACATCGATGTCGAGCACGGTCGCCAGGTAGTCGTGCAAGACCATCCATTGATAGTGTTTGACGACCAGCTCGCGCGCCCTCTCGAAGAGGCCGGCACTGGGCACGCCCTGCGCGGCCAGGTCGTCCACCACGGTATTGTGAAAGCGAATGAAGGCCGAGTGGATCTGGGCCACCGCGAGGTTCTCGTCGTTGCGGCGATCGGGAATCCGCGCCTTGCGCTGGTCCTTGAGTTCGACGCCGCCGTCGGCCAGCATGCGGGGCAGGTCGAACCCTTCCTGCTCTGCCGCCGGGTTGCCGGTGGGCGCCGGCTTGCCGCGCTTGAGCTTCGTCGGGCCGTCATAGAACTCAGGCGTTTCGACCGGGCCCATGCCGTACAACGAATCGAGATCGAGGATCGGCGTGCGCCCGGTGACGAGCTGCTCCACCGTCACCGCATGTGCCGGGTTGAGGGTGGTGATGTCCAGCGTCAGGTCATGGTCGAGAAACTGACCCAGGTAGGTGAACCCGGCCGGCACGGTGGTGCTGACCTTGCCGCCGCCCGCCGTCATCGACACGGCCAGCTTGGCCAGCAGGTTGATGCTGTTCGGCTCCCCGTGCAGCCCGTTGATGAGGCGGGAGAACCGGAAGCTTCGCGTCTCTTCGACCGCGGAAGGCGGAGTGACGACGGTCTTTCCATTGGCAGCGATGGAGGTCATTCCCTCACCGACCACAAAGAAGCGCTCGCGCGCGTGATGCTGGCTCATTGCGACTCCTGGCTTGTTGCGATCGACGTGTGGCCCGCTCGGGCTGGGAACTTGCAGGCGAGCTGATCCAGCACCGCGGGTTGCGCGTCGCAAGAATCGGTTGACCGCAAAGTTCCCGGGGCGACGAGAAGAACCGAGCGCTCTTCCGTCGCGTCCGCCTGTTCGGCTCCCGAGCGATTCGTCAACACTCGATCGTTAACGCGTTGACGAGGAAGGCAGTGTTCGCTCGCACTGGAGCGCCGGACATCCCTAGAAAGCATCCTAGGGGGATGCCGGCGTCCCCTGAACTGATGAGACGTCTGCCATGTGCGTTCTGCGTTATGCGATCGGCCAAAGGTTCGACGCCAGTTGCTGCCCGATAGCCGGCGGATCGGCCCGCGGATTGCCCTGTCACTCCGTGGAGAGGCGGCGCTGGGCCGGCTCGCTCAACCGGATGGAGATTCACATGGGAATGAAGACCTGGGCCCTGATCCTCATTGCCGCCTATGCGGCGAACCAGTACCTGAAGAAGGCGCGGCAGCAGCACCTGGAAACGGCCGCTACCGGCGACGCGCCGTCCGGCAGTTCCACCGAAGAAACACGCGCATCCCGCGGCAAGCAGGCGCTCGACGCGGACCTGCCCCGCGGCGTGGAACGCCTGCGCCAGACGCAGCCAGGAGGCGCCTTCGGCGGCGTCGCTTCGTCACGGGGCGACGGCAACGCGCACGACGACTTGCTGTCTCCTTCGCCGGAAACCAGCACACCGGGATGACCGGATTCGGACCGAACTGCCGAAACTTTGGCGACGGGCGTGTCGCACCTGCGCCCCGCGCGCTCGGCCCGCCGCGCGGGCACGCGTGATCAGGGCAAGCGAGCCTCAGCCGCGCGCGAAGAAGGCCTCGACCAGGCGCACCCAATAGGTCGATCCCACCGGCAGCAGCGCGTCGTTGAAGTCGTAGTTCGGGTTGTGCAGCTCGCACGGGCCCATGCCGTGGTAGGTCTCTTCGCGATGCCCACCACCGCCGTTGCCGACGAACAGGTAGCAGCCCGGCACCTTCTGCAGGTAGAACGAAAAGTCTTCGGCGCCGCCGTGCTGCGGCGTGTTGCCGTCGACCTTCTCGGCGCCGAAGGTGTCTTTGGCGACCTGCATCGCGAAGTCGGTCTGCGCGTCCCAGTTCACCAGCGGCGGGTAGGCACGGTGGAACTTCAGCTCGCCGGTGCCACCGTGCACCTGCGGCAGCAACTCGGCGATGCGGCGCATGTTGCTTTCGATCTCGTCGAGCACCTGGGTGCTGAAGGTGCGCACCGTGCCGCGGATCACCGCCTCGCCGGGCAGCACGTTGTAGGCATCGCCCGCGTGGATCTGCGTGACGCTCACCACCGCCACGTCGATCGGGTTCTTGTGGCGCGAGATCAGCGTCTGCAGCGCACCCACCATCTCGGCCGCGATGACGATGGTGTCGACCGCCTTGTGCGGCTGGGCCGCGTGCCCGCCGGTGCCGCGCACGATGATGTCGAAGCGGTTGCTCGAGGCCATCGTCGGCCCCTTGCGAAAGGCGAAGTGGCCGGCCTCGAAGCCCGGCATGTTGTGGATGCCGTAGATCTCTTCGCAGGGAAAACGATCGAACAGGCCGTCGTCCATCATCGCCTTGGCGCCGGCGTTGCCGCCCTCTTCTGCCGGCTGGAAGATGAAGTTCACGGTGCCTTCGAAGTCGCGATGCGTCGACAGGTAATGCGCGGCGCCCAGCAGCATCGCGGTGTGGCCGTCGTGGCCGCAGCCGTGCATGCGGCCCGGGTTCTTGGAGGCATGCAAAAAGCGGTTGTGCTCGGGCATGGGCAGCGCGTCCATGTCGGCGCGCAGGCCGATGGCGCGCTCGCCCGCGCCGCGTGTGCCGTGCAGCACGCCCACCACGCCTGTGGTGCCGAGGCCGCGGTGCACCTCGATGCCCCACGACGCGAGGCGTTCAGCCACCAGGTCGGAGGTGCGTGTTTCCTTGAAGGCGAGTTCGGGGTGCGCGTGGATGTCACGGCGCAGCGCGGTGAACTCGGCGTGCTTGTCTTCGATG
>Ga0307513_10008410_pt1 | contig 13214 bp, 18 predicted proteins | sample 15_EM_MG_FD_202174 | JGI IMG/M metagenome (GOLD analysis project Ga0307513, IMG submission 202174) | Populus trichocarpa ectomycorrhiza microbial communities from riparian zone in the Pacific Northwest, United States - 15_EM | ecosystem: Host-associated > Plants > Roots > Unclassified | place...
CAGAGACCCTAATTATAGTGTATGACCTTACCAGCGTAACAACGTACACGAACATCACAGAGAGGTTGTACGTAAGGTTGGTCTTAGCGACCTATGCGGCGGGAGGTTGACTATATCTCCAAGAAAAGTGATGGTACTAACCTGTCTTGGGTCGACGGGAAGGACGGGCTCAATCTCCCTCAAAGATCCAACAGTACTGGTCATCAGTCCCTCTTCTTCCTCCGTCTCAATCACCTTCCCCATCTCGAATGGTGCAGCAACATTCCGATAGATGGGCAGCCGAACCAGATACGCATGCGCAAGAAGCGCAACCAACAACCCTGTAAACGTAAGAAAGAAGAAAAGCGACGCCGAATTATCCTCCGGGGCTCTGCCCTTTTCCTCTCTCCTCTTTACTGGATTATCGTCCAAAGACAACGAAGTAATTATGACCTGGATAAGACTGATGATGACCGCCACTGCTGCCTGGCCAGTCATCAGCGCCTGCATGGCGATTGGACCGAAGTAGGAAGAGGTCGCCACAACCGAGCTAGAGAAGTAGGAGCACACAATTGACTGTGAAACTGCGTTGGCGAGGACGAAGACGAAGAAGACCGTTGGGTGGGTAGGGATCCAGGTGAGGATGAACATCGTAGCCATGAGCACGGCTAGGGCCGCGCACGTCATTCGTATGCGACGTGTTTTGGGCACCTGAAACAGGCATATATGGTTGTGAGGTTGTAGGACGGAGGACGCGAAACTCTCAGCCTCACCGACTTGACCGTCGCCGTTGCATGCGCGAGTGCGACGAAGTTGGAGATCTGACATGAGACGCTCAAGTAGCTCATGAACGCGGGTTGGATGGGAGACCCCTTCATTCTAAATATATACCATGGCGTGACGGTAATAATGGCTAGGACACATCCACGCAAGTCAGGCAATTCCGAACGAACGTCCAAAGCAAGGCGCACCATTCCACGATAGCAACGTTGCAGCACCGAGTATAGTATAAATTATCTTTACGGTAGCGTCTGGCTCCGCTATATGTGGGGGCAGGGGAGCGTCCACGGCAGTGGAGAGCCGCCGTTGGGGCAATGGGGACTTGATGGCGACATCATCGTCGGATCCAGAGTCCGACACAGTCTCTGGGGTGTTGGAAAAGGAGCGGTAGTTGGATTGTGAGGTCTGTCTCAGACCTGGTGCGGACGAGGCCATCTCGGCAAAAGCCGACGTAACGTGGACCCAGCCTTGGCGAAATAAGAATGTATTGATGTCGGCTGCGCGCATCAGAGGTGCCTTAATAGACGCTAATCCAAAGGCTGGCGTGTGCCTTTCTGATGGCGGGTGAAGGAAAGCGACCCCAATAGGAATCACTTCTGTAAAGACACTTTTCTTAGTGTTCCTGGGTCCTATGCTCCGCCTTTGTTCACTATAACCCACGAAGAACCACCCAGAAGCGTGAACAAGAATGATCTAGAGAACCCTGCGATAGATTACGTTGTATGGCGACGACATAACAGCCTCCGTATGTGGTTTTCCTCAATATACATGGTGGAAAGAGAAGTGTGGATGTATTAACATTGTTAATGCATCACTACATAAGCTTGGGCATCGCGTAAGGCCCCTCTTCACAATGACTCTTACACCTCTGGTCAAGTCAATACTTACAAGTAAAAAAAGCAAGTACACCCATTTATTCTCCACCAATTCGCGTGCTTCATGGCCCTCCTTACCCGTAATACTCGTCCTAAAGTCGTAACTGTCCGTGGTATCACATAAGTGACAGTCAAGGAAGTTGCGCTCGTCAAGCTTTCCGATGCAGAGAAGGTGACAGAGCATCTCAAGCCCGAGGTCTCCAGTTGGACTGATCAGAATTCGGTATGGAAATGCGCTTTGTGTCTGGTGGACACATTTAACGCGAGACTCGAGCTTCTCGCTGAAGTCGCGAGCCGTGCGGCTGTCGATGTGGAGTCTGCGGACAAGTAGGTTAGGATGTATGATCGTGGCTCCTGAGCTGTACACCGCCATTGGGATTTCCGGCCGGCATTTGACAGGTATGAAGGACTCAAAGATGACCGCTAGTTTCAACAATATTTCGGGAATCTTTAGGTAGATGAGGGGGTCTAAAATCCGGATGCGCAAATATTCCAGGTCGCAGGCGACGGTATTATGCGAGACCAATGCGATGTCGGCCTACAACTTGTCATTAAAGACTTGCAGTATAAAGGAATATACTCCTTAATTACGGACTCAGCAGCACCAGGATGCGGTACGAACATTTGAGGTCAATAATACTAACCGGGCTGGAATACCAGTAAGTATTCAAATTACTGGTGTGATGCTAAACGAGTACCCAAAGGAGCACCTGGTTGGATTTTCATAGTCGCTTGTTCAGAGTCCTCCCACCAACTTGTTCCACACGCAGGTCTCATGCATTAACATCGTACTCTGCCAACCATTGCCTAACCTTCAACGGCAGCGTCACAATCCCACCTCTCCTGACGACTTCTTCAAACCTATCCACTCTCCGCCCATCAACTTCTACCCGTACACCCCTGCTCGCGCTACTGTCCAGCACAACTGATACAACCACGGGTCGACTGTCGTCGGGGAGAATAGTGCCGTCAGGGCGTATATGCTCAAGACCAGGGAGCGTCTCTTCCTCGACCTCCATCGACGGCGCAGGGGGTGGAGGCCGTCCGAACTGTAACCGTAACCCAGGCCGACCTTCAGGATCACTGACAAGGGAATACGACACTCGTAGCTGCGAAGGTGCATAAGTCGTATTCTGCATCATATCATATGAGAGGTCTGGGACGAGTAGGTTGTGATCTATCGGTGCTGGCTTGAAGTTGCCTAGTCGGAGGATAATGTCATTGAACCATGCCTGCTCTTTGACGACCTATGTGGTGATTAGAGTACTGTCGTGTAACAAGGGTCCCGTGGTCGAACCTCCAGAACAGCCCAGACTTCATGTAAATTCTCTACCTCCACTGGGCCGAGAGCAAGTCCAGGCTCGTTCGTGTTCTGTAGCATATTGCGGAGAATCGGCTGGCCTTCTTTCCGCCCGTCGTGAGTTGACGAAATAGTCCGATGGCGCTGCATCCCATTTGGGTCGAACTTGACCACCAACGTATCTCAGTCATAAACGTCCAGATTGCAGAAGATTCTTCGACGTACGAGTAAATCGATCCAGCTCGGTCCTAACACGGACCCTAATCCGGGTCCAGGGGCAGCTTCACCGCCAGCAAGAACATCCTGCATTGCGCTATCAGGTCCCACAAGGCTGCTATGCCCGAGGGCAAGCGCGATCCTTGCCATCCTTGAGTGACTCATAATGATACTTCTTCCTTCCCCTTCCCCCGTATCCCATTCGAGTGCCCATCTGCCATTGCGAGAGGTCGTTCGTGGGAAAAAATGCTGAGGGATGTCCGAAGATATCCCAGGGAGCATCGAAAGGAATGGAGGGAGCTTCATACTCTCATCGACTGGTCCTTGAGCTTGAGAAGGCTGATATCGAAGAGAGGCACAGACGATTGCCAGCGCGTGGCGAGCATGTCGATGACGCAGCAGTGAGCGGAGCGTGGACGGTGTTATGTCGAAATCTGAATCGGTGAGCATTTCCGCCTTATGGGCAGCGGAGCGGATAATTGTGAGGTATGCACGGGCTGGGAGTTGGACCAAGAAAGATAGAGAAACAGAGTCGAGAAATGGGAAGGGAAGAGGGTGGCCACGAAGGAGCAAAATGTCGAGAGGAGCCACCAACTCCGAGATGTCACTACAAGCGAAACGCGATGAATCGTCTACATCTCAAATATGGGGAATCAAATACCTCGCAACGACCTTTGCCTCCATTTGAGCCAAGTTTAACACTTCACTACCCGCGAGGCGAGTCTCCTGGAGCCACCTCTGGCCTTCATGCGACTCGCCCATCTCTCCGTTTTCAGAAGCGGCAAGTTCGTCGAGCGTGACAAGACCCCTGAGGACTGTAATACACTCCCCTGCTGCTTTTTCCACTTCCCTCCCATCAACCTCCTCTAGAGGAACATCGCAGAGTAACGCCACATACTTAACCACCTTCTCGAACAAAAGCGAATTGGGCGTTCCCAGGTGCCCTAGCACTCGGAGAACTTCTTCCGAATGCTTTGAGTCTGAAGGTTGTCCCGATTCCTCCTCGCCAACCGAGACTTTGGCGGATACTAACGAAATAGGCGGGTCGGAGGACATGGCCGCGGCGGTTTCCCAATCAATTGGTGCAGGTGTACGAGGGGTAAAAGGGACCGGTGTCGACGCCATGGGAACTTTGCCCGTGGTGGGCCGAGCAAATTCGAAGTCGACGAGGATAATTTTGCCCGTCAAGGAGACGGCTGACCTTCCCGGAGCTGAATTATCATCCTGGAAGAACTGCATCCCACATATCTTTGCCCATTGCTCGAGATTGTTCAGAACATATGTCGCCAATTCGGGCCGAGTTAGAGGGACATCTGCACCGAAGAGTGAGGATGTAAACCCATTGCTTGCACGAGCTGGCTCGTGGAACTTCATCAGAGTGTGGTAGGCATGCAAGGCGGTCGCGGAGCTCTGTTTCAAAGGAGCTGGATTAGAGTTAGAGAAACGAGAGGGGTTGAAGGCGTCGCTGGTCTCACTTTAAGGGTGATGTGCTCCTGCTGAGAGCCTTCCTTGTACAGAGAGAGCACTCGCGCGTCGTTAATGGGATACGTGGACGCGGCACTCAGGCTGTACGAAATTTCGGGGAGGAGACTAATAAATCGCTTGACAAGATCGAGTGTTGACTGATCATCGTTTGGAATTTGACCAATGGCAACTGGTGGCACGGATGATGGAGTCAGTGGCTCTGGGGCGAGGGGGTGCATGAATCTCCCATTCGTGGGGATGCCCAGGCGCGTAACAGGCCCTAAAGCTCCAAGGAGATTGGGCGGTGAGGAAGTGTTTACTTCTTCTGAACGCGTTTGAGGTGCAGCAGGGGCAGTAAGAGGAACAGCAGATGTTGGTGCCGACGGTTGGGCTGACATTTCGAGAAAATAGCGCTCCACGCTCTACGACGCGTAGTTTTGCAAGGAGATTCGGAAAGAAGGACGTTTGTCCACAGATTCGAGTTCGACTGGGAAGCGACCGACTCCAAGGCCTGCACAAACAATGCAAATCGGACGGATGTGACGAAGATAAGGACACGTGATGCTGAGCTATTATCGTGGAATATCCCTCGTTTGACAAGAGGCTCCCCAATGTCGAAGTCCATCCTCTATTTCCTTGTTCCTTCCTGATTGAAGCTGGTTAGCCAACAAATACCTGTGGCACGTGATGTGTCAATACGCCTCTGTGAACAGATCTCGAGTAGCTGGTTTTGGAACTCCAATCATTCGCATTTGTCTCCAGCCTCGTTCTTGGTCCATCCCTCCTCAGCGCCTCAGGTAGAAGCAAATATTTCTAGCAATCGTACTTAGGATTATACCCTTGGGTCCCTATCCTTTCCTTTTATCCTCCATGCGATAAAGTTTGTTCCTGTTTGGCCAGCCAGCCTCAACTTTATCCCAAGGTTATCCCAAGGTCAACCCATTCTTCACCTTCTTCACCATCCCCGTCCTCCAAAATGGCCCCGAAATTCGTACGTTGAAGCGCTGGAGCACATCCTCCCATCATTTCTGACCGCACCCCCCTCAAAATTTTCAATTTCTGTGTCCGACACTCGACTTGATCAAAATCCTTCTGGTCTGCACCACAACTTACAGGACCCCAATGAAGTCAAGGTCATCTACCTGAGAGCCACTGGTGGTGAAATCGCAGCGGGTGCTTCTCTTGCTCCCAAAGTCGGTCCCTTGGGTTTGGTACGTCTGTCCGGGACCGAAGAAATGCTCCCCGATCGCTGCTTACAGTGTCTCCTCTACTTCTCACAGGCACCCAAGAAAGTCGGTGAAGATATTGCCAAGGCGACTGGCGACTGGAAGGGACTACGGATAACCGTCCAACTCACCATTCAAAATCGACAAGCAGCCGTTGCCGTCGTTCCCTCTGCATCCTCCCTGGTCATCCGTGCTCTCAAGGGTACGTCGTATTTACATTTACGTGATCTCCCTCTGTCAACGCTGCTAATCGGTTTCTTTCAGAGCCTGTGCGTGACCGGAAGAAGGAGAAGAACATCAAGCACAGCGGAGGCATTCCCCTTGACGAAATTTTGAACATTGCCCGTATCATGCGCTCGCGCTCACTCGCCAAGACCCTCGCGGGCACCGTCAAGGAGATTCTGGGGACTGCACAATCCGTCGGGTGCACGATCGACGGTCAGCCACCACACGACATCATTGACCAAATCAATTCTGGCGACGTCGAGATCCCCGATGAATAAACGGGTTCGATCGAGCCAGCGGAGAGGATTTTGGGTTTGGCTGCGATGTATATTCAAGTCTGAGCGTCGTGCACCTATAAAGTGGCGCATTATGCAGCTACATAATCTTCATTATATTTTCGCTGACTTCGTCGGTTGAAAGCCAACTTAGACCTTCCAATCACTCTCGCCAAGACGGGTTTGACCCGAACTTACAGAGAGCCGGATACCGCTCTTCAACAGTATACAACCCGCTGGCCGGAAAGCGGCCCCGCTGAATTCACCTGCTTCGCGAACTCCAGTCGAACTTTGGGACGAGGCATCCCAGGAATAAACAGCCATGTCTCGGCGCGGAATGAAGTTGTGAACGTCGACCCAAGTACGGTTAATACGTCGCGCAAAGTCGACGTTATCAGAGGGCTTGGACAGGGACGATCACCTTTATTATCGGGCCCACCGTGCTCTTCGTTGGTCTCCTCATCGTCTGTTGACTCATCCTCAATATAGTCAGTGGTCGTGTTCAACAGTGTGCACTTCTCGAGATATGAGGATTCGAAGTATGAAGCAATTCTGACGTCAAACGGTTTGTACATGTCGATTCAATCTGAGCCGTCTGGTAGCGCACAGCAGTAAGTCGATAATAATTTGACCCTCCGAAATGAAATCTTTGATTAATACACCGGCGATGTTCGGGTCGTTATAGGAAGCACGACTCGCAGCAATAGCCTTAGCTTCGGTGATCTTTGCAGAGGTCGGCTTAGGAGTACGGTCCTCCGAACTGGAGTCGCGTTACGCATGGTCCAGGTTAGAGGGGTTGGTAGAAGGGATGGGGAGTAAAATATCACCTGAAAGTACGTTTCCACAGTTCTTTTGGACGTGGCCGGGGTCAGGAAGCGAACAAAGATCAGGCAACGTGGTACAAGCCAAGCTGGGACATGCAGTGAGTGAAAACTCTGGCCATACAACCTCTTCGAATTCTAGCTGCTCACACATGATCTTATTGCAGTCATGACACACGATAGAGTCGAGTTGTACACCTCAAAAAACGTATTGTGTGGAATAATTCTTCAAGGTGATGCTCTCCCGGTCAGCCCTGCACAGAGATGTCGCCATTAGATGTGAGGTGGACCGCCGAGAGAGCAGTGTCAAGGTTGCCCTGTGGCATGTGTCACCTTCAGTACACTTGCGCTATAACAATCGCCAAGTGCCAGTCAATCGATGGGGTAAAATGCCAGATACCCCTGTCGAGTATGCCGGCGAATGTCCTTCCTCGGGCAATGAAAGCATCGAGACATCGATAAATGACGGTGGGTTGATCTCAGGGAATCGTGATTCAGGCCCAAATAGGGTGCACCATAAAAAACTCCATTCAGGACGTACAGTAAACACCTGATGGAGCGGTCCTAATTATTTGCGTTAGATCGCGTTCTAGAAACAATTCCACTTCCAGTGTCTATGTGCATCGCATGCAGAATGTTCGTGTATTCGTGTCGTTCGTCTCTAATTCTTGCGCTACTGGGAAGCTTTTGAGGTGAAGACGTATAGCGAATATTCCTGAACGAACGTACTCGTGATGAGCCAACATGATGAGCTCATGGCATGACGTATATCTCTTGGAAGGAAACCTCTTCCCGACTTGACGAAATATTAATGACAGTGAATGTATTGAAAAGCGTATCCATGCTTTCAAAGTGATGGCCTGTATCATATCATCATCATCTAGTGGATGCTGCCTGGGCACCATCTTCACGCGCGGTAGACTACCACCACCGAGTTACACTCGCGCTGAACGCTAGAATTCAGCGACGCAACAAGGTATGTCGTGAATCGCACCGCCAGTGTATCTCATTCTGATATCCCAAAGAATGATTGAGCAGATCTAGTGCTCTCCTGGCCGTGGCATCCTGCTGGACGCTATTTCCAACGATTCGAATTCGAAGAATCCTTCTTTCGTCACCGAGAAGTGGACGCCTGACTAATACCTCGGATCGGGGTTCCTTTCTAGTGAAATGTCCGGGATTGTCGGATCGACCTCGGAGGTGGTTGGGAGCCAACTTGATGAATGACTTGGACTGCGACTCGCCCTTCGTTGTGACTACGAGAAATTCGTAGAAATTCTAAAGAGGCTGGACTTGGTGTATGTCTGTGCCCGTAACCAAAATCATCATCAACGCGGCGTCGAGCTCTGAGCTCTCCCGAAATGCGTCGGTTATCTCCACAACTTCGTTATCGTCAGCTTCCTCCTCCTCCTCTGTGTCTCTCATCCAACCGCCCACCCGTCCGCGCCCGATAAGAACGTACACAGGTCCACAAGCACGAAACGTACCAGAACTCCCAACCAGCACACCTACAACACCAAGACAGAGTGTAATGGACCCAGAATACCTGAACGTCTCCAATAGTGGTGCAACTGTTGGTATTCCGAGCTGTGGGCTACCTGGTGCATCAATCGCGGCCGCCACTACGAGCGCGCCGATGCTCGGGATGCACCACCCCAGTCCCTCAACAGCAGTGTCGTATTCCCATCCTGCCTCAGCTCGGTCTACCAGTCCTATTAGACCACCGACACGCAGCCGGCAACCCAGTGGGCTGAACACGCCACAGAACTACGTCTTTGGGAGAGTGATAGGCGAGGGCTCTTACTCTACTGTATGCAGTATTCCTTCTAGCATATCCATTCAACTGCTCAACTTTTGTCTTCTCCTGATCCAGGTATTTGAAGCAACCTCTATTGCGAACCAACAAGTGTATGCCATCAAAATGCTAGACAAAAGGCACCTACAGAAGGAGAGGAAAGTCCAATACGCAAACTCGGAACGGGCCTGTCTCACTAAGCTTGGCGCTGGAAGCCATCCTGGGATAATTCGTCTCTATTCCGCCTTTCAAGATGCCTCTTCTCTGTGTATGTACCTAATTTGATTTGGAGATGAATAGTGGGCTCATAGTACTTTAGATTTCGTCCTCCAATTTGCCCACAACGGAGACCTGCTTGACTGTCTGTTGCGACTGGGTTCTTTCAACCTCGAATGCACGAGATACTACGCTGGTACCATTCTGGATGCAGTGTGCTTTATGCACTCAATAAATATCGTCCATAGGTATGACCCTCCTCACCCTTTGGCTGTTTCGTCAACTTGACATTGATGGGTAGAGACCTCAAACCCGAGAATATTCTCCTCGACGATTCTATGCGAATAAAGATCAGCGACCTTGGGAGTGCAAAGGACCTAGATGCGCCTAACCCCGCGAATGGTCGGTTCTCAGTGCCAGCCTGCATTTGCTTTCTAATCAAGTTCTCGACAGAGAATGGACAGAAGCGCTCTGGATCGTTTGTTGGAACTGCACATTACACCGCACCCGAACTTCTTGCCCGCACCGAAACTGGGAAACCGTGGGTACTTGAGTGACTGCTGATGCCTTGAACTGATGTTTCTGAATGAATAGAACCGACGTGTGGGCCTTCGCGTGCATATTCTTCTACTTCCTCGCTGGTCGACTACCCTTTAAAGAGCCTACCGACTACCTCATCTTCCAGAAAATCCAAAAAGGGGAATACACCTTCCCCGAAGGGTTCGATCCCACAGGACGGGATCTGGTCGAAAAACTACTCGTACGCCCTCTCCCCAATCTCAACCTATCTAATGGACGCTCCTCTCTATCAGGTAAACGACCCGACGCAGCGACTGACCGCACTAGACACCAGAAACCACCCGTTATTCGCGTCTATCACTGACTGGAAGGTGTTATGGACGGTACCACCCCCCGCGCTTGAGGCGGGGCTGTACAAGCGCTCCCCACCGGATCCTAACTCGCGGTCACACGACATAGGCTGGGCGCACTGGACCGGAGGAGATGCGGACGGCGAAGAAGAGGAGATGGACGAGCCGCCCCCGGACCATATCGTGCAGAAGATAGCTCCCGAGGTGGTAGGCGTACGGGTTACGAGGGACGAGGACGCGGTCCCAGCCGCCACGAACCTGGAGGTACCGGAGGCGGTAGCAAAGTCGAGTTTGGATGGCGAGCGGAGGGACGCGGCGCTCCCTCTGCAGATTATCGCTTCGCAGGTGCATGCGTCGACAACGGGGGAGACCAACTCGGTGGGGAGCTACTCGAGCTCGGAGGGACACCATGGGCCGTGGAATAGTGCCACGAGTGGGGGCGGGAACGCGTCGGCTTCGAAGGCATTTGAGCTTGTGCGCGGGATGAAGGGGCTGAGCGTGGACGCCAATTCCTCTTCATCTTCGGCGGAGTGGCACCTCGCGAATGGGTGAGTCTGTCTTCGCTCTCGCTAGAGTCTATAGTGTGAGATGGACCAAGCTGCTCATCTTGTGATCTGTCTTTAGGTCGCCGTTACTACACCCCAATGAACAGGTCGTCCAAACTGCACAAGTGACAACCCGGGTCAAACGTTCCCCTCTCCTACCGGCCATTACAAAGCGCCGACTGCTCATCCTAACCGCTTCGACGTCAAACGAAAAGGGACCCGCACGACTATTGTGCATCAAAGAGGGCTCAAGTGGTGGGAAGAAGAAAACCAGCATACAGGATGAGTTCAGACTCACTGCCGTGACGAAGGTTGAAACTCAGGGAGATCTAACTCTCGTCGTCCATTTTGGAGAGAGAGTTGGTAACTATACCCTGGTCAAGCCTCAGGGATTCGGATGGACTTTGTCAGAGTGGACTCAGGGGATCACGAGTGGTAATGCAGGCGCTGAGGGATCTTGAAGTCAGTAAATGTGTGTTCGTTCCTCTGACGCGGATTGGCTTAGAGACGGGATTCTTGGGCGTGTCTTAATTTATGTTGCTTCATTGGGGTGTATCAATATCGTACGGAACTGAGAAATCGACCCTTTAACGTCGGACTGACTTGGTGTTCAATTACTCGTGATTTGAGCCCGTATCGTCTCTCCACCAGCTCCAGCTCCTTTGATGCGTCGTTCCATCTCGACCCCGCCCTCGGCTCGGCATACCCAGCAATCGGCCGGCAGGGCAAAAACTAGACTAGACTACCATCGTGTGACGACCCACAAAGGCATTTCTTCATTGCATCGTCGCTCTCAGCCCAATGAATCCGACGTGGTCGACCATCGATTCGCGGCAAGCTGCCTGTACTCGTAGTCGTATTATTGTTCCTCGTACGCCATGACGGACCTCCCTCCTGGGCGACCGTGGCAACAAGGGGAGGGGTAACGGATACTCATCGTCACGCCGTAGGGGCATTGTATGCATCGCCAGAACAACCCAAAAAAAATTACTCAATATTTCTCCCGTTGACCGCCTCGCTCATCCTCTTCCTCTGATCGAAAACCTCTCCACCACCTTTGCGTACACCGCACACCGCCTGAGGGAGGAGGATGAGTTCGTTGTGTCGACTTCATTCAGCCAGAACGGCTCCTCCTTGTTGACCGAGGGGGCTTCGGATTTCGAAGGGCTAATTTACCGTCGCTCCCGACCAACACACTAGTGTCCGCGAGCACGGATAGAGCCAGTCAGTGCAGTAGTTGGCAGTAGAGGCTGGTCAGTAAGACGCTGGAGGCGAAAGAAGTGGGTGCAGAACCTTGATGAACAACAAACCCCGATGTTAGTAAGAGTAGCTGTGAGTCACCAGAAAGCATTTGAATTAGGACCAGACTCATTCCGTATAGTACGGATGTGAGTGCTGGATTAAAATTGCTCTTCTCTTTGAATGGAAATTTGCAGGAAGCAACGAAACGACTGGTACACATATGGAACCGCCTATCTCACCACACGTTAGGCAGGTGGTTAAGAGGAGCAAGCGAGTTGGACCCTCCCTTTTGGTTCAAGAACGTTTGATAGCCGCAAAACGCTGCACGAAATGTCGCGATGCATTCATTATTCCCGTGCGTGCTGCTCCAGGGAATGCTCTCGGATGGCTACTTATAGAAATACGCTTGCCTGCAGTAGCAAATTCGAAAATGGTTTAGGATCAGTGCCGGCAATGGATCAATTCTTTCGAGCTGCAGAGAAATGATTGTGGCTACTCAAGATTTACACAGAGTACAGGTTAATTCAAGGCTATAAGCATCAGAGTATGTGAATGAGCCGTGTGCTTATTTGCCTGATTGTTTAAGGTGGTGTGTAAGGAAGACAGGGATGCTTTTCATGGTCCTAGAAGAGGTGACACACAATTAAAATAAAACCCTCGTCCATCCCCCACGTTGCCCGACTGGAGTTGTATACAGACGAGCCCAAACTTGCAACGTTGACAATGGCCTTACGGATCTCGCGCATGGTTTGCTCCGCCCGGGTCAGTTCCTCGATGTACTCTTTGAACACTTTGCTCTCAACAGCACGAGAAATGACCTCCATGGCGATAAACATGAACAGCCCACCCAGAATCCGCCAATTACGCCCCCGGCAACACTGAAGGACTGCCACTTCGTTTCCTTAATGTACCCCGTCACCTGCCTCGCGATGGAAGTCACATCAGTCGTCGCAACTGGGGCGCAGGCTGTTTTGAACGGTAGCTCTCGAGCCCCCGTATTATACTGCCCAAGTCAAGCCCCAGCACCTCGCGCCACAGATCATCAATGGACCATCGCGGAAAGTTGCATGTACTGCTCCTCTGCGTTGTGCTCTAGATCTTCAAATGCCTGGCCGACTTGGGCCAAAAACTCATTGATCGTCTTCCCCCTTGAATCAACAGGTCCCTGTCGCATGTCGAGATACCCATTGATCATCTCGACGGCGCTGTTGGTTGTGTCCTCGATCGACTTCACGTCGGCTTTGATGCTGATCACCAGTTTCCACGCCTTTTCGCGGTTCTTAGTGATGTCGAAAAGCAAACCACCCACGATATTCATGGCAGAAAATAGCTTGAAGGTATATCAGCAACGAGCGTCCGGATATGAGGGTATGAGAAACAAGGAAA
>Ga0307513_10008411_pt1 | contig 13214 bp, 15 predicted proteins | sample 15_EM_MG_FD_202174 | JGI IMG/M metagenome (GOLD analysis project Ga0307513, IMG submission 202174) | Populus trichocarpa ectomycorrhiza microbial communities from riparian zone in the Pacific Northwest, United States - 15_EM | ecosystem: Host-associated > Plants > Roots > Unclassified | place...
CGCTAGGAATAGCCGTGAGAGAAACTTGAAAATTGGGTGCTTGACGAAGCCCGCCACGGGGTGCAACAACACCCAGGGAGCAGGCATTATGGAGTTATTGTATCGTCTTGCTGTGCCGGTGAAACACCCACAACCCCACACCGGCACAGCGAGGCGGTCTGCTAGCTGGGATGTCGGATCATCAGGAGACAAGAGCATATAGGCTGACATGGTGGACGTGACCACGTCGAAAAGTCCCACGGTTACTGTTAGACAAAGTGGACACAGCATTCAATTAATGAAGGGTCCACCTTGCCCCCATTGAATTGAGCACTGGATTAAAGATGCCACCAGGCGATGTTGAGTCTAGGTAGCGTGCTAATGGCGTACTGGACCTGTTCTTTAGATCGCAAAACGACGCCTTCAATGGAGGACGCCTTCTGGAGGACCGCCTGCAGATCCAAAATCCACTCTTCTCCTTCCAGCCCAACTTTCAATGTGCGCATGGACCCACACAGCCTCGTGCCTCTGAAGCTTAGCAGCGAATGCTCACCCCACGCATCCGCCTCGACTCGAACGGAATGGAGGGTAGGCGCTTCGAAATGCATCAAAAAGTGTCTGGGGATGTTTCCAATGAGGGCGAGCCGACGGAGCACAGGTAATAGAAGGGGGTTGGTAACTCGGCGAGGTAGGTCGGTGTGCGTCCATCCTTGGTTATTCCCCGTTTCCAACGTCAAATTTCGTAGGAGGGTGAAGCGGCGAAGGTAATCCAAGTCTTTCCTCAGCCATGTGAAGGAGTCGTGATACTCCAGCGTCTTGACTTGAGCAAACTCGGCGAGCGGAAAGTATTTCACGCTTTCCTCATGGTCGGAGAGGCGGAGCTTCGATAGCTGGGGGCACCAGGGGAAGCTGGCAGTCTCGATAGGCCGATATTTTTGTAGCATAAAGTTGTTGATGGTGAGCGTATGAAGATGCCGCAGCTTTTGCGGGAATACTTCTGCGATAATTGGGAGTTCAAGAGCTTCACGAACAAAGGTCCACTCGAGAACGCTCAGGCGTAAAAAATGGACTCCATGATTAACCTCTCCAATGATACGGAGAGCCTCGCGTAAATATGTGGATGGTGCGGAGAGATCAGGTGGACCAGTGTTGAGGCGACGGGATTCGTAGAGAATTTCGGGACAATGAACAAAAAGGTGTAGTGGGTGCTTCCCGCTGCGTTCCAGACACGCGCGCACTAAGCTACGCCCAGCTTCAATAGGACGACCCATGAAAAAGTCGAAGTACAGTTCGTCGATGGCAACGGTTGTCCAAAGTGCAGGATGGTACACAGCTGCTCGGTACCAGCGTCTGCATGTGAATAGAGAGTGTCGAAGGTGAAGTAGGTGCTCGTTGGCGAGGTGCGAAAGGAGCTCCGCGATGATTTCAAGGGGAAGGTCACTGATGTTGACTGCAAAGCGAACACGCTTGTGGGGAACACATTTTGTTATACAGTTTTGGGCTTGATACAGAGAGCCTGGTGAACGCAGGGGGTAGTAAATAAGCATCCACATTGGCGCAGTGATGGCCTACCTTCGAGGGTGCTCGCTTCTGATGCTACAACCATCATATGTGCACAGTAGAAACTAGAGGAGCAGCGGAACAAGTTGTTAATAAAGGCGGCACAAGGCAGGGATGATGTGCGGGTTCATATATCGGCGCCCGAGAACACCGCCTACAATAGTGGTCCTGGTTGGCAAGGGACGAATTCAGGGAAGAGGGAATAGGACACGCGTGGTGGCTAAACCACCCCGGAGGCGTCGAGGGAACGTCGATCACCCAGATGGCTCCGCCCATTCAGGCCATTCTCGCATTTCAAACGAGACGACTTGTTGTTCACAAGGCGTATGAATCCACAACGTGAACCAAAATACCATCCACGACGCCCGTCGAACCGGTTTTCTTTCCGCGCAAAAGACGAGGCGTTCCCCTGACGATTTGTCGCCCAGCGTCGCCTCCGCTAGAGTTATTTGGTGCAGCCGAATATCGCGGTCGTTACGTTCACTGTGAAGATAAACATGTTTGTGACTATTCTATGTACGCCTTGAGTGACTTTGGGAGTGAGAAGGATCCGCCGGACGGACCGATAGGCCACCGATGCCACCGATGCCTCCGTCGTTCCATTCGTTCCATTCGGGTCTCGTATATTCTCTATTGTTGCTGTGTCAGTTGTAGGGGTTGACCAGCCTAGAAATGGGAGAATAGAATATCACGGAGGAAGCAGACTTCAACAAGAGGCGGAACAACTCTACAAATATAGTTCGAAGATTGTCTCAATTCATCATCACGAGTATAATACATTCACGAGACCTATTATTACCAGACGTACTAATTTATGCGAGAAGACACGTCTTGTTATAGATAGGCCGTCAAGGCGGCAAAGGTGCTGAGAGGAGAACAGAAATAAAAGGGGTCGGGTGAAGACGAACGAACAAGGTCCCGAGGGTACTTGGTACACAGAAAAACAACGCGAGGGCGAAGGGGAAGGCTGAGAGACGAGGAAAGGATGAGGTCAGTTCGAATCTAAATATAGTTCCCTTCGTTCGGGTTACGGCTTGTGGTACTCCCGGACGGTTTTTTCTTGTGCAGTATTGATAAGTAGGTATATAGTGATGTATGTCCGCAATGAAACATCCGACGGAATGTCAAGAAGCTCACTGAGCTGACGAGCACGTGTGTAGGAGTCGTTGGGGGAGGTTGGCGTTGGCGTTGGCGTCGAATAGGGTGATGAGGACTCCATCCCGGTGGCTGGAGTTGGACATCGGAGTTTCGATCCGACGAAGAGGAAAGTGTTGAGGTGAAGCTACAAAGGGGAGACACGGAGAGATGGACAAGACACAGTAACGGATGAACAAAAGTGGCTATCCGAAGTGAGGTTCGAAGCGGAGTGAGGTATGCGTGGCGTGATTGGGAGGCCTGCCGTATGGTGCATGGCCGGACAACAGGCGGTGCCGATGACCCAGCGGAGACCCCGCAGGTCACGACGGAATAGCAAAAGGAGAAGGGGTGTGTGGAAGAAGAACCAATGCTACCCTGTAGCATTTCTAAAATGCCTGAACATATAAAGGCGAATCACGATCTGTAGCTCGAAACGAGGTGCCGGGGACAGAAAATCGATGCTAAACAAACTTGAAGAACTGAGGAGAATATTTGCAGATATGCCGAGAATAAATTGCGATTTAGGCGAGTCGAGGACCGCGAAGTCGCACGACGGCGAGACGCAGGCGGAAGGTTGGGGGTCAACCGGTGGATGGATATATCCAGAGGACCAAACTAATCCCACTCGATAGAAATCCCTGCACTCCCCCTGCCCTCATTCCCAAATGCACGGCTACACTCCCTCTTGAGCCACTTGAGCGTACGCTTATCGTCCATCGCTTCAAGGACAGGTTCGAGGACCTTCAAAACGCTCTTATTATGCTCCTTGACCCATGTCCTTTCCTCTTTGCTGAGCAAGGACGCCTTGACGAGCTTCGTCTGGATGGGGACTTGGGTGAACCGCTCAAAGCCGAGCCAGCAGTCGCCGCCGAACTGGCCCTTCGTGTCAACCTTTTTGACGACGAGCGCGCTCTCGATGCGCACACCCCAGTGGCCCTCCTTGTAAAAGCCGGGTTCGTTGGTCAGCACGTGGCCCGGCTCCAGGGCGACACTCGGGTTGCCAAACGACTGTGGGCCTTCGTGCACTGTGAGGAAGGATCCGATGCCGTGTCCTGTACCGTGGAGATAGTTTAGCCCGTCTTTCCAGAGCGCTTTCCGCGCCAGGACGTCAAGCTGGGCACCGGATGTTCCTGCAGGGAAGACGGCGGTCTCAATTGCGATCTACAGCATTGGTGTATATGTCAGCTATGAATGGAGGGATAACAGGTGATGGTGATGGTGATGGTGATGGTGATGGTGGAACGTACGTGTCCTTGCAAAACGCGCGTGAACGCGTCGCATTGCTCTGAGGTGGGGTAACCAAAATGCACAGTGCGAGTCGTATCGCATGTCCCATCGCGGTACTGCCCACCTGAATCAATCAAGTAGGGCGTATCACGACTAATGGGCAACGCGCCAACCCTTGAAGGTGTATAATGCGGCAGTGCTGCAACAAAATAAAACCCTGATTAATCTTTGCACTCCAAAAGAAAAAAGATATATAAAAAAGACTCACCTGCGTTCGGTCCAGTGGCACTAATAGTCTCATACGCAGGACCGGCATACAGCGGCATCTCCCTCCGGAAATCATTGAGCTTCTCGCTGGCCTCCCACTCGGTGACCTCGAATCCATTGCGGAACTTGTGATCGAGCCAGGCGAACCAGCGACACATGGCGGCTCCATCCTTGAGGTACGCACTGCGAAATCCCTGGATCTCGCACTCGTTCTTGATCGCCTTCTGCTCCTCAACGAAGCTCGGGAGGACGACGTACCGGGCAGAGCCGATGATAAGCGATACGGCATACGGTGTGTTCGGGCTGATGATGACCTTGCCGTCACCCCACTCCTTGTTCCGCAGGTAGGTCCACACGTCCGCGTATGCCCGCAGCGACACGCCGCAGTCGTACAGGTACTTCTTCACCTCGGCGGAGATCTTGTCGAGGTCGATGAAGAGTACCGTCTTCTGCTGCGCGACGAGCAGGTATGCCGTGAAGACTGGGTTGTACGGCACGTCTGATCCGCGGAGGTTGAGCGTGTGCGCGACGCCCGAGAGGCTGGAGATGAACAAGGCCGTGATGTTCTCGTTGGGGTTGGCATTTTGGCTGGGCGTTGGAGAAGAACTAGGGCTCGAGTTGACGAGCGTCTTGCTGGACGATTTAGAGTCCTGCCTCGCCACCTTAGTTGCACTCGTGGTCGTCGTATTCGAAGTCGTACTGTTAGAGCTATCGCTCCTCTTGACCTGCTTGGGATTCACTGCATCCTGGCTGCGGATCCACTTCCTGATATCACTGAGCTTCTCCCGTGCTCCCTTGCCAGTATACACCTCAGGCTGGACATAGATGGCATCCTTGGGCCGCTTGGGCCGGTCCTCCCACACCAAATCGACCAAGTTCTGGCGAGGGTGGACGAGCTTGCTCCCGCGATCATAGAGGCCCTTGAAGAGGCGGGTGGCGCGCTCGTGGGGAATCATGCGTGAGTCGATGCCGATCTTGGACCCGCGTGGGCACAAGATAACCCATTCGAGCCAGTCCTTGGTGCCTTGCCAGCCGACCTTTTGCAGCGACCAGTTGGCGTCGAGCTCGCGCTGGGCCTGGATCCAGTAGCGCGAGTCAGTGAAGAGGTACGCCGAGTGCTTCGAGACGATGGCCGTTCCCGCCGAACCGCGAAAGCCGGAGATCCACTCGCGCCGGCGCTCGGAGGGCGCTGTGTACTCTGAGAGATGGCCGTCTTCGTTGGGGATGATACTGTGGGAAAGGAGAGAGACAACGGGGTCAGTTCAGTCATAGTTCATACTCTGGTTTAGAATGAGGTGCGAGATGAGAAGTGCTCTCGGCATCTCAGCAGAGCAGATGAACTGCCTGAGGTGGGATCGCAGCGGGAGGTAGGCGGGTATGTATTGGAGCATGTCCATGACTTGTTCGAATCCAGAAAGCTGTCCGTGCGGCGTCATTCATGCATTAAGCGCCGCGTAGGCGTGGGCCCGTTTTAGACTGCTTGGCGGGTCACGAGTGACGCCTGAGAATAGAGTCGCAACGGAGTGGCATGAAGGGAGATTAGATAGGAGTTCGCTAGCCAATGCTAGGTCTCCAGAAATAGCATTCGCTGTCCCAGGGGTGTGAGGGAAATCTAGCTGGCTCGTAAAGGCATGGTGGCGGCGTGCAGTGTGATTCTCTGGCTCGGGCATGCGTCCGTGAGACGACGAAATGGAGCGCAGAGGAAGTACACATGGCGCCTATGGAAGAAGATTGACGGGCGCGTGAGGAGAGGGTGGAGAGGGCGGAGAGGGTGGAGAGAGCGGAGAGCGATGCAGTCTCGGTCTTGGCGTGCAACTTACAAGTAATCGATGTGTTCTTCGGCCATTTTGGCCCGTAAGGCGCGTAATCGGGGGGTTGTATCCACCTTGTCGTCTGAAGTGGTGTCGTTTGCTTTCCAGTGCTCATTGTCACCGATGAGAGTGGTGACGGATTCGTCCCAGCGCCTGCCCCATTGCCATAAGCGAAGGGGTGGAGATAGCGTCTTTGGTGGAGACGAGTTGGAACGGGTGAGCGATTGGGATTGTGGGGTCGGTTCAGAGCCCCGGCGATTGTGTTTGGGTTTCTGTTTGAGGGGGACGTAGTACGACTCGTTGTCCTCTGTAAAATGCAGCTTTGTGGCAGCTGATGTGTATGAGGTGAGTGTAGCTGTAGATGCAGAGTCATTTGGGTGCTGTGTGAGCTGTGTGAGCTGCTTCTGGCGCCGGGATGGGAGACAGAACGGTGGAGGCGGCGGAGACATGACGGTGAGCGGTGAGAGAGCAAGTGGGAAGATGTGCAAGTAGAAGATGGATGAGCAACGCTCTCTACAGTCCTCAGAGTTGCTGAACCGAAACACCGGGTGGTCGACGGGAATGGGTGAGCTCGTCAGCAGCAGTCAGCAGCAGGGACGCGTGGGATGAGCGTGGAGGGCGTCGAAAGCAGTGAAGATGCGCTATGCAGACCGCTATCGGCGACGAGCAACAGCAATCCCAGAAAATCCAACACACGCGCGGCGGAAGGCGAGGGGAGACGAAAAGTGGGTTGCTTTATGTACTCGGTTGGGAAACGAACAAGGAACAAGTGGAGCCGAGCTGGAAGGAGTACTTATATGTCGCCCATATGTCGCCTATACGGCCATTCCTTACAATCCGCTATTGGATCGGACGTCGGCGGACTGCGACTGCTAAGCACCACGGCTAAGCTAGCCCTACCGACTTAGCAAGCGACAAACTCAGCAAAAACGAGCAATTTATGTGTATAAGCGAAGCACAAGCGCTTCCAATCACGGCACGCCCGGCCTCTTCACTACAAATCACAAATCCCCTCTCCACCGGCCTTCCATACCTCATACCTCATACACATCTCCACCTTATGATGTTATAATCAATATTATCCATCCCAGCGACGCGATATTGACGTCTGCACTCCACAAAATATTATAGGGAAATGTCCCTCAGCGCCAACGACCCTACCCTGGACGAAGCACGTCCCTGTTACCCAGTTAGGTCCGAGGGCAAGTCCGGCCAGGCCCGGTCATCCACCCTCAATTCACAGAAGTTGGGAACCCCGTCCAGTCTGCAGCGGACTACTGTGGATGACGGACTAGATGGGTTATCTGCCGTTTCTGCACTTCATTCCACATGGAACACGGTACCGCATTCTCAGCTCAATATGCCATCCTTACATGAGAGAGTCTAGAGAGGGCGCCTAGGGTCTCTCAGGTCGAATACCAGAACCCTCGGGCATGCCATGATCTTTCGAGAGAACCACAGTAGCCAAGAGAAAATGTCACTTGTCTTGTCATTCCTGGGTCGGAACCTGATCAATACTATCCTCAGCATCGGAGCTAACCGCTCTGAGCAGTCATCGAAAATCTTCGGCCGTCCAATAAAACGAATCGGAAACAATACGCTAGGTCGAGTTAACCGATGATGATGACCTCAACCACAGCGTGACCACCCTCCAGCCTAGGCGAACGAGTAGATGTCGTCCATGCGTCGCATCGCATGCGTCGCTCATGACCATACCTCCGCTAGGAAGCCCCACTCGAATTCCACCAAGGAAAAGGAAGGAAAGGCCCCCACTTGCACGAGCCAATCCGGCTCCTGCCCATTCATCCGTCATCCGGTATCCGTCGATCGATTCCCGATAAGCTGGCAGGGTGGACCCTGCCAGTCTGACGCTCTGGCTCTGGCCCACTTCAACGTATATCTCAAACAACCCCCTAGGTGTATCTAACCCCGTCCCGCTGTATCGACTCACCGGGTACAGCGGCCCTCCAGACTCCTCCATTTATGGAACAGAGAGCTGGGATTCGTTACGCCTTCATCTCACTTGTGCTTCCCTTTCCACAGGGAGAGAGCGGAGAGAGCGGACAGAACGGACACTAACTTAAATTGTGAAAACGCTAAGGGGTGATTTCCCCTTTGGGCACTTGGGCGATGAGCACGGCAATCGATCCTGGGGCTTCATCGGCCTTTGGACATATTGGCCGTAGATTCCCGCACGTGTATGAGGAAGCTACTAGGTTGGCGTTGGCGTTGGCGTTGACATTAGACAGCATGAAAATTCCGCGTGGATGGTGCACCAAATGTGGTTGTTCCCCTTAACATGATGCTGCCGTGCATTGATGAGCCGGATATCTAGGAATGGACAAGGGTCTACCCTGTCCCGAAGTCGAAGCGGGAACATAGAACCGCCACCCAGCCTCTCGCTGAATAGAACATCGACGAGGATTGGGCCGAAGGGAGAAACACCGGGACCGACATAATAAGATTGAGCCGATATCTGGAGGCCCATAAGTGAGGGGGCATAGTATTTATATAGCCGCTTCAGGCTTAGATGGGCCTATTTTGCTGCTTACGTGATTCCAGTGGTGTAACACGTAGTAGGACTATGATGTGTGGTAATACAAACTCAGCTTTGTGCTGCTGCTGATGACTGTGAGCCTTATAAAGGGTGGAACGATGTTGTGTAGATGAGTTGCAGCAGTGAAGTATGCTGGGGAACGATACGCCGAATGTATGAGATCAAGAGTGTGATGTGAATTAGTAGGGAGTGAAAGAAGAGTAGACGTGGATGGGGGGTATACCCTGGTGAGTCTCAGAGCAACTGTGCATATGGTTGAGCCGCCCGGAATGAGAGGATATGACTGAGGGGGTACTAGATTGAGCTTCGATGCTCTTGTAGTCTTAAAAAGCTCATCTGGAGGCAAGCCTGTGACAGTGCACTCGGCTTCCTTCTCTCGGCAATCGATCTTCGGTTATTCATGAGATCTGGATTGTGCATGAAGGATGAGATCTGGTGATGTGATCAGATAGCCGGGGATACAGGCCTTTCCTCTCGGTTGTGGTCGATGTTCCATCCGGAGAAAAGATCCACGTGAACGCCGAATGGAAGCAAGGACAAGGTGCACAACAGTCTATATTTAGAGAGCCAGCCCCGGATCTTACGCACAGCGTGGGTGCCTCCTGCGCAGACCCAAGCCCGTATCTCCAGGAGGTCAGATATGCAAATGCAACAGCCACACTTGTGGGCGATTGCATCATACCACGTTGCTTGTGAACACGTGGTTTTTGGGGTGTGTGGGCGGTGAGTCGCCGGATGATGATTTCCAACGGAGAATGACCCATCTCGTCTGTCTGAAATAACGGGACAAGGAGGTGCTCGTTGGTCTGGCAACGAGGGCGTTCTCTGGTCTCCGTGCAACCACATGTCGGCCGTGTGAGGTGGGTCGATCGCCACCCAGCCTCAAGAGTGACTGACAGTGATGTCTTGATATGAGCAGTCCATGAGACCAGTGGGAGGATACGGACACCGTGAGCATTGTTGGCCATCTTGAGGATATTTGAAAGCACTGAATGCTCAGTGGGCGGTAGAGATACACCGGTTAGAAAACCAGACAACTGATTGCGGGAAACGGGCCTGATAGAAGTCATCGGACGTTGATATCCCTGAACGCGCCAGGCACCAGCGCCAGGGAGACAGACTCTCTTGGAGTCGCCGGTGCATTTGGCCGCATTAGGCGCACGGCTGTCTGCGATCTCACACAGTGTCTATTCTCAGTTAGGCCGTTAGGCAGTATTCAGACGCAAAGCGCCTTTGCATATCCACCGCACCGGATACCTTTGCATTCTCTCTGGGTCATCGCTACCATCACGCACCGAAACGACACCCCGGGAGAAGCCGAGGAGTCCCTGGGCATATGTCGTGTCAACCTCAGATCATCGCCAGCTGGCATGTCTCGCTGTGTGTGCTAAACCAAATTTGTGAAGTATGCGCAGATCATGTGCAAGAACAGGCTGTGATGTGGAGTTTTCTGTAAGCGAAGAGGTGGTCCAGGGCATCTGCGGCCTGTGTAGTAAGTAAAGTCCGAGAGCGGGAGGATGGAAGAGTACAAGCGAGTGGCGCAAGTATTGAGAAAAAAAAAAGCAGAAAAATATCTGGGCATGTAACGCATGTAACACATGCAACACATGTAACACATGTAACGTGGGACGACGCCGCCAAACGAGTGCCTAAGGGTCGGGCGACTGGACGTGTTTTGTTCTCCGCCACGACCGACGGTCCCGCTGGGCCGGCAACTTACGGCACAGCGTTGAACCATAGCGGAAGACCGGGCGTTGGAGTGAAGGAAAAATGAGTGCGACTCGGAAGCAGCCATCGCGGGGGAACAAGGGCGGCAGCACGACAATGAGGGGCCTACGCGAGGAGGACAGTGCGCGAGCGAGTAGTCATAGGAAATCGCATACAGCACATGCACGCGTCATTGCAGAAAACAGCCCACAAGCGAGCACAATCCAGCGTGAGCTAGGCCAGGGTGCCCAAGCAGGTCAGGGTGCCCACGGCCACGCAGTCCACGCAGGCCAGACGCAGACGCAGACGGAGGAGACGCAGACGCAGGGCCAGCGTGCGAGACGAAGGCCATCACGCAGCCAACAACCAGCGGCGATGATGATGAGCAGCAAATCAAAGTCTACTACGACTTCTACTGCCTCATCATCCGCCCCCACCACTGCTCTCCCTCCGACCACCACATCCACTGCAACTACTCCCTCCGTCTCCACCGCCACCGCTTCCACCACCAGCAACAATAATATAAACCCCTTGCCCTCTTCCACCACGCCTTCCACCACGACCGTCAAACGTACACTCGACGTTGCCCCGCCCACTGTGGGGCCAAAGGGCATCATGCACGATAAAATGGTCCATGTATCCTTTCATTCCGTACCAGAGACACCCACCTCGGCTCCTCCCTCGAACCGTACAACTAGGGCCCAGAAACGCGAGGAGAGGCTGCTGCACCAACGCGACTCCCAGCCAATGGACCACGACGATACCGACAGCGACAGCGACAGCCCCCGCGTACGCGGTCTTTTCGATTATCCCTTGCTCCCACCGAAGAAGCCCCGCAGGAAGCTCAAACACCCGACCGCTTCCACCAAGAATCCACCCGATGTCCCCCCAGGTTCACTCCCAACCGTCATGGACCTCGACTTGAAGTCGACCGTCGCCCAACAACACCCGCCCACCCCGCTTTCTGCACAACCCCTCCCCTCCCCTGGCCAACCGCCTGCTTCTTATTGGATCCAGCCTTGGGTATGTCCTCCACGCCTTCTTCCTGGCGACTTCGCATCTTCTTCCGTCTCCCGAAACAAACTGACTGTCCCATAGTCTGGGTATCCGCATGGTAATACCAATCCCAACACGTCTGTCGATACTACACGAAACACGCCCAACCCCCCTACGCCCCATGCTGCACCTTCCACACCTTTCACTTCATTTCCCCCCCAAGCCCAGGGTTGGCCTCATGTCGGTGGCATTAATGTAACGCCAATAGGCTGGACCAACCCCGCAAATGCCACAGAACCCTCTTCAGGATCGAACGTGCAGTACCAACAATTCGCCCAAGTAAGCCAGCCCTCGCCGTCACTCCATGACACTTCCCCAACGTTGGTGCACCAATCGACCCCGCAGCTCCAGAACCCGTCTCAGCCACAACCAAACACCAATGGGTTCGTCGATCCAGGTCCCTGGTACCCCTGGAAGGCCGACACGGCGTGGTACGATCCCCACCCGACCATCAACTACTACCGCCTACACGAAAAATGGTTCCCGGGTGCGCCTACACTCGCTACGCATCCGGACGGTCAGAATGGCGGCGTCATTTTCGACGACGGGAAGACGTACCCGCCGAGTATGTTTGTCGAGGGGCGGCCGGACCTCGAGTATTTCGGTATGGGCGTCGATCCACCGGACACGATGTACGATTTCGTCGGGACGGTCGCCACTGCCCGCCAATTCCATTTCGACGACTCGCGGGCTGGGTTCGACCAGACGGCGAAAGACGAGTTGGACAAGGTGGGGCGCCCGTTGCCGTTTATCACCGTGTTTGAGAAAGAGATGGTGGCGCTCGTTGAGGAATTCTTGTGGAGACGGAGGCGGGCCCGATGGTTGGGCAAGCCAGTACCCAGTCTACACCCCCCACCTGAAAGATATCGGCATCCCTCCTCGCCGACTGCGGCGCCGAGGCCCGTCACTTGGAACTTATCCAGTGCGGTTAGTGCTTGGAATACTGAGGCCGAGCCCGCTGGCGAGAGTGGAGAACATGGCTATGCTGAGGGTGGGGGAAGCGCCAGTGGTGCCCTTAATCCTGATCAAAGTGAGTGTCAACCGTCCTTGCTTTGAGTTGCTGCTTGGACCCGACTTCTGCTCATGTATCACGATTACTACTACCCAGCGCCACAGCCATACCACCCCTCGGCCCAGCCGATGGACTATGAGTATCCAGGACAGGGACCACCACAGCCTAAACCGCATCAGCAGCAGTTTCAGACGAGCCCATCTCAACAGAATCAGGGACAACAGCGGGGTTCCATGGTACGCACGTTTCTCCCATCCCATTCTACCGTGGACTGAGCTTTGCACAGGGGGAAGGTGGAGGCTTCAGCGATCATAACAAACCTACTCAGTCGCCGCCGCCAGGTCAAGCACCTTGGGCATCATCGATTGCCAGCGTACTTCAGACCACCAAACCGAGCGACGGTACTCTCATTACAGCTTTGATTCCGCCACAGGCGATTAGCTCAGCACCGTGGAATACGTCAAACAGCGGCTATCCTGGAGTCAATCACAGCGTTAACGGCGGTAATAGTCTAGGCGTTGGATCAGCTGGGCACCCCCCTGGGCACGGGCACTCTCAGATACCGCCAGGAAGCGCCGTGTCAATCACGCCGCAAGGTTGGCCTCCTCACGCCAATGTCAGTGTCATATCGGGGCCGCCTATTGGTCGAGGGGGTGTAGCTGCGGGTCCGAAGATCAGCCCTCCTCCTATTTATGGGGTCCAGGGGAGACCTGCAGGGGGCGCCACTGTGCCTTTCGGAACCGATATCACTGAGACCGAGGACTATCCTGGCGGGGCTGTCTATTCAGCGCTCGCTGGTCAACAGTTACAGAGGCAGCAAGCGCGGCAGCCCCAGTCTCAGCAGCAGCAATCTCGTCAGGGCTCAGTTTCGATCGTACCGCCTCCGAATCAATTCCAACGC
>Ga0307513_10008412_pt1 | contig 13214 bp, 8 predicted proteins | sample 15_EM_MG_FD_202174 | JGI IMG/M metagenome (GOLD analysis project Ga0307513, IMG submission 202174) | Populus trichocarpa ectomycorrhiza microbial communities from riparian zone in the Pacific Northwest, United States - 15_EM | ecosystem: Host-associated > Plants > Roots > Unclassified | place...
CGAGCTTCTACTTTAATAGGTTAATCGCATTTCTCATTTTATCCAAATCAATTTTGAAGACCCCAACAGTTTTTCCTTTAGCTTTTGCTTCAGCTAACTCACTTTCCAATATCATATGCTTCTTGTATAGCCTTTCATACTACTCAATTTGGCTTTCTAATTTAGGTTAAGTTTTTGAAGACATATTGTTTCACGTGGATGCATGGCGTCAGAGGGTCGTTAGGAGTCACCACTTAGTTGTTTGGTTTAGGGTCGCTAGGAAACCCAAGTGTAATGGTTTTATCAGAGGTTCAAAGGTAAAGAACTGGTTGTCGCTACGAAAGGTATTAACACTTATAACGCACCCTACCTGAGGTAAGCTATTTTGTGTGGTTTTGAATGCAATTTAAAGATTTTGATGGGTTCCTAACTGATAGTCTTTCTATGGCTTAGGATTGGGGTCTATACATATAAATAAATCTAGTGTGCTTGTGTACCCAAATAAATTCTTATGAAAAAAGTTTTTCATAATTGCATATTACGGTGAAAAATACTCCTAATTAAAATTGATGAATATTTAGAATAATTATGATAATTTTTTTTTGTCAACTTCTAATATTCAAATATCAGCCTCACTTGTAGGTCCATCATTCTATATTAGAATATTAACCATTAATTCTCATGAATTAAAATTTTGGTTATTGAAATATTGGTCAAATTCTTATGGATTTAGTAAACTAATTATTAAATCCCAAAATGTATGCATGTATTTTAAATTTTTGTATGGAAATACTAGACAATGTGATCTTTTTATATATGTTTAAGAGACTTGGCCACATGCAACACACAAATATTTTTTTGTATATTTTGCATTTTTGAAATAAAAACAAATGCTCAAACCAAAAAAATTAAAAAAATAATCAAAACAAAGCCTAAAGACATTGCTTTTTGTTGACCCAAGCGGGTCGATCTAGATGGATGGACCCGTATGGGTTGACCCAGAAGCAGTTGACCTGACTGGGTTGACTCGATTGGGTTGACCCAACTGAGTTGACTCAGAAACTAACCAACAGAAGAAACCAAAGCTAAAATAGGTCAAACTTTACGAAAACATAAAAACTTGAAAATCAAAATGAGTATTGATGTAAAAACCCTTAGATTACTTACTAATAGTGATAGACAAACTTGTGTAAAATGAAATTTAATCAAAATGAGCTCTAAAACTAGTACCTAAGGCAAACTTCATTGGATGAACCTGCATAAATGAAACCTAGCGGACCAGAAAGCTAAAGCAAACCCAGAATGGTCATTTTAAGCTTCTAAAACATGCTTCCCTTATTCCCAAAGACCATATTATCAATAATGAACTTCCCTTATTCCCACATACCACATTATCAATGATGAATACATTTATGACCGAAGAAACAACAAGAACATAAAAAAAATTAAAAAATACATTGATTTTCAATACCAAAAACTGTCAACTCAAAGCAAAAGGCATGCTTGAACAATCTGAGCTTTAAAATCCAACTTTGTCATCCTTAAGGACCTAACAAGCAATCTAGAAAACAAGATCTAACTCTCCATCTACAGAAAATGAGCATCCTCTTTGCTGCCACTTTGGCATTTATAAAATCAAAATAAATATATAATGCAAACCCATAATGGTCATTTTAAGCTTCTAAAACATGCTTCCCTTATTCCCAAAGACCACATTATCAATAATGAACTTCCCTTATTCCCACATACCACATTATCAATGATGAATATATTTGTGACCGAAGAAACAACAAGAACATAAACAAAACTAAAAAAATGCATTGATTTTCAATCCCAAAAACTGTCAACTCATAGCAAAAGGCATGCTTGAACAATCTGAGCTTTAAAATCCAACTTTGTCATCCTTAAGGACCTAACAAGCAATCTAGAAAACCAGATTTAACTCTCCATCTACAGAAAATGAGCATCCTCTTTGATGCCAATTTGGCATTTATAAAATCAAAATAAACATATAATGCAATATGTAAAACCAATGAATTACATGTCAAAACATTCAAAACTTTTCATTGAACACAAGAGATCAATCCAGCAGGCCTCATAGACTCCATCTTTAAGGTTTGAAAATATATACCTTTTTAGCTTAGAAATCTTCAAATCTGAATTGATTTTTTGATATTGCCCTCCTTTTTCTTTATCTTCAAACCTCTTCAAATTGAGCTACAACTTCCAAGTCCTTCTGGAATGAATTACTTACCCCTTAGCCAAAGTTTCTCTCTTCTTCTCTCTTTTAGTTGGTGCAATAGCTTGTGAAGTCTTAGATTCAAATCCAAGAGTCATAGCGATGATGACTAGTGATAGATTTCTCCACCTTATATATTTTTCACTAGTAACTGGATCTCTCAAACCATCTTATTCCTTTTTTACCAATACCAGAAGCTTCTAGTCTTGCTTGATGTTCTTCACAACTTCCAAAGTAGATTGATCTTTGAATAACCTAGTGAATTGGGATAACCCAATCATTTTTTGCACATGTTGTACTCCCCCAAGTTGTCTCACAACCAAAGCGGGTGTGTAGCTGACATATCTGGTCACTACCATCAGAGGCACCTATCATCTTTTCCCACAACTCATCAAGCAATATGTTTCTCTCATCCATGGGGCTTTCCACTTCATTTCTCTTTGCAGGATTCCTTGCAATTTTACTTTCCAGTTTTCCTCACTCATGTCCTTCCATTCCTCTTTTTTAACAATCTCTAATGGTATTTGACTAAACCACTAGGAGTTGTTAAACCAATCAACCATATGTACAGCAACTGTTCACAACATCTCATTGATCCCTTACCAACCCTCTTATAATGGTTGAGTGTTAAGATAATTTTTACTAGTATCGCCATAATGAGATTAATCGAAGTGTTTTCATATGTAAAGAAAGCTATAGCCGCATTTAAATTGATTATTCTAGTGAGGTTTGGAAATAACACCAACCTGAAGATTCCTAAGGTAAGTATTTTTTTCCTTTTCTTCAACAAATTTAGAGTCATTCATCCTCCATTCAAATACCTCTTTAATCATCTTTCACTTTAGGCTAGTAGCACTTTTCTCTAATATTTTATGAAAATCTAGAACTTTGATTAATTTAGCAAATTTAGTTAGCACTTTGTCGCGCCTTTGGTAAAAGTAGACTTTGTACAAATTTGGAGGGAATTTGGTCAGTAAACCATATTCTTCCATAGTAGGACACATGTTTATATTCCCAAAAGTGAAGTACTGGTACTCGGGGTCCCAAAAATGCATCAAGGCTTTAATTATTGAAATATGCATGGACACCTTCGTGATTTCCATTATCCTCCCATATTTCTTTAAAAACTCATCCTCGCGGATGCTTTTCATGTGTGAGAAAAGCTTTTTCAAGTTATTTCCAAAGCAACTCACATTTTTTATGGGTGCCAATTTACTATTATCTAGTCTCAGGCAATCATCTTTTAACAGCTACAGGGATTCGGAATCCAACCCATATTCAACTAAGGTCATTTCTTTAATGGTGGCCATGTTATTAGCCCTTAATCCTGTAATTCAATATGCTTTTTAGGGTTAAGCATATCTTAATACAACAGTGTTTATTTATGGAACATACATCTTATAGGCAGGTTCTATGTCCTTTTATGTGAGACATTAAGGTAGGCACTATCTAGTTTCAAAAAGGTCTCTTGTTGTCCTAGTGATTACCCTCATGAAGGTAATATGGGGGCTCAATAGGTAGTAGGATGGTACGTATACCAATCACTACCAGTCCAAACACTTAGCAAGGAGTCAGATGGTTTCATGAACTTAAACTCTAATTAAAAGTCATATGGTAAGTCGCTACTTCCTCACCTAACCTCAAATTTCTATATGTGTGCATTCCAAAGCATTCATCCATATCCAACATATATGCATGAGCATGATAAAACATGTTAAAGTGTAAATTAAATTAAAAAAAATAGCTAAATGCAAAAAATTTAAACACATCAAATCAAATAAATTACATAAAACACAAAACCTAGTCCAAAACTATCAAAAAAAAAATAGAAAGTCCCTAGTGGAGTCGTTAGTGTGACGGCAGCTTAAGCCAAGTATTTCAAGATTATCTAAAAGATAATGAGATTCTCTTATAACAGACACCTCTTAGAACACCACAACTTAATGGAGTTTTTTAAATGAGGAATCATACTCTATTGGATATGGTACGGTCCATGATGACCTATGTAGACTTTCCACCTTTTTTCTGTTGGTATGCCCTACAAGCTACAACTTACTTTTTAAATAGGGTTTTATCAAAATCTATTGATAAGATATCATATAAGATATGGAATTGTAAGAGACCAAACTTATCATACTTAAATAGTTAGGGATATGATGTTTATATGAAGCATATTGTAAATCCCGAGAAAATCAAGGCTGGATTAAATTAAAGAAAATAAACTAAACTAAAAAGAAGTGGGGGCAAAATGAATACAATTAAAGAAAATGGGACCTAAATGCAAATAAGAATAATTATAGAGCATAAATACTCATCTTCTTACCAAAAACAAATCTGCAGCTATTGTGAAGAAAGAAAAGAGGGAGTTTTTGTATTCATTTTTACAGATCAAGAGAGAAACACCAAAATTTCAACAACCCATCCAAGATTAAGGGTTATAGGTAGAATAAACATTGGTGGGCAAGGGATTAACAAGAAAAATTGAACAAGAAGAGAAGAGGGGAGGGTCGGCTGTCATTAGAAAGAAAATGAGGGAAAGAGACCTTGATTCGTATCGGGTAAGGTATTTAAACATGGTCTTATGAGTCGTTTTAAAGTTAATTATAAATTTATGCCTAGATGTTAAATTATAGATTTGAGTTCTATAACTCTATATAGTTAAAAATCTGAGGAGAGGTCAGACAGTAACAGTTCAAAAACAAGACAGTAACAGTCCAAATGTTTGTTGAAGAGCAATTTTGACTGTCTTAGAGATAGAACTGGGTTCTCCTTTCCTTAGAGAACTTGTAGCCTCATATCTTAGCTTTTCAACGAGATAAATCTCGCTTGAATCCGAGTTCTATAACTCCAGATATAGTTAAAAATCTGAGAAGAGGTCAGATAGTAACAGTTCAAAAACGAGACAGTAACAGTCCAAATGTTTGTTGATAAGCAATTTTGACTGTCCTAGAGGCAGAAATGGGTTCTCCTTTCTTCAGAGAACTTGTAGCCTTATGTCTTAGCTTTCCAACGAGACTAATCTCCAGATATCGGAGTTCTATAACTCCAGATATAGTTAAAAATATGAGGAGAGGTCAGACAGTAGTAGTTAAAAAACGAGACAGTAACAGTTGGACAGTAACAGTCCAAATATAAAAAAAGGAATGATAACTGGGGTTGGACAAAGAACGATAATATTAATGGGTGAAATGAGAAAAACATAAAATATTAAGAAATGACTAAAAGAAAGACTTATTGGTTGTTGATATGGTTATTATAACACATATCCTTGAGTGAGGAAAATTTATGAGACGAACTTGTGATTTGCAGGAGGGACCATAGGCGTGGCGCAACAGCAGCACCAAAGGAGCACGAGTAGAGCTTCTATTACAGGTAGGTGAATCGCACCTTTACCTTCTAGTTAAATTCCATGATTTAATATATATTACCGATGTGAAATGTGAATTACTGAATGTATGTGTACTCAAGGGGAAAGGTTGTTGTGTGAATTGCTAAGTGATGAAATTATCACTGACAAAGGAAATATGAAAAGTGTGATTTGAGGCGTAAAGTAGCATACATTTAGTGTATGTTAGGATCCCGGGTAAGGGGATCACCATGGATTGGCTAGCATACATTTAGTGTATGTTAGGGTCCCGGGTAAAGGGATCACCATGCATTGGCTAGCATACATTTAGTGTATGTTAGGGTTTAGTGTATGTTAGGGTCCCGGGTAAGGGGATCACTATGCATTGGCTAGCATACATTTAGTGTATGTTAGGGTCCCGGGTAAGAGGATCACCATATATTGGCTAGCATATATTTAGTGTATGTTAGGGTCCAGAGTAAGGGGATCACCTTGCATCGACTCCTATAGGATGATGATGATGATGATACCAGTAAAAGTGGTATCGGTAATGTGTTAAACAAAAATAATCATGTTTGATCTTATAAAGTCTGGAATGGAGGTTAATGGTGAAAGAGGGAACGGTTATTAATAGTTGAATAAAAAAGAGATTCTAATGAAAACCAGAAGGGAGAAGTGAACAAAATATGAATGCATGTTACCCTGTTGAAATTGTTAGTTATTCGTGTTGTTATATTTATGTGATATTCACCTTTCAATAATATGTATTTTGTTTCAGGATCATCGCATGCACAACAGAAGTAGATCCTACCTTATGTTCCCTTCTTGTAATTTAGGTTCTAGGGGGTATATCCTTGTATTTTGTAAACATGAAAATGTTTGTATAACTTAATTTGTATAATTAATGTTTAAACTTGATTGACTGAACTTAACTCTGTAGTTCATATAACCATATTTCATGTCTATGTATTTATATTTTTTTTATCCATCCATAATGATATTTTGTTATATAATGTATATGATGTGAGAATATTTGTGGAAATTGAAACTCAGGATGATTGGGTCGGGATTAAGTTATGAGATGCGAGTTATTAGAAGTGTAAACAAGTTACATGTCGATAACTTGGGACCTTCCAGTATAAGGGGACTCCGTCAAAATTTCGGTAGATTTTAATATCAAAACCATGAATATATATATATATATATATATATATATATATATATATATAAGGAAAAAAAAATTTAATTACTCTATTTTCGGTTGACATGAGAGTGTTGTTTTTATCCTGGAATTGTGGATGTTACACATATAGTATCTGAAAAGTTAGGAGTCAATTCAGATAATTATAAGTTTGTTGGATATCCAAAAGAATTGATTGGATATTATTTCTACGATCTCATTGAGCAAAAGGTGTTTGTATCAAAATATGTTACCTTTTTAGAGAAAGAATTTGTTCTTGAAAAGAGCAGTGAAAGGAAATAGAACTTAATGAAGTTCAAGAGCCACAAACTGACATCTAAATAGAACCAGAGCCCAAAGCTTTATAACATTTGATGTTCAGCCTGAAACTTAAAAAACTCAGGAACTCTGTAGATCTGGTAGGACATGTCATGCACCATTTAGATATCAGCTTCTCATGGAAGCTGATGATGACAAGTTACTCATACTTAATGAGCTTACCAACTACATGAAAGCAATATCTAATATTGATTTTAAGAAATGGCTTGAATCCATGAAATCTAAAATGGATTTCATGTACACCAACTAGTTATGGTACTTGTTGGTCCACTTGAAGGGATAAAATGCATTGGATGTAAGTGGGTCATTAAGATAAAGACTAACATGGAAGGCAATGTATAAACATACAAAGCTAGACTAGTTGCTAAAGGTTACAAATAAAGACTGCGGGTTGACTTTGATGAAATCTTTTTGCAGGTAGTTATGTTAAAGTCCATAAGAATTTTCCTTGTTATAGTGACATACCATGATTATAAGATTTGACAAATGGATGTCAAAACTGCATTATTGAATGGGAATATTCATGAAGATGTGTATATGACACAACCTAAAAGTTTTGAATCTAAGAAGTTTACCAATAAAGTATACAAGCTATAAAAATTCATTTATGGACTTAAGCAAGCTTCAAGGAGTTACAATATATGTTTTGATGAGATAATCAAATAGTTTGATTTCATAAAAAATATGGATGAACCTTGTGTTTATAAAAACATTAGTAGGAATGGAGTCGTTTTCTTAATATTATATGTAGATGACATATTATTGATATGAAATTAGATTCATTTACTATAGTCAATAAATATCTAGTTGTCCAATAATTTCTCTATGTAGGATATGAGAGAAGCAACCTATATATTGGGAATAAATATCTATAAAGATAGATCTATAAGGTTGCTTAGATTATCCCAATCCACGTACATAGACAAGATACTAAAATGGTTTAGCATGAAAGAATCCTAAGAGAGGATACTATTTCGCAAGGAATACATCTCTCCAAAGATATGTCTTAAGATATAAATTGAGAGAGATATGATGGAAAAGATTCTCTATGTTTTGGTTATAGGATCCATTATATATGTAATGTTATATACAAGACCATATATATCTTATGCTTTGAGCATAACAAGTAGATACTAATTTAATCTAGGTGAGAGTCATTGAAAGATAGTTTAAAACACTCTTAAATACTTAAGAAGAACCAAATATGTCTTTCTAATCTAGAGGACATGAACTAGAAGTTAATGGTTATTCAGATTGCTAGTTTTTAATTAGATATTGATGATAGAAAATCTCACTCAGGATATGTTTTTACTCTAAATGGTGATGTTATGAGTTGGAATAGTTCCAAACAAAAGACCATAATAGATTCTACAACTAAAATTGAATACTTGTTTATGTCTGAGGCTATTTGGATCAAGAAGTTCATCATTAAACTAGGTGTGGTTCTTAGCATTGTTGATCTAGTAGCCATGTATTGTGATAACAATGGATCCATTGCGTAAGCAAAGGAACCAAGGTCTCATTAAAGATCCAAACATATACTCAAGCAATTCCATTTGATTAGATAAATCATAAAAAGGAAATACGTAAAGATAGAATGAGTATCCACTAAGAGAATTTTGCCAATCCTCATACTAAGACCTTATCACATCATAAGAATAATCACCATAGAGAGGGATATGATATTAGATATATGAGCGATTGATTTTAGTGCAAGTGAAAGATTGTTAATGAATATGTCACACTACCACAATCTTTATATTTACCAACAGAATTTTCCGTCGGTATTTGTACTATCATTTCGTTGGTAATTAATTTACCAACGAAATCACCAATGAAAATGCTCCGTCGGTGAATCATTCGTCAGTAATTTTTTTCCGTTGGTAATAAAACATATTATTACCGATGGATTTACTAACGGAAAAGGCGCGTAAAAAAAATTACCTGTTTCATTCCGTCGGTATTTCCCTCGGAAAAATATCGTATGTAATTACTTCGGTAATTATTTAAAAAAATCAATTTTACAAAATTATAAAATAATTAAATTAATATAAATCAACACTCTGTAATACTCAAAAAGCTTGGAAAAAAGAAGAAGAAAATCAACTCAAACAAATTTGCAACAAATAAATAACACGAAAAAATAAATTCAACTAAAAAAATCATATGAAAAAAATGAAGTTGCTATTGCTAAAAATTTAAAAATCCTATAAATAAATCAACTAAAAATTGATCTCATATGAAAAAAAAAAGCCTATAACAATATTCATACAATTATTAAGAACAAAAACAATTAAAAATAAAATAAAATAACAAATATAGTGAAAAAAACATGAAAAAAGAAAAATATTACCTTGATGTGGTTGCAAGTGAAGCTAAGAAAAGAAGAAACAATTTCGTAAAGTATATTAATTAAAAAAAACTGAGAAGAAGAAAGGAGAAGAATACATACGTGAGCATGGAGGAGAAGAAAAAGAGTTGAGGAGAGAAGAGAAGAGAAAGCAATGGATATTTATGTTTTTTACATATGGGGGAGAAGTAGAAGAACAAAGGAGCCCCGTCTGTTGTGAAATTAGGGATTCTAGGCTTTTTATTGGGGTGTTTTATCAACGAATAATTAAATATCAATATTTTTAATCATTCTGTCAGTAATTTCGTCTGTAATATTTAATGTAAATTTTGAATTTAATCAAAAATTTTCAGAAAACAACCAAATAACACCGATGACTTTTCAATCCGTCGGTCATTTTATCTGTAAAGAACAGTAATTAGCAGTGCAATTGGAAAGTGAACAGTTGTAGAGTTTTTTGAAAAATACCAACGAAATTTTCCGTTGGTGAATCTCTTTGTAATTGACATGATGAACAATGTTCATAGTTTACCAACAATTTTACCGACGGATTTTACCGACAGAATTTATTTTGTCGGTAATTCCGTTGGCATAAATGACACATCATTGTTTTTTTTTTGCTTTGTTTTAATTTTTTTTTTCCCACTGTTATTCTCTCGGTATATACAGAGGGAATATTTCCGTCAGAAATTTACCGACGGAAATATTCCCTCGGTATTTATGTTTGTATTTATCAATTTTCTAGTAGTATCATGTAGTCAATTGGTTGATTACATATAGCACTGATTTTATTCATGTAAAATATATTTATTAATAATAAAGGCTTTTTAATCTTTAATATTCAATTATATTTTATTAATAAATCTAATGTTTGATTAATGAATCTAGAGTAAAGAGAAAGTTTGTGGAACAAAAATGCTTTGTATATGAAATTACAAAATTATTGTAATTATCAGATTTCTATTGCATCAAAACATTGTTCCTGGTCAATGTTCTATTAAGACTGCATATTATTTAGATTTGTTGAGATCGATGCATATTATGTTCCTTTTTTTATAAAAGAAAGCAGTTGCTCTCATAAACTGTGATATATGGGATACTTGGAACTAATATGCAAGTGCTTGTTAAATGACATGTGCATTGTACTAACTTGTAAGAGAATTTCATATAGAGAGATCACCTATGTTTATGGAAAGACTCACATGATAGTTATAGAAATGATCATTGGACTTGAGATCACTAAGTTATCTTATATAGAGAGTGTTATATTTTTTATTTTGACCACATGTTGTCTTAATCAAGGGTAACAAATGAGCAGATATTATGTGTAACATAAATTATATGGAGGTATTTGAGTAATTAAAAGATGATAGATGAATTGTGGAAAATGTTTCACCTATTCTTAAATAGTATTGATTGTGAAATCCTTGGCCAAGATAGAATGAGATTTGAAAAGAGTTTCAAATCTTATTCAAATAATCAATGACTATAGCATGGTTATTAAAATCATGATTTTACGAGTCAATATAAGTTATCGTGTTAAATCGGCTTAAAAACTTGAAAAATGACAAAATCGTATCAAAATCGTGAAACCGGTTGAAATCGTGTAAAATCACGATTTTAAATCCGGCTTCACGAGTTTATAAGGAATATATTATATAATGTGCAATAACTGCACGGCTGCACCCAAAGGTCAAAAACGTTCTCTTTCTCAAAGTGCCTGACTGTTTGCTTCCTTTTCTCAAAGTGCCTCCAGTTCCAGCGTTCCAAAATCCAAACTTCCACATTCAAAACAAAGCAACAAACCATCTCTGCAATATGCCTCTCTTTCACATTCAGAGTTCAACCCTTTCTCTTTTTTTAACTATTCTCCAAAATCTAAATCTCCACTGACCTGTACTCCTAGAAGCAAATCAATCAATCTAGGTGGAAAAGAATTGTATCTGCAAATTGTAACCTATCGGTGAGTATTCTGCGATCTGCAACTTTGAAGTTTTTTTCATTGCTAGGTCATGTGGTTATGTTGTGCTGCAATTTTTGTGTATATATTTGCATATAAACATTACACAGATTATATATATTTGTAAGCTATGGGAGTGATGGATGTAGCCTGTAGGCTTATGATTGAGAATTATAAGCTTTTTCTTTATGGCTTTATGCACGGGAAAGAGATTAAGAGTAGTTCTTTAGTTTGGGAAAATGAATAGGAAGAATGGGTGGGCTTCGATTATGAACATGTTTAGAAAGTGGTACGCAAAATTACTCTCTGATGTTGAAATCCTTTATAATGAATTGACAATCAAAATTCTGTCTTGAAGCAATAATCTAATCAAAATCAAAACACCTTACAATGAAAAAACCTCATCAAAGAATAAGAGAAATTGAACAAAAAGGTACCTCCATAATGAGCAGTGTGGAAGCAACAAGCTTGAGGGTGGTTAAGGGAAAGGTCGAACTATGTTTTACAGTACTTGCATGTTGTGAGAGTTTTGTTGTTATTCTGGTTTATGGAGCAATGAGTTATCGGCAATCTTTGTGATTCTATGGTGGGCTTCTGGTAATATTGAGGAGAGAAGGTTGTGTTTTGATGGAGAAAATGTGAGAAAGGGAGTTAATAGTGATGAAGAGTAAAACCCATATCTTTTCTTTCTTCTGATCTCTCAATGACTATCAAGAAAGCAAGACAATCCTCTTTCCCAATGAAGGGAAATTTGCTACATTGGTTTGTTTGAAAGGTCGGTTAATGGGCTTGGAAATTTTCTTAAAAATATCTCTCATTTTTTGCATACATTTCTCCCTGATGTGCGAAATACAAAGATATTAGGAATGATTTCAGCTTGTATTAGAAGACAATTTATTAAGAATTTTTTCTGTAAAAATTTTAAATTTTCTTACGATTTTACGATCCGTTTTTACGATCCGAGTTTATTTTGTATTTTCCGTGCCGTGTCAAAAATGCGTTTTTGACAACCTTGGACTATAGTGTTTAGAACTAAAATGATTTAACAAAGCAGATATACTTCATGATATAATGTCTAAATCAAAATATTCTTGATGAATGAATAATAATTACACTGATAAACTAGTCACTGAAAAGTTAAGTCAAACCACTTATGATTTTCTTAATATTTGGGGGATCATCATATAAATGGACATTTGAGAAGCTTGTTGTTTGCGACAACTCAGCCTTGAAATAAATATTCAAAGTCGAGAAGAACATATGATCTTTAAGTAATCTTTGTATAAACCCTAAACAACTCTAGATTTATTTAAAAAGATTCTAGACTCTTGAAAAAAATTATATTTATTATTTTTGCTATATATATATATATATGTGTGTGTGTGTGTGTGTGTGTGTGTGTGTTTTGAAAAACCTAATAGTAGTAATACGCCTTTCTCTAGGTCATTGATGTATAGATGGAGTGATGATGAAGAATTAAGACTTGCTACTAGCAGTGAAGAATTCACACATCTTAAACACGAATTAAAGCTCTATAATGCATATCTTGGAGTTCTAGTATGCCTTTTAATCTCTCTCTTTTTCCGCCTTTTTGTACTTGTATTTTATTTATGCTTTTGATTTGAAACTTTTTCAGGGACAACATTGTCAAGTTCGTGCCATTACTTAATTTGTAGTTCTTTTAAATTTGGGTTCTGGGAGAGAATGTGAAGGTAGTCCTGTTTTCAGTATTTTTTCCATGAAATGGTTGTCTTCGCTTGAACTAGTATTCTTATAGATGCAAGTCTAAAATTGTTACTATTACACCAACCAATGGCAATC
>Ga0307513_10008413_pt1 | contig 13214 bp, 9 predicted proteins | sample 15_EM_MG_FD_202174 | JGI IMG/M metagenome (GOLD analysis project Ga0307513, IMG submission 202174) | Populus trichocarpa ectomycorrhiza microbial communities from riparian zone in the Pacific Northwest, United States - 15_EM | ecosystem: Host-associated > Plants > Roots > Unclassified | place...
TGTCGCACGCAGCAGCCTTCTGATTCAGGTGCTGCCCAGCTGTGAACAACGTGTGATTTTCCTGTCGACAACCCCGCGCCGTTTCCTGCGGTCAGCGTCGAAGACGCCATCGAACGCTGCGACCGTTGCGAGCCGCGACCATATCTCTATCAGTCCCCTACCTCATTGATATTGCGAATATTACCTGAAGATCTTGAGCACAGACTTTCGCCTGCGCGAAGCACCATCACGAACGCCACCGAATGCACGGCCGCATGACCATGATGCCGGTTGCCGTTCTCCAACCTCATCGAGATCAAGACCCTGCGCGATCGCTGCCAATCCCCTGTAGCCGCTCGATAGTTTCGGCGGCCTCGGGCACGCAGGCGTCGATACCACGCTTGATACCTGTGAACATTGCGGACTTGAGGACAGGCTCCTGCCTGCGCGAGCGAGACTACGAGCACCACAACCTGGGCGCCTTCAATCACGTCAAGTTCGCCAGTCGCCGACGAGCGTGACGCTGGTTGCCGTTTCTCGAACCTCATCGAGGTCAAGACCTACGCCAATCGCTGCCAATCGTAGGCTCCCCGGCGCGCCGGCGGCGGGCGGCAAGTAGTCGAGCGGGCCGCTAGCGTCTTCAAGTCCACCGGGGTCAAGACAGGCGCCCGCTGCTAGTTGCTGCCGAGAGGGCATTGGGCTCGCGGGCGAGCCCAATGCGGGCTGGTGATAGGAGGTGGCGCGTCGCGAGCGGCCGCACCAGCTGGTGGGCTTCTCCCGCGGTTGAGAGATCCTATTCTCTCCCTCGCAGGTGCGAAGCCCGCGGTGTTCTCACCAACCCACTGGCTCTTGCAGTTCAGGTCGAGCTTCCGAGCGCGTGCACATACCGTCGCAGATCACCGAAGAGAAGCGCGAGAGCCGCGATCTGGTGATGAGCGTTGAGCCCGCTTGGATTGGGCAACAGCCACACGCGCGTTGATTTGATCGAGTGCTGCAGCCCGGAGGTGGCGTTGGGCTGAGCGAATGCGGTCCGGTAGGCACCGAGCCCGACCACGGCGAGGACCTTCGGTTTGTATCGAGTCAGCTTTTTCGCCAACAGCTTGGCACCCGTCACGAGCTCCGATTTCGACAGCTCGTCTGCACTCGCCGTCGTGCGTGCAACGAGATTGGTGACTCCGAGACCATGCTGCAGCAGCGTCGTGTCCTCGAGTGCGTCTAGCAGCCGCGGTGTAAAACCCGCTGCGAACAGGGCCGGCCAGAATCGATTCCCGGGTCGTGCGAAATGATGCCCGGTCGCAGTCGAGTACAGCCCTGGGTTGATTCCGCAGAACAGAACGTTAAGGCCAGGGCCAATCACATCTGGCAGCCGTCGCTGCACGGCCGCCGAGACCTCCTGCGCGGTCGGGCGACTGGCTGAGCCAGCCATCGCGGCTGTCGCTACCGGTGGCCTCTCTCGTCGCGTGCCGATGCCCCTCACCTGCCCTTGATACTTCCTACTGGTCGATATCGCGAGCACATCTCAACTGCAGAGCGTGGCGGCCTACGTGGTACTGGCTGGCGCGTGCTCCGGCCATTAGGCGCAGTCAACGTTGAGGCGATGCCTCGTCTCAACGTCATGGAGCGCGCCTGCGTGGCTACCTCGCGAGCCCCACGAGCACCCACGCCCACGAGCGGGTGGAACGCGGCCGAAAGCCAAGCGCTACCTCGCGAGTGCTCGCGGCCCACGCCCGCGAGGGGATCCCTAGGAGGACGAGGCCGAGAGCGCGTTTGGCGGTCACTAGGGGCCGGCGAGTGAGATCCCGGCGCTGGCCGTTCTCGCGGACAGCGACGCCGTGCTCCATCGCTTGATCAACGACCCGGCTCCACGATAGCCGGCTCGCTCGGGTTGGTTCCTGTTCCGAGTGCACCGGGCTCGCTTAAGGACCTATGTGTTCCACGTGGAACAGATCGATCCGTTGCTAGAGTTTCCTGGAGTTGCCAAACGCTCAGCCTGTCGACCAAGCCAAGCGAAGCGAGCGGAGCGCGATTGTGCTGTAACCACCGGCCAGCTTGGGGCCAGTTTCACGGGATCACCATGGAACCGGGGACCGCCCCGCACGGGCTCCCTTCACGGACCGCAGGCGAGGTCGAGGGTCGCTGCAGGCGACGAGCGTAGCGAGCTTTCCCTCGACGGACCGCGCGACCGAGGACCGAGCGACCCGAGGACCGCTCGTCGCCAGCGGACGACGGACCCCGGGTCCGCTGGCGACGGTGCTTTCGTGACCTCCTGCCCCGCGGAGCGACAAATTTCGCTGCTCCTGGCCGCAATCGCCTCGGGATCGACCGCCGCTGACCGGGCGGACTCGTGCTCGTGGACAACGACGCCGCGCTCGCTCGCTTGACCGACGACCGGCTCCCAATTGCCGGCTCGCTTGGGTTGGTTCCTAGTCCGAGTGCGCAGTCGGCTCGCCCGAGGGGCCTCTGTGTTCCACGTGGAACACGTCGGTCACTACTAGAGTTCCTGGAGCCGTCAACGCTCAGCTTTGTCGACAGGCCACTCCTCGCCGCAATCGCCTCGAAATCAACCAGCATCGGCCGACCGCGCTCGATCGCTTGATCGAGAAGCCCGTCCCGATAGCTCGCTCGGGGTGCTTCCTAGTCCGGATAATTCACCAGGAGCCAGGCGAGACCAAGCAGCGCGAGGCCAATCGCGGCGCACGCCCGGAAGCGCAGCGAGGAGGGTACTGAGGTACGCGACGAGCGAGAACCGGCCGTACGTCGCGAGTTGCCCGCAATGCGCAGGTCGCAGCCGGCGACCTGGTGAATTATCCGGGCTAGTCCGCTGGCTCGCCTGAAGGGCCGTGTGTTCCACGTGGAACACGTCGAGGGCCGACACTGCGCGCTTGGCGACGCCAGGAGGCGTTTAGACCAAGTCAAGGCGATCGAGAGCATCGCCCGGTGATCTCTTGGCCGCCTACGCATCGAATAAGCTGCCCAGAGCCCGAGGTAGACGGGTTCTTCGCGATGCTACTGCGGTCCCGATGTGCGATCCGGGATCAGGCGCGGCCTGATCTGCCAAGGGAAGGCCGGCGCTGTTCTCGAGTCGAGATATCTCGGATGCTCTAGCAGGCGAGGAGCGGTCGCGTGTGGAGCGGCTTGTCTGGGCGGCCGCGAACCTGCGAGCGCCACACTCTGCTCTTCCGCTCCGCTTCCGCGCTTCCCTCGGGCGTTCCTCGAATCGGCGGCCATTCCAGCGCGCGGCTGCGGCACTCGCGGTCGGCCGCTTCGCGCTCTTCGCCCTAGCCCAGATCATTCACAGGAGCCAGGGCCATCCACGTCCGCTCGCGTTGCTCGCGGTGGCAAGCAGCGCGAGGCAAATCGCGGCGCACGCCCGGAAGTGCAGCGAGGAACGTACTGGAGCTACGCGACGAGCGAGAGCCTAGGCTTGTACGTCGCGAGTTGCCCGCGATGCGCAGGTCGCAGCCGGCGACCTGGTGAATTGTCCCGGGCTAGCCCGGATCATTCGCGACCGGCGGTCGCCCGTAGGGTGAGCGCCGCTGGCCGGCCGGAACCTCCGCCGCAGAGCCAGCGGCCCACTCGGACCAGGAACCAACCCCGAGTGAGCCAGCTATCGGGGCGCCGGGTTGTCGATCAAGCGCTCGAGCGCGGCGGCGGCGTCAGTATGGGCCGGCCGGCGCCGGTTGATCTCGCGGCGGTTCCGGCCAGGAGCTCACCGCGATAGCTCTCACTCGCTTGCCTTTGTCGACAAGCTGCGCGTTTGGCGACTCCAGGAAACGCTAGCAACGGTCGACGTGTTCCACGTGGAACACACAGGTCCTCAGAGGGTCGACCGGAATACGTCGTGCAGCGCGGTCGCCGATCGAGTTCCGCGAGCTTGCCCCCACTCCGCCGCCTTTTCTGATCGACCCTCTCAGGCGAGTCAGTTGCGCACTCGGAGCAGGAATCAAATCCGACCGACCCAGCTATCGGGGCGCCGGGTCGTCGATCAAGCGATCGAGCGCGGCGTTGTTGTCCGCGAGAATGTGTACAGGACCCGGCCAGCGCCGGTTAATCTCGAGGCGGTTGCGTTGAGCGGCGGCCAAGTCGTCATCGGGGCGACGGGACATGATGACGGCTGCGACGGCTAGACCGTCGTGCAGGATCGCCTCGAGCGTGAGCAGCGTGTGGTTGATAGTGCCAAGGCCGGCGCGGGCGACGACGAGAACAGGTAACGCGACCAGGCGAGCGAGAGAGGCGGTATCGTCGCTGGGCGTAAGTGGAACTCGCCATCCGCCGGCAGCCTCCACGAGGAGCATGCTGGGTCGGGTGACGGCCATCGCTTGCTGGATGGTCCGGTCGATGAGTCCAAACTCGATTGACTGCCCAACGGCTTCCGCAGCGACCAGCGGCGCGGCAGCTAACGGAAACCGATACACGCCTCGAAGAGGGCCCTGTTGCCAATCGCCAGCGGCAACCGCGAGCGCTTCCTGGTCAGCGCCAATCAATCTGCCATCCGCGCCCTCGATACATCCGCTCTCGATAGGCTTGAACGCGAAGACCTTGTGACCCTGGAACACCGCACGACGCGCAAGCGCCGAAGCCACGTAGGTCTTGCCGACGTTGGTGTCAGTACCGGTCACGAAGTAACCGCTCATCGGCTCATGCCCAGGTGAGCGAATATCCATCGGTCTTGGCTCGCTGGACGGGCCACGGCCCATCCACTGTCGACTGGGAGCCAGGCGGTCGAGCGAGATCTCATCCGAGCGTCTCGCGGATCGAGGCCGACGTCGCGTGCTCGAGCAGCACCAGGTCGTCGGCGGTGATGCTCAACGGTGGCATCCAGACGACGACATCGCCCAACGGACGGAGAATGACTCCGTGATGACGCGCCCGCGCGCAGACCTCGACGCCCAGCGCGCGGCCATCCACCGACGTGAGCTGGATGCCGGCCATGAGGCCGCATTGACGAATGGACGAGACCCCATCGAGTTGCGCGAGTCGAGACAGCGCTGAGGTCATCGCAGGCAGCTGCGCTTGCGCGTTGGGCAGTGTGACCTCTCGAAGCAGCGCAAGGGACTCGAGCCCAACGGCGCACGCGAGCGGATTGGCCGTGTAGGTGTGGCCGTGAAAGAACTGCTTGAGCTCGTCGCGCCGGCCGAGAAACGCTACGTAGATCTCCTCCGTCGACAGCGTCGCGGCGAGCGGCAGATAGCCTCCGGAGACGCCCTTTGCGAGACACAGAAAGTCTGGCGATACGCCCTCCTGCTCGCACGCAAACAACGTCCCGGTTCGGCCAAAGCCAGTCGCCACCTCGTCGACGATGAGGTGCACGCCGTGACGACGGCACAGCTCGGCGGCGCCAGCGAGGAAGCCCTCGGGGTGGACGAGCATCCCGGCGGCGCCCTGCACCAGCGGCTCCATCACGAACGCGGCAAGCTCGTCGGCGTGCGCGACGAGCTGCTGCTCTAGGTACGCGAGGGACTCGTTGCCATCGCGGCCGGCCGGCGTGGGAATCGCAATACTGCGAACCAGCAACGGGCCGAAGATCCGGTGAAACAGCTCGATCCCGCCGACTCCGACGGCGCCCAGCGTGTCGCCATGATAGGCCTCGCTGACGCGCAGGAAGCGTTGCTTCGCCGGCTGGCCACGCAGCTGCCAGTACTGAAAGGACTGCTTGAGCGCGATCTCGACGGCTGTGGACCCGGAGTCCGAGTAGAACACGCGGGTCAGGCCGCGCGGCGCCACCTCGACCAGCGCGGCCCCGAGCCGGACACCGGGCTCGTGGCTGAGGCCCAAGAATGTCGAGTGCGCGACGCGATCGAGCTGAGCGCGCAACGCGCGGTCGAGCCGCGGGTGCCGATGACCATGCAGGTTGCACCACAGCGAGCTGACGCCGTCGAGGTAGCGCCGGCCGTCGCTGTCGAGCAGATAGTTGCCGTCGCCCGACGCGATGACGAGCGGCACCCACTCCGCCATCTGCGTGAACGGGTGCCACATGACCTGCTGATCGAGCTGCTCCAGATTAGCCATTCGTTTCCTGTTGCCGCAACGCGTCATCGAGGGCGTGCACGAGTCGGTCGAGCTGGCCTGTGGAGTGACCGGCGCTCAACCCCATCCGCAGTCGGGCCGTTCCCACCGGGACGGTGGGCGGCCGAATACCTTGCACGAACAAGCCGTCGGCGAGCAAGCGTGCCGCACACGCCATCGCCGCGCGATCGTCGCCGATGAGGAGCGGCGCGATCGGACTCGAGGACGCACCGCCCACGCGCGGGACGCGTTCGCGGAATCCGCGCGCGTGGCCGGCGAGCGCGCGACGGAGAACATCACCCTCGGCGCTGCGAATGATCTCGAGCGCCGCACGAGATGCTGCCGACACACTCGGCGGCATCCCCGTCGAGAACACGAACGAACGGGCGCGATTCCACAGCAGATCCGCGACTGCACGCGTGGTCGCCACGAACGCGCCAAACGAGCCGAAGGCCTTGCCGAACGTTCCGATGACCACGTCCGGCACCACGCCGAGCTCCGCCGCCAGGCCGCGGCCCTCGGGTCCAAGCACGCCGAGGGCATGCGCCTCGTCGAGCATGAACACGGCGTCGTGGCGCCGGCACAGCGCGGCGATCGCTTCGACGTCAGCGAGATCACCATCCATCGAGAACAGCGACTCGTAGACCACGAGCTTGCGGCGCGCCGACCGCGTCGCGAGCCCGGCCTCGAGCGCGACGAGATCGAGGTGCGGCACGATCGCGATCTCTGCGCGCGACAGCCGGCAGCCGTCGATGATGCTGGCATGGTTGAGCTCGTCGGAGAACACGAGATCGCCGGCGCGAAGCAGCGTGGTCAAGACTCCAACGTTGGCGGCGTAGCCGGCGTTGAACAGCCGCACGCCACCACAGCGCATCCAGTCCGCCGCTTCCTCCTCGAGCGTCACGTGCGCGCGATGATTGCCGACGATCAGGCGCGACGAACCGACGCCGGCGCCGCCGCTCTCGAGCTCGTTCGCCGCGGCGCGCACGAGTCGCGGATCGCCTGCGAGGCCGAGGTAGTCGTTCGAGGCGAAGTTGACGACGGTGCGGCCATCCACGACCGCGAGCGGCCCCTGCGCGCCGTCGACGATACGGGGAACGCGCAGGCGATGTGTCGCCTCGAGCGCCTCGAGCTCTACCCGTGCGTCATCGTCCAGGCTCACGGCGGCACTATAGCCATCGACCACCTCTCGCAAAGCACCCGCTCATCTTTCTGCACCACCGAGCCGCGCGAAGCCCAACCCCTCGCGATTCCCACCCGATGTCGCGCACGGGCAGCTGGACGGATGACCGGTTGTGCCACGCGGCCCGAGCCGCCACGCCCTGGGATCAGCAGCGCCGCAGCGCCGCCATGAACGCCGCCCGCACGTGAGCGTCCGTCGCGCGCGCCTACCGCGGCCGCGCGGTGCCGAACTTCACGTGAAGCCCAAACCGCGCGCTGCGCTCGGGAGCTCGAACCCCGCGCGCCGCCACTCGCGAGCTCCAACCACGCACGCGGCCGCCGGAACCGCGCCCTCGCCCACCAAGCCCCACCACCTCGCGCCGCCTCCCGGCCGCAAAGCCTACCCCGGAGCATTCACCAGGAGCCAGGGCTATCCACGTCCGCTCGCGTTGCTCGCGGTGGCAAGCAGCGCGAGGCAAATTGCGGCGCACGCCCGGAAGCGCAGCGAGGAGCGTACCGGAGGTACACGACGAGCGAGAACCTAGGCTTGTACGTCGCGAGTTGCCCGCGCTGCGCAGGTCGCAGCCGTCGACCTGGTGAATTACCTGGGCTAGCGGCGGCGTGCCTCGCCGTGACTCCGGCGTCGCAAGCGGACCCGGGCCGGCCGAGGCGGCTACTTGCCGATGCAGAAGCGCGCGAACACTTCGTCGAGGACCCGCTCGCCGACCTCGACGCCGCGCAGCTGAGCGAGCGCGTGCGCGGCCTCGCGCACCTCGATGGCGACGATCTCGATCGGGCGCCCGCCGCCCCGGCTCGCGAGGGCGGCGGAAAACGCGGACGACGCGGACGACGCGAAGGCGCGTTGCCGGGCCGTGGTGACGAACGCTTGCTCGCTCCCCTCCTGGTCCGCCACGCCGGCGACCGCGAGGACGCGCCGGCGCAGCTCGTCGAGGCCCTGCCCGGTCGTGGCCGACGTCGCCAGCGCCGGGCGCGGATCGTCGCCGAGATCGGCCTTGCTGCGCGCGACGACCGCGCGCTCGCCGTAGCGCGCACCGTCGTCCCACGCCGCCGCGCCATCGTTGACGACCACGACCACGTCGGCGGACGCCACGCGCGCCTCGCCGAGCGCGATGCCGCGCTGCTCGACCGGATCGTCGGTGGCCCGCAGGCCGGCGGTGTCGAGCAGCGTGACGGCGACGCCGTGCCACACGTCGTCGACCTCGATCCAGTCGCGCGTCGTGCCCGGCTCCGCGCCGACCAGCGCGCGCTCGCGGCCGACCAGCGCGTTGAGCAGCGACGACTTGCCGACATTGACCGGCCCGACGAGCGCGACGGTGATCCCGCGCGACACGGCCCGGCCGTGCCCGAAGCCATCCACCAGGGCCGCGCACGCGCGCTGCAGCGCCGCGAGCTCGGCGTCGACCGCCGCGGCGCTCGACAGCTCGAGATCCTGCTCGGGGAAATCGATGTCACCCTCGAGCTCGGCCAGCGCGGCCAGCGCCCGGCGCTCGATCGCCGCCACGTGCTCGCCGAGCCGGCCGCCGAGGTTGGCCTGCGCCAGCCGCCATGCGCGATCGCCGCCGGCGTGGATCACCTCGAGCAGCGCCTCCGCGCGCAGCAAGTCGAGCTTGCCGCTCGCGACCGCGCGGCGCGTGAACTCGCCCGGCTCGGCCACCCGCGCGCCACGCTCGACCACGCTGGCCAGCACGCGCGCCAGGTTGTGCGGCCCGCCGTGGCCGTGCAGCTCGGCGACGTCCTCGCCGGTGAACGACGCCGGCGCGCGCATCGCGAACGCCAGCACCTGATCGAGCACCTGGCCCGCCCGGTCGCGCAACCAGCCCAGCCGCACGCGACGGTCGAGCTGCGCGGGCGCGAGGCTCAGCGCGGCAGCCGCGATCGCGACTGCCGCCGGTCCGCTCAACCGGATGATGCCAACCCCACCTACCCCTGCCGCGGTCGCGATCGCGGCAATGGTATCGCCCGCGAAGCCGGCGACGTTCGCGCGGCCATCGCCCGCGGACGAGCTCACTCGGCGGGAGCCGGGACGACGAGGATGTGCCGGTCCTCGCCCTCGCCTTCGCTGCGGCTCGACAGGCCCGGGATCTCGGCGATCGCCATGTGGACGATCCGGCGATCATGCGGCGTCATCGGCTGCAGCTCGACGATCTGCTTGGTCTGCAGCGCCTTCTCGCCCATCTTCTGCGCGATCGACCGCAGCCGCTCGACCTGCTTGTCGCGGAAGCCACCGGCGTCGACGACCAGCGGCTTGGTGCGGTCGCCGGTGCGGTCGCGATACACGACCTTGTTGACCAGGTGCTGCAGCGCGTCCATCACGACGCCGCGCCGGCCGATCACCAGCTCGGTGTCCTTGGTCTGGATCTCGAGCACCGTCTTGTCGGAGTCATCCTTGATGTCGATGTCCGCGGTGATCCCCATGCGCTCGAGGACGCCGAGCAGGAACTCGCTCGCCTTCTCGGCGAGGTCTTCGCGGTCTGCGGTCGCTTCTGTCACAGCTGCCTCCATAACTATCTCCTGCGCTTCTTGCGCCGTGGCCGATTGCGCGCGGCCCCCGAGCCCGGCGTGCCCGGCGCCGGCTCGTCATCGGGGTCGTCGGCGTCGTCGGCCGCCTCGTCGGGCGAAACTTCCGTGGCCTTGGCGTCGATCACGCGCTTGGCCGCCTTCACCGGCGCCGCCGCCTTGGCGCTGCCCTTGGCGGCGCCGGCCGCAGGGGTCGCCAGCGCGATCGCCGCGGCCTCCTGGTTCTTCTTGAGCTGCGCCGCGATGACCAAGCTCTTCTTGTCGAACTTGTTCATGTAGATCGAGTGCAGCGCGCTCAGCACCGTGTTGGTGAACATGTATAGCGTCAAGCCCGCCGGGAACGCCAACGACATCGCGCCGAACATCAGCGGCATGCCGTACTGCAGAAACTTCTGCTGGGTGGAGTCACCGGTCGCCGGCTGCAGCCGTGCCTGGAGGAACATCGTCGCGACGAGGATCGCCGGCAGCACGTAGGTGTGATCCGTCGTGGTCAGATCGTTGATCCAGCCCGGGATGAACGGCTGCAGGTAGAGCTCGCCGGCGTTCGACAGCATCTTGTACAGCGCCAGCCAGATCGGCATCTGCAGCAGGATCGGCAGGCAGCCCGCGACCGGGTTGACGCCGTGCTCCTTGTAGAGCGCCATCGTCTCGGTCTGCTGGCGCTGCTTGTCGTTGGCGTACTTGGCCTGCAGCACCTTCATCTGCGGCGCGAGCGCGGCCATCGCCTTCATCGAGCGCATCGACTTGGTCGTCCAGTACAAGGTCAGCGCCTTGACCAGGAACGTCAGCAGGATGATGGAGACGCCCCAGTTGCCGACGGCGGACTGGAACATCTTCAGCAGCCACAGCAGCGGGCGCCCGAGGAACGCGAACCAGCCGAGGTCGATGACCTTGTTGAACCCGGTCGAGAACTTGGCGGCGGTGTCGGCGGTGGCCAGGTCGTCGTAGTTCTTCGGCCCGAGGTAGGCGACGATCTCCTTGGTCAGCGCGGCGTCGCCGTTCTTGAACGACATCGTCGGGAACAGCAGGTCGGTGCGCATGAAGCCCTTGGGCAGGCCGTCATCGCCCTTGGAGGCGCGCGTGTGCTTCTCGGCGTGCTCGCCCTCGTGTGGCGCGTAGACCGCGAGCAGGTACGGGTGCTCGAAGCCGGTCCACTGGAACGCCGGCTCGAAGCGCGGCCAGTCGAGCACCGCCTTGACGTCGGTCTCGTACAGCGTGCCGTCGCGCAGCGTCGACGAGCCCCAGACCCGTGGCGCCACGCGGCTCGAGCCTTCGTCGAGCGCCGCCGGGTCCTGAAACGCGTAGACGCTGACGGCCAGCTGCTGGCGGGCCTCGGTGCCCTGCGGCACGCGCACCGTGAGCTTGAGGTCCATGCGCACGAGGTACTTCTCGGGGATCACCGTGAACGACTTCACGACCTCGAGCTGATCGGACGCGAACGTGTAGCTGAGCTCGGTCTTGGAGGTCTGCTTGCTGGTCCACACCGCGTGGCGCGGGATGACGAACGTCGACGACGCGAAGTTGACGTCGAACGCGCCGCAGTCGGGCAGGGCGGTGAGCCGATCGTCGGGGATCGGCACGGGCTTGCCGTCCGGGCCCTTCATCATCATGTGCGCCCGCGACGGCAGCAGCTCGCCCTTGGTGGCGTCGTGCTCGTAGCGCTTGTCGGTGAGCTGCCAGCTGGTGAGGCCGCCGCAGTAGCTCGAGAACTTCGCGACCACGTTGTCGAACGCGAGGGTGACGACCTCCTCGGGGGCGCGCGGCGCCTCGGGTGGGACGGCCGACGCCGACGGCGCGACCGCCCCGGCAGCAGGCGCTCCGGGGGCGGCGACCGGCGCAGTCCCGGCAGCGACGCCGACCTGCGGCGTGACTGGCTTGGGGCCGACCTGGCTTCCCGCGGTCACCGCCGGCTTGGCGGGCTCGTCCTTCTGGCCGAGCATCTGGAACACGAGAATCACGCCGATCGCGAGACCCGCTGCGAGCAGCAGTCGCTTCCCTTGGTCCTGCATCAATGCTCCTGGCAGTGGCGCGTCCTGCGCGCTGGAACGGGGTCATGGCCGCCGCGACACAGCGGATTGCAGCGCAAGATGCGCCACATCGCGAGCGCCACACCGACGACGATGCCGCGCTGTTTGACGGCGTCGATCGCGTACTCGGAGCACGTCGGCAAGAACCGACAGCTCGGACCGCGCTTCAGCGGAGACAACGCCACGCGATAGACGTGCACCGGCAGGAGCACGAGCCACACGAGCGCTGAGTAGACCGAACGAATCATGAAAGCTGGCGCAGAATCCGAATGAGATCAGACGCGAAGTCGTCCGGGTGAAGCTGCCGCGCCGCGCTGTCCTTGGCAACCAGGACCATGTCCCAGCCGGGCGGAACCCAGCCATGGACGCGCAGCCACTCTCGCAACATCCGCTTGATCCGGTTTCGAATGACCGCGTTTCCTACTTTCTTGGTAACCGTCAGCCCGAGCCGGCCTCGCGGGCTCGACTCGGCGCGCTTGCGTGCGATCGCCAGGACATGGCGACCGTGCAGCTTCATACCGCCGGTCTGGACCGCGACGTAGTCGACGCGTTGTCGCAGCCGCATCTCCTTCGAGATCGACAACGACACGCGACGCGGCACGGCGCGCCCAGGCTACTTCTTCGCGACGGTTACCGAGATCCGCTTGCGGCCCTTGGCGCGGCGACGGCGGAGGACTTCACGTCCGCCACGGGTTTTCTTACGAGCGCGAAACCCGTGGGTGCGCTTGCGACTTTTATTATGCGGCTGGTAGGTACGCTTGGACACGGTTCAACTCCACCCTGCGGGGAGGGGGATCGATACTCAAGCGGGCGAATGAAGTCAAGCTGCCGTCGGGCCTCGTCCACACGAACGCCGTTTTCCGACGAGGTCCGGAGTACGCTTCCACGCGTTTTCAGCTTGCGGCACGAATTCCAGGTCTGCTACGAACGCGAGGTTTCCTCGCCTGTGGACACGCGCTGAGCATGGCCGTGGGTGAGCACCAGAAGCCCCTGTGGATAACTTCTGGATTGGTTGTCTTTTGTCTGTGCGTTAAATCAGCCAACCGCAAGTTTTCACAGGCCTTCTTAGGAATAGCAGGGGAATGACAGTACCGTTGCTTTGGGACGAGGCCGTCGGACGGCTTCGCTCGCGGGTATCCCCGCAGAACTACGACATGTGGCTGCGCCCGATCGAGCTGTTGTCGTTCGATGGCGCGATCCTGAAGCTGCGCGCGCCCAACAGCTACGTCCGACTCTGGTTCGAGTCGAACTTTCTCGGCACCCTCCTGAAAGAAATCAACGAGCTCGGCCACGACGTGCGCGTCGAATTCGATGCCGACGCCCCGGACGAGCGGCCCGCGCCGCCGGATCTTCCCCCACCCCCGGCCGATCCGCCCGCGGTCCTGCCTCGGCCCATCGCGGTGGTTGACCACGAGGCGATCGCGGCGCCCGAAGCCGCCTCGCTGAACCCGCGCTACACGTTCGATACGTTCGTCGCCGGCCCATCGAACCAGCTCGCCTTCG
>Ga0307513_10008414_pt1 | contig 13212 bp, 9 predicted proteins | sample 15_EM_MG_FD_202174 | JGI IMG/M metagenome (GOLD analysis project Ga0307513, IMG submission 202174) | Populus trichocarpa ectomycorrhiza microbial communities from riparian zone in the Pacific Northwest, United States - 15_EM | ecosystem: Host-associated > Plants > Roots > Unclassified | place...
GCGGGCACCCTGCTCCATCGGCACGTACAGCTCCCATCCCAGCTCGCCGACGTAGGAGATCCGCGAGGCCAGCACCGAGATGCTGCCCAGCTCGATCGGGCGGCAGGTGAAGAACGGGAAGCCGGCATCGCTGATGTCGTCGTCGGTGACGCGGCCGAGGATGTCGCGGGCCTTCGGGCCCCAGAGCCCGATGGTGGTGAACGCCGAGGTCTGGTCGACCAGTGCTGCGCGGTCGGCGAGGTTGTCGGCGAACCACTTGAGGTCGGCCATGCCGTGCGCGCCGCCGGTGACGACGCGGAAGCGGTCGTGCGCCAGCCGCATGACGGTGAGGTCGGAGCGGAACCCGCCGTTCGCGTCGAGGACGGGCGTGTAGATCAGCCGGCCGTCGGCGACGTCGGACTGGGCCACGACCGTGTGCTGGACCGACACCAGCGCACCGGGCCCGACGATGTCGAAGATCGCGAACGCGGAGAGGTCGACGATGCCGGCGCGCTCCCGCATCGCGAGGTGCTCGGCGTTGATGATCGGCGACCACCAGCGCGCGTCCCACTCGTGGTCACGCGGCATCGTCGCGTCGCCGTACTCGCCGAGCAGCCCCTCGTTGGAGGCGTACCAGAACGGGCGCTCCCAGCCTGCCGTCTCGAAGAACACCGCATCGGCGGCCTTCTCCGCGGCATGCATCGGGGCGAGGCGCTTGCCGCGCTCCCCGTCCCACTGCTCGCCGGGGTGCACGATGCCGTAGGTCTTGTTGAACGCCTCCGACGTGCGCGAGCGGACGTGCTCGCGGGTGCGCTGATGCGGGTAGAACCGCGCGATGTCGGAGTGCGCCAGGTCGATCTCCGACCAGCCTTGGGTCATCCACTCCGCGACCGCGCGCCCGACCCCCGGCCCCTCCTTGATCCAGACGGCCGCGGCCGACCACAGGCCCTTGACCTCGGGCGTCTCGCCGAGGATCGGCGCGCCGTCCGGAGTGAGCGAGAGCAACCCGTTGATCGCGTAGCGGATCTCCGCACCGTCGGCGCCGAGCGCGTCGGGCATCAGGTCGAGCGCCTGCTCGAGCTGCGGATCGAAGTCGTCCGCGGTGAACGGCATCTCCGTGGGAGACAACCGAGCCTGCTCGATCGAGGGGATCTCCTCGGGCTCGTGCAGGATCGCGCGGTGGGCGTACGAGCCGACCTCCATGTCGGCGCCGTGCTGGCGCTCGTAGCAGAAGGTGTCCATGTCCCGGACGATCGGGAAGCTGATCTCGCCCGGCCGCTCGGCCAGCTGCGGGATCGGGCCGACCGAGATCATCTGGTGCACGGCCGGGGTGAGCGGGATGGCCGCGCCGGCCATCTTCGCGATCTTCGGGCTCCACACGCCGCAGGCGATGACGACGTACTCGGCCTCGATGTCGCCCTTGTCGGTGCGTACGCGCTTGATCCGGCCCTGCTCGACGTCCATGCCCAGTACCTCGACGTTCGGCACGGTCGTCAGAGCGCCCAGCTCCTGCGCGGCCTCCCGCATCAGCGTGCCGGCGCGCAGCGAGTCGACGACGCCCACCGACGGCGTCCAGAACGCGCCGAGGATCTGGTCCTTCTCCAGGAACGGGATCCGCTCGACGACGTGATCGGGCGTGACCAGCTCCGCCTCGATCCCCCATGCCTTCGCCGACGACATGCGCCGCCGCAGCTCCTCCATGCGCTCCTCGGTGCGCGCCACCTCGTAGCCGCCGGACTCGGTGAACACGCCGAGCTCCTTGTACTGGCGCATCGAGTCGAGCGTGAGATCGGCCAGCTCTCGGGAGTGGTCGACCGGGAAGATGAAGTTGGACGCGTGCCCGGTGGAGCCGCCCGGGTTGGGCAGCGGGCCCTTGTCGATCTGCACGATGTCGCGCCAGCCCAGGCGGGCCAGGTGGTGCACGAGGCTGTTGCCGACGATGCCGGCGCCGATGACGACGACGCGGGCGGTGGCGGGGACGGTGGCCATCGGTCTTCTTCTCCTAGTCGCCCAGTTCGCGCCGGCGGCGCGTCACGTACTCGGTCAGTTCCTCGCGGACCGCGTCGTCCAGCGGCGGCGGCACGTACTCGTCCAGCTTCTTGGTGGCAACATCGCGGGCACGGGCCGCGGCGTCCTTCGCCCCGTTGCGCATCCAGCGGTCGTAGTTGTCGGAGCTGTTGACGAACGGCCGGTAGAAGCAGGTGCGGAAGCGCTCCATCGTGTGCGCGGCGCCGAGGAAGTGGCCGCCGTGGCGCACCTCGTCGTGGGCGCCGAACGCGAGGCTCGCCTCGTCGATCTCCAGCGGGGTGAACTCGTGCTGCAGCATCTCCAGCACCTGCACGTCGAGGATGAACTTCTCGTAGCTCGCGACCAGCCCGCCCTCCAGCCAACCGGCGGAGTGCATGACCCAGTTGATGCCCGCGAGGAACGTCGGGAGCATCGTCATGAGCCCCTCGTAGCCCGCCTGGGCGTCCGGGGACTGGCTGGACGTGAGGCCGCCGCCGGAGCGCACGGGCAGGCCGAAGTGCCGCGCGATCTGCCCCGTGCACAGCAGGCCCTGTGCCGACTCCGGGGTGCCGAAGCACGGGGAGCCCGACTGCATGTCGATGTTGGACAGGAACGACCCGAACACCACCGGGCACCCGGGGCGGATGAGCTGCGCGAGCGCGATGCCGGTGAGCGCCTCGGCGATCTGCTGGACGAGCGCGGCCGGGATCGACACCGGCGACATCGCGCCCATGAGGATGAACGGCGTGATGACGACGGCCTGGTTCGCCTCGCAGTAGGCGAACAGCGCGTCGAGCATGCGGTCGTCCCAGCGCAGCGGGGAGTTGCAGTTGATCAGCGAGATGGTCGCCGGGGTCGTCGAGATGGACTCCCGACCGCCGAACAGGATCTCCGTCATGGCGATCGTGTCGGCGGCGTTCTCGCCGGAGACGACATTCCCCATGTAGATCTTGTCGGTCAGCGTCTGCAGCGCCAGTGTCATGTCGAGGTGCCGCGAATCGAGCGGGGTGTCCTCCGGCTCGCACACGATGCCGCCGGCCGAGTCCAATGCCGCGAAGCTCTGTGAAAGTCGGGCGAAGTTCTCGAAGTCCGCCATTTTCGCGTCTCTTCGGACGTCACCCTCGCGAACGAACGGCGGACCGTAGACTGCGCCGAACGCCATCGAGTCACCGCCGATGTGCACGGTGTTCGCCGGGTTGCGCGCCTGCAGGTCGAACGCCCGCGGCGCCTTGGCCACCTGCTCGAGGATGAAGTCCGGATCGAACCGGACGACGGCGTCCTCCACCTTCTGCCCGGCCTGCCGGAACAGTTCCAGCGCACGCTCCGAACCGAACTCGACGCCGATCTCCGACACCAACCGGCGCCATCCGCCGTCGAGCGTCTTCATGGCGTCGGCGGAAAGGATCTCGTAGCGGGGCATGGCATTGCGGAACATGCGCGCTCGCTTTCCGATCTTGTTTAAATGATCACTTGACTGGACGGGTGATCGGCGCCACAGTAGCCGCTAACACCGGAACACGGGTTCCATAATATGAAACTCTTCCGCTCCAAGTTGCGGATCGGACAAACGGACCGGACGGGATCCCATGACCACGCAGACCCAGCAGACGGGGAGCCAGGCCGTCGAACGGGCCAGCGCCCTGCTCGGCGTCATCGTCGAGTCGGGGGCACCGCGCACGTTCACCTCGCTCGTCGACGAGCTCGGCCTCGCCAAGTCCACGACCTCCCGGCTGCTGCACGCGCTGGAGCGCGCCCGGCTCGTGCACCGCGACCGCGCCGGCGCGTTCCGACCGGGTGCGCTCTTCTCCCTGCACGCGGCGCGGCCCAGTGCCCTGCACGACCTGTCCGAGCTGGCCAGGCCCACGATGGAGCACCTCTCGGAGATCTCCCACGAGACCGTCGTGCTCGCGGTGCCGCGCGGCGGGCAGGTGGTGCAGATCGACCAGGTCGACAGCGTCTACCTGCTGGGCGCCCTCAACTGGGTCGGCGTCGACGTGCCCGCGCACTGCACGGCTCTGGGCAAGGTGCTCTACGCCTTCGACGCGCTCCCGCGGCCACACGGGCCGCTGGAACGGCGCACCCCGCACTCCCCCGTCGACCGCGCCCAGCTCGACCACCACCTGGTCGAGGTGCGCCGCCGCGGGTTCGCGGTCTCCCTCGACGAGTTGGAACTCGGGCTGGCCGCGGTCGCGGCACCCGTGCGGACGGTCGACGGCGTCGTCGCCGCCACGATCTCGGTCTCCGGGCCGACCAGCCGGATCAACGACTTCGGCATCACCGCTCTCGGCGACCTCCTGGTGGCCGAGCTGAAAGGGCTCTCGGCGCTGCTGGGCCACCGGCCGGCACGGAAGGAAGGCACGCGATGACCGACCATCAGGAGATCCTCCGGGGGCTCTACGACGAGACCCTCGTCGGCAACGGCCCGCGCGTGCTCGAGCTGACCCGCGAGGGTCTCGACACCGGCCTCACCCCCGAGTCGATGCTCTTCGACGCGCTGATCCCGTCGCTGGAGGAGGTCGGCGCCCGGTTCGAGCGCGGCGACTTCTTCGTGCCCGAGATGCTCGTCGCGGGCCGGGCCATGAGCGGCGCGCTGGACATCCTGCGACCGCTGCTCGCCGAGACCGGCGCCCAGACCGTCGGCACGTTCCTCATGAGCACCGTCAAGGGCGACGTGCACGACATCGGCAAGAACCTCGTCAACATCATGTTGGAGGGCGCGGGCTTCCACGTGATCGACCTCGGCGTGCAGGTGTCGCCGGAGAAGGTGATCGCGGGGATCCTGGAGCACAAGCCCGACATCGTCGGCTTCTCCGCGTTCCTCACCACGACCATGCCGATGTTCAAGGCCAACATCAACGCGCTGCAGAAGGCCGGCCTGCGCGACCAGGTGATCGTCATGGTGGGCGGCGCGCCCGTCACCCAGGAGTACGCCGACGCCGTGGGCGCCGACGGTTACGCGGCCGACGCCGCGACCGCCGTCCGCAAGGCCAAGGAGCTGCTCGCTCTCCGTCGCGCAGCTGTGGCGGTCTGACATGCGGACAGTGGTGCGTTCGGCGACGCGCGAGGTCGTCATCGGCGGCGACCAGCCCTTCTGCCTGATCGGCGAGCGGCTCAACCCGACCGGCCGCAAGCTCTTCGCCGAGCAGCTGCGCAAGGGCGATCTCACTCAGATCGCGATCGACGTGGAGCAGCAGATCGCCGGCGGCGCGACGATGCTCGACGTCAACATGGGCATCCCGCTGGTCGACGAGGCCGAGCTGCTCGCCAAGGCCGTCACGTTGGTGCAGGAGCTCACCGATCTGCCGCTCGTCATCGATTCGTCGGTGATCGAGGCGCTGGAGGCGGGGCTCGGGGCGTACCGCGGCAAGGCGCTGGTCAACTCCGTCACCGGCGAGCGCGAGCGACTCGACGCGATCCTGCCGATCGTGAAGCGGTACGGGGCGGCGGTGATCGCGCTGCCCAACGAGGAGGACGAGATCCCCGACGAGCCGGAGAAGCGGCTCGACATCACGAAGAAGATCCTCGACATCGCCGTCGGCGAGTACGAGATCCCGCTCGAGGACATCGTGATCGACCCGTTGGCCATGCCGATCGGCGCCGACACCTCGCTCGTGAAGACCACCCTGCGGACCATCGAGCTGATCCACGACGCGTTCGACCTCAACATGACCCTCGGAGCCGGCAACGTCTCGTTCGGCATGCCGAACCGGCCGGCGCTGGGCGGGGCGTTCCTGCCGATGGCGATGACGTGCGGGCTGACCAGCGCGATCATGGACGTGCGGTCGGGGCAGATGGTCGAGGCCGTGAAGGCCGCCGACCTGCTGCTGGGCAACGACGACTGGGGCGCGGCGTGGATCGCGCGCTCCCGGGCGGCCAAGGCGGCCGCGGAAGCGGCGGCGGTCTGATGCGCCCCGGGCCCCGCACCACCCGCGGCGACCTCCCGTGAGCGAGCCGGCCCCGGACCGGGTGCGGATCCGGTTCCACCCCGATGGTGCGACACCCCGTGAGGTGCGCGTGCCCGCCGGCACCACGCTGTTCGACGCGGCCAGCTGGAACGGCATCGCCGTCGACTCGACGTGCGGCGGCCACGGCACGTGCAAGAAGTGCGTCATGCGCGTCGTCGAGGGCGAGGTGCCCATCTCGCGCGTCGATCCGCGCGCGTTCTCCCCCGACCAGATGCGGGCCGGCTGGCGGCTGGCGTGCCGCGCGCCGGCCGAGCGCGACATTGTCGTGGAGGTGCCGCCGCTGGTCACGCGGCCGAAGGCGGCCACCGTCGGCGTCGGACGCCAGGTGGTGCTGCGCCCGGCCGTGCAGAAGCGCTGCGTGACCCTGCCGGAGCCGACGCTGTCCGATCAGCGCACGGACCTGGAGCGGCTGCGCGACGCCCTCGACGACCTGGAGTTGAGCGCCGACCTGCACGCCGTGCGGAACCTGTCGCGGGCCATGCGCGCGCAGGATGGGCTGGTCACCGCGGTGGTCGTCGACGAGGTGCTGGTCGACGTCGAGCCCGGCGACACCAGCACCCGCTTCTACGGCCTCGCGTTCGACCTCGGCACCACGACGGTCGTCGCCACCCTGCTCGATCTCGCCACCGGCACCCCCGCAGCGGTGACGTCGCTGCTCAACCCGCAACAGCCGCACGGCGCCGACGTGATCACGCGGATCAGCGCCACGATGATGGATCCCGACGCGCTCGGCCGGCTCACGGCCCTCGCGCACCAGGCGCTCGACCAGCTCGCCGGCGAGGTGTGCGCGGAGGCCGGGGTGGAGCGCAGTGAGGTGTACGAGATCGCGCTCGCCGGCAACGCCACGATGGTCCATCTCGCGCTCGGCCTCGATCCCGAGCCGCTGGGCGTCGCACCGTTCGTCATGACGTCCCGGGAGTTCCCCGGACTGTCGGCGCGCGACCTCGGTGTGCAGGTGCACCCCGGCGCCCGTGCGTACGTCTTCCCGGCGCTCGGGGCGTACGTGGGCGGCGACATCGTCGCCGGCGCGCTCGCGTCCGGCATGGACCGCGACCGGCGCATCCGGCTGTTCATCGACATCGGCACCAACTGCGAGATCGTCCTGGCCTCCGGCGACCGGTTGATGGCCACCGCCGCCCCGGCCGGGCCGGCGTTCGAGGGCGCGGCGATCCGCTGCGGGATGCGGGCTGCACCGGGTGCCATCGAAGGCGTCAAGATCAGCCAGGACGACGTGTTGCTGGAGGTCATCGGCGACGTCGAGCCGATCGGGCTGGCCGGATCGGGCCTGGTCGACGCTGTGTCGGCGCTCGTCTCCGCGGGGCTCGTCGACGCCTCGGGGCGGCTTGCCCTGCCCGACGCTCCCGGTGTGCCACCGGGACTGGCCTCGCGGCTGCAGCAGGTCGGCAAGGAGCGGGTGTTCGTCCTGCACTTCGCCGAAGGCACGAGCATGGAGGGCGCGCTCTACCTGTCCCAGCGCGACATCCGCGAGCTGCAGTTCGCCAAGGCGGCCATCGCCACCGGCTGGGCGCTGTTGCTGGAGGAAGCCGGGCTCACGCAGGCCGACGTCGCGCAGGTCGTGCTGGCGGGATCGTTCGGCAGCTACCTGTCTGCAGCCAGCGCCGTGCGGATCGGCCTCGTGCCGGACGTGGCGTTGCTGCGCATCATCAGCGCCGGCAACGTCGCGGGTGAGGGCGCCAAGATGGCGCTCCTGTCGGTGCGCGAACGGGCGGCGGCGCAGGCGCTGCTGGAGGAGGTGCGCTATGTCGAGCTCTCCGACCGTCCTGACTTCAACGATCGGTTCGTCGACCGGCTCGCCTTTCCCTAACCGTGTTGCGGTCGTCGCATGCGGGGCCATCGCGCGGCACGTCCGCGAGGTGGCGGCGCGCCACGACTGGCCCGTCGACGTCCACTCCCTCCCCCCGCTGCTGCACAACCGGCCGGAACGGATCGCCGCGGCCGTCGAGGAGCGTGTGACGGCGCTGCGCGGCCGCTACGCGCAGGTGGCCGTGGGCTACGCGGACTGCGGCACGTTCGGCGCGCTCGACGACGTGTGCGCGCAGCTCGGGGTGGCGCGGCTGCCCGGCGCCCACTGCTACGACGTGCTGGCCGGGGCGCAACGCTTCCAGGCGCTGCTGGACGCCGAGCCGGGCACGTACGTCCTGACCGACTGGCTCGCCGCGAACGTCGATCGCGCCGTGGTCGTCGAGCTCGGCCTCGACCGCCACCCCGAGCTGCGCGACGCCTACTTCGGCCACTACCGACGGGTCGTGTGGCTCGCCCAGCACCCGACACCGCGGCTGCGGGCCGCCGCGGAACGGGCGGCCGGGATCCTCGGCCTGCCGCTGGAGACCGTCGACGTCGGCGACGAGCTGCTCGCGGAGGCGCTGCGGGAGCTCGTCTCGCCGTCGGGCTGAGACGGATGGCCGCGGACACCCGGCACTTGATCACGGCGCTGTGCGACTGCGGAGCGGGAACGCGCCGGCACTCACAGCGCCTATGGCGAACGCAGAGTTCTTCGTTACGTTGACTTTACGGTGCGCGATCTCGGTGTCACGCCGTTCGGACTAGTCTTTTGGGGCCCAGGTTGGTCCAGTGGGACAAATCTGACGCCGGCGTCCGATGCGCGGCGTGCAAGCGCTGGCAAGAACACCGATTTTGTACCCCTGCAGCTGACGCTTCTTCATACCCGCAAACGATGAGCAACGTGTGCCGTGTTTGTGTGTCCGAATGTGTCTTTCGTCGCCGCCGTTTCGATCCGGCGACCAGGAGAAGGAGACGATCGTGCCCACTGTCGTGTATGTGAACGACGACGGCTCACAAATGACGGTCGACATGCCCGTTGCAACGAGTCTCATGCGGGCCGCCCTGGGGAACCAGGTTCCGGGAATCGTCGGAGAATGCGGCGGTTCGGCGACCTGCGGTACGTGCCACGTCTATCTCGACCACACCACGGAGAAGCTCGACCCTCCGTCGGGCGACGAGGACGACATGCTGGAGTGGACGGCCTCCCCGCGCACCGAGAACAGCCGGTTGAGCTGCCAGCTCGTGCCCACGCAGGAGAGCGCATACCTCGTCGTCCGCGTGCCCGCGAAGCAGGTCTGACATGCGCGGCGTAGTGGTGATCGGGGCCGGGCATGCCGGCATCGAAGCAGCGGCGTCGCTGCGCACGGGCGGGTACGCCGGGCCGGTCACGGTGGTCGACGCGGAAGGCCACCTGCCCTACCAGCGGCCGCCGCTCTCGAAGGAGATGCTCGACGACCAGGCGGATCCGACCGGCATCTCGTTGCGCCCCAAGGCATTCTTCGATGATCAGCGGATCTCGCTGTGCCCCGGCCCGGCCGTCGAGATCGATCGGACGCGGCAGCAGGTGCGGGTCGAGAGCGGCCACTGGGTGGGGTACGACCACCTGGTGCTGGCCACCGGCGCCACGCCTCGCCAGTTCTCCCTGCCGGGCCTCGGCCTGCGCGGGGTGACCGAGCTGCGCACCTTCGACGACGCACTCTCCCTGCGCGCGTCCCTGGCCGGCGCGAAGCACGTGGTCGTGCTGGGCGGCGGATTCATCGGGATGGAGGTGGCGAGCGCTGCTCGCAAGCGCGGCATCGACGTGACCGTGCTCGAGCTGGCCGACCGGGTGCTCGGCCGGGTCGTGTCGCAGCCGGTCTCCGCAGCAGTCGCCGCCCATCACCGCGCCGACGGCGTGCGGTTGTGCCTGGAAGAACGGGCTGTCGAGGTGGTCGGCCACGCCGGTCACGTCACCGGGGTGCGCACCGGATCGGGGCAACTGCTCCCCGCCGACCTCCTCGTGATCGGCGTCGGCGCCACCGCGGACGACAGCCTGGCCGGTCGCGCGGGACTCGAGACGGACAACGGCGTGGTCGTGGACCGTTGCTTGACCACCTCCGATCCGCGGATCTTCGCGGTCGGCGACTGCGCGGCGGTGCGCGACCGGGTCACCGGTCAACTGCGGCGGCTGGAGTCGATCCAGAACGCCACCGATCAGGGCCGATACGCCGCCGCCCGCATCCTCGGCTGGAAACGCTCCTACCGCGCGGTGCCGTGGTTCTGGAGCAACCAGGGCACCCTGCGGCTGCAGCTGGTCGATCTGGGCGGCGGGTACGACCGGCTGGTCGTCCGCGGCAACGAGACCCGATTCTCCGTCTTCCGTCTGTGCGACGGCCTGCTGACCGCGGTCGAGTCGGTCAACGATCCGGGCACCCACATGGCGGCCCGCAGGCTGCTCGATCGAGGGACCCCTACCGAGGCCGAGCTTATCCTCGACGACTTCGACGTCCGGGTGCTCGCCCGGCGGGTGCTGTCCGCAGAGACCGCCGCCAGCGCCTGACCGGCGCGACGCGACCGCCGATCGTCGGTTCATGCGACGACCGGCACGTCACTGACGGATCCGACCTACCCGGGAGTCCATCCCGTTGCCGTTCGACGGAACCGATGCTGCGCGTGAAGCAGATCCGCGCTCGAAGCTGATCTCCGTCGGGTGGGCCGAAATCTCGCCGTCGGTGTGCGCGTCCCCGGCGAGCCGGGTCGATCCGAACCGGATCTGACTCCTCGTCGGAATCGCGCACTCGACGCGCCCCCCCACGCAGGTACCGCGCGCAGACATCGCGGAAACCGGAACTGCTGGGCCGTAAACGAGCCACTGGGCCGATCGGTCGTAAAGCCTAGGTGACAGTCGGCTCACGGACACTGCTCGCTACGGGCGATTCGACGTTACGAAGAGGTCATCCGTCCGCGTCCGCCCGTTACTGCGCCCCTGCGAATATGTGCGCAACCCCAAGTTGACATCGCCACACGTCAATTAGCAGGAAAGCTCCCCATCAAATGCTCGACCCACTCGGCGCCTGCTGGACAGAGAAATGGGTGACCGGATGGACGTACGCACGGATCGGGCGGGCCGACGCGCCCCCCAGCACAGCAAGGAGTTAGTGGTGACCTCCGCACATTCCCGCCGGACCGCCGCCTGGATGTCGGCCGATACCGCCGGCCGGGCACGGTCCCCCATCTCCGCGGGTACGCGGCTGCGTCCGCTCGCCCGCCGCGTGCACTTCCTGGCCGGGCTCCTCGTCGCACCGTTCCTGCTGGTCCTGTGCTTGACGGGGCTCGCGTACGTCTTCAGCCCCCAGATCCACGACGACCTGTACAGCGCGCAGCTGTTCGTCGACCAGGTCGGCGCCACGCGACACCCGATATCGAACCAGGTGACGGCCGCTCTGACGGCCCACCCGGAGGCACGGGTCCAGTCCGTCGTGCCGCCGGCCGCGCCGGACCGCACCACGCGCGTGAACCTGCAGGTGCCGGGCCTGGACGACCCGCTCGATTCCCGCACGGTGTTCGTCGATCCGTACACCAACTTCATCAGCGGCGAGCTGCGCACGAGCGACGGCCGCTTGCCGGCGAACGTCTGGTTGCGAGAGCTGCATTCCAACATGCATCTCGGCGAGATCGGGCGGTTGTATTCGGAGGTTGCCGCGAGCTGGCTGCCTGTCATCGCCGTCGGCGGGCTGATCGTGTGGATCAGCAAGCTGGGCCGGCGGCGGCGATCCGCCGCCGAGCTGTTGGTGCCGGCCCCGCGCGGCAAGGGGGAAATGACGCGGCTGCGGTCGGTGCACGGCCCGCTCGGGATCTGGTTGACCGTCGGCCTGCTCGTCATCAGCGTCACCGGCCTGTTGATGAGCCCGCTCGCCGGCTGGGGGCTGCCCGACGTGCGGGAGCCCACCCTCACCGCTGCGCCGGTCGAGATGGTGGGCCTCGCCCCGATCGGGATCGATGACGTGCTGACGGTTGCCGAGACGGAAGGCCTCGGCGGCGAGCTCAAGGTGACACCTCCGCCCACGGCGGACCGGCCGTTCGTCGTCGTCGAGACGTCGAAGGGCCTGCCGGTACGGAAGGGTGCGATCGCAGTCGATCCGTACACCGCGCAGGTCACCGAGCGGATCGGCTGGAACGACTACCCGGTGCTGGCGCAGCTGCGGGAGATCGGCGTCCAGCTCCACACCGGCACCCTGTTCGGCCTCGCCAACCAGATCCTCCTGACGCTCGTCGTGCTCGGCACCATCGCGCTGATCGTCGGCGGCTACCGGATGTGGTGGCAGCGCAACCCGTTCCGCGAGACCACAGTTCCCACGCCACCGCCGGCGCTGGCCGCGCTCTCGTGGCCGGACAAGCTCGGGGTCGCGGCGGCCGTCGTCGTGTTGGGCTGGTTGCTGCCGGCGTTCGGGATCAGTTTCCTCCTGTTCCTCCTGCTGGACCTCGTGATCAGGGCCGTGCGTACCCGGACAGGACGGGCCCGCAGGGCAGCCGCGGCCGGGGCTGCACTCCTCGTGGCCGCATTGTTCGCGTTCGCGCTGTTCCCGGGGTTGACCTCGACCGCCGGTCAATCCGTCAGCGCAGGTGCCGCTCCGGACCCGAGCGGACCCGACGCCTCTGCCGCGGGCCCGGAGATCAGCCCGTGGCTGGACGGCGTGCCGAACGGCGCGTTCGACTTCGCCCCGGGTGTGCCGGGCGGATCGGCGATCGTCCCGAGGTCCTCCCAAGGTGCCGCCGCCCCGAAGCCGCGCACGACGTCGGGCCTGCCGACCGCCGGTGCCGAGAAGGCCGCGGCGGCCGACGCCGTCCCCGCGGCCGACGACCCGGGCACGGACGGCGTCTCGGGCATCGCCTCGGAGGCGGAGGGGGCCGGCGATCCACTGCCGGGAGCGGATCCGGGCGGTGCCGACGGCGCGCCCGGGGTTACGCCCACGCCCCCACCTCCGCCCGCGGCCGACCCGCCCGTCACCGACCCGCCCCCGGCGGCCCCCGGCCTCGTCGCGAACGTCGTCGGAATCCTGACCGGCGCGGTGAACAGCGTGACCGGACTGCTCGGCAACTGACTCCGACGACGGCGCGCTGATCCGCCGTCCGAGCACCCGACCCCCGAGCAGACATTGCTCGGGGGTTGCGCGCCGTCACGCCGAGGCGTCGTATCGGGGAGCGGCCGCCGCCGGTCAACGGCCTCGCCGTCATCGCCTGATCACCATCCCGCGACACGGTGGTCGGCGCCGACCCACTCCCCTGGTCTCCCGGCCGGAGCAACCGATGCAGATTCCGGCGGCAGACCGGACCCCGGCGGTGGACATGAAGCGGCCCCGATCTGATGAGTGGTCAGACCGGGGCCGCTGTCTCACCGGGTTGGTTGCCTTCCGCCCTGCGACATGGCGAGAGGGTGTTGTGGGTGGGGCGGGGGGGGCCGGGGCGCAACAACCGCCCG
>Ga0307513_10008415_pt1 | contig 13211 bp, 12 predicted proteins | sample 15_EM_MG_FD_202174 | JGI IMG/M metagenome (GOLD analysis project Ga0307513, IMG submission 202174) | Populus trichocarpa ectomycorrhiza microbial communities from riparian zone in the Pacific Northwest, United States - 15_EM | ecosystem: Host-associated > Plants > Roots > Unclassified | place...
GATGATACTTCCGGGAGGGGCAATCACCGCTCTCACAACCCGAAGTAACTGAAATCCCTAGATGATCCTCGATGATCCGATGATAAAAGAAAAAGAAAATTACAGAAGTGTTAAGAAATCGTCCCCACGCTGAGGTTTTCGTGTGTTTTTCACTCTCTCCCTACAGTGACTTCTAAACCGCTTAAGGGCCTCAAAGTACGTAATCTAAGCTAGCCAAATCGGTCTCCCACGCTAACTACCTATCTACATACTTCATGAAACAACTAGCTATCAAGAAAAGTGCTATCTGATAAAACCACTTTCCATACCCCACAGTACTTGGTGGCGACTTTGCGCAAATATTACCAGTAGTTCAACGTGGGTCAAAAGGTTCTACAATTCAGGCCTCAATTCAGCATTCCTCTATCTGGTCTCAACTACATATACTTTGACTTACAAACAATATGCGAATGGTAGCTGGAGCATCAAATCTCAATTATCTTCAGTTTTTAAAGTCTATTGTTGATAATCGATTATATTATGGAACCTTAAATTTGCCCGAGGTTATTCATACTGTCGATTCGGTGGATACCCTATGCTCTATAATATATCCAACAAATATCCTCCAAACAGCAAGCAACAATCACAATGCATTCAAAGTACGCTTTATTTTTTCACATACAAATGATACCGTTCGAGAGTTTAACGAGAGACTGATTCATACTATGCCTGGAGAGTTGCATGAGTTTATAAGTATAAATTCAGTAGACCTCAATGATGATGCAGCTGAGGCAGAGCCATTACCGGCCGTGTATCTTCAAAGTATCGATTTACCATCATTACCACTAGCTATCTTACAACTAAAGGTTGGTGCACCAATTATCCTACTAAGAAATATCTGTCCTAAGGAGGGATTGTGTAATGGTACACGGCTTCGTATTCTAGCACTTGGTCGTAACTGCATAAGGGGAGCGATTCTTGGAGGAGATTGGAATGGACAAGTTCGCCTACTACCTCGTATCAAGTTGACTTCAAACGAGGAAGATCTTCCATTTATCCTTACTCGCAAGCAGTTTCCTATTAAACTGTGCTTTGCGATAACAGTTAACAAATCGCAAGGTCAATTACTACAGCATGTGGGTGTCAATTTAAGAACAAATGCTTTTACTCACGGTTAGCTATATGTTGCACTATCAAGGATTACATCTTTAAATGGTCTTGTAGTTTTGATTTCAAATTGTATTACTAGAACTACTACAAATATTGTGTATCCAGAGGTTTTGCTTTGAATTAGTTCTGAAGTTTATCCTATTGACTATTTAATATGCATCTTACTGCCAGTGACCATTTTTTAAAATATTTATCTTCCTTTATATAATGTAATAGGTTTTCAAAAATCTTTATTGAATAACCTGAATGTGATAGTATTAAGGTTTAAAGCTTGGATTGAAAATCTTCATCATATAGTTAAGGGTTGCAATAGTTCTCAAATCTCACATAGTGCTTGAGCCCCATTCCAATATCATATAATATATTTATATCTGTTTTTAAATTTATATTTGGATACAATTAAGTGCAACATAGAAGATTAAAGTGTATAGACCTTTAAAGACCTATAAAATAAAGACAATATATCATTTTAGTTGATTTTTGACTACTCAAGCCTGTAGTATAACTCTTTTTGTATTTATATCATGAATTATTTCTACTTATTGTACCAAATATATGTATATTTTGAAAATTCGAATTCAGAGACAATTATTGATTACTTATAAAATTAAACAGTATTGCAGCTTTGAATAAGTATTAAGTAAGGCTAATATTAAGTTTAAGCCCTTTTCTGAGAGTACAAGCTTGTACAATAACTCTTGCTGTATTTCTATCACCTTTTTCATCATGATATATTCAAACTATATATATTTCTTTAAATTGAGATTAAGCAACAAGTATAGAATACTTATATAAAAAAAGTTCATCAAGCTTGAGAGGAGGTTTAAATAAAACTAATATCCTGTTTGTAATTTTTTTTTTGAGAGTACAAGCTTGAATTATAACACTTTTTATATTTGCAACATCACTTTTTGTACTATCATACTTTGATCAAATATATAAATACACTTTCTATGGTTCAAATTGCCAAGAGTTTTTAATTAGCATGTTACATGTAGTTAAATTATATATGTAAAATAGTATTATATATTCTTAAAATATAAATAGTAGAAATATTTCAACCTGGATCTACTCCATCACCCAACTCAAATCTTCCTTCTCATCTCAATTCTCAAATAACCCACTACCTTCTCCTACTACTTCGTTCCTATTTACCTTATACAAACATCCTTCAAATTACAAAATGGTATTCAATACCAGAACAACAACTCACCACTGGATACAATTTCTCAATGAAATGGCTGAAATTGCGACCAGCTTTGAGCGACAGTTAATTATCTGTCAACAACCGACCATGTTCCAGACTGCGGAGTCAAAAAGGTTATGGGTTCGGGCAGCCACAAAAGAGGCTGCAGAAGGTATCGAAGAGGGCACATGGAGTGAGAAGGACGGTGATGCCTATATTGAGAATTATGCAAAGGGTCTAATACTTTGTACCTTTAAACCAATCGTACGCAACTCGGGTATCCTCGCTGTTTTCACCAATCCTTTGGGGAATGCTATTGAGCAGCAATCGGAAAAGATCGTCAACTCGCACACATATGCCATATATTATCAGAACCGGATCCTTGCTATTTACGATTCCAACCTGGATGCAACATCTGCCCACTTGGACTCCTGGCAGGGTATTCCTTGTGTGAAGGGGTCGGTTAAGGCCTTTAGGGTGAATGGGTCTGGCCGCAAGGTGGAGGAGGTGTGGATTGGAGGAGGAGGTAATAGGAAGGTTAGTTGTCAGGAGATGACAAGGAAATGGATAGCAGAGGAAATTAGTGGTAGCAGGAGTGTGGGGTTGGGGGATTGGAGTCAGAGAGAGGGATAGATTAAACTTGATTTTTAGTTTCTTTGTTATTTATTTTATAATACAAATTCATTTTTTAAGCTACTATATCAGTTGTGTTCAATATTACAGCTACCAAATAGTTAATTAGTAAGCTATATCCCTCCAGGTCTGGAGGGGGCTTTTGCTAGTAATAGGGTATGTATGAACATGTGTAGAGATACGGCTACCGACTTAGGTAAGGTTATTGGGTTAAAAAAGAGTTGTTCACGTTGGGTTAGGTCAACTATTGGCTGTGCTGTTTGGCTTGGTACAGTATGTAAGTTTCCTCCTTGTCCAAGTTCCTCTGATGTCTTACTAGACATCAACAAACAACACCTCCGGCTCTTCATATAAGGTAATCTTTACCCAGCAAATATCTCCTTGCTATAGAAGATTATACCTAATCAGTTGGGTGAGAAGGAGTAGTAGGGGTCTGGCACATGTGATATTCAAGTTTGCCTTTTTCTCGCGGGATTGTCTGATTGTCCATTGCAACGTTTTATCAGCTATTCACTTGATTATGTTTTTCCAAGTTCCTTGAGGCTCCACGAATGACAATTTGAATATTTGGTTTGAATGGATGGGGATGACACCAGGGAGTGGTGTAGGCGACCTTGTGTCAGAGGAAGTCTAAGCCTCTCCGACTACTGGGCACTATGGGTGAGGTAGTTTCATGCGATTTTATGAGCTAGGAAGGTGACTTTTTTGCCTAGCCAGCTAGCTCAACTACACCCCCACTTCCTAATTTGTACACATCTCTCCCGCTAATATATCCACTTAGATTAAAAGCGCTCATTGCACTGACACGGCTAACGGTTCTCGGTTGGTTCGCCGTAAGTTCCCGTACTGTGTCCTATTGTATAATATTGTGCCCCGTTTAAAAATGCGGTTCCAACTTTCAAGCGAGTGATATCTCATGATGTTGGATGCTCCTTGTGAGATGTATCCTTGTCAGGATAAATGTAGAATGGAGGTCAGTTGAAGGTAATATGGTATTGTTATGAATAGCAGTGTCCATTTGTTTTATAATATCTAGTAAATAGGGTCAGCAGAAAGAGTATCAAGAGTACTGTTCCCAGATTTAAAATGCTTACTTTATGAGTGTTTATTTAATTCCCGCGGACACTATGCTACCCCTCCCGCTGATGGATTCATTTACACGGTCTAAATCTAGACAACTATTGCTTCCTTCTAGTAAATGAAAAATAGTTTCTCGTGGTGGATGGAGGTACTTTTTTTAGACCAGCAACAGTTCGATTCATATAGTTAAATATCCCTACCACCTCTGCCGCCGCCTTCGGCTACCACCACCTCTCATTTAGCTTTTAGAACTTGTTCGCAGATACGAGTACATCGGCACGAAGTTCCGTGTACAGTCACATCTAGCTATTCCGGGAGGCCAAATGCAAGGAGCTGTCCGGCATAGCGGGTGATCCGGGATGACGGATCGAGTTTTAGCTGAGAGAAATTTAGGGCTCGTCGAAGTCCGTACAGGACTGCGTGGTATCGAAATATGGGATGCGGGGGTGAGCGAGGGCACTTGGGACGAGGGAAAACATCAGGGTGCCTATGCAAGAATCTTGAAATCTTAGACGCAAAGGGCCGCTGTAGCACATAATATATTATCACCCTTGTCCCGCTCTTCTAGTTCCCATATACTAACCTCTGAGTCAAGCCCAACTCCACCCCTCTAATCTACCTATCCCTTTTTTAGGAAATCAATGGCCAGCCCTTGAACGAATACTTTGTAGTCCTCACTGAGGCTCACTCTTATCGACTTCGAGTGAGAGACAGGGAGATGAAAAGACTCTTTCGCGAGTTCAACCCATTCCAGCGAATGCCCCTGACACCTCCGCTACAGCCCAAGCTCTCGAAACCCTCGTGCACCCAACCATGCTTCCGCGTAGTGACCCATACCAGGTATGCATTTCCTCCCTTTCACCCTGTTTCTGCTAGCTATATTCCCAATGTCCCCTATTTGTTGCAGCACAAGAGAATTGTATATTCGAGAATTAGAGGGCGGATCATGTGTATTCTTCAGAAATGCAAGACACGAGATCGCTGCAGAAAGAAGTCAGTCTCTTTCAAGTCTCCTTTCACCACCGGCGCGGCCACCCCCACTCGTACCTCCGATCCACAAAATATCAATCTCCTCCATCCACCCCCGCGTGCGTCCACAATCAGTATATCTAATTACCCCACGCATTCCGGTACGTTCGAACAAGAAGAAGAAAAGAGTTATCGTATGGAAGTAAAACAGACTCCGCCCAAAAATTAATCTGTTCAATTATTGAGTAAAAGAATGAGATTGCCTAGGAGTGGGAGAAAGATTAACTTACTTAACAAACTTCCGACTTAATCCCTGAAACTCTAGAAGAAAAGCCGGGGGCGGAAAATAATAATCATCCCAGGCCACCCAGGACAAAACCCACATTCATCCAACCCCGCTGATACTAACGAACGGCAATTTCTGTGAGACGAGATCACAGACTCTGGGGGAGCAAGCGGGGACCTAATTACCGGATACTTCGGGAATTTCGGGCATGTAGCAGCTGTACGATTCGAAAGCGCCGGTTTGCGGTGGCAAGCGTGGGCGGTGTTCCGCTGGATTTGCTTGAACTATTGGGGTTGACAGCTTGTCGCACTAATAGTTGCTTCACTACTCCCTTATGGCCACTCCTGGTAGCCCGCAAGAGTGGTGTTTGATCAAGCACTGTGTCTAGGTGTCGGGATTGACATCTTCCCTGTTGAACATTGAACGTTCTGGACTGCTCACCCTTTACATATATTCCCATGCGCATCGGATTAGGAACCTTATCGCTTCGACCTGTTACACGCTAAGTCTTCGAAAAACGTCTCACGATCATTAGCTTCATACCGATCTCCGACATCAACCCTGCATATCTAGTGGGACAGCATCAAGACCTCCATTCATCAACAATGAAACACGAACTATCATCAATAGCCGAACAACCATGGCACCCGCGGTTATGCACTCAGTATTCAGCAAACCAGTTAACCACAACCTCAGTGCTTGGGTTTTCAACTCGGAAGGGATTCGGCTGAGAAGTAGGAAAGGGCAACTATGCGGAAGAAACTGATCAAAGATATAGCACGCGCAGGAAGTGTGCTGTGGAGGAAAGGTCTCATCTCACGGAGGATATAAGAAAGCCTGTTCTTCCCTTTGTTCGTTTGTTTTCTATCAGTCATCGCATTCACTATCTACTTGGTCTTTCTACTTTTGTCAAAGTCATTCATTACCGTACACGATTCATTTATCTCTTCTTGTTTCTTTGATAACTTTTCTCTATCCAAATTGTTCGTATCATACCAATAAAAGTTCGGCATCGCCAGATCACTGGAATCTATATTCGCTGCGCATAACCCTATAGTGTTGAATATTCCCGCCCTAGCAATAGCTTTGCTACCCCATGATCGCCATTCCCGGCACCCCGCGAGAGCGGCCCCTGGCGGGATTAATTCGAACTATCGGGGTTGACATTTTCCTACCTCAGCAGCAGCTTCAATGCCCTCTACTCTGTTCTCGACAGCCCACAGGAGGGGTATTTTGCCATATACTGCGTCTGGGGTGTCGGGGCTGGTACAGTCGCTACTAGAGCAGACATAAGTCATAGTGAAAGCTTAGTCAGCAAAGGCTAAGCAAGAGTATTATGACCCCCCCCACAGAAAAACCACGTACGATCCAGAGTACTAAATGTGTTCTGGTTCTTTACTATACAGTAATATTTCATGTTCAACTCTTCTCTTTTTTTCTACCGTTACAATACTATTACCGGTATCCGCCTTCCGCTAAATACCCATTGGGTGCACTAACGTGTTTCAGTATTCTGCAATCACCAAGATTTGTATCTAGTCACTGTATCATCCCCTCCAACAGTACAGTACATTTGTTGAAGTTAAAATCTTCAGCCTGTAATTCTACCCTAAGTGCATAGCGCTACTTCTCTGACTGCGGGGGCGGTTCAGAGAAAGAAGCCCGCGTGGGCACTTGCATTCCAAGCTTATATTTGCTCCCACCCCGCCATCCTATCCGATTCAATATCCTGTCGTATACTTTCTATAAACCGAGGGCCTTGGTCACCCTATAAAGTGCCTGCCTCCTGTAGTGAATGGTCGGCTCTGCAAGGACTGCATCCATATCGAGGGAAACAGGGGGGGTCTAGTGACTACCATTAGGCACCGTGAAAACGCATACTTCCCCGAGGTCACCTCCGGGATAATCCCCAGGATACCGGCTTCCAATTCCCTGTCCATTGCATCAAGCCCAGGGTTTCCGCTCAGCTCATCCTAAGGTATAACCTAATATCATGCTTCTGAGTCTTATTAGAAAAATCTCAAGAATTCCGGAAACGTGTGTTTGTACTTTGTCGCGTATGTGAAGCCTCCAAGTAAGGAAGAGCCGAGTGTTTGGGCACCTCCGCACAATCTCCTGCAAAGATTCCTAAAGCTCTAGCCGAAGTTTCGCAGGAAGTACACCCAGGGCATATATGCAGATAAATATCCTCCTGAGACATGGCGGGTGCTAGGCGAGCTCCTGGGGATATCAGGAAACTGGAATCTAGGACCACCAACCCTCCCGCCCCACTTCGAATTCTCAAACACCCCCGGTACTTCATCTGGGATCGGTTTCGATGCGCTGACAACATGCCTTCACATTGCCTTAAGTAACCCCGTCGCGGATTGTCCATGCTGAGTACGAAAGCCGTAGTACTGGTACGCGCATGCCATAGCTATATTGCCCGCATCTATCCGATCGCATAGTCTATCTACCACAAGGGAGCTGTCAGTGCCACTATTTAGCCTCGCCCACACCCTCTAAGGGTAGCCGCAATCTATACCTAATATACACATAGCGCGTAAGTCCCCCATCGCCAGGGTTCCCACAACAAAACACGATAGGCTTGGTGTTCGGTCACCACTTTCATCCCAACGTGTAAACTCGTTCGTAAGAAGCCAGTCGCCCACTCCGCCACCCAGTCGATGCCGATACCCCGATGTCTCTTGAGGTCCGAGGGGAGACAGCGATTCTAGAACGACGCGTGTCCCATCGGCTACCGATCTGTGGCAGATGGCCCACACGTTTATAGCTGTTATGACATTGCCACAGTCGCTATTTATCGGAATGGCGGATTTTTGACGTGCTATCGAATTCATCTCGTGTAGTATCGGGTTTGTTCTTGAAATTCGTTCTCCGAAAGGACAAGTGGGGCGTTGAAGTAGGTGGTTTGGGCGAGATGGGACAACCCATCCCTGGCCACATTGGTGCTGGAAATTTGGGGCCAATAAAAAGTGCCAAGCATTGCAGGGGTGGTACCCCTGCGAAATAATCACCCGGTCTAAATTCAAATCGAGATGTACGAGGCTGGCGACAAAAATCACCGGTAGAAATCCGACATCGCAACCGCAACAACATCACTTCTCATGATGCAATATGACCACGACTCCACCACGAAACAATCCTTGGGGTGAATGGCATACCCGGATGCGAACCAGGTTTCTCACTTTACTGGACACTGGATCATCTGAGTCTGAAATTTCGCGACAGACTGGAGTTCCACAACAGACCACGATTGGAATAAGGTGAAGCAGCCCCGCTGGCAACACCACCGTCCTGGGCGCCCTAAATGCCTTTCAGACTGCAATATCTGACATGTAATCTTCCATCTCCGAACTGGCTGGGAGGGGCGATGACTCTGCTGGTGCAAGTTGGGGCAACAAGTGGGGTTAAGTGCCTCTGCGACCACAATTAAGCAAGCTTTGCAGCAGAAGGGTTACTCCCGCTGTAAGGCTTGTAAAAAGCCTTTCATCAATCGGAAGAATCAGGAGAAGCGTAAAGCCTATGCAGATGAACATATATCTAAGCCAATTGAGTGGTAGCAAAAGCATAGGTTTTCCAATGTGTGCGTTTTTGATACTATTACCCTAGCGGGAATAGCTTGCATAATTATGTGTGAGGTATATGCCACCATGGGGGGAGAGCATATATCCGAATCCAGATCAGCGAAAATTAATCTTGAGTCTGGGGCGCAGGCACCGCGTCCGGAAGCATCAGATGTTGTTTGTACATCCTGTGCGTCCCGAGCATGCGGACGCCATTCCCAACCCCGATTGCGTCCTGACGTGATGTCGGACCTTACCGACATCCCCCTGCCTCCCCACATCTCCTGCCCTTCCCCCGCCCCATATTTCACATCCTGACTTCTCTTTTCCTGCCTCCCATCTCCACAACATCCGGACGCCTCCCCAAGGGACCCTATTTGTCTTCTGCTTCTGGGTGTGCTCATAACAACTTGCCTTCTGCCCACTGGCCCGCTGATATCACCCTCAGGCTTGTCATTCCTGCCGGTGTGCCTCCTACTACTAGTACTACTAGGTTCGTGCATAATTTGTTTGTTTCTAGATGTTTCTATTCCTCTATATCCATATCTCTACTATATACTTGTCTATTATACACGTTTATCGTCTGGTCGTGATCGTGACACTACATCGCCGTTGGGGAGCGATGTAGCCGTCATCGGGCCTACGTCGCTCCCGGATTTTATTTTGTTATACAAGCCACCTCTGTGATCCTAATAGATCTTGTTAAATGTCTGTAAATCAATCCGACTGTTGACATGCCAGCGCGGGTCTGTGTCCGGTATGAGATGGGCCAGGCCTAAGATTGTTCCGAGATCCACAATTGTAAGCTCTGGGGTAACGTCTCTGAGCTGAACGGTTACCAGACCATGTACGTCCGAAGTCTACCACGCTCATGAATTGAACCCCGGCGAGGCGATAGACCGTATCCTGCTGCATATAGCCTGACCGGATTTTGAACAGAGCTATGATCCTGGCTGGGAGATGACCCTAAAGCAAACTATACTTATTCTCCCCACCGGCCTGTATCCAAACGCAATCGGGCTAAATGGTCTGGTTATGGAAGGGTCGAGCACCAGTGCATTGGGCCCTGTGTATGTTATAAACACCTGACTCCTGGAATGCAAGAACCGGGAACTCCAGTTGTGTCAGTAGTTCTACCGGCAAGGCTCAAGTATGGGGGGATTTTCCGGCAGGTAGCGCTCATAAGGCAGGCTCAGTCAGCTATATCGTGTCAATTCCCGACAAATTGTCTCCGGGGATATATCGCATGCTCTGCCAAAGTCAATGACGTTGTGGATATTATCACGACCTATCTTCAGAATCTTACGATGGGCTGGTGGGGTTGGCGCAGGTGTGGTCTTCTCTAAATGTTCTACTACCTCAGTAGGTAAATCAGTTCCTACACGTTGAAGGAATTCCAAGTTCAAAAGTCTCATGCAGATCACATGCTGTTGACCGTAGCTCCTTAGTATCGGTTGTGCTACGTTGATTTTATTTGAGAGTCACCATTCATCCTTGATTTACTTCTTATGTACGAGCTCTCCATACTGGGCTGAATACATGGGGATATTGCCGAACATGTAGATGTGATCGCGAAAGTGACTTATTAGATGCATCTTAACAAAGTTGAAATTAGATTCACAATGTATGAATTTCATAGGTTGGTCGTTCTCTTCTTCACGATCGTCGTCACGGATCTGGCGCGGTTGGGATGGGGGCACTTGCAACCTCATCTGGGCTCTCTGACGAGACAGTTCCTTGCGCAACTCATCAGCCTTCTGTTACGTCCATTGGGATATGCGAAACTCCAAGAAGTTGTCCTTCCTCTTGTGCAACTGCGTCGCATATTCTTCCATATAAGATATAGTCTCAGGTAGATGACTTCTGTATTGACTCGGAGCTATCATGGTGAAATCAAGCAGTGACCTGACACAGGTGAGCGCACGTCTGCAGGCTTGCACCTCCATACTATCAAGCTGTCACAACGCCACAGCGAGAACTACCAACCAACAACGCCTGAGATTCCTCATCTCTTTTCCTTGCCACTGCGTAACCTCCCTGTAGGTCTTTTTGGGAACAAAGAATCCTGGGTAAGGGGGCAAAGCTTTCCAGGAGTTGTCGAAAGCCTGCTGTCGCATAAGTTTTTTGAGAAATCTGTGAATCCAGTCCATCATATGCTTGAAGAGTCCTAGATATACTGTATGCAGCATATCTGGCTTGTCCAGATCAGGTGTCGAAACTCTCATGAGTCCTTGAAAAACGTTTTGCCCCCTTTTGATACCATGAGTTTCATTCGTGTAGCGAGCGTGAGCAGCTTCATGGGTCTCTGAATCTAGGGACAGGTTGTCACGTTCCTAGCATTCGTATCTTGCGTAATCCCTAGCACAATGGTGGCTGGCTCAGCTTCCTAATTCTTCTGGAGGCACCCCACATTTAGGAAAGGCATGGGATTTGATCCCATGTAAGGTAACATTTTCCATATGGTCCGCAATTCACCATGATATGATCCCCGGATCTTGCCGTCAGCACAATCAATAGGGGCGCCCTCCCGTGCCGCCCTGTTCAATAGGGCAAAAATGAGTTTGAATAGGCCACGGAGTGTGTCAGCATTGATCAGTCTCTGGAGTTTGTTGGCCCTAGAGGACTTTGCGAGCTTGGGTGGAATGGGCAATAGCCCAAGAAGCAGAATCGCCATGGATCCATATCTGTTACGTATTCTCGACGGAAGATTTCGGATCGTGAAATAAACCGGCAATGCATCCTTGTCTCCTGAGAAGTTGGTAAGATTGGTCTGATCTGACATCCCAATGATTGAAACCACATTCGCCCCTTCTGGGAGTGTTTTCCGTGATCTATTAGTATGCTTTCACATAAAAGAGGCTACACAGCAGTACGTGGACGTCCCACCACCAGTCAGCCTTATGTATTTCGACATAAATTCTCTGCCCGCTCTGGTCGTATTCATGGTGGGGCGCATACACCAAGTAATCACGATAGGCTATCTAGCGAAAAAGATATCTCACGCAGTCTAGAACGTTCCGATAGAAGAATGGTAATGTGCCATGACCATCCTCCGCATGTCCCTCCAACCATTGCAGATACGGGCTATACGGATCCAAGTGTCAGAGAAGATTCTCCAACATATGCATAGAGCTATAGCTGACGGATGTCGAGTGTAACGTTTCCTTATCGGTTCTCAGTACACTGAGAACCTTTAAGAAACAATCCCGGGTTGTGCACTTGAAATCCTAGCCAAAGAGTGGCCGAGGCGGATTGATCAAGCGGCGGCTCCGAAAGGTTGTTACATAAAACCTTTAACTATATCACGAAGGTCCTCAAGTGTTTGGCGGCTTCTCACTATCGTGGCGAACTGAAGAGATAACTATCCAACCAAGTATATTGAAAACTCTGTCTGTCGAAGTCTGCCCTTTCTAAGTTCGAAAGATGCAGCCTTTAAATACATGGCCGGCTTTTCCTAAAGCCTTATTTCTACGAGCACAGCTCGTATCCTAAAACAACTATGGTATCAAATCGATACCATCAAACAATACATAAAACATTCAAGGTATCAAACGATCCCTTGAAACAAAACTTCAAACAACCGAAGTATCAAATGATACTTCCGAAACACAATCAGGAGAGGCACAACCTCGTATCCCGAAACCAAACATAAAACAAACTAGGTATCAAATAATACCTCCTGGATAATATAACAAGGGTACAGCCACAAGGCTCGTATCCTGAAACCAAACTAATCCTAAAGGAAATCCATTAGTAACCATAGTACCTGCTCCGGTTACATCGAGTTTCCGATACCAGTTGAAACGTAATCGTTAATCCGTTTCTTTGAGACTTTGCTCTCAATGAACCAAGATGCAAGTTTAAACCTTGTGCAAAAGCAAAAGGAGCCCAGGGGTTCTCGCACAAATCCCTGCATTCCTCCTTATACTCTTTAATGTCTACAATAGGTTCCCGGCGCCCAGATAATCCTCCTGTTCTGCAGCGAGTGGGTATGTGTTCTCCTCAAGTCCGGCTGTTTCGGGTTCCCGCGTAAGCGTATCATCAGGTACATTGCGCTCACTACCGGCTGTATCTCAGACAGGATCTATTTCATTGTCAGAATTGGAGTGTTCAATGAGTTCGTTGGCGTCAGATAGGTCAGTTCCCGGGTCGGTAAGGACGTCTGCAGGTGGATTCCGTATGGTGGATGCTGTTACGGGGTAGCTAACACGGTAGGATTCCGAGCTAACTAGGCCGAGGATATTCGCAACAACGGATTATAGGTCAGGAAGGCTCAATAAGAATTGTTTGATAAAGTAATAGAAGAATATCGTAATAACTTATAATATTGTTAAGGTCTTTT
>Ga0307513_10008416_pt1 | contig 13210 bp, 9 predicted proteins | sample 15_EM_MG_FD_202174 | JGI IMG/M metagenome (GOLD analysis project Ga0307513, IMG submission 202174) | Populus trichocarpa ectomycorrhiza microbial communities from riparian zone in the Pacific Northwest, United States - 15_EM | ecosystem: Host-associated > Plants > Roots > Unclassified | place...
CACCTTTGCTTCCATCGAAGACCAGAGCAAGGTCTTTTGTTCCTCCAAGGTAACGAAGCACATGAAGGGCTTCATTCCAATGCACCTTACCCGGATTTGAGCTGTACTTACTCAATGCTCCCACTGCAAAAGCAATGTCAGGACGAGTGCCAAGCATGGCATACATGAGGGTGCCAATGAGACTTTGGTATGGATAGTCTTTCATCTCAGCGATGGCGGAAGGAGTGGTAGGAGAATCAGCTTTGGTCAGCTTGACACCAGAGCTGAGAGGAGTGGGGTGAGTGCGTCCATCATCGCACCCATAGCGCTCAAGGGATTGTTGGATGTAGCGGGATTGGGAGAGTTCAAGATGTCCTGTTTTCTGGTCATAATCGATAGCAACACCAAGAAGCTGCTTGATTGGGCCTAGGTCTTTAATCTTGAAAACCTCTCCAATAAGCTTTTTCAGCTCCTCCATGAAATGAAGGTCGCTAGCGAGCATGCCCATGTCATCAACATAAACAGCTAGGAAGCAGATCTCCTTTCCTTTGCGGTAGACATAAATGCAATAGTCCGCAGTGATCCGCTTGAATCCAAGTTTCCCAAGTTCGGTGTCAAGTAGCTCATTCCACACCCGTGAAGCTTGTTTAAGCCCATAGATTGAGCAAAGGAGACGAACAAACTTCCCAGAATTTAATCCAATGCCTTGTGGTAGGCGCATGTAGATTTCTTCCTGAAGGATGCCATTGAGGAAGGCTGTGTCAACATCGAGATGATGGAAATGAAGTTTCAGAAGCAAGGCGAGGGCACAGAGAATTCGAATGGATGTGAGCTTGACTACTGGTGCAAAGGTTTCATCAAAGTCCATTCCTGGTACTTGAGAATAACCACGTGTGACCAGACGAGCCTTGAAGCGTTCGATGGAGCCATCAGTGTTTCGCTTAACTCGGAAGACAAGCTTGGAGCTAACAGCTTTTCTTCCTTTTGGAAGGTCATCAATCACTGTGAAGGTACCCATGTCCTGGAGGGCCTTAACCTCCTTTTCGACTGCCTGTTTCCACTGTTCGGCATCAGGACTGTCCAATGCTTCATGGAGTGTGGCTGGTTCCTTATAGCCAGCAGAGCTTGCGCTAGAAGCGGCAAAGGCAAGTGCAATCTCGGCGAGAGCTTCTTCATCTGCATCTGGATCCTCAGCCAGTGGAACATCTGGAACAGGTGGCAATGGTTCCTGAACATATCGCTGAGGCAGGCGACGAGGTCGTGGTCCATCTATGACAGGTGGTGCACCTAGAAGTTCGAGTTCAGTTCGACGTTGGCGACAAGGAGGAGCAGGAGGATCATTAGGATGATCATGTGGTTGTTCGACTGGGGTAGGTAGATCATCAGGGAGATCTTCATCCAGTTCGAGCATAGGATTGGAGATGGAAGGCTTGGAGGCAGTGGATAAAGGTTCCATATCTGGCTTATTCCAAGCGTCTCCCACTCGAGTGATGCCCGGGGTGTCATCTCCAGGTAGCTCACCATTGTAGAGGATCTGTGAAAGATCAGCTGGTGGTGCTGGTAACGCTGGAGGCTTAGGGCGCTCATCGAAAATAACATCACGTGAGACTATAACTTTGCGTGCTTGTGGATCCCAGAGCTGGTAGGCTTTAGTACCTGGCTCATAACCAATCATGACACATTTCTTTGTCTTGAAAGAAAGTTTGGTGCGTTTGGCTTTGGGAATGTGGACGTATGCAGGGCAACCGAAAGGGCGGAGAGCTGTAACATCTGGTTTGATACCAGACCAGGCTTCTTCAGGAGTAGAGCCAGTTAGGCGAGTGACAGGAGAACGGTTCATGAGGTAGACTGCACAAATGAATGCAAAGATCCAGAAACCAGCAGAGAGTTTACCCTCGTGGAGCATGCATCTGCCACGTTCGACAATGATGCGGTTGAGGATTTCTGCTAGGCCATTCTGCTGAGGAGAATATGGAGCAGTCTTTTCGTGAATAATACCACAGGACTTTAGAAAGCCCTCAAACTCGAATGAAGTGTATTCGCCTCCACCGTCGGAGCGGAAGACTTTGATCTTGAGACCAGTCTGTAGCTCAACGAGTGCCTTAAACTCCTGGAATTTAGCATAAGCTTCACCTTTGGTTCGCATAAAATATATCCAAACTTTGCGCGTGTTGTCATCACAAAAGACTATGTGTTGGATATCTATAGCCACTATCTTATCGACTCGGTAGCTCAATGGTTTAGAGCACCGGTGTATATAGTCGGAGGTCGCTGGTTCGATTCCAGCCCCTGTCGCTTTCTTTTCCCAAGGTCACCTCGGAATGGTTTCCAACATGGTAGCAGCAACCGTGTTCTTGAGTGTGTTGTCTTTAACCAGGCGGCTCAAGGTGGGATAGATAGTGGCATAAGGGGGTGTGTTGGATATCTATAGCCACTATCTTATCGACTCGGTAGCTCAATGGTTTAGAGCACCGGCGTATATAGTCGGAGGTCGCTGGTTCGATTCCAGCCCCTGTCGCTTTCTTTTCCCAAGGTCACCTCGGAATGGTTTCCAACACTATGAAGAAACGCATTCCACCAATACTGATGGGAAGTGGACCACACACATCTGAGTGGATTAGGTCCAGCTTGTGTCGTGCATGTTTGTTGGAGTGGGGAAAAGGATCTCTATGTTGTTTGCCATTTATACATGCTTCACAAAGCTCTATACGACCTCCTACTGATTTAACTCCATGTACCATGCCTTTATCAACTAGCCGTTTGACGTTATCATGGCCGAGATGACCTAGGCGACGGTGAAGGAGGTTAATATCAAAGTGGTGAGAGGTGTGAGCGGCATTTGCGTACTCCTTGGATTTGATTGGGTTCGCGATTAACCGATATAGGCTCCCACTGGTTTTACGCGCAGTGGCTACGCAGCGACCAGAGGATTTGGCTATAATAGCGCATCCAGCATTTTCGAAAATAACACTGTGTTTGTCTTCATCGGTGAAACGAGCAACTGAGAGGAGTGAAGCAGCGAGCTCTGGAACATACAGAGCATCAGCAATGATGGCAGGGACAATGCCTTGAGGAGTGTCCATGAGATAGCGCAGTGAGCCCTTCCCAGTGGCCTGGATGGTTGATGCGTCCCCGAGATGAACCTTGATAGGTTTCTTGAGGATGGTAAAGGTTTCATCCAGGAAGTATTCGCGACGTGGACTGAGGTGGCGGGAACAGCCAGAATCAATGAAGGTATCATGGCCGGATTCGCGAGAAAGGAGGCTGACGACCTCAGAGGCAATGAAGACGTGAACATCACCATTGTCATCGGAAGGGAGTGATGACTTGAAGATGGAGGCCAGAGAGGCACTTTCAGTGGTAACCTCGTCTTCAGCAACGTTAGCGACAGTCTTCCCTTTCTTCTCCTTCTCCTTTGAGCTTCCCTCATCCTTTTGTTTTTGATCGCGCTTCTTCATATAACAATCAACCTCTAAGTGGCCCTGCTTACGACAAGGTTTATAAGTGCAACGCTTGTTCGATTTGGTGGCCGATTTGCCAGCACGTGCAGCAAGAGCAGAGTCAGTAGACTCAGAACCGGTAAGACGGCTGTACTCCTGCATGAGGCGAGTGGTAACGTCAGAGGTTTTGAGTTTATTGGTGTCGGATGTGGACTGGAGGAGGACGATTGTAACCGTATTCCAGTTTATGTTATCCTGAGGAAGGGACATAAGCATGAGTTGCGCAAGGAACTCATCATCAAAGGCATTATTTCCGAGTTTTCGGTTCTCCAGAGTAAAAAATGTGAGGTGCGTATTCATGTCGTCGCCGTCAGTGTACTTCTTTTGGAGCATTCCCACTTTCGTAAAAAATGCGGCGACCCCTGTGTGCGTGTCTGCGTGTCGTGCCTTTAAGACATCCCAGACCTCTTTTGCCGACTTCTTTTCGAGGCCGGAATATTCGGACGGCTCGATTTTTGTCATAATGGTTCCAACGGCTTGATCGTTCCGGCGGCAAGCGTCATTGTAGCTTCGTGTGGCTTCAGACAGATTTCTCTCGACTGTGAGTTTTTCGGAAGTAGTCGCATTGTCCGGTAGTGACATGGCAGTCGGTTTTGCCGCAGGAATAGACTCGTCGCCTGTGCAGAAGCGCCAAATTCCAAGTCATTGGAGTTCGGCAGTCATCCGGGGTGCCCAGGCATGATAGTTGCCGTGGGTGAGCTTCGGGAAGTCGTCCGTGGTTGATGACATAAGTGAGAAGTCGTCGAGTGGGGTTTGGGGGATTTTTCGCGTGTGACGTGTCACTGTGTGTGAGTTGCAAGGGTGCCGCGTGTATCGAGAAGGTTTACGGAGCATATTAGAAGCGTTTCGGGCGCTTATCGTGACGTGTAACATGAGTCGTCGATGATTAGAGAGCGGGTCCGGGGCCCATAACCTGTTAAAAGAGCTGTATACGTGTTAGCTCAGTGTTTTGGTGAGAAAACGACTGTATTAAGCTATAAATACCTGTATACGTGTCTAGGTATATATATATAAGAGAATAGAACATAAAACAAATGTAAATACGCACTAGCTCAGTGTTTTGGTGAGAAAACGACTGAGCGGCGGGGACTAGTTCAACGAGTGTGGATGGGCCCTCAGAATTTAGGGCCGGTAACGGTTTTTACAAATAAGGAAACTAAAGAATGTAAATAAATGAATGTACTCCTACTTTCTAACAAGTTTACTACTGTTGGTTCAAGCCCATATGCAGTCCGAGCTGGTCGAAATGAAATCAATATTATTATTAGCTCAAAATGTATGAAACTCACGCGTTATGTCGCCAAATTCAATGGCCTGACCACTAGGCTTCAGGAAAGTGATATCTGCCATATCCATTGACATATTGAGTGTTGAGGATGTCTCTTCAGATTTGACAGGCTTGTATACCAGGGTAGCGCATGTTTGGTCAACACCTATCTCAGGAAATAAGGAATTAGAGGGTTACAGACACAGATTGAATGTAAAAACGCACCCTCTTTAACTGTTGCAAGCCTCAAGGCCGCCTTCACTCTTTTCCTCTTCGAGACTCCTGTAACCGCAACCTTGCCACTTGAACTTGATTCTGCCCTTGATGACTTTCCCTTTCCAGCTATGTTGAATTTAGCCGCCTTTAGTTCCTTGATTCTCACAGTGTTCTCTTTTTGGGAGTCCTTGAGTGAGGTGAGTTTTTTTTTTTAATAAAGGACCCAGTACATCTGTGTTGGTAAGACACTGTAAGGGCAACTGCGGACCGAGCAACTGGTATAGCCGGAGTAGGCGCAGACTAGCAGGGGATCCAAAGTTTAGTATATTATACGATAATAGACTACGTAATCTACGCACCTAGCAGGGGATCCAAAGAGGAAAGGATGGGAATCCCATGCTAGTGAAGGTACATATAAAGGAAACAGTCATGTGCGGAATGGCGTGATATAAGAATAAAACATAGAAAATGGAATGATAAATAAAAGGGTCCTCAGGGTCAACTAGTAAGGGTCTGGTGGTGAGGGGGCACGTACAGACCAGTGGTTAGGCTTGACCAGTTGGTGTTGTTCGGCGGGGGCGCGGCAAGTCGGTTGACCGGAATGGGTGACGGGTGGCGGTGGTGAGACATGGGGGGTGGTGGGGACGACCAGTGGTAGAGGGTGCGGGACGGTGGGGCTGTGGATGGGCGTTGGTGGGTGTCAAGGTGGGATAGCCGGTGGTTAGGCCCGGTCGGTCGGTGCTGCTCGGTGGGTGGATTGGGTGTTCCCCTTACAATTACCCCCCCTTCAGAATTGCATCGACCCGATGCAATGGTCACTGGTGGAATGGGGCGGAAGGGGATGGAGCCAAAAGCCAAAGCGTGGATACGGCAGGGAGCAGCTGGGTTCCATGTATGAAAATCGTTAACTGTGTCTGCGGCATTACCGAGATTATCCCAGTACTCCCACGTGTTGTTCTCCACACCATATCCTTCCCATTTGACCAGGTATTGGAGCTTCCGGCGGAACATGCGGCTGTTGAGGATTTCCTCCACTACATACTCTTCCTTGCTGTCAATAAGTTCCGGCAGTGGTGGCGGTGGTGCATGTCTACCAGCGATGGGGTCGATGGGTGCTAGTGTCAACTTGATCACATTGAACACCAGATGGAGACGGCTCATGGAAGGGGGTAATACGAGGCGGTAAGCGTTAGAACCAACTCGGCATACGACCGGGTAGGGGCCAAGGCGGCGGTGCGACAAATTTTTAGATGGCTGGGTGGTGTGAATATCGCTTGCGTCCAGGAAAACCTTGTCTCCGGGGTTGAACACTGGAGCTGGGGTTCGGCGTTGGTTGTAATACCTTGCCATCTCATCTTTGGACTTGGTAAGCGCCGACTTGGCTTCCTCCAGTGTGGCTTTCATCCAGTCTGCAAACTCGTTCACGGCTTCAACCCTGGAACGGGGTTGGTGTGGTTCAAAGCCCATCCGCGGGTGACGACCAGTGTCCAAGAAGAATGGGGTCTGCTGAGTCGAGGAGTGGACATGGTTGTTGTATGCGAACTCGGCGAGGGGGATAAGGGAGTTCCAGTTGTCCTGGCGTTCGTTCACAAACAGCTGGATGTACTGTTCTAATTCCTGGTTGACCCGTTCTGTCTGGCCGTCGGTCTGCGGGTGGTAAGCCATGGATGAGGCGAGCTCAATTCCGAGTAGTCGGTAGAGCTCCTTCATAAATGCAGCAACGAACTGGGGACCTTGGTCCGAAACAACCTTGCGGGGGAGGCCATGGTGCTTCCAGATGTGTTGGAGGTATAGGTTTGCAGCACCGGCGGCGGTAACAGTGGTGACCGTTTCCATGAAGTGGGCACATTTGCCGACCGAGTCTACGACTACCATGATCGCGTCATACCCTCCTGACTCCGGGAGTTCCACGATGAAATCTACACTCATGACCTCCCAACGTTCCTCTGGGACTGGGAACGGTTGGAGTTCACCAGTGGGCCGTTGGTATTGAACCTTGGTCTGGAGGCATGGGTCGCAGGTAGCCACGTAGCGACTGACGTACCGGGACATGTTCGGCCACCAATAGTTTCGTGATACAAGTTCCAAAGTCTTGAACCGACCCGCATGCCCGGCGATCCGAGTGTCATGACAGAGGGAGACAATCCACCGGTGAAGGTCTGAAGTCGGTGGGACATAGATGTGGCCACGGAAGTACAGGAGCCCTTCTTGGATGGACCATTCTTGTGAAAGAACTGAACGAGTAGAAGACTTCTGAAGCTCTTTGACCACCTTTGCAACTGGTTCTTCCTCTGGGTCTCGGCTGCCTGCACAGATATCTCAGAGGATATCGACTTCTGCACTGGCGACTTCGAGGCCTTCAAGGGCATGGACCGCAAAGAACTTGGGAGTGAGGAGGGTGATATCGGAGTTATCACCTTCACCAGTACCATGGTCTGCACGCCGGGAGAGTGCGTCCGGTTTGCCCATAGACTTGCCAGGTTTGTGGTGTAGGAGGAAGTCAAACCAGGCGAGGTATAGTGACCACCGAGCCTGTCTCCGGTTAAGTTGCTTAGCCGACATGAAGTACTCCAGGTTCTTGTGGTCGGTCCAGATCTTGAACTGGTGTTCAGCCCCTTCGACGAAATGTCACCACTCTTGTAAGGCTCAGATGATGGCAAGCATCTCCTTGTCATGGATCTCATAGTTGCATTCAACCGGTGACAGGGATTTAGAAAAGAATGCAACTGGGTGCCATTTACCATCAATGGGACACACCTGGGAGAGGACCGCACCAGTGGCGAAGTCAGAGCTGTCAGCCTCGATGCGGAATGGGCTGGTGGAGTCTGGCAAGATGAGGACCGGCGCAGCCATAACACTTTGCTTGAGCCAGTCGAAGGCAGACTGCTTGGCGGGTCCCCAATTCCACTTGATGTCATTCCGCATGAGGTCGAAGAGTGGCTGAGCGTGTTCTGAGAAGCCCTTGATAAAAGTTAGTAAAGCCTAAGAAGGACTGAACTTCCTTCTTGTTTGTTGGTTTGGGCCACTGTTGAACACCGGCGATCTTGACTGGGTCCATTGAGACGCGGTTGTGTGAGATGATGACGCCGAGGTATTCAATAGTGGTTTTCTGGAACTCGCACTTCTCTGGTTTGAGGTATAACTTGTGTTTCCTCATCAGCTCTAAGACCCGTCGTTCGAGCGCGCGGTGTTGCTCCAAATCATCGGTGAAGATGAGGATGTCGTCTAGGTAGACGACGACATTGCCTTCCGAGATGAGCTCTTCAAAGATATCATCCATCATCATCTGGAACGTCGCCGGGCTGTTCGTGAGACTGAAGTACATGACCAACAGTTCAAACAAGCCGTGGTTGGTTCGGAACGCCGCTTTCCACTCATCACCCTCCTTGATCCGGACATTGTTGAAACCCCAGCGAACATCCAACTTGGTGAAGTACTTCGCTCCCCGGAGTTTTTCAATCAGCTCGGGGATGAGCGGGAGTGGGTATTTGTTCTTCACGGTCATTGCATTCAACAGGCGGTAGTCCTGGACGAGCCGAAGAGCACCACACTTCTTTTTGATGAAGAAGACTGGTGAGGCCATGGGGGATTTGGACAGGCGAATACGGCTGGAGTCGAGGTTCTCCTTGAGAAAGGCATCCAGTTCCTTTTGTTCCGAGACTGACAGAGGGTAGACCTTACAACCTTTAGAGGCATTAGCTTCTGGAATGAGCTCGATGGCATGGTCCCAAGGTTTAGACTCTGGTAAGTCGTCGAAGGAGTCCTTGGAGAATACTGCGTCGAAATCACAGAGGTGAGGCGGGATGTGGTTTGCATAGTCCCAGGGCGTCGAGTTTTTCTGGAAAGCTTCGGCGAGCCACTGAGAGACGGAAGCGGTGGCACGAATGTATTCGGGCTCTGGCAGGATTGACGCAGCCCATACGCGGTCTCCTTCCTCGTATTTGTACTCCATGAAGCCTTCGAGACCCAGGACTTCATTCTCTTCATCCTCATCATCGGTGTCCTCTACAAAGGCTGGAAGGGGGCCGGCACAACAAGCGTTAATGATTCGGGCTTGTTCCTTGCTTGCGCGGCACTCCTCTCAGGCCTCGTTTCGACAACTGGTGCAGCAACGTGGAGAGCAGCAGGTTAACTTCACCAAACCGGTGGTGAAGTCGATCTCTGGATTGTGCTTCTTAAGCCAGGTCATGCCTAAGATAGTGTCCTGTTTACTGAGCTGGGTAACTGTGAGGAGGATTCGTTCTGAGTGGCCTTTGTAGGTCATGATCATATCGGCAACCTTGGTGATAGAGCCAGCTTCATTCGGTGAACCATCGACGTTAAACATGGGGATTGGCTGTGATAGGTTCCAGGTGGGGATTTTAGCTCTTTCCACAAATCCTTCATCGATGAAGTCCCCGGTTGCGCTGCAATCTACCAGAGCATTGGTGTTGACCTCTTCCAAGGTGTCCGTGGTTTTGAGGTGCACCAGAATATGGATTGAATTTGGTCCTTCCTCCAGGGAGCGGATGACAAGTTTGGAAGCAAGTCGCTTTTCCCAGTTGGGCCGGCGCGCCGGCGAAGGTTTTGTTTTGGGGACATGTTGTGCGTCTTCATCGTTTTCAGCACTTTCAACAATATTGGGAACATCATATATTGGAAGGACTGAAAAACGATTACTACTACACAGCGGGGGCTCACGGCTCACTCGCTGCGGGGCACAAAACCCTCGGCGGGAACTTCTTCCTCAGGCTCTGATTGGACTACATCTAACGCAGCGAGTCGGTCTTCCACGAGTGCTGACAGTTCGTCCACGGTCATGTGGCGGACGTCGAACCGCAACTTGCAGTCCTTTGCCCAGTGACCTGGTTCGCCGCAGCGCCGACAATTGTTGTTGATGGATTTGGCTTTACAGGCTGCGTCAATATCCATCGGGACCGGGTTACCAGGGGTCAGGTTGGTGTGTGCAAACCGGACTGGTTGGGATGCTGCTGGGAGCTGGGGAAGGGGGGTGAAGCTGGCACGGGGGTTTGAGCTCTGTGGCGTCAAGGTTTGGGGAGTGTGGTGGGAAGCCTGGAACGCCTCATCGGCGGCTCGGTTCTGGTCTAGCTGTATTGCCAGGGAGAACCAACCCTCGGAATCTACATCGGTGGGGCGGCCGGTGGCCATCGCGCCAATAGCAGATGAGATGCGGCGATCTAGTTCTCGCCGAAACTTGACCACAATTGTCTTCTGATCCACATACCTGGAGTCGTAGATGAGGTCATGGAACTGGTCCAGGTAGTCGCCAACTGAACGTTCCCTTTGGAAGTATGAGTTTCCTTCCAAAGTGTTAACCGCTGTGGCTTCGGCATTTAGCAGGGTGAAGTCCTTCCGGAACTCCGTTTCAAAATCTTGCTAGTCTGTGAACCACAGGGCACCTCATCGGGCTTCTAGTTCCAATTCTCTCTGAGCCCACTGAGAGGCTCGGTCGGCCCTCATAAACGACAATGCCCAGATGATCCGGGTCATATCATCTGGAAAGGCGTCAGGGGATAGCCGTATGTAGGTCCGGCACGACGTAAGGAAGGCTTTTCCTTTGGCATGGTCGCCGTTGAACTCAGCAGGGAGTGACGCCTTGAGAACCGGTTTCTTCCGACCGGTGGGAGAAGGGGTAAATGGGTGAATGGGGGAGAGGGGTGTGAATGGTTTGACCTCCGACATGGGGAGGATTGGTGACAGGGCTGGAATATGAGGCGCCGGTGTGCCGAGTTTGTCTAAGATGGACTGGAGCATGGTTTTAGTGACATCACTTTGACTTCTCAAGTCGTCTATGGTTGCCTCCAGATAGGAGATGTGGTCCTCATTAGAGGGCGGGAGATCTTGAGCCATTGGGAAGGGAGAGGGTATAGCCAAGTGGAATTCTAGGAAGGGACTTCTGGAGTGAGAGCGAGCAGAGAGGGAAGAGTCAGACGAGACTCTAAAGCGGCCTATGGTCGGTAGCGCGACAGGGAGTCATTTCCTTTAGGAGATCCTTTCCTACTGTAAGGGCAACCATGGACCGAGCAACCGGTATAGCCGGAGTAGGCACAGACTAGCAGGGGATCCAAAGTTTAGTATATTATACGATAATAGACTACATAATCTACGCACCTAGCAGGGGATCCAAAGAGGAAAGGATGGGAATCCCATGCTAGTGAAGGTACATATAAAGAAAACAGTCATGTGCAGAATGGCGTGATATAAGAATAAAACATAGAAAATGGAATGATAAATAAAAGGGTCCTCAGGGTCAACTAGTAAGGGTCTGGTGGTGAGGGGGCACGTACAGACTGGTGGTTAGGCTTGACCGGTCGGTGTTGTTTGGCGGGGGCGTGGCGAGTCGGTTGACCGGAATGGGTGACGGGTGGCAGCGGTGAGACATGGGGGGTGGTGGGGACGACCAGTGGTAGAGGGTGTGGGATGGCGGGGCTGTGGATGGGCGTTGGTGGGTGTCAAGGCAGGATAGCTGGTGGTTAGGCCCAGTCGGTCGGCGCTGCTCGGTGGGTGGATTGGGTGTTCCCCTTACAGACACGGTTAACCGTGGACATGGGAATGCGAATCGAAGACATGCCTCAGCCCGGAATTACACCATTCGGGATTGAATGAAGAAACGACACGTCCTCATTGCTAGTATGCTACGCATCATGGCAAGGATATGGGGAGAAAGAAAGAAAGAAAATGGGCCCAAAACTTGCTCAGGCTCAGACAGGCTGCAATTTCGTTCAAATTTCATGCCATTTATTTTTTTGTGGGCCTGCAAACTTGATTTATCAATGCTAATTAGTACTTTGGAACGATAAATGGCCCAATACAGTAATTTAAAATCAAATACAGGGGACGGAAGCATATTTAAGTTCTGGCTATGAATATTCCGACTGTGAATGAGCAGCTGTGTGATTGTTGGTGGGTGTGATTTGGGGCGTCTGAGTGTGAGTATGACCGGCTGGGTGTGAGTGTGATGGGCTGAGTGTGATGGGTTGAGTGTGAGTATGATCACGTGGATCGAGTCTGACAGTGTCATATCTGGTATCCTCGCTCAGCCACGAACGATCCCAAAGTCAGCAATGGGTGAATGATTATAAGACAATCGAACACAATGCCTACCAGTAGCCTGCCATTTAGGTGTCCGACTCAGATGTCGGAATTGCAGTCGTTGTGTACATTTCAGAGAGAAGGGTGGTGCAAATAGCAAGGGCGGTAGGGAGGACATTCCCCTCATCAACTATCCACCGCATGAGTTTGTGTTGAATTTTGGTGTCAAGACCCGACGGCCACCATCTCTCGCTAGCCATATCCATTTGCCAGTTTAGAAACCTTTCACCCAGCAGGACGAGCTTGGCCTCGATGCCATTGGGGAATTTAACGATTTCACCAGAGTTTGGATTGGGAGAGTTCAAAATTTTGTGGGTGAGGGCGGGGTGCATGGAAATTTCTGGGTGCATATGACAAGCATGGGACACACAGGTGAGGAAAGGGAAATAGCATTGAAAGTCTATTCTGTCGGTTGCACCTAAAGCCATTGACTTAAGCAAAGGGGTGAACTGGACATAACTGTATCGTACTGCATCAAGGCTTGTGTGATCTCCAGTCCTTCTTTTGACATTCTGTGGAACAGTAAAGTGCCTATACAATGAAACTTCAGCAGTGATAAATTGAAGAATAAAAACACTCTATACTTCTGTACACGATGTGCACACACATAGCTTGATATCTTCATTCCCCGCTCGCCCACACGATAAGCACTTGTCAAGTTGGGCCAGAGGTAGATATATTTCTCTGCCAGGGACACCCTCCATGTGAAAAAAATGGCTCGACGAGGTTTCAATGATGGAATGCTGTGGAATAGAGTTTCTCTTCCTCTAGTTGGCCCTTGGATGACTGTATGTGTATGAAGGTATCAATATCGATGTCGATCAGGTCAATGTAGTACACCGGGCCGGTTACCGGTTTACTCCAATTCTCCCCAAATTCTCCCAGGGTCTCCTCAACCATGTCAACCCAGCTCTCCCCAACCCGTAGAAGTGATATATGCTCTGTACAAGGCACATCCTCTGGACTTCCGTTGGTCTACAAATTGAATGAGGATATCCTTCGCAGTATTTTCTTGCTTAATGTGGAGCTTGCTAACGAGGTTGAGGATGTCACCATTTTAACGAGCCCACTCACCACGACTCGACATAGTTCCCAGGTTTGCGGATATTGGCGACGGCTAATTCTTCAATGGCCATTTTTATGGGGAAGGCTGATC
>Ga0307513_10008417_pt1 | contig 13209 bp, 11 predicted proteins | sample 15_EM_MG_FD_202174 | JGI IMG/M metagenome (GOLD analysis project Ga0307513, IMG submission 202174) | Populus trichocarpa ectomycorrhiza microbial communities from riparian zone in the Pacific Northwest, United States - 15_EM | ecosystem: Host-associated > Plants > Roots > Unclassified | place...
TGAATGTTATCAATGTGGCAAACTGCAGAACCTGCGATCTTGCCGGACCCGATCGGTCCCTCGAGATTACTAATTGGATAACGGGCGCAAGATGAGCCACCCGTTCCGGTTAGGATGTTCGGAAAACGGTCAAAGGCATACATTTGATGAAACTTAACGCGCCAACACTGTGAAAGTTCAACGCGACAGAAAGCGTTGGGGGACTCCCCGAAGAAAGAAAGATCCAGGAGCCATTTTTGGAGCGCACCGAAGCTGCAGAACTGGAATAATCGATTTTTCGTTGGCGAGTTCCAGCGTACGAGGACTGACGGAAAAACGACGGGTGGTCCGTCCATCGGGAGGGTCTGCGGCCCTCCCAAAGCTCGCGAACCCAGTAAATCTGCTCAACGTCATCGCGGGGGCTGGCGACGATCATCGGTATCGATTGATCGACCATTCAACTTGCATCCGGGTCTCAACCCAACTTTGATGAAATTCAAATAAGGCCTACAGGCGACAGAGCCTGGGACTCCAACAGTCGTGGGGCCATACGTAAATCCAGCTCTGTTGTGGTCGCATTTGAACGAATATGAAAGTGTAATTACACTCGAGACCGGTGGCTGAGTAATGTATTGAAACCCTGACGAAGTCGTAAATGAGAGCAGGGTGGTCAGATAGGGATAGAAGCTTGACTCGGTACCGCGGTAAGAGTTGCTAGTCGGGCTCGCGAGACTCTATGGGGAGGAAGGGTCCCAAAGTCGTAGACTAGTCAGCAAACGTAGTTCCTTTTTTGGTGGTACGCTGTTACGGAACGCGGCCCGGCTTGAGACCTACCCGGCCCCGGTGTCAGGGAGACGAACTGACGAACAGATTTCTCAACTCGAAATACAAATTACCTAGAACGTATATAAAGCCCTGTATTAGATAGAGAGAGACAATGAATCAACAGGCTTTACAACGGTTCTCTTTTGTGTTTACTTTGACTCGCGCGACGCCCGTCGACTGCCATGTCGATTAGGACGTCCACGAGCTCGAAGGTTCACATACGCGTTGCTTATCTAATTTCCTCAAGTCGGCTCGCGCTCAGTGGAACCGTACTGGCCGTACGAAAATTCTGAGTGATTCAGAGTTAACATGAGAACAATTTCGGAATAGACGGACTTGACATCGCCATGAGGAATACCCTCATAAACGGTTGGACTTGGGGTTGTCCGTTTAGACAGTTGTCGACACCTCACCGTTGTTATGCGTGTATGCACCGTAGGCACCGTTCCCGGGACGGCCTCTGCACGACCGTTACTACTGTCTTCGCAACCTATTTCTGAACGTAATGCCGTGATAGTTCGGAAAGATGTGAAGGTCTATGGTTTGCGTGATCCATACGATCAGCCCTCTGCTTATTATACATCTGTACTCATGCGATCCTAAGTAGATGCAGCCGTAACCGAGTCTCGTATAGAATAGTGGCACAGACGAATATCAACGACAAAGGTGGTTGCGCCGTGACCAGTGCTTACACATGTATATACCTCCTTACACTCACTTAATAACTTACTTCGTCACAAGCCTCCTTCACCAACGCTATTACATCTCCAGACCGTGGCTTGATTGCACATTTGAAAGGTTTAGGTTCCCTGATGTAACGTCAATCACATCGCTACCTTGCGGATCGATGCCCCCAGGAACACATACCGAATGACAGAATCCCCAGTGAATTCAGCCTCGGGAATTTCTGGATTTCCGTGCTCGTTCACAGTAGGCTCAATGTCGAACACAGCAGATACGCAAGCGATGACAAGGTACAAGGTCCGGAGAGCAAAGTGTTGGCCGGGACAGACCCTGAGAATCACCAATCCAGTTATTCCCCGTCGAGGGAGTTATGAGCTGTATCTCTTACCTTCTTCCAGCACCGAAAACTCTCTCTTCAGGGTTAAACACTGTCGGGTCGATTTTCCCGTCCTTGAGGAACCTGTCCGGATTGAAGGTCTCTGGGTCGGGATATATGTTCGGATCACGGCAGATTGCCCAGACGTTCTCTACCACGGTTGCCCCTGCCGGGATGAAGTACCCCCGGTATACATCGTCTTGTGTAACTCTTTTTGGGAGACTGATGGGAAGGGGTGGAGCCCACCGGAGGACTTCCTTTATAATGGCATTGATATAAGGAAGATTTTCCCTATCCGAGAAATCTGGAAGGCGGTCTTTTCCCACAACGCGGTCCAATTCATCCTGCGCCTTCTTCAGCACTTTGGGGTTCCGGGCCATTGCCAAGAGGAACGTCTGCAACGTCAACCTTGTCTAGAAGCGACGTCAGTGAAGTAACGGAGGGGCCAAGGGGTCCCTGACGCACTGTCTCAGCTCCGGCTACAACGCTCTATGAGAAACACGGATGACGGTGCGACGACTCGAGAGAGGCTCACCAGCAAACATGACACCTGAAACATCTCGTACAATTTTTTCGTCGAAAGTGGTCTTCTCGTGATCCTCTAAACGAGATAGACAATCGGACGTTATGGAGTGTGGATACCCCTCACCAGACTGACCATTACACTTGAGATTTAAACAGAATCTAATCTCGGGCTGGTCTGTGGACTGACCTTCATGGCGTTCTTAACATATTCCAAGCAACCGTCGATGGATAGTTTGAACTTGTCGCGTGCCTCATTGGCAATAGCCTTGAACTCCGTCCCCGGGAACCAGTCCGGGAGATATCGTACTGTTCGATATTCCGTCAGTTGTTTGCAGGTGTTGTCGGATGCGTCGGGACTCACACATAGGGAAAATACCGACAAGGAATTTCCCGGGGGTCGTAGCGGTCGCTAATGCATGCGTCGCTTCGAGTATCCCCCTCAGGAATGGGTCTTCGGATGACTTGATATCCATCCCGTAAGTTGCGGACAGTATGAGCGCTCCAGGCATGCTTCGGGAGTTAGGCGATACGTAAGCGCTTAAGCAGCCGGGTTGAGTGGAAAGGGTAGGGTGTGACGCACAGTTCTACTTCCTGCATTAAATTCCCAGGTTCCTCCAATAAACGTGTTAAAAATCGATGAACATATTTGTATTGATAGCTGTCGAGGCATCCGGACAACCTTTCGTTCAAGGCCTCGTGGCAAAGTCTGCGGCGAGTCCTCCATAGGCCACCGTAGGGCATCGACCCAAATAACCACTCCGGCGCCCCGGACCTGTCGGCAACGAACGGTGATCAGGGAAGAAAGATCTTCGTGGAATAAAGTCCTTGTCTCACAACTCCACCATAATCGGTTGGGGCTGCGATCCGGTGTTAGGAGCGGAAGGTGAAGATGCATGGATCACTGACCCTATCTGCGTATATGGCTGACCGTTTATCAACCAGATCCGAAACAGCTTGGGTACTGCTCAGTGCGACCATATCCTCGCCCATGAGCCGTAAGTATAAGACATCCGTGCCTTTCAGAAGACAGCTTCAGAATTGCCGTGAAACGGAATAGCCTGGAAGCATACCGTGACGATTAGCCAACGACGTGAGGTTTTCCCAGAGAGAGAGGTTCTGAGAGAGATCCAGGGCATTCCCTAAGATTGGATAGCCCCTTGGACCCGGCGGATAGGACGAAGTGGGTTTCCTCCACCTCCTGAAGGCGAGGACCGAAACACAGAACAGGAGTAGGCTGAGCACGAGAACCTCAAGCATGGCAGCGGGGAGGGAGAATTGGGAGAGGAGGGGTTGTGCAGGGTCTTATACTAACACCACTGTCATCATTGGATGTTATCAATGCGGCGAACGGCAGAACCTGCGGTCTCGCGGGATCAGATCGATCTCTCGAGATTATCCATTGGATAACGGGCGCAAGATGAGCCACCCGTTCTGGTTAGGATGTTAGGGGAACAGTAAAAGGCATACATCTGATGAAACGTAACGCACCAACACTGTGAAAGTTCAATGCAACCGAAAGCGTTGGGAGACTCCCCAAGGGAAAAAAAGGCCCAGGAGCCAATTTCGAAGCGCACCGAAGTTACAGAACTGGTGTAACCGATTTTTCGTTGGCGGGTTCCAGCGTACGAGGACTGACTCCCAAAGCTCGCGAACCCGGTAAACCTACTCGATGTCGTCGCGGGAGACTGGCGATGATCATCGACATCAATTGATCGTCCATTTCACTTGCATCCGGGACCCAACCCAACTTCGGTAAAGCCTACAGGCAGTAGAGCTTGGGACTCCAAGCTCCAACAGTTGTAGGGTCATACGTAAATCCAGCTCTGTTGCAGTTACACCTGAACGAACATGCGGGCGTAATTACACTCGAAACCGGAGGTGGTTGAGTAATGCATAGAAACTGCCGACGAAGTCGTAGATGAGAGCAGGGTGGTCGAATAGGAATATGAAGCCTGACTCGGTAGAGGATATGGTGGAAATATCGGTCATCTGCCGAACCGCTGTGGATGCGGTAGAAGATTAAATAACTCTAAAGAGCGTCTTCGTTCGCGTTGCGGGAGGAGGATGACAAAGCACGAGGGCACGTGCCGGGGCCAAACAAGTACAACGTACTCGCACCGAAAAATTAAGCTCTGAGGAATAAAAGTCCCTAATACCTTAGATAGAGAACATAAACGTCCCGGGAATAGCAAGCGAGGTTACCCTTGTAGTCGGCATTTTTTACTAGTTACTATAGCGGTAGTACTCATACGGCGGCAGTCGTCACCGTAGTGGACCTGTCCTGAACTCGATCTCCGACGGGTGGGTGAGCAAACACTGTGTTGGCGACCTTCCGCCCGACTACCCAGCTTCCCCTCTCCTCCGTCGAGTGGTGCCGATAACTAGTTCATGGTACCTCCCTGACTCAATCCCATCCCGCAATACTTATTACTCGGCACAATCCCCAGAGCCCCTTCAGCGAAGGAGTTCCCCAGACACCCGTGGTATACGATCCGATTTCTCCTTCGATCAACCTCAACCTCAGCTTGCTCCTGCTCTTCGCGTAAATTCACGACCCAGGAATGCCTCTTCGGTCGGGAATAACAACGATGCGGTGTTGCGCCTAGGGGGGGTAAGGTTTCATCAGTCGGACATGTGTGCTCGGCGTCACCAACATCCAGCGACACACCTTTTCCAACCCACCGAACCTCGACCCTTATTTCCCGCCCTTCTCTTCAGTACCATCACCTCCAAGTCCCACCCCGAACATGGTGACCTCCACGCCCACGATCCGGAGCAAAACAAAGTACTCAAGACGCCCACGTTGTCGGTAACCCTCACGATCACCCCGTTCGTCCAAGCTCAGACAAGGTCGTAGCATTAAAGGACTTCCAAAAGACGTTGACTCCCTCCAGATTGAACGGGTATACTCTGACGTTTGGGAGGTGAATTGATTGGGATACCCTGTCTCGCGTAAACTTCGTCCAGCATCCGATGTACGTGAAGGGACCAAGGCTTATACGAGTCAGCGCCAAAGCTACCACCAATCTCTGCATCTTCACCCACCTTCAATATCGCTGCGGACCCTGACCGCGTCGCTTTCCGAACTACTGAGGCTGGCGCATTCCTGTTGTCCCTGGTTGACGACGTTGAAGCACGAAACTCACCATCGGACCTCGGAAAATCAAACCCCGAGCCGTCCTTTTCCCTCCATCTCCTGCCTTGAACTTTTTCTCGCCGTCCCCCATGTGCTTCGTCCATAGGTAAGCCCCCTCAGTGGTGTACATCTGAATTCACAGTCCAAATCCCCGACACACCAGCGCACAGTACCATGCGTGGGCGGGGAACGGGGAACGGTCGGGACGTTGCATGAGGGTTGTTAGGTGATTCAAGTTCGATTCCGAATCTTGGTTTGTGCCCTGGTGTGGTACATTGGTTATCTTGTAAACCGCTAGACCATATGGCACGTCTCGTAACATGCTATTGTTTCTTGGTTGGATAATGTATAATACTTCGCCCGTTCTGGTCTTTTTGCATGAGATGGCTACCTGCACCCCTCCGGAACGTAACATTCCGAGATCGAAACTGAATGTCGGGTCGCCGCATTTTATATCCGTTCGCGGCGGGCTTACGGAGATCACCCATCGGGAGTTCCTGGATCTTCCCAAAATTCCGCGAAGTATATATCTCGGAACTCACACTGGCTCGGCGCATCTCCGGAGGACCACCTCCCGCCACGCCGTCACCCGCATGATGACAACCCACATTAGCACAGAAGTAGGGTGTTGACTTCATCCAGAACCGTGTCGTCCCACGATCGAGCACTCGAGCGATCACCCTGTCCCTTCCTCATTTGTTGGTTTAACACCCGCTGCGGTCAGCGCACCTTGTGGTTTTCGTGGGGCCTGCCGCACTTTGGCACGTTCCCCGTTTCTCGGGTTTCTCCCCCGGCCCGATACTTGGCTTTTCAACGGTCCAGCAGAGCATCGACCTCCTTCATACGGAACTTTTTAACGCCATGACCTTTTTTTCCGGCATGGGATGATCGTGATCGCCTCTCCTACATGCGAGCCAAAGCTGTCGGAAAGCTGTATGATGCGCGAATAAAATGTTTGGTTTTTAGATCCGTCGTAACGCATGGTCGGTTGCAGGCCTAAGGGCTGAAGACGTCCTCCAAGTCTCAACGAGATACTTAGAGTTTCACACCGGCCCAATCTTACTCGTGGATAGCTCGGTCTCGATCCTAAGGTTGACGATACACTGCGACCTTTACACTGGGGCTCTCGCAACTTTCGCTTCCGGGAGACCCGATATCCGGACTGCCTTGGACCAGGCCCTCCGTTTCGAAATATTGCGAGTCCCATGTTCCACAGCTTAGGTGCTTACACAGAATGACATTTGATGGTTCGGGGGGCCTCACCGCGTTCTAAATCAGGTTCATGCCGCCATCCATTCCCTGTGGAACTCCATCAGATAGAGTCGTCTTCGCGCGCCTGCTAGTAAATGGGGAGAATCGAGGGGTGAAACCTTTCTTGGTCTCCACCCATGACGGACATTCGATGTATTCTAAGACCACGGTAAAGTTTGTCTTCCCTCGGTTCACACCCGTTCGTTCACTTACCCCCGCCCCCCCGCCCACCGTAGACGGCCACCCCCCAAGCGGGTCATCAAACCCCGTTAATCATGCCCTCACGTACTTCAACCGCGTTAGGCTTCCAGCCACAGCGCTACTTGCCACACCACACCGCGCGAAGAACCCCCGAGCAGAGTTCTTCTATGGGTTTTGTCATATGTGATACAGTCTCACTACATCTCCTATATACATTCGAAAACCATAAAAAAAGCGGCACGAACCATCATACAAGACCACTCGCCGGATGCAACTAAAGCGATGAGACAATGAAGTTTGGAGGGAATACATAATGCACGAGAGGTCCGCCCAACACCTGTGGTGCTGGCGCCATATCTAGTTCGTGTTCAGGGTGGAGGGGTCGTAACTAGAACCTGATGATAACGGTCCCTCTACCTGGAAGTTCAAACAGCACTGTCGTAATATCATTGAGCCCGCTCACATAGTGCACGAAATTTCTCCATTCAACAGGTATCCACAACGAGTGCTTCCCTTGCAGATCCTTCATCCACCCCTCCTCTGGGGTAGTCCATGGGATTCCCCAATTGCCCCCATCTTGGACAACGTAATGGGGATAGTGTTGACCAAGTTGAATTTGGGAGATGCGATGGTATTCGCGGTCACAAGAGTTTGGGAGTACTTGGGCAGGATCTAGTTCTTCTCCAGTTTCTGTGTGGTAGGCACAGATAAAGTATTCTTCTTGGCGGATGACCACGGTTTGGTCTTCAACCGAGATCAGAGTATGCAGCTGCCAATCAGATAGTGGTACAGCCCAAATACTGCTGTTGCGGTCCGCCCTCCCATTGGTGCAAGCACCATCCACTGCCCCCTCTTCCATGAGCCGCCAAGCCACAATCATGTCAGAATTGTGCACAAGGAGGATGTTACCAGTGAGGGCCAAACTCTCAATCTCCATATCTGTGTCAATGAACTGGAAAGGGGTTTGTGAAGGGGGATTGGTGATAGTGACAGTACTGTTCCCTACGTGGCCAGCTGCCATGTAAGTACCACAGTGAGAAAGGGTACCAAGTGGCATGCCACAACTGTTGGGGTGAGAGGCAAAGGGGGGGCCATCTAAACACCACACTTGGAGGGTACCGTCAAAACAACGGGAGATTGATGAATAAGTTGGTGAGAACTGAAGAGGGAAACTACGGATCCCTGTTCCTGTCTGCCAAGTTTGGAATTCCCTCCATGGGGTGTAATGATTGGAAGTGTATTTCCAGATGCGGACATCACTGCAGATAGAAGCTGCAAAGAAGCTTCCATCAGAAGAGAAGCAGTGGACAGGCAAGTCACCATTTTGTTCTAGTAAGCATTCTGAGTTCCGAATGTCCAACACAACAAGATGGTCATAACTTGAAATGGAGATATGGTATGTGGTTGGAGAGAAGGACCCGTAATGGTCCCAGTTGTTGGTCCATGAGTGAATATTGAATGATTCAATCCTTGTGAGAACAGACCCAACCTCAAAGATCTGAACCACATGACCCTTGCCATCCTGACTCCAAGTTCTTGTCATTATCCGAAAGGATTTGTTGTGGGCCCAAAGGTGTGGAGTGCTTCCTGACCAGAGGTCGGCAAAGGATGATGTTGTACCTGAGGCAATGTTGTGCACTCTCAGAGTGTGAGAGTATACTCTCAAAGGGTAAAGGTCCAAGGCAATAGTACTAATAGTACAGATCATGCCTCCATCCAACGACCACACCAGTGAGACATCACTGGTATTGGTGTAATTACATCCAATCTCTTTTGTCATTCCACCTGTCTGGATATCCCATATTATAACACCATTATGAGAGGGGGAGGCGAGGGAATGTCCATCTGGTGAATAGGCAAGCTGACCTATGAGTGAGAAGGTGGATGTAGTAGGCTCAAGGGTGGAAAGCAGTTCAAGGCTGGGTGGATCATGGACCTCCACAGCCTTATTGGTTTGTATGGCAATAAACTGACCACATGGTGACCAAGTGAAGGAGTCATAAGGATGAATGCTCCCAGAAGAAACTGCTATCTTCTGGTCCCACAAATCTTGAATTCCAAGTAGCACTCTTGGCAAGGGAGTGGCACGGTGGTGGTAGTACAATCTTCGGACAACTGATGAGAAAGGAGCTAACTCCAGTGCTGAGTGATAGATGTGGGTGGCTGAGACATTTATGAGTTCAAAGAACTTGGTCACAAAATAGAAATAGTCTCTGGCAGTGTCGAGGAGCCCCGCATTTGGGGCGACCTGATCCATCACATGTGTTAGTATTGGATGATGTGGTGGGGAGGCAAAAACAAACCTCTTGTAACCAGGGCACCAGCTGTTCAAATGCAGCAATGGCTCTCCTTGTGGCTCCAAGGATGCTGACCACCTCTAGCCAAGCCAGGAATTTCTCCTCCAGGAAGATACGTAGAAGGGAAACAACATTGGTGACATCCCCCCCAGTTTTGGTGAGGTGGTTGTGCCAGAATTGACAGGCGTACTGTAGTGTGACACTGATATGATCATTGATCCTGGTCCGTAGATCCTTGACTTCTGAGTTCAACGCACAATCAGGGAGTGATAGAAGGTCTTGTTCTAGCCCATCATTCATCAATCTCAGGCAGTTCATGGCAAGTTCCAAGTGGAGAGGTTCAGGGGAAATATAAAACCTTGTGTCGGTGCAGCGTGAGGGATCGGTAATAAAGTCAGGGAACGACTTGTGAAATGGCTTTACAGGCTGGCTGAAATCTTCATCAAGGGCAATCAGGGACTGAACCAGGGTGAGGAACAGCATGACCTCCTCAGGATCCAGTCCAATAAGCTCGGAAATACCAGATGGTGGAAGGGGGTTGGCAAGTAGGACAATGGAACCGATGGTAACCCGGACCTTGGGGTATACCTCAGGGTCTTCCTTGCCGAAGGCCATCTGGAGGATCGACGTGTATAGAGAATCGAGAGTTGTCTCGGAGTTGAGATATGCCTTACCCTCAGGAGCTGTGCACTCAGGAAGGTTGAGAATCACATCCAACCGCCGTTTGGGGGGGTGGGTCCTGCTGTCCAGAAATTTGACAGTCGCGGCGGCATAAACGAAGAGACCCCCTGCTCTACTACACAGCAGATCGATGTCCCTTTCGCTCGGCCACCCGTCAAGTCGACGGCGCTGCGCGAGTTCGAAAAGTTCGTGTTTGAGGAAAAGGCGCATGTCATTGTTGATTAGAGTGGGTTGGACATCGTGCAAAACGAAGACATTGGTTGCATCCTCGAGGAGGGGAAGACGGAATCCGGTCTTGATCCTGGGCTCGGGTCGACCAGTGATGAAAAACTTGACTCTGGGAATCTGTTCGACGAGCCGACCCAACACAGAGAGGATCGCAGACGATGGTTCTTCATCCTTGCACTCGTCCAGGGCGTCGATCACGATGACCATCGAAATGTCGGCTGATTGTAGTGGTTCCACGATCAGTTTCCTCATTTGATTGTAGAGTGATTCGTGCACAACATCCGGGTCCGACTGGAGGATGGGAACGAGAACGGATCGGAATTCCGGGTATTTGTGTGCCAGCTGGAAGGCGAGGGTGGGGAAGATGAAGTGGAGGTTGCTGCGGTCTTCGAAATCGCGCGTACAAAAGAATGACGCTCCAAGCAGCCCATCGGCGAGGATCCGTTCGCTGACCGTCTGGGCGATCGTGGATTTACCGGTACCGGCGAGTCCATTCAACCAGAAGACGGGGGACTGGCTATAATCATTGGTCCATGACTCAATCTCGTTCAGGACACTCTCGCGTGTCCCTTCGAGACAACCACGCCGGTTACCGTGGCGGTACTCTGCTCCTTTTGCGCGGCGGCAGCTGTTCAGGACTGACAGGTCGGCTGTAAGGGGGACTTGAGTTGATACGAAATGAACACACAATGGATCTGACCTGCATCCTAGGGTACAAGTCCGTCGTCAGGAATGTTTTCAGAGCACTGATCCTATGACTCACTATCAATTTACAACCCTGCTCGTACAGTGCTTGTTGGTATGCCATCTATCCAAGAGTCTCAGTTTCGGCAGCCTCGCGGCTATATCAGCTTTTCGGGGTCGCTACTGACCTGGTATTCAAGGAGGACACCCCGGAGATCCTCCACCAGTACAGAGACGGCCAGCACGTCTTCTTCTCGTTCCACATACCCTGCAGTTGCGATTCGTTTGTGCAGATCCTTCGCCTTGTCCCTGATGTGTCCAAGATCGCTGGGAGGGAATTAACGTTGCCGTTGGCTGAAGTTTGCTCTCGCTACCTACCTGAACAGCTTGTCCCGTCGCTTGTGCTGAAGCTCTTGCAAAGGAGGTTTTCTGATTGTATTCAACCGTGCTAGAACGGATTCTAGCTTGCCCCTTACCCCTGGGGGTTTCTGTTTAACCATGAGCAGGCGTTATGGCAATTTTGCTACGGTAGGCTACCTCTCGAAGCTTCAAGAGCGTATCAAACGATGACTTTGGAAACGGATCAGCCATCATTCGTTCCAGGACGAGACGGTGAAGACTTACGGTGAGATTTGTGACTTGGCGGTAGATCGCTTGCTGTTGCGACACCTGCCTCTCACGTCAACAGTACTCAGCACTGAGGTACGACCCTCACTCACCTGATAGCAGACAATGGCCTGTTGAAGTCGCTCGACGAGCTGCACCACCACTTTGGAATTCTCCCCCTTATTCACGAACTGAGCGATGTTACCTTTTGCCAACAGTTTCTGGGATGTCTCTTCGATTGCTTTGAATGTACTGCAATGATAGTTGGGAGCGGTCGACTTGGTCATCGATCAGCGTGCGCACCTGGTCAACCCGTTGCGTCGATCCGTTTCCTCTGGGTCTCCGTCTGTCTCCGCCGTCATAATGCTCTGTTTGAGCCTATCCAACCGGGGTATAAGCTCCTCGATCTTTTCCCTGACATCTTTTGAATGCTGGGAGCGCCCGAGTCAGCTGTTGTGGGCAACACCAACCTATTTTACCAATACCTCGTAATGTTTGATGAGCGCGTTCACACCACCGAGGGCGGATTTGAGCGGAGGAAACCAATCGGAGGACTCTTTCGCAACATCCAGGAGTATCTTTGCGCCATCTGCGACTTTCTGCCTCGCTAGGAAATCCCAGATCGTGAACGGGTTGACCGCGCGGGAGATTTCGAATCCACTTACATCGGCCTGCATCTGAATTGACCACAGAGGGACGTCGTTTTTGAAACATGACCCCGCTCCCAGTTGGTGGATGTAGTCGTAGGAAAGGTGAGCTGGCGGGCGTCCTTGCGGGATTAGTTCTATTCCCCGGAGTTCTTTTACATAAGGGGAAAATTCTACTCTGACATGGCCGGCGGCGTTTTTTCATACATCCCCCGACCAATGCTGTCGATTCAGAATCGGCTTAGTCTGGTGCCATCTCGACGACCTGCCCCGAACACAGCGGTACTCCCCACTCAAACGGAACGAGAATCGCGAAATCTCCCTCCGAAGTTGTCGTACGTGAGTCTCATCCCCGCCAAAATGCTATTCTAGGGAAAGCTTGACCCAACGGGCGCTGAGGTTGAGTCTTGCAGGATACAGCAGAAGGTGCAACCGACGACTGATCTCCCGCCTCGTCCAGACAATCCTTCTTTCGTTGAGGGTCGTCGGAGTGGTTGCAGCAGCGGTGATCTCAGTGTCGGAGGAACTTCCAGGCCAATCACACTATATACCATTCTCTGGAGTCCGAGCCAACCGAGGGGGATCGGAACATCATCCCGCCTAGGGGAGAAAACAAAGCACACCGAACCTGAATCCAAAACAGAGGTTGAGGATGCTGAGCGCACCAACATTAACGACCGTTCCCAGCAACCGACCTCAGCACAGCTTTTGGCCATCGGTGATCAGACGATTCTAATGCCTCAGACAGAAGGGGAGGACAGCTATGGACCGGTGCATACGGAGTTGTTGGTCGTGGAGCCGACTACGACGATGCAGAACTATCCTAATGCCCGACACACAGTCAGAGGTCACCGCGCCTCACACCATTACCTGTACCACCAAGGAATCCGTTTAGGCAATTGCTGAAACATCCCAGCCCAGCTACTCAGAACGTGAGGAGATCGCGGCTGCTCCTTCCCTCACCACCCTCATCATTGGCGACGGCGAGGAGATCAAGTGTCGTCCTTACAGTAACCTTGAACGGCGACTCGACCGAGGCTGAGCAGAAGGATAACCTACCTCCGGGTGCCAACTCTACCACCACCCTCT
>Ga0307513_10008418_pt1 | contig 13207 bp, 17 predicted proteins | sample 15_EM_MG_FD_202174 | JGI IMG/M metagenome (GOLD analysis project Ga0307513, IMG submission 202174) | Populus trichocarpa ectomycorrhiza microbial communities from riparian zone in the Pacific Northwest, United States - 15_EM | ecosystem: Host-associated > Plants > Roots > Unclassified | place...
AGAGGAAGAGGAGATAACTACAAGTATGTGCAGCTTGAGATAGACAATATAGCTGGATTTATAGTCCCAGGAGAGCTGTATCACTCTTAGGACCCCTAATACTCTATGACACATATAAAGGGTTTTTATATATCTAAATCATACATGAAATACAAATGAAACAAATGCATTTACAAAAAGAGTTCAATAAAACATATAGAAAACATTTTGGTATAATAAGATTTGGAAGAACAGAAAAGCTTTCATAGTATATAATAATATACAAAATGATTTTAGGCTTGCAGCTAGCAAGGAATAACTCCAGAGTTATTCCTTGCTAGTGGCAAGGTCAAAGGGGGTCACTGAAGTGCATCAGGACTGTGAGACCGAGATTTTGGACTAGCCTCATCTTCACTTACTGGGTCATCCTCCTCAGTGTCACGGCGTTGCCTTGAGGCCAAGCTAGGTTGTTGCTTGGGGGATGCTGGGTGTAACCAACCAGAACGACGTGAAGGAGGTGCAACACTGACTCCACTTCCCTTGAGCACTTTCTCAGCCCTACAACAAACATAGATTACATAGATTAATGAGTAAGGAATAAAAGAAATAAAAAAAAAACAACAAAGGAAACAAATACTTACTTTGTTTGTTCAGAATCTGAGGGCATTTTTGCCTTAGCATCCTCCTTGTTTCGGTCCTGGGCAGTTTTTCTAAAGAAAGGTGTAAGGGATGTGGTCAAGAAATAATAATTGAAACTAATACATACCTGCATGCTGGGACTTTCTTGACTTGTCCACGTGTCCCTCCAGGGGCCTGACCACTCTTTTTCCCTTTCGATTTGGATGCTATATCTTCTTCAACTTCAGGCCATGGGTTATCATCTTCATCCTCATCCTCCTCCCCCTCCTTGGTCTTGGTGTTGCGGCAAGTCCATTTGTTGGCTGGCTGTTGAGCAGTGTTCGATGCCAGCCACTTACGCTGTTCTGTAGCTGGGGGTCATGGTGGCGCTTTAGCCTTTGGCTGTGCTTTGGGGGGCATGTTACAGGTTTTGGTGGGGTTAAACAGGTGAGGCGGAGGCATTTGCATTTACGTGGGGGGTAGATAGGCGCTGAAAGACCTCGTTTCTGTGTTTACGAGGGGGATAGGTGGGTGTGAATGGGTGCTGAATGTTTCAAGTTTCAGTGTTTCTGAGATGTGGTGGATGGGTGCTTAACAGCGGCATTTACGCATAGGCGCTGAAATTCACCTGGGGGGGCTTTCGAGTGGTGATGTTGAAGAGCGTGATCTTTGCTATAGGGTGAAAAGGAGAAGCACAAGCAGATCTGGAACAAGCCAAAACCCACAAACACCAACACCAAACCAACACCAATCTCAAAAACACAAATCACAGGTTCTAATAGTGTGAGGGGAGACTTCTGGGGTATGCACAGAATAGATCTCAAAAGACTAGATATCTTAGGTTTTGTAACTGTTTGATAGAGTTACAAATAAATGTTTTATTGCTTGTAAGACAAAGTGCGAGCACAATTGTAATACGTATTTGTTTTATGGGACTTCGAAATGTATCAAAGATACAATGGATAATGTGTGAGAATCACAAATGCAAGCACTTTGATTATGAAACAGCAACAAGTATAAGTGTGCATGTGAATGATTGAAGACTACACCTACGTCTAGTGAGTCTGTACGTGATGTGAGGCTGGCACCTGCATCTAGTGCGCCTATGAGAATGAAAGACTAGCCTATTAAGCTAAAGTCTTGAAACATAACGAGACGGACGAAACACAAGCGTTCGGGACTTTAATCACAATTCGCAACTACAACTCTAACTGTTTTCTTGATCACAAGAAAAGCTTGCGCTTTTATAGTATCAACACTACACTTCAATGGCTAGAGTTTATTAACACTGCGTGCTAGGCTTTGCAGGGCAATTCACTACTGTACCACCTAGTTTACAAGCATATTTATACTGTTTACGAGCCAAGACTTTTACAAATGAACGTGAAATAAAACAGAACAGAAACGGAGAAACAGGAACAATACAAAACAGTTATTGCAAGCATAGTTAACCGGTTCAATAGAACGGTTATTGGTATAGGCGCACGGCTGTTGAACCCGCATGGGTATCCTTTTGATCAGTTGCAATCATTATTTGTCTGATGTGATCCGTCTTCAACTTTCGGATCAATCATTGATTCTTGCGAGGTGTGCAGCCAATATTAGTGTAAAGGCGCACCCGTTCTCTCCTTTACTTGATAACACATGCTATTGCTTGCATAGAGCCAGTTCCTTAGTTTTAATCAAGGATCCGTTTATCGGTCATCTTCTATTCGAACAGCCCCTAGGTTTGTCAGGGTCTGGCACTAATCTTGCTTGCAGTTCTAGTTTTGCCCCCATTCCCTTTTGTTACATGCTCGCATATGTAATAACACCCATTAGTATGTTTTGTAGTTACTTGTCGACGTGGCCACACTTCATTATTGATAGTGGGACTTAAGATTTATGACATATTGTGAATGCACGCATATTAAGTACACTTGCCCAGACTTAGTAATAAGCTGCGAGTAAGTCTCTTTAGTGCTTGCAGTTTGTCATTATTGATGTACGCACACGTTCACTTGATCAACTAGTCTGGGTCTCACTAATGATCCTTATTAAGTCTTAGTTCTACTTGTAAGATCATAAATAATAAGGTAAAATCGCAAAGTTTCGTGTATAAACCAATATGACCCTTATCAACATGGGATTTGAAATGGCTGCAGATAAGGTGTCAGTGGGTGTTGAGTGTCATGGGGGTGGGGAAACTCACCTGGGGGGTTATCGGGCAGTTTTGTGCAGTGACATGGCACCTGAAGGGGCTGCAGATGGGTTTTTACAGTGGAGGGTAGGGCTGTGGGTACACGTGAGGTGGGGATGGAGGTTTTGTGGGTGGGGACACTCACCTGGGGGCATTTCAAGCAGTGACAGGGTGGTTGAACGGCTGCGGGTCGATTTTCAGTGGGTGTTGTGTATTATGGGGGCGGGGAAACTCACCTGGGGGTGTATCATGCGGTTTTGAGCGGTGACGTGGCACTTGAAAGCGCCGCGGATGGGTTTTACAGTGGTGGGTGGGCTGTGGGTATGTGTGAGGTGGGCGCGGAGGTGTTGTGGGCGGGGAAACGCACCTGCGGGTGTTTCGAGCAGTGACATGGCACTCGAAAGGGCTGTGGATTGGGTTTGCAGCAGGGGCGGGGCAGTGGGTACATGCTTGGGGTGTGGAGGTGGTGGGCGCAAGTGACATGGCATGTTGAAGCAGCTGGGGATGGTGTTTTAGCTGCTGTTAGACATGATAGGAGGGGGGGACTCATCTGGGACCCATTCCCTTCATGATCACCTCGCGATTGGGCTTGTGATGGCTGCTGATGTCGCCCTAGCAGTCGAAAATGGGCTAAATGGGGAGATCATTAGTAATCATGGGTAGTAGGAGAGCCAGGGGCACTTACCTGTAGTGTTTGAAGGTCCAGTCTCAAGACTGGAAAAAGACCGAGACTGGACCGGACCGAGACTGGAAAAGACCAGGACCGGACTAGTGATGTGCGGGCCTGGCTCAGCCTGAAAGCCCCGGCTTAGGCTCAGCTTTCGAGAGCCTGGGCTTGGAGAATTTGAAGCCCGAGCCTTGAGCCTTGAGCCCCCAGGGCTTGGGCTCGGCTTGGGCCTGAGCTGCGGCTTCTGGCTACAAAAACCAGTTTTCTCCTTCATTTGAATGTTTAATTGCATTGTTAATATTGCACATAGTGGTACTACCAAGGTACTACCTAATTAATCCCTTCAGTTGCGACAGCATACAGCAAGGAGACTACCAGCTGCGATGTGCCCGCCCTCGCTGCAGTACCTAGTTGGAAGGGAACAACTGCATATCACCAGCGTAGGTACATTAGGCTCATCCAGCATGTACATAAGGGAGGTCCACGGTTGCAGACGACGAGCAAACGACGAGGTTCAATGTGGAGGCTGGGCTCGAGAACATGGTGTGTGGCCAAGTGGGATCTTTGATGACATGAGAGATGGCAAAAAGGACAAAATCATGTAAGTTAGTGTTGCCATAACCCGCCAGTACTCACCAGTTTCTTTCAAGTTTCTCATGTCCAGCTCCCTCAAATCCTCCTGGCCATGATAGATGTTGGCGTTGGTGAATATACATGTACTTACACAACTATGACAGGAATGTCAGTATCTACCGAACATATTGACATGCAGGGGAACTTACTCGCGGATACATTCTAACGTTCTAACCGGGCGCAAGTTCGCATCTACGCCGGTAAGGGAGACTGGGTTGTCTATTTATCTATGGCGAGGCAGAACGTGTAAGTAGGTTTGTGATTGGAGGTGGTTTGATACGTTTACCATGATCCATAGCAATCATGGACGACATTGGTGTCTCCAAATTCCAATCGCCTATACAACCTCACCCCCGTGGTCGCTCTCAGCTGTGCTCGTGATTGTTGTTGCCTCATCAGTTTCTCTCGGAACGAGATGTTTGAGAGTTGGCCTCAGTTCAGGTGCAACGTGTCAAGCGATGGGTTCCAAACCTAAATCCTGGAACGATGACACTGGCAGATCACAGCCTACATCCCTCATTTGAGGAGGTGGGGTCTTGACACCTGATGGGAGTGACGACACCAGAACATGGAACATAATGAATTGGCACAAATGGGCACAGCGGGCGTGCACCAACTAGCGGGCGTGCATACATTTGAAGTTGGGTGCCAGGTCGTGGTGTTAGCTGAACATGGAAAAGCTCTCTCGCAAAGCCAGTGGCCATGGGCGAGGAATGCGATGAGTGAGGAAGGCCCGAATGATGACAGTGAGAACAAGGGCGATGTCTGTGGCATTCGAGATGAGTGAATGGTGACAGGTGGTGCCACAGGCCATGTACCAGTGGTACCTTGTAACAGAGCGGCGCCATTAAGTTCTTGAGTTTAATCCCCTGGGATACCGAATCACAGGGCTAGGGGTATAGCATGTAGTAAGTATGAGCTGTGGTCAAATGTGATTTGAGAGACTTACCATAACCCATTCATGATGTTGATCATCCAATTCCTTCACTGTGGACAGCAAACAGTATTTTAATTACTTAATCAAAGTATTTTATTTCACACTCGTTGACCAACGCGCCATGCCCACACAGTGCATGCGCACAACGCAGGCTGCAGCTCAGGCCCACGGCTCAGGCTTATGAAAATTGAAGCCTGAGCCGTAGGCCTCCCCAAGCCCTCACCACGGCTCAGCCTTGGCTCAGCTTTCCAGGGCCGGCTCAGGCCGGCTTAGGGCTTTGAGCCCGAGCCCGCACATCACTAGACCGGACAAGACCAAGACCGGAAAAGACCGCAAAGAGACCGGTTTTGATAGACCACAAAGAGACCGGTTTTGATAGACCGGTCTTTGTGGTTAAGACCGGTTTAAACCGGTATACTTATACCCCCAATAAAAACCTTCAATTTGAGCCTATACCCATCAAAATTGGTTGAAATCTGACAATGTTATGGTCAAAACTATAAAATATCGGACAAAAAAAGTAGATGTGATGGAAATAAATCATATCTTACTCAATTCTTCACCGTTTTCAATGTTACAGGGCTTATATTGAAGGTAATATGTCAGTCAACAATCCCTATTGACAAATAAATGTAAAAAATGTAGTATATTAACCGTGCAATAAATTTCCGGTCCAGACCAGTCTGAGACTGCAAAAAACCGATCAAGACTGGTCTACGTCGGTTTTGTGCGGTCTTTTGTGGTCTCTGAACCGACGTGGACTGGTCCCGGTCTCGGTCTACTTCCCTGGGGGTCGAAAGACCAGACCGGACCGGACCTTTAAACACTACTTACCTGGAGGTTTCTTGATGATGGTTGTTGTTGGCAGTGGTTGCGGGGATAGACGGCGGGCAGGATGTGGTGGGGTGGTGGTGGTGGGAAGGAAACCAACGATGTGGCAGCGTTTGAACTGGCACTACTCGATTTGGGACGCCGCGGGCTGCGCCGCTGCCGTTGGTAATATTACAACTTTGTGTTTGTACCCAGGAGTTGCCATTGTGGTGCAGTTGGCTAGAGCATTGTGTGATTTATCTCTATGCTCTTGTGTTCAATTCCCCAAGAATGCATTTTTTTTTTTTCATTTTATTACTACTACTATTATTAAATACAATACAATACAATTGAAATAAATATATCAGTTGTAGTCCAGGTGGACTGACTCCAGGTGGAGTCCAGGTGGATTCAATACAGAAAATATACCTGTTGTTGGCACCTGCAGTCCACTGACTCCAGTTAGTTCACTTGGACTCCACCTGGACTCCAGCTCAATTCCGGGTAAAATCAGTACAATAATTTGGCTGTGCTCCCACCAAAAAAAAAAGGATCTGGACTCCAGATGGACTCCGGAAAATCACCTGGAGTCCAGTGGAGTCCAACCGAACTATGTGGGGCAGTGTAAAGACCTCCCAAAATGGACCACCCCCAGCTTGTGTTTGGATGTGAGGGAGGTGGGGGTGGTGGGATTTGCATCAAAAGGCTGGAAATAACCACCCCCAGCTCACATTTGGATGCAAGGGAGGAGGTGGTGGTGGGGGTCGCATTGAAACACCGAAATCAACCACCTCTGGCTCACATTTGGATGTGAGGGAGGTGGCAGTGGTAGCAGGGACTTCGGGTGTCATTTTGTCCTGGTGATATGTCAGTAAATCAATGGGAATGGGGATGGAAGATAAGAATGGTGAAAATGAGCCACAACGAAAATTGTGGCTTGTCTTTTTGTGATGCACCTTTTCCCCCCCTAGTTCCTACCCTCCCTTAGCTCCTCACTCCCTTTGCATTTTCACCCATGCAGACAGGCCCACATCCCTCATGAGAAGGGAGGGGAATCTTGCAGGTAGCATTCTGGTGGTGGTGGGAGGAAATGATCACGAAGTCATTTGGTTGTGTGAATGTGATCATGTGTGGACATGATCACATGACATGTTGACATGTTGAACATTCAAGTTCACCTTTTTCAACTTCAACCCAATACTTTACCATGCCCCCTTATTCCACATGGAATCCATGTGGAACAGATTTATTCCATGTGGAATCCAAGGAATCCACATGGAATCCACATGGAATCCACATGGAATATGTTTTACTACATAAATCATGTACTCACTGATATGGAATCCATATGGAATCCACATGGAATCCATATGGAATCCACATGGAATCCATGCCCATTCCATATGGACTTATTCTACATGGATTCCATATGGAGTCTATGTGGAGTCTATGTGGAGTCTATGTGGATTCCATATGGATTCCATGTGGAATGCATCTAATATCTCAACTTATTCTCAAGTCAGGTTCAAAATTTTAATTTCATACAAAACATTTAATCAGTTAGCTACATAAGGCTTTTAACTACCTAGTCAAGATTTTCAAATTCTGGATCATCATCTCCTACATCCTTATCTGCTTGTTTATTCAGAACATTCCTTGTATAATAGAATAACATGACATGTATAAACCAATTAAAATTGCTTTGTGTCATTCTCCTTAAAATAGAATCAAATCCACCAAGCCATCCATTGAGTTGTTCACATGTCTGTATATTAAAAGTTAAATTTATCAATTTATTTATTTAACTCTTCACTTGCCTCAGTATTAAATGCCCGCATCAAATATTTTATGCCATTCTTGGCTTCTGCCTCAATAACAAGATTTGGTGCAGATCCATCAAGTGGTGCTGGATTGCAGTATGTGCAGCATAGAAAATCTGCTACACGATGATTGGTATAGTGATATGCATCTACAATAAGACGAGTTGTCTCTTTCCATTCCTCCCATGATCCATTGGTCAAACTTGTTTTAAGAACAGTACAGGCTTTGTCAATGCATACATAGTCAGGTCTTGTCTCTTTATTAGGATATGTCTCTGCAAGAAATTTTAATATCTTTGTTTCTGATTCTGATTTAGCAAATTTTGTCCATGCAATAACAACCCCACATGGAGCACAAATTGTTTCAACACAGTAATATCGAGCAGGACTAAAATAGTTTTTTGGCTGAGCTTCTGGTGCCTCTTCATCATCATGTGGCTGGACTTCTCGTTCAACTCTTTCATTCCAAGGAAGATTCTCACCTTGATAATTCAAGCTTCTACGAAAACCTGCCAAGGTTGATTTTTTTCATGATTGCTTATGTCTAATCCAATCTGATTGATGTAGAAGACATGCTTGGGTATCTTCCACTTTTATATTACGACAACCCACAATACGACATTTGTTTGCATATAGAGTAACATGTGTAGCACAAAATGCTTCACCACGAGCATTTATTACATCTGCAGTACAATTTATGGCAGCACAGTGCACTGGTCCCATAACAATGCCATCTATGACTACCATTTTGACTGGAGATTGTGTTGCATTTGGGCCAGAATTTGGAGCTTGAATTGGTATATTTGGAGCATCTAGATTCCCATGTACTAGAGCTGGAACAGGCCCATTACCATCAACACCAAGTAGAGCAGCAGGATCATTATTCTGTGGAGCATAATCAGCAACAGCCTTGTAGTCTTGAGTACACTCTGAGCATGCATGTCCATCTGATAGCCTTATTCCTCCATTCTCACCCAATGAATCATATGCTCTGTATGTTAACTCAGAAATTGAAGTATTATTAGGTGTCTCAAATATTATTTCTAATTCCTGAGACACAACACGGATTGATTCCTGGGTAAATGTTTGCCACATTTGGCGTCTTGGAACTTTGATAGAATGAGCTTTTCCAAAGCTATTAGTCCAGAATTCTGCATATGCAGCGGTAGAGGCATGAAAACTAAAAATCCCATTTACAACAGCATTTGAGAAAACACGATCAACATAAGTGCTTTGTCCTACTTTAAGATAAACTGCATCATTTAGATAAGTTTTTAGCCTATTATTTGGTTGACCATGTGTTTCATGATCAACAAAATAAGATGTTTTGCATTTGGGGCAATATGCACTTAACACTGAAACATTTTTAAAGATATTTGTTCCTTTAATCAATGTTACTTCTGGAACTTCATTGGTGCGATTCAACATTAGCAAACTACGAGGTTCGCATGCACCATCCATGCACTGATAAGATGTTGGACAAAGAACCAAGATAGGTTCAATGCTCTCATTTGAGATAGGATATAGTTTTTGTTGGAATATTCCATCAGAGTCATAGGGATTTAAGCCTAGCAACTTTGCAAAAGCATCTAATTTTATGCTTGTGAGTTCTGTTGCTTCTTCTCCTAATAAATCATCTGGCATCTCATTCATTTTGAATAATGATTTCATTCTCTTCTTGGCTGCATTCTTTTGAATACTGTGGGATAGTATATTCATCCAAGTACTTGAACTGCGTATCTGCTCATAGTCAAATCTTTTATTCCGACTGCGTGAGTGCAAATTTAGAAGGTCGGTGTTTTCATTGAGTGTGAATAGAAGCATTAACACTGTGCTCAATGAAATCTTTGGGCCAAAAGTATCTGTAATAAAAGCACTGAAGACTTCAAATGTGATATTTGGGAATGCTCCTTGGGTGGCCTGAACACCTGGACAAAAAAACATGAAAAGTAGCAACATGCCAAATAATGGCATTGAGCCAATAATTTGTAACAGCATGAAGAGCCCAAGGAATGGTTGAGATATCATTATTCTGTTGACATGATCACTAAAAAATATTAGACAATTGAAGTTCAGGTTGATTGGTTACAAGTACAAAGAATTCATATTTTATCAGAAGGTGCTACTTACCCAATTGCTGGTTTCTTCTTGTGACTCCTTGCCGCCTTTGGTTCCACCTCCTTCTCTTTTTCTTTTCCAGTGCCCTGACTAGCATTTGCCTTTGCCTTTCCTTTCACAGTCGCCTTTCCTTTCACAGCTGCCTTTCCTTTCACAGCCACTTTCTTAACCATAGTTGGTTTTATTCCAGCCTTTGCTTTCAACCAGCCATCCAAATCCATCAATGTACGGTGGTCCTTGATAGTACCCCAAAGATTTTCATCAGAGAGGGCATCATCAGCCTCAGTAATCCAAGCTCTCATATCCTTGTTGTTTTCTGCATCACACATCTGTATGCTATACCATGCATACCAAATAGACCTGTTAACAAACAATTCTATAACATCGACCTTGGTGAGTGAAGCTCCTTTCCAAGTTCGGTCCTTGATCTTCTGGTCGATTTGGCGCCGAATATCATTGACAGCACAATAACGCTTATATAGGAGTTGAAGTGTTGGTTTATCTACGATCTGACAAAGGTCGTGATCAAACTCAATATGATTCTTGTTGAGGGATTTGAGATGCTTTTGGCTCAAGCGGCGTTCCTTTTTTGCTGGCTCTGAGTCAGAGTCAGACTCGGCAGGTGATTCAGGACGTGAATTGAAATGCGAGCCTCCCTCAGATGATGCATGATCCTTGATGGAATGTGATGGTCCAGCCTGTGAAAAAATAGAGGATGTGGAAGGACGAATAGCATTCGGAACGAGCTAATAATAATATTGGGACTGAATTTCATCAAATTACTTACAAAAAGGATGTGACATTCCAAGCCTTGAGCGCTCATTTGGTAAGGTACTTCTTCATTTTCTTCAATCACTAAAGAATAGACTCCTTCAAGGTTCCACAGCCAATGGCCAGAAATATCGGAATGAAAAAAGACAAAAGATCCTAATAGTAATTCAAATTTAATTTAATAAGTGAATAATAGCTATAAATAAACAAGGCTTACGTGAAAGAGAATCATGGAACTTTGTAGCTTTTGTCAACAATGGCTGAGAGCGAGGAGATATGTCATTCAACAAAAAAACAGTGATTGGAATCTGAGAAGCAAAATCAGGAACACGGCTAACTTCCAGCACATCGCCATACTGAACATAAAGAAAAATCTTGAAGGCCTGTTTGGGTTTGATCACCATAAATGGACCTGAATCATTCTCATCCTCAAAATCAGCATAGTTAGGCTTATTCCCTAGGGCTTTGCCTCGGAAAATGCCACCCATAGTATGAGAGGCTCCCTGTAAAGGTATTGGGTTTCCCATCTGAATGTCTAACAACAACTTAAAACAACTTGTTAAATTAAATTAAAATTTAATACCATTATCTGGGAGAGGTTCCGGAGACAACGCTAAATTAAATATAAATAGAGAAAGAATATAAAAATAAAATAAAGAACCTTTTCCAATGGGTTGAAGATCAGTGGTAGACGTGCCACTATCTTTGCCAATGGAAGGTTCAACACGGTTGTGTTCATGCATGGGGGTGGGTGCCGCAGAGGCAGGAGTTGGGACAGGGAGGATGGTGGTGGGGGGCTCGCCACCTTGCGCTGGGGTACCACTGACGCGATTGTGTTCAGGTGCGGAAGGTGTTGCCATGGAGGCAGCAGCTGGGATAGCAAGGACGGCGGTGCGGGGCTCGCCACCTCGCGCTGGGGTGCCACTTACCTGGCTGTGCTCGGGTTCGGGTCCAGGGATGACAGAGGCAGCCTTAGCCCCATTGTCGTCGTGTTTCCCGGCGCTGTTGCTCTCCTCGGTCTCGCTCTCGGTCTCGCTCTTGTTGTTGTTGTCACCGTGCTGGTCGCCGGTGCTCTCGCTGATCGCATTGTTGTGTTCCTCGTCGTCCGTGTTCCTGATCAGGTCGTTGTCGTCCTCGTTTGCATCAGGGTTGTCAGGCTCGATCACGTCGGCGTCTTCGTCCTCGTCCTCATTCTCATTCGCCTCGTCTTCTTCTTTGTTGTTGTCTTCTTTGTCCCCGGTGGCAGTGTCTTCATCGTCCCTGCTCGCGTCTTCGTCATCCCCAGTCGTGTTGTCGTCGTTGTCCCCGCTGGCATTATCCCCCCCCCTCGTTTTCTCCGCTGCTCTCATTGTCGTTGTCGTCCTTGCTGTTGCTGTTGTCGCTGTTGCTGCTGGCGGATTTTTCGACCACAGCGGCGAGGGGCTCGACGCGGCAGACGCGGTTACGTGTATTGACCAATGGCGGGGCCATGTGCTTTGCATCAGGTGCACGAGGCCGCTCGAGGGGAGCAACAGAAATGCCGCTCTCCACGAGCATGCGCTTGGTCCTGGAAATCGTCAGGATCTGGCCAAAAAAAAAATAGGGGGGGGGATGTACAGTATAAGGTCGTCCGAGTCAGGGAACGACTCATTGGCAGTCTCAGCAGCCTTCTGGGCACTGGTTTTCCTGGTGGGGGGCCTCAAGCAGTCAGTAGGGTGGGGAGTGATGAACAGGGGGCTACGTACCTCGGTTTTTTCACCCTCGTCTTCTTCACTGGCTTCGCCGTCCCTCCCTCCTTCCCTGTATCCCCATCATTGTCGTCAGCGGCTGTTTTCTCATTCTTTGCCTTCAGTTTGCTGGCCGTTTTGTCCGCATTCGATGGGCCACGTTTTCGAACCTTCGAGGTCGGTGGAGGGGAAGCCACGGGTTTCTTGACAACGGCGGCGGGTTTCTTGCGGGGGGGCATGGTGCGGAAGTGCGGTGTGGGACTGGATTTGGGCGGTAGTTGGGGGAAAAGGGGTATGGACCCACTGACGTGGCACTCGGAGGGGTTGGAGGTGTTGTGGGCGCGGAATTTCACCTGCGGGCGGTTCATGCGGTGACGTGGCACGTCGAAGCAGCTGCCAATAGGTCGAACGTCATGGGGGTGGGTGGTACTTACCTGGGGCCCGTTCTCTGTCGCGATCGGGCTCACGATGGCCGCCGATGTCGCCCTAGTGGTTCTAAATGGGGTGATCATCAGTCATCACGGGTGGTGGGAGAGGTGGGGGAACTTACCTGGGTTGGTTGATGACGGTGGCGGTGGTTGGCAGTGGTGGCGGGGATGGGCAGTGTGCGGGATGCAGCGGGAACACGACAGGTGTGGTGGGAGGAAGCAAAGCGGTGACGTGGCAGCGTTGGAACCGAGGATTCCAGATTTGGGACGCTGTGGGCCGTGGGACCGGCAGGTGGTCACATAATCGCTTAAATATCCACCGATAATAACGCTGGCATGGTGCAGTGGATTCGAGCGCGCGCTTACGTGTGTGCTTGGTCCTCGGTTCAATTTGCGTATGGTCCATTTTTTTTCTAGTACCAATAATATAATTAAATCATTACAACTACTGTTTTGTATTGATTTGTACTATTATTTCTATTATTCTAATATTGGTTGTTGGGGATTCCAGGTGGAATCCACATGGAATCCACATGGAATC
>Ga0307513_10008419_pt1 | contig 13207 bp, 19 predicted proteins | sample 15_EM_MG_FD_202174 | JGI IMG/M metagenome (GOLD analysis project Ga0307513, IMG submission 202174) | Populus trichocarpa ectomycorrhiza microbial communities from riparian zone in the Pacific Northwest, United States - 15_EM | ecosystem: Host-associated > Plants > Roots > Unclassified | place...
TTTAATGAAAATTTTAAACGTCCCTTTTCAGCACTACTGTGACAACCCAAAATGCAAGTACAGCGCCTCCCATCCGCGCGGCCACGATTGTACCACACACGGCTGCACCGAAAAGTCAGTACTCATTCCCCTAAACCCTCATTCTTCCCTCTGTCCCTCCTCTCTCAATCTTTGGGTTCTGCATCGATCCTGACTGACCCCTCTTCCTTTTTCTTTTTCTCCCTCCCTACACAGCATTTACGAAAACAGGCGGGGTAAGGGGCATCCGAATCAGGCTCTCGAGGTGCCACCTCTGATGCTCGTTGGTTATCTAGGTTGGCCTGAGACTCATCAGTGTTACGAATGCAAGGAAGCCCGCCTCGCAGCTGCCGGGCTTACTTTGAACCGTCCTCACACAGGTCCACACGGCCATAACATGGCCCCTGGTAATGAATTACCTCGAAGACCCTTAGGTCTAACATTTCTGATACCCACTCTCGCGTAGGAACATCTGGAACCAATGATCTCTCGCAACCATGAACGCAACAGGGTCTCTTCTTGAGCCTAAAAAAGTTTCTATGGACTCAGTCTATCGCGTTTGTACAGTTTGATCTCGCGTACGCCGTACTTCCTCCAACTGCCATGTTGGTCCGGACCCCGTCGAGGAGGATAACCCTCCATCTCTCAGATCCACTGTGGAGAATCATACCCCCATATGTAGGAATAGATCTTCCTTCCTCTCAACCGCAATGTCCAATGAGAAGTGGATGATGGATTACAGCGAAACTAAAGATACATTATTGCTGGACGAGACAGTGCAACAAGAGAGACTAGACCCATCAAGATCGAAACCAGAGGACAACCAAGAGAAAGGGAAAATGAGTGCGCGCACACAACGAGAACTCTTGACCGTAAGGGCCAGTGACTGTCCAAAGACCGATTTGTCGACGTGATTCGGCCAAATATGTCCATAGAAAGACCACAGTAACCCGTGAGGAAAACCAAAGGAAAAATGAGATGACATAGCGGTGACCGGACCGCTGCTGCACAACAATTAGATTAGAGGGCGGTCATCTGGTGGGGCGGCGGCAGCGGCAGCAGCGGCAGCAGTGGCGGTCCGGCCTTCCGACAGTGACGGCAGTCGTGGGATGATGACGCCCCCAGAGTCTATATAATTTTAGTTGGGTATTCGTCGCGTGCTGACTTTCCTCCAACACGCGCACACACGCGCGCACCCACGCGCGCATGCAGTCGCGATATCCAGCCGCGGGACTGCAACGGTACTCCCACCCACCCCACGCCCAAAGTGCTCCCACCACTCGCCACGCTCCGTTGGTACCCTCCGCGATCACTCCCCATGGTTGCACACGCAATTAAATCAGATGTCGAAGAAGGAAAGGGACGAGGGAAAAGGGAGAGAGAGAGAGGCGGTAGGGTAGGCAACGCGGGCGGAGAGCTGTTAATTAAAGGATGACCCTTGGTGGGGGCACGCATGAGGGGCAGCTCGTTTGTGAGAGTCGGATGGGGTTCTTAGCGGGAGGGTTCATGTATTTGATGCATCCACGGTTGCACTCTGTAGAAGAGAAGATGAGTATATGTGTGTATATATCGGCAAGCCCAATGATCGAGAAGGGGAGCGTGGGGAGTGGGAATGAGGTGGCGGTATGGCTGTACATACCTCCTGATGAAGCGTGGACGTGCTGGGAGGAATAAATGCAGGCGACTCGCATGCAGTCTACGAATGTAGAGTTCATGGGGACAAAGTGCTTGCAGAGGATGTGGAAGCGGCCGTCGACAGCCTATAGGAAAGGAGGCGATCGGTTGTTTTCATAAAGTAGGCGGAGATGAGGACGAAAGGAGAGGAGATGGATATATATGAGTCGTTAGTCAGGAGACCTTAGTCTAATTGGGAGTGGCGACGTACGTTGTGGCACATGATGAGACCAAGTGAGACGGTATCGGCGAAGGGGGGCCTAGGGCAGCGAGGGTAATTGTATCGCTTTTGAGGAGTGATCGATGTGTTGATGTGGGGCTCTAAGAAACGACGAGGAGCGACGTCGAGTGCTTGTTGGTGGGGGCAAGATGGAGGTTCAGCGAGACTGACGGCTGAGTTGGCTGGGTTGGCTGGGTTGGCTGGCTGGATGGGCGGGGATGACTGTCTAGCTAGTAGATGGCGGGATGCTGGAGAGTAAGACGGGATGGACAGTTTGCCAGCCCCCCCTTTTATACGTTCTCCAGTGGCAAACGGTTGGGCTGCAGGCAATAAAGGGTTAGGCCCGCTTCCACTCAAAACACTATCACTATCATCATACACACTATCATACGCGCTACAGCCGTCCTACAGTCAATCCGAATTCGGTCAGCCGTTCGCCTGGTCCCCCTGCTAACTGATCTCGATTCGGCCCTTTCCAGCCCGGGTAAGTCACCGAACGTTTTGCTACCTACGCACAGACGTACAGACGTACAGACGCTCATACGCACGCACGCACGCATGCGTATATCACCATCACTATGTAAATCCAGATGCCATCCACCTCTCCACACTCCCGACCTCTCGGGTCCCTGGCTTCCCACCCACCGGCCTCCTTGCCGGGTGGGTGTCAGTGAACTCATCCTAGCTTGCTCAGTTCCCCAGCCGTACTGCACGACACCCGTGGGCGCCCGCACCAGCTACCTCATTTCGCGTATTCCAGTGACCGCAGAAAAATCATGTGGGTCACAGCCCCGAGTGCATAATCACGCCTAGTTCTAAGTGGTCTGACGACCATTTCGTCAGCCATGCGTTCATTTGCCATAATCCCAATCCCCTTGTCGACCTTGCTTGGCTCATGGACGGTCTTTTAGAGGATTTAGTTCCATTACACCATGCTTACCTGAACACGTACATGTGCAGGTGTAACTCGTACCTCTGCTACCACCCGATTTGCCTCTACCCCCCCCCCCCAAATACACGTCGGGAAATTTCGGTGCGGCCGGAAAGTTCTTACCGCGCGACTTTCCGTAACCCTTTACGGCCGAGCGCTGTCAACCATGTATGGATTGGCTAACTCCGGCTACAGGAAGCGTCGGCTTCGCTTGCTCGTAGGACGGGCGAGGGAGAAAATCACCCAGAGAAATAGGCGGCTCGCTCGATCTGGAAAGTGGACTGTCCGAAGCGGTTCGTGGTGGCTCGACCAAGGGAGTGGGGTTTGCATCTCATCCATTCCTGGTCGCACGACGAGGCTGTTGCTGTGTGGGCTAGAGCACTGCTCCCTTGTTCCCCTCACCCACCCGTGAATCGAGTTGTGCAGGGTCGTAGTGAGAACTTCTTTCCTCGATTCGGTCCGAAATCGCGGACGGGCGGCTGAGCACCTCCCCGGACTCTCTCCAATGTTTCCCTGCTCGACACCGACGATATGGCCAGGGCCTGTGTCGATGTGGTCCACCGTATTGAAATCGTACCGGGGCTTCCAAGTGATCGAGAGCACGAGGGGCATTGATTTGAGTGACCGAACGTTAGACGATAACGCTCAAACTGTCCCAAGCTCGTGGTTTGGGTTCGCGAAAAAACGCACAGCTTAATTCCAATTCAGCTGATGTCATCGATCCTCGTTGGCTGGTTCGCTTCAAAAACCAATCGAGGTAGGCTAATTACCATTTGAGCAGAGAATGTTCCGGCTAAATTAGGCTTGGGTGGGACGGACACAGGTTCAAAGAGCGTGCCAGAACATGAGCGTGGTGTCGGAGTCCAATAGAGGAATCATGCCATCCGCGTCGGGGGTGGTGAGCTCGTGACATAAATCTGGTGGTGGCCTGGCAGCCGAATCCAACTCGGATGGGTAGGTGTATGTATATGATGTCGTTAGGACGTAGTTCCGAGTTCCTGGGAAAGTAAAGAAGTCGAATGAGCGACTCGTGATCACGTTCACTCAATTGGCGGTCCACTCACGAGCGAAGGGTCAATCTGAACGCCGCACCAATGGGCACGCGTTGAGTAGCCGATTGTGCGATAGATGTGTTATCTAGCATATATCTCTGAAATTGGAATGAGTTAGGTAAGATCATGTACTTTTGTCGATGATCTGCAGTACCTATCTCCCGTCGATCCATTTGTCCAGGAAGATAAGTAGCCCCTTGACATCACATACGACCACGGAGAGGTTGCTATTTGCGTCATAGTTCGGCGTTCTACCCCTGTGGCTGTAGCGCGACGGAAAAGAAGACTCGTCACCTGTTCCAATAGAAAGATCAGACACAACTCACCCGGGGAGTCCTGGCGTAATAGATGGCACATTTTGTACATTTTTGATGTAATTGCGCGGTATTGGAGAACGTCATATTCACCGATTCACCAACTTCGTCCACCTCAATGACGCTCAAAAATAGGAAGTCTCTACATCTTGTCCTTCTCAGGAGCATGTATTATATCAGCTCCGTTCGGTCTGCAGGGCCCATTAACAACTCAGACGATTCGATGGGGAACTGGGGAGGTGGTCAAGGCGACTGTATGGTGGGGGCCACACTCTTGCGCCTTGAGACAGTGGGGACATCTAGGGTGGTTGACCCTCGTAAATCTTTTGAGACAGATAGTTGAGTCGCGTGTTTCATTCTGCACGGGAGGATCGTAGAGAGAGGGTTCGTAAGTATGAGAAAATGTGTGCAACCCTCTCGGTCTTCTCTAAGCGAACACGCCTCGCGATTTGGGGCTGGTGCGCCTCCTGTTGCGTTCCTCTCCCCCCCGAGCGTGAACCTCGCGACATTTCGTAATTAGTCCTGGTCAGGTGTACTATCGGGGATTAATTTCAGAGGTTCGGTTGCTCTCCTTGCCTCCCCCTCGGCCGGTTTAGGACTCCGTTTCCGGATATCGGCCCCATTCCACCGGCTCGGTTGAACTAAAGAACGCGATAATGAAATGGTTTACCAAATCTAGATGGTTCAATTGGGCCTGAGGGTTGAGAAGGAGTGGGAGCGTGCGGGTTATTGTCCCTCCCGGAAAGCCAAAGGGGGTGTGGTGGCGATGAAATGCTCATCAATGCACATATCGGCAGAAAGTACACTCTACATTGACTTTGAGGATTTTCGTACGACGAGAAACGTCTATAAACCGTCCGAAAGACACGCGGGGGCTTTCATTCCGATGCGCGACGGCAGGGCCGCCTGCCACTGCCAGTTTCGAATATCCACAACTCTGGTACCTCGAGGCTGATCTACGACAAGATATGCGCGTTGCTCAGGGGCGTGGAATCGTTTCCCACCGTGGAGACCCTTGCGACTCGATTGGGAGGCTGAAGGTCATCCCTGTTCTGATGGTGCACGCCACACGGTTGGAGGACAAACCGCAGCCCCTAGCCCAGCCAAGGGACCGCGCCAGGAGGGCGCCAGAGGGGTTGTGGTTCAACGAGGACACGGCGGCCGGCCGAAGTCAGCCCGCGATATTTGGTGGGCTGATAGCGGGTTCGGCGAATCGAACCGTGTTCCCATTTCCTACGGTACTATCGTAAGCTGCTGAAATCATTTCTAGAGACGCCTCTCACGAAGTCGTTGACCTTGTAATAATACGGGAGCTCCTCGCATTGTTCCGACCCATTCGGGCGTTGAATGTCCAAGAAGCTGTTTGTGAAAGCAGAACCCGAGGAACTCCAGCTCTACACTGTGTTTGTAATTTTGCGCAGTGGAAGCCGAGGGATGGAAGGCCCTTCAACACATTGGACGAAAATAAGTGATACAATAGGCATTATTTCGCATCCAGCAAGTCTAGAGAAGGGGGATACAAGAGGATGTCCTTTACTGGAGACGGAGAATTTGGGTTGTAGGTACGCTGGTTGCGCTAGGAACAGGTAGCTAACTACGTGGTTTAGAATAAGAATGTTGACATCTAGTGTGAGGAGCTCCGTTAACGCGGCGCCGTCCAAAGGTGAGCCAATTGCAGCGGCGTGTCTCAGCCGCAGATATTGGGATACTGCCTGTCATCAGGGTTCTTGGGGATATATCCTGCTTCTACGCCGCGACTGTAGCTCCAGTCATCCGAGTTCTCAGCCTGGCATCAGAGTGAGTGTTTAATCGTCAGTCGAACTCCGGAAGCCTGACATACCTTCCACGTCCAGTAGACCCAGCCCTGTACAGCCTCAGCAGCAGTAACTTGAGCTTCCCAATACTTCCTCATGAATGTCTTGTAGTCCTTGCTGAAACCGTCGGAGTTGCCCGTCATTGGGCCGCACGAGCCAAAGTAGCGACCCTGATAGAAAGACTTAGTGCACGTTCTTTTGGCCGACGAACGAGAGGCAACCGTACTTGGCCAAACGTCCCATCCCATCGAGCACCGTTGCCTCTACCGTTCAGCCACTTGGTACAGTCCGTCTTGGCAAGAGACCACTCCCCGATGACCAACCAGTTGTTCTTACTGGCATAACTGGTAAACTCCGGAATACGGCCGCAAGCGAACTGGAGGGTGCGTTCATTAGATTTCCTAACCTGCGAAAGTGATGACATACGGAAATATGCTCATCGTCTGTTCTTGAGAGCTCACCCTCGCTGAAGATCTGATACACATGCTGTGGATGAAAAGGTCAGGCCATCGACCAATCCCACGTTAGAGCAGCCTACCAGATCCATCATCACTCCGGATGCATCGGGTTCCTTCATATATCCATCCCACGCGCCGACAGTCAAGAATGCGTCGCCAATCATGACTTTGGGCTCCATGCCGGCCGCATCTCTGACTGCACGATAGCCACTCTGCCAGAATTGCCGTGCGGCATCTCCAAAGCCTTGCCTGAAGCCCGCGATTTCATTCAGGAGCTGAATAATCGAGACTTTATCGCCGATCTCCTTTGCGATCGAGGAGATGATTTTGACGGTCGCATTGACATTGGACTGCTGAAGCCCCCACTGTGGATCCCCTGTCCGTAGACCGGAGTTATCAAAGCCGTTTTGAGAGCCAGGTGCACCATGCAGATCCAAGATGACGTAGATGTTGTGCGCTGTGGCCCAATCTAGTGCTTTCAAAATGTACGGCCACGCCCCAGTAATGTGGGGTCCAGTGTCTTGTTCCATGGGGACCGACCACCACGAAATAGGGATCCTGCAGGCCGTCGGTCCAAAGGAGATGAGCCGGATTGGAGTCGCTTACCTCGCATGGTTTAAGCCATACTCTCGCATCAAGCGGAAATCATCCTCGCTATAGAAAGTTGACCAATGTTTGAGCAATTTTGTCTGAGCAACTTCGCGGTCTTGATATTGTCCGTAGGTGTATTCATCAACGATCGCGTCGTTCCCCGTCTCCTCGAACATGCTGGGTGTTATCCAGGGCTAGAGAATTGTGTCAGTCGCGACGGAAATGGGATTTACCACCACCTCATGGGGTCCCGTGCCCGCGGCGGCTTCTCTTCTAAAATAGCAATCCAGCCCGCACACTCACTTCCATCATGAACCAGCCACCTAGGTTAACGCCTCGGACCTTCTCCTTGTTATAGTCGAATGGCGGTAATACAGTAGGGGTTGCCGATGGGGTTGAACTAGAACTAGGTTCTATCACCGTGGAGCTCCCCGGAGTCGGAAGGTTCGTTGCGGGGGATGTCGGGGTAGGCGAGATATTGAATAGACCCTGCTGGCGCTTTTGGATCTTGCACTTTGTGGCACGGGGGGTGGCCGCAGAGGCAGGGAGGGCGATGAGGGGTATCAGGAGGAGGGCGAGCGGAGAACGTGGAAGCATTTGGTATATATGGGTCGTTTACAACGGTAAAGAAAAACAAGGGGAGAAGAAGCGGGGAGAAGAGGGGTGGTCCAAGTGGCGTATTGAGGCTGGAGTCTTCGCGGCAAATTCGACTTCCAAATCATTTCCTTCTGAAGCCCCAGCCAAGCTTTTTGGGCCACAAAACACAAGCGCTACACGTGGTTAACTGGTTGCAACTGAGTGGGACAAGACCGCCGCGCATACCGAGCGGCGGTCCACGAGTCCACGAGGCCAGCCAAGCCGGGCCAAGCAAAGCGCCCAAGAGTCAACATAATGAGCAGCTGTCCACGCTTACTCTGGGACCTGTCGTGTGCCGGCCATTCGCCAGAGTATTGGAGCGCTTCTGTGTGCCCGCCTGCGCGTGGGAATTTGGTGTCGTTCGAGGACCACCGTACGCGGCTGCGGCCTGACAGCGCCATTGATAGCCTAATTGTATGTGTTCCAACGCCGCAAGGATATCAATATTAGCCGATAAACACCATTATCATCACATAACCTAATACGTCTTGCTCCGGTCGTGCAGAGACAGCCCCCGGACCTCGATTTGGGTTTGGTCCAGGGTCCTTGGTACTATCATGGAGTCTGGTTCTTCTTCGGAGGTGAGTCATCAGTGCCAACTTTATGTGCTATTATTTACCTCTACCGACCTACGCAAACACCCGATTGCTTTCCCGCCATACTCTGGTTTCAGAGAAGTTGAATTGCCACACTTGACCATGCAAACACACCCTCGATGGATTTGAGCATCTTGAAATTAGAGGAAGGATACAACGGAAGCAAGGGGGGGATGAACAAGTGAGTTGTTTGGCGAGCCAAACACCACTTGGATGCAATAACTCGTGCTCCTCCCTATCCTCAGTCCTCTTTACAGTACCAAAGTTCGTGATGCTCCAATCCCATGACGTGGTCCGTGCACCCAAGCGACACTTCAGCGTTCTGTGTTCATTGTGTTATGGCGCCGTGAAGGACCAGGTGGGACACTGTCGTAACCTTGTTCAGAGTGCAAGCATATTCCTACTCCTCTCGAGGACTCTTGGCCAAAATATGGCCCACAAATGGGTGCGTGTCCAATCTCTGGAATGTTTAGTTCCACCAGTAACAAATAAAAGTGTCCCTGTTTAGAAATTATTGCCCTAACTTTGCCGGCAATGACCCACCCAACTACAACAGGTCAGCCCCTTGGCACTCACTCCGGGCACGATTATATCTTGACGACAAATTCTTCAAAGCTCCTCAGTGCCTTCCTCTATATAGACTATTCAGTTCTCAAAGTACCAGCGGCCTGTGTAAACCATTTTATAGCGGAAGACTGCAGCTTTGCCGCCTTCGACTTCGGCCCCGAGCCCCTCCTTGGATACCAACCGTCTTGCAACGGTGATTCCAGCGCCGCATTCTACCTTGCCAAGGCGCAACTACTTCAATCACGAGACCGCTAGTTGTGGGGATAGCACTCTCACAACGAAATCTGTAAATTTCAACGAGAAGCGACTCAAGACTACCTAAAGACTCTCAACCACTGTTTGGGATGTTCTTGTGTCCGGAGGATATGATCAAAATTTTCTAGACCTCGCTCTTGACAATTTGTACGTGTGCAAGATCTTCGAGCTAGCACCATTGAGAGTTTATAGGTACGGTGACCAAGAACCCAATATCATCTCGTGATCTCAGTATTGTCCGTAAGTACAGGTTTCGGAGCTCACGAACCGGATGGGGAGGGCTCCATGGCCAGGGAAGGACAGGACTAAGTCTGGCTCCCCATGGAATTGGTCTGCTGTAATGAATGAAAGAGTACAACTTCGCGGGTGATTCCTGACAAATTGAGCACAGACTGTCGTCCCCTCGTGGCCGTGGACTGGGCAATGCATTCGGAAGTATGTACGATCCTAGTGTCAGTCTCGATAATTGCATATTGTCTGGACCGCCTCCGTGGTGACACCTCAAACGGGGCGTAAGAGTGAAGCCAGGGCTGTACAAAGGCTCCAGCCAGTTTCCTCCCTGAATGGTTTCGTCCAGCTTGAATTAGCATTGGCGAGCACTACTGGTCCCTTCGTGATTGGATCGTGTCCTATCAAACTCGGCACCCCTACGTAAACAGCTGTAACTGGGGTCTGAGATACTGACCCGTGCTTATCAGTGCGTCCTCTTCGTCTAACCCTCATCACGGTCGTTAGCCGCCCCCAGCCAAAGCGAATTTCGAGCACACATAACATGGGCCATTCTCAACTCCTGTCTGCTGAAAAGCTGAAGAAGGCACTTCATATTACCATCCACATCCTTCACTTGCTCATTCCGAGCCTCGCCATTGTCGCTGCGGCGCATCACGCTGTCGGCGAGAGGGGAAACTGGCCACCAGCCACCGTCTTCCTGTTCACATACACGCTCATTATTGCCATATTCCTGTATACTCTCGAAGCCTACGTCATATGGTCCAAAGCCCACCGATACCCTGAGTTCGTGTACAAGTCACTGAACTTCTTGACCACCCTTGGCGGCCGTGCTCTTTTCTACCAGTTCCTCGGGGCATTGTACATCATAGCGTACCCGAGCGGCCGATGGGCCTGCACGAACTACTATACCAGGGGATGGGACAACGGGTACTACGGCTATTACAACCGTGGGTACTACCATACAATTTGGGCCAACGAAACGTCGAGGGTTCTGGGATTGATTATTTGGGGTATCGGTACAGGAGTGTTTCTCGTTGACACTCTTGCGAGAGCCTACCACTTTACTTCTTGGGTATGGCACGAGCCGAAGGGCGACGAGGGGCAATTGAGACTCGAATCCGATGGGGAAAAGGGAGGGGATTACTAGTTCCTGGTCGAGGGCTGCCGAAGGCCTAAAGAGGTTTCGAGGGAGATGAATAGTCAATGTACAATATAATTCGGAAGCTGGGCAACGAACGATTGTCGCATCTGTCCGACCATCTGACCAGCCTCTCTTGATAGTTCTCTGTACGAGCGAAGGTGAAAGAGGAGGGAGAGGTATGTGTACGATGTCTCTATCTAGTTATAGAAGTGTCGAGCTGAGCCACGATCGTTATCTGATCGGAATGTGGATCACAGCCGGCTATACTAAGGTTTCTAGGGTCTCGGACACGGCCTAGATGACCTCTCATCTGCCCCCCTGTCCCATTCCATAAAAGCTGTTGACGCCCACACCAAATGAACACCCTAAGATCTCACCCCTGAACACCTTCAAGGGGGCAGCCTATGCACTCCTTCATTGTTTATACATCCCACCTGTTACTCTCGCCATTATCGCTGCCACATGTTATTGTTCAAATAACAGGAGGCACCATCTTCCTCTTGACAGACGCTAACCGTCCCGGTCTCCCTATGTACCTCAGAAGCTTACTCCATACACTTTATCCATCACCAATGCCCGAAGTTCGTTGGCCATGCTATCTTATACGAGTTCTTCAGAACGACCTTTACTATTGCAGTCCAGAGCAACTAGTGGGGCCCTCGGTACGATAGAAACAAGCCATGGTCTGGGTTATTTTGGGTGTGGACAGAGACGTTCCTGGCCTACATTCTTGCCCGAGGCTAGAATTTCACTTGGGTGTAGAGCGGAGGGATGACGGAGGGCAATTAGGGTTAAATTCTGATGATGAAGAGAGCAAGGTGGGTTGACACCTAGGCATTGAGGTTGTCGAAGCCTCAGAAAGATCATAAAGGTACCATAATTAGAGTAATATTCTCATAGCACGGTGACTGAAGGACGCGATGAGGGCGCACTCTACTGGTCGCCTGAAGGCTTCTGAAGGACGGTGACTCTCCCGCCAGAAACTTCAACCAATCGTTGGATTGTACCATCCTGGTAGCCCAAAGAGAGAACTAGAACGAGGTCTCTGGAGTCTCCACGCTCAACCCAAGCGGGTCAATAACCGCCCAAGGTTCATGCTTCTCAACTCAATGCTCTGTAAGCATATAGGAAAGCACAGAAGGACTTCCTCTTCCCACGGCATGAATGTCGCCGGTAGGTCCATCAATCGACTATTAGTCGGGCGCCATGAGCACCCCAAGGTGAGGTGCTCGAGGACAGGAGGACGCGGAGCAACAATGGTTGTGCAACAAGTTTTGATGCATGTTATCAACGGTTCTTCTCTTAGAGCATCATGAATGAAGTGAACGATTTGAGGGCCGGTAATGAAGCTTGCTCGGAGGCGAGTAAGACGCTTTCCAAACAACCTATAGCGTGGGCGGATTTGAGGGCGAAGTGGGAGGGGCTTGAGAGAGGCTTCAAGGTACGGGTGGCTGGTGGACAGCTGTACTTGAAGATTGAGCAAAAAAAGCGTTATATTTTCGAGTGAAGAAAGGTAGTTGAAGAATGCCACGGCGATATTGAGATTACGGGTGACCCATTGTTCGTGGTCTGGAGGCATAGCGGTCTGGGAGGCGATTGTGAGGCCCGCAGTGTTCAAGGGTGGAGCTAATGAGTCGTGGGTTGGTCATGGGGCGTGCCCAAGTACCTCTGATCGCGTAGATGGTGATTGAATTTGTCGCATGAATGAGATAGGAAGCGATATTTCACCTTGAACTCTGCATTGGATAATACCGGTTCAAGATTGATTTTGTTCATGGACTAGGGAACGCCTCTTCCATCGATCGAGAACCACATAGCAACCGGTTTCTGTGAGGCAAAGGATAGCGTGGAACTGCGCGGTGCAACCTGGGCGGTATGGACGCGAAACACTTCGGGCCTCATACCGGGGGTCATCGGCCAAGAGTTCGCTTTCCCCGATGAAGAGCGACATTGCACATCGAAGGGAACTTGATAAAAGGCATGTCTGTATTTGGAAGCACGCCACTCCTAGCCACCGCCTTTGTGTATGCGTCCTTCATCGAGTATGGCCCATAGGTAATATTATTGGCACGGAAGGCGATTAGGTCATACGGACGATGCTAATGTGCAAGGGTACACCGCCAGACCGTGCCACAAGAAGCTGCCACTGTTGGAGCAAGTCTTGAAGGGGATCGCAAAGGTCAAGGAGAATTTGGTTCCACAACTGAGGCGCCGAGATAGCGATTAAGTGCCAATGCTTGGATATGAGAAGGAACTTATACTTCCACTTGGCCGGGTAGACGAAATTGGTACGCCAATGTCGGGGTATGCGTGCGATTAGCACAATTGGGAACCGATAACTACCTGTCTCGCGATCAGAAGGATCGGAGATGACCATTATGTTCGAAAGAATCTCGTTTGGAGGTGTATTGATGGCATTGCGGCATTGTCGAAAGCTAGTCATAAAAGATTGGTCCGACATTGTCTGAGTCTCAAGGAGCTCGTACTGACTTTGCGGCGCAGATGACTGCGATGGTGTTCCTTCCCTCTCCTTTGCGCGTTGCGACGCTAACAGATAACGCGAGGAACAAGCGTAGATCACCAATTAGTGGACAGCCTACTACAGTTGAAATGGCTATAATGCATAGCGTCCGTCGACACCCAAAACCTATGCATTATCACCTTCATGCAACATCAGATAGAGTCATGTATTTCAAGAAAACGGCGCTT
>Ga0307513_10008420_pt1 | contig 13207 bp, 13 predicted proteins | sample 15_EM_MG_FD_202174 | JGI IMG/M metagenome (GOLD analysis project Ga0307513, IMG submission 202174) | Populus trichocarpa ectomycorrhiza microbial communities from riparian zone in the Pacific Northwest, United States - 15_EM | ecosystem: Host-associated > Plants > Roots > Unclassified | place...
CAGGCGCCACCCTGCGACGATACCGACCGCCGCCAGCATCGCGGCGACCATCTGAATATCCTTGAGCACAGCCCATTGCCACACCGCGAATCCGGGGAGCGCACCGATCGCCAGCACCAACGCCGCAGCGCGCGAGCGGTCCGTTCGCGCCAGCGCGCCGGCGACGAGTCCAAGCCCCAACCAATAAAGCGCGATCTGCAGGACCATCATCGGCGCGGCGCCACCGCCCAGGACATGGAGCAGCGACCATAGCCGCGCCATGACCGGCGGGTGCCAATCGTCATATTGGCTGGTCAGTGCCTGGCGGTATTGCTCGACGCTGTCATATTCGACGAGCCCCGGCCACCCCGCCGCGATCATCGTCGCCGCGAGCAGCAACGCCGCCCACAAAGGCCAGAACCGACCTAATTTCCCCATGCCACTGAGATCAGCACATCGAGCGTTGGGACGCGACTCCTCGCGGCCACTGTCAGGGGTTTGCGGTCCGCTCATTGATGTCTAATCGGGACGGCTCTTCGCCGTGGGAAGCGACGGGGCGATCGATGTGACCGCCCCACGTCGGCATCAGATGTGCAGCGCCCTGTCGTACGCACCGAGCACGCTTTCGTGCATCATTTCGCTGAGCGTCGGGTGCGGGAACACCGTCTCCATCAGTTCGGCCTCGGTCAGTTCGCCGGTCTTGCCGATGGTATAACCCTGGATCAGTTCGGTCACTTCGGCCCCGATCATGTGCGCGCCGAGCAGTTCGCCGGTCTTGGCGTCGAACACCGTCTTCACGAAGCCCTCCGCCTCGCCCAGCGCGATCGCCTTGCCGTTGCCGATGAACGGGAAATTGCCGACCTTGACCTCATAGCCGGCTTCCTTGGCCTTGGCCTCGGTCAGGCCGACGCTGGCGATCTGCGGGTGGCAATAGGTGCAGCCCGGGATGTTCAGCGGGTCCATCGCGTGCGGATGCTTGCCGGCGATCGCCTCGACCGCGATGACGCCTTCATGGCTCGCCTTGTGCGCGAGCCAGGGCGGCTGGGTCACGTCGCCGATCGCGTAGAGGCCCTCGACATTGGTCTTGCACATGCCGTCGGTGACGATGTGGCCGCGATCGGTCTTCACGCCCAATTCTTCCAGCCCGATATTCTCGGTGTTGGGCAGGATGCCGATCGCGACGATGACGTGGCTGAACTCGGCGGTGGTGACCTTGCCGTCCTTGTCCTTGATCGACGCCTTCACGCCGCTGGCGGTCACGTCGAGCTTGTCGACCCCCGCCTTGGTCATGATCGCCATGCCCTGCTTCTTGAGCGCTTTCTCAAGGAAAGCGGAGACATCGGCATCCTCGACCGGCACCACGCGATCGAGCATTTCGACCACGGTAACATCGGCACCCATGTCCTTGTAGAAGCTGGCGAACTCGATCCCGATCGCGCCCGAGCCGATGACCAGCAGCTTGGTCGGCATCTCGCTCGGCGTCATCGCGTGGCGATAGGTCCAGACGCGCTTGCCGTCGGCCTTGGCGAACGGCAGGTCGCGGGCGCGAGCGCCGGTCGCGACGATGATGTTCTTGGCCGCCAGTTCGGTCTTCTTGCCGTCCTCCGCGGTGACGGTCAGCTTGCCTTTACCCGTCAGCTTGCCGGTACCCATGTGGACGGTGATCTTGTTCTTCTTCATCAGGTGGGTGACGCCCTGATTGAGCTGCTTGGCGATGCCGCGCGAGCGCTTGACCACGGCGTCGAGGTCGGCGCTGATCTTGTCGGCGACCAGCCCGTAGTCCTTGGCGTGCTGCATATAGTGATAGATTTCGGCCGAGCGCAGCAGCGCCTTGGTGGGGATACAGCCCCAATTGAGGCAGATGCCGCCAAGCAATTCGCGCTCGACGATCGCGGTCTTGAGGCCGAGCTGCGCCGCGCGGATCGCGGCGACATAGCCGCCGGGCCCGGAGCCGAGGACGATGAGATCATAGGATTCAGACACTGGGGAGGTCCTTGCTTAATATCGAAAAGAATATGGGGAGCAGGAAGGCATCAGGCCACTACCTGGCGATTATCGCCGAGCCCGACGAACACGAAACGCCCTTCCGCGACCTTCGCCATCGCCTCGCCATGGCGGTCGCGTTTCCAAGCCTGGGTGACGATGGTCAGCGAGGTGCGCCCCTCCCCCACCACTTCGGCCCAGACCGACAATTCGTCGCCGATATCGGCCGGCGTCAGAAACTTGAAGCCGTCGGCGGCGACGACGGGAGCGCGCTTGCCGGTGCGGCGCGAGGCCAGGCTGCCGCCGGCGAGCGACATCTGACCGAACAGCCAGCCGACGAACGCGGTGCCATAGGGGTTGGCGTCGGCTGCCATCACCGTCACGCGGATATCGGGCATGCGCTCGGGCGGAGAAAGCGACGCCTCGCTCATTCGGTCACCACGGCACGCGGTTTGCGGTCCTGGTCGATCGCGACGAAGGTGAAGCGCGCCTCGGTCACCTTGCGATGGTCGTCACGGTGACGATCGCGCGCCCAGCATTCGACGTCGATCAACATCGAGGTGCGGCCGACCTTTTCCAGCCGCGCATAGACCGACACTTCGTCGCCGATATGGACCGGGGCATGAAACTGCATGCCGTCCATCGCGATGGTGACCGCGCGGCCGTGCGAGTGGCGCGCGGCGACCAGCCCGGCGGCAGAGTCCATCAAGCTCATCAGCCAGCCGCCGAAAATGTCGCCATAGGCATTGGCATCGGCGGGCATCGCGGTGACGCGGATTGCGGGCTCGCGCGCCGGAGGAGTGAGTGAGGCCGTGTCGCTCACGCTTCGCGGCGCCCGACGCGATCGGCCCGCCACGAAACGAGGAACGGCTTGAACCCGAAGCCCATCACGAACGCCATGGCGACCAGCCCGATCGGCCAGATCGTCGCCCCGCCTTGCGGATAGCCCCACGCCGCCATCGCGGTGATGAGGTAGGTCACGATCGCGCTGGCAATCATGTAGCAGGCCTCGGCAAGGGTCCGCGCGGACATCGACCGATCCTCAGGCAAGCATGCCGAGCGGGGCTTCGATCAGCGCCTTGAACGCCTGCATCAGCTCGGCGCCGTCGGCCCCGTCGATCGCGCGATGATCGAAGCTGCCGGTGGCCGACATGACGGTAGCGATGGCGAGCGCGTCATCGATCACGTACGGACGTTTTTCGCCAGAGCCGATCGCCATGATCATGCCCTGCGGCGGATTGATCACCGCCTCGAATTGCTTGATCCCAAACATGCCCATGTTCGAGATCGAGGCAGTGCCGCCCATATATTCCTCGGGCTTGAGCTTGTTGTCGCGGGCCCGCGTGGCGAGGTCCTTCATTTCGGTCGAGATCGCCGCGACGCCCTTGGTATCAGCATGTGTGATGATCGGCGTGATCAGACCCGACGGGGTCGAGACGGCGACCGAAATGTCGGCACGCTGGAAGCTGATCAGCTGGTCGGGCGTGAACATCACGTTGCACTTCGGCACCTGGATCAGCGAGGCGGCGAGCGCCTTGATCAGGAGATCGTTGACCGACAGCTTCACACCGCGCGGCTCGAGGCTCTTGTTGAGGTCGGCGCGGAGCTTGAGGAGTGCGTCGAGACGGATGTCGACGGTCAGGTAGATGTGCGGAACCTGCTGCTTCGATTCGGTCAGGCGGCGCGCGATCGTCTTGCGCACGTTCGACAGCTTGGTCGCCTCGTGCGGGATATCGGGGATCGCGGCCGGCTTGGCGGGTGCCGGCGCGGCAGTGGCTTCGACCGGAGCAGCGGTGCTCGGGGCAGCGCCGGGCTTCGCACCCTCGACGTCGGCGCGGACGATACGGCCGTTGGGACCCGAGCCGGCCACCGACGCGAGATCGACGCCCTTTTCGGCGGCGACACGCCGCGCGAGCGGGCTTGCCTTGACGCGGTCGCCCGATGCGGGCGCGGGTGACGGAGCCGGCGTGGCGGGAGCTGTCGGTGCAGGTGCCGGCGACGGAGTTGGGGCAGCCTCGGCCCTAGGGGATTCCGTTTTCGGAGCTTCCGCTTTGGGCGCGGCTTTGGTCGCCGACGCGTCTTCGCCCTCGACCGCCAGGATCGCGATGACCTGCCCCACCTTCACATTGTCGGTGCCTTCGGGAACGACGATCTCGGCGATGACGCCTTCGTCGACGGCTTCGAACTCCATCGTCGCCTTGTCGGTTTCGATTTCGGCCATCAAGTCGCCCGACTTCACGGTGTCGCCGGCCTTGATCAGCCATTTCGCCAGCGTGCCCTCCTCCATGGTCGGTGAAAGCGCGGGCATCTTGATCTCGATGGGCATTCTGCGTCCTCTCGGGCGTCCTGGGGAGGCGGACTGTGAAGCGGCTCCTTCGCGCCCGCCACGCTCCGGGTCAAGACCGTGGCGCTTGCGCGGGCGCGCGTTCCGCGTCACCTATCGCCCGAACGAGGGGAGTCGGACCGCATGCGCATCTATCTGGTCGTGGTCGACGATAGTCCCGAAGCCGAGGTCGCACTGCGTTTTGCCGCTCGACGCGCGGTCAAGACCGGGGGCGGCGTCGAGATATTGTCGATCATGGCGCCGCAGGAATTCATCGCCTTTGGCGGGGTCCAGGCGACAATCGAGGCAGAGGCGCGCCAGCATGCCGAGGCGATCATCGCCGGCGCGGCGGGTACCCTGTTCGAGGAATCGGGCCTGAAACCCGCGATCACGCTGAAGCAGGGCGACGCGCCCAAGGTCATCCGCGAAGCGATCGAGAACAATCCGGAGATCGCCGCGCTGGTCCTCGGCGCCGCCGAAAGCGGCTCACCCGGCCCGCTGGTCAGCCATTTCGCGGGCAGCGACGCGGGCAAGCTGCCGGTACCCATCATGGTCATCCCCGGCAGCCTGGACCGCGAAGCAATCGATCGGCTGAGCTGAGCAGGCTAGCGCGCCGGAGGGCGGATGATCACACCGCGTTCCAGCGGTTCGATTTCGATCCGATCCAGCTGCCCGATCAGGTCCGCGAACAAATCGTCATTCTCTATCGGGAAATGACGATTGAACCCTTCACCCAGCAATTCGAGATCGCGATCGGTCAAGAAACCGAACGCAACTACGCGTTCCATGACCATCGCGCATGCCTCCTGTTACGGAGGCGAACGTATTCGAATCGTATTGGTGCCAACCGTTACAGCTGCGTTGCGGAATATTTATTGAGAAGCATGTCCGGCAACCGACCCAAGAGGGCTTCTCCCCCACTTGCCAGCGTCATCGGCCCGACGCAGTCTTGGCCATTCAAAAAAGGGGAAGAAAATGCGCAAGGCCCTGATCGTCGCTCCGCTCCTGCTCGTCTCCGCCGCGCCGGCATCGGAACAGCCCTCCCCCGCCCGGCTCAAGGCGACGGTCACCGCATTGGTCGGTTTCGGGACGCGGCATTCGCTGTCCGATCCCAACGATCCCAAGCGCGGAATCGGCGCCGCGCGGACCTGGGCCAAGACACAGTTCGATGCGATCGGCGCGGCGTGCGGCGGCTGCCTGACGACAGAAACGATCGCGCACACCTTCACCGGCCCCCGCGCGCCGAACGGGGTCAATATCGTCGACGTGCTGGGCGTGCAGAAGGGATCCGATCCCGATCGCGTCGTCATCGTCGGCGGGCATATCGATTCGATCGTGGGCGATGTCATGGACGCCAAAGCCGACGCGCCGGGCGCCAATGACGACGCGTCGGGCGTGGCGGTGGTACTGGAAGCAGCCCGGATCCTGTCGAAGCGCAAGTTCCGGGCGACGATCGTCTATGCCGCCTTTTCGGGCGAGGAACAGGGATTGTGGGGCGGCAAGCTGCTCGCCGATACCGCCAAGGGGCGTGGGTGGAAGGTCACCGCGATGCTCAACAACGACATCGTCGGCAATTCGATCGGCAAGGATGGAGTGGTCGCCAACAAGAGCGTGCGCGTGTTTTCCGAAGGCATCCGCGACAGCGAGGATTTGAAAGCCGATCTGGCGCGACGGATGAACGGCGGCGAGGATGACGGCCCCAGCCGCGCGCTGGCCAAGACGATCGACCAGGTCGCGGCGGGCATTCCCGGCGGGCTCGACGCGTTCATCGTGCGGCGCCCGGACCGGTTCGGGCGCGGCGGCGATCACCTGCCCTTCCTGGAACTCGGTTACCCTGCGGTGCGCTTCACCGTCGCCGCGGAGCGCTGGGATGGACAGCACCAATATGTCCGCACCGAACAGGGCGTCGCCTATGGCGACACGATCGACAAGATGGACTTCGCCTATCTGGCCAAGGTGGCGGCGATCAACATCGCGACGATCCGTCGGCTCGCGGCGGCGCCTGCCGCGCCGGACGGGGTAACGGTGGCGGGTGCGCTCTCGCGCGACACGACCGTGCGCTGGCAGCCGGTTCCGGGCGCGATCAAATATCGTGTGCACTGGCGTCGTGCCGACACACTGGTCTGGGCAATGAGTCGCGACGTCAGCGGCGCAACCGAATTAATGCTCAAGAACGTGCCGATCGACGACAATTTCGTCGGCGTCGCGGCGGTCGCGGCGGACGGATCGGAGAGCTTGGTAACATTCGCCGGGCCGGTGCCGCGGAAGTAGCCGCTAGTCGCCTCCTGGGAAAGATGCGCGTTAGCGCGATCGCCCTCGCCCCGACACCGGCCAGATCGCGTCGAGGGTCTGGCCGCGCACGACGTGGTAATTGTCGTAGAGATTCACCGTCGGGTCGCAATGCGGCGTGCGGAGCGAGATGCGATCGCCGAGCGCGAGCGCGCCGGGTGCCGTCATCAGCGCGCCGTGCTCGTCACCCATCAGGAAGAAGCGCGCGCCCTCTTCGGCCCCCGCCTCTACCGAAGGTAGCGGCGCGTCGGTTGCCATCGACTTGATCCCGGCGTCGAGCGTGAAGAGGCCCGGCGTGTTGGCACTGATGACGCTGGTGTCGATCATCAACGAGGTTTCGAACGGGATCGGCGCGCCTTCCTCTCCGGTCAGGTCGCAGGCGCGATATTCATCGTCCATGAAGATGTAGGAGCCGACCTGGAGTTCGGTGAAGATGCCGAGGTTCGCGTCGATGCGATGCGTGCCGGTACCGCCGCCCGTCACGATCTCGGGTGCTCCGCCCGCGTCGGTCAGCGCGGCGATCACGGTGCGGAGATAGTCGGCGCGCTCGCGCATCGCTGACTCGCGATCGGCAAAAGCGTGAATGTGCTGGTGCGAGCCGCAATAGAATTGAACGCCGCGATAGACGAGCGCCGGGAGCGAGCGGATCGTCTCGAGCAGTTCGACCGCCGTTTCCGCCGAGGCGACACCAGTGCGGTGGATGCCGGGATCGACGTCGATGATCACCGACAGCTTCGTGTCGCCCGCCGCTTCGACCGCGCGTGCGATCGCTCGAGCATTGTCGGGATTGTCGACCACGGTCATCAGCCCAGCCGACCTCAGGTTGAGCTGCGCAAGCCGCTCGACCGCCGCCGCCGGCACGACCGGCGAGGTAATATGCAACCCGGTGATGCCGCCATCGGCAAGCGCCTCCGCTTCGCCGATCTTGGCGCAGCACAGGCCGACCGCACCGGCCGCAACCTGACGCCGGGCGATATCGACGCTCTTGTGCGTCTTGGCATGCGGCCGGAGCTTTAGCCCCTTCGCCGCGGCGAACTCGCGCATGATGGCGATGTTGTGGTCGAGGCGATCGAGATCGACCACCAGCACCGGTGTGTTGAGGTCGCGGCGCGAGCCCTGGCGGCCGATCAGATGGGCGTGCAGTTCAAGATCGTTCACGTGGGATCAGCTCCGGGCTGGAGGGGTCAGGCCGAACAGGCGCGCGAGGTCGTCATTGACGAACTTCTGCCCTGGATCAACGCTTTCGCGGACGCGCAGGAAATCGCCCCTGCGCGGATAGAGGCGCGCGACGTCGTCGGCGGTCATGGTGTGGCGCTTGGCCCAATGCGGGCGGCCACCCGAGCTGCACAACACCGCTTCCATCTCGGTGAACAGGTCGCGCCACGGCATCCTGGCATATTGGTGGAACGAGATGGAGGCGGCCGGACCGGCGTGGAACGGGCTCATCCAGATGTCGTCGCCCGCGGTCAGGCGGAATTCGAACGGGAAGGCGACGGGCAGCTTGCGGCGACGGATATAGGCGATCGCCTCCATCAAGGTCGACATGCCCGCGGCGCGCGGCACCTCATATTCCATCTCCTCGAACCGGATCGTGCGTTCGGACGGGAAGATACGCCACGCGGGGCCCACGCGCTGGGTCGACTTGCCGCTCATCTTCATCATGAAGCGCTGGAGCGTCGGGATCAGCACGGGTACGCGCCGCCCGATCTCGCAGATGTTGCGGAAGATCGATTCGTCGATGTCGGTAATGTGTTTGAGATCGCCGCTACCCTCGACCGGGTGGAGCGTCTTGAAGATCACGTAATCGGCATAAGGGAAGACGAAGAATTCGAAATGGCGCGTCGCGGCACCAAGCTCCTCCCAACGCTCGGCCATTTCGGCGAGCGGGCGGCGCTCGATCCGCTCCTCGAGATAATAGGCTGGCAGGACATTGATGCGGATCCGCGTGGCGACGCCGAACAGACCGAGCGACAGGCGTTGCGCCTGGTAGAGGTCGGGATTCTGGTCGGGGCCGCATTCGACCAGGCTGCCGTCCGCCAGCATCAGTTCGAACCCGCACGCCTGGGTCGACAGGCTGCCGAGTTCGGCGCCGGTACCGTGCGTGCCGGTCGCAGTCGCGCCGGCCAGCGACTGCGGATTGATGTCGCCCTGATTGATCAGCGACAGCCCTTCGGCCCACAAAGCCTCGGTAAGCCGGTCGAGCCCCCAACCGGCGGGGACCCAGGCTGTGCGGCGATCGGGCGCGATGTCGATGCCGCCTTCGTAGTCGCCCATGCTGAGCAAGGTGCCCGAGGTCTCGCACAGCGGCATGAAGGAGTGGCCGGCACCGGTCACGCGTACCTTGTCGGCGGCCTGGATCAGGCCCGCGAGGTCGGCGCGGGTCTTTGGACGCTCGATACGCTGCGGACGGGCGGCGACGCTGCCCGACCAATTGTGCCAATCCATGCCGTCATTCTCCATGGGCAAGCGGTCAGTCGAAATGCTCGAGATAGCGCGCGAACATCACGCACACTTCGCGGTTGATGATGTCGGCGTCGCGGTCGGGCTCTTCGACCACCATCTCGCTTGCCGAATAGCCGAGCTCGACGATCAGGCGGCACGCGACCTGCACCCGCCGCTCGTCGGTATTGGGGTATTGCTGGCGCAGCATCTCGGCGAACGCACCCGCCACCATGTCGCGCGAGCGGATACGCAGGTCATTGAGCAGCGGCACGGCGCGCAACGCTCGGCCGATCGCGATGCCGCCGGGGAATTCGCGATGGATCGCGACCATGCGTTCCTGGATGGTGATGCTCTTTTCCAGCCTCTCCTCGAAGGTCGCGCCGGTCATTCCCCCCGCTTCGACCCAGGCCAGGACCTCGTCGTCCTGCTGGCGCATCAGACGGTCGCCGAGCTCTTTCAGCACGGCATATTTGTTGGGGAAATAGCGGTAGAGCGCGGGCGGGGTCAGCCCGGCGCGCTGGCAGATCAGGTTGGTGGTGAGCTGTTCGAAGCCGATCTCGCGTAGCAATTCGCCGGCAACGTCGAGGATCAGTTCGAACGTGTCCTGGCCACGCGCCTGGATCGGACGATGCTTGGTCGCCAGCGGAATCGCCCGGCGGCGGCGTTTGCCACCCGCGGCGCCGGCGGCGGAATCGGAAGGAGAAGAGGCTGTCGTCATGCGGCGAAGGAGTGGCTTTTGGCCCGGACAAAGTACAGCAGCATGACAATCACCAGCGAGGTCGCGAGGAGGCCGACGCCGAGTGTCAGGCTCTGTCGCACATCCGCCTCACCCACGAACAGCGACGCCAGGAACGGCCCCGCGCTGCAGCCCAGCAATGCCGCACCCGACCCGAACATCGCCGCGCGTCGCGTCGGATCGGCATCGATCACCAGCGGCGTGAAGAAGGGTGAGGCGAACATCCACAGGAAGCCGAACATCGCCGACACAGCGAGGAAAACCGTGACGCCGGGCAGATCGGCGAACACCACCATCGCCGCCGCCATGCCCAGCAGCGAAACCACCAGCGTAGGAGCAGTTGGGATGCGCCCCGCAGTGAACGTGGCAACCAGCCCGCCCGCCACTTGCGCGCCGAGCGACAGCGCCATCGCCAGCCCCGCGGTGCCTGCCGGATGCCCGGACTGGCGCGACAGCGGCTCGACATAGATCCACACCGCCAGGATGCCGGCGTTGAACGCGAAGGCGGCGGCGAGCGCGACCAGCCCGCGCGTGCTCAGCCGTCCGGTTGGCTGGTCGGGATCGACCGGGAGCACCACCAGGCTGTTGGGCACCACCAATCCGGCAAGCCCGGTCGCGATACCGATCGCGGCCAGCACGGCGAACCCCGCCCCTACGCCGGCCGACCCTTCGACCAGAGCGCCGAGCGCCGCGACGATCACCGCCTGCGCCAGCGTCTGGACAGTCAGGTAGATCGCCGCCCAGCGATCAGGGCGCGCCGAGCGCACGATCATCGCGGTCATCAACCAGATCAGCGCGCCGCTGGGGATACCGTTCAACCCGCGGACGAGTACGACCATCCAGCCATCGGCGACGATCGACAGCGCGTTGAGCCCGGCCATCGCCAGCCCGCACAGGATGGTCAGCAGGCGCAGGTTCCTGAGGCCATAGAGCGGCCCGGTCAGCCCTGCCGCCACGCCCATCGCCAGCAACTCGGCGGTTCCCGCCTGGCCGAGCTGCCCCGAGGTGATCCGTCCCGACGCCTCCAGCCCGCCGAGCAGCAGCGGCCCGACACCGGCGAACAGGATACCGGCGACGCCCACGAACAGGATCGCGCCGATCTGCGCCGCGCCGGGGCGCGCGCCGATCCAGCCATGATCGATCTCGGTTGCGGTGACGGTCACGCCAGCGCGTCGCTCAATAATGCGCGCGAAGGTAGAGGCCGTAGGTGCGCGGCGGCCCGACGCTGACCACGTCGAAGCCAAGACTTGCGATCGGCGTGATGTCGGAGATGTTGGTTTCGCCGAAAATGTTCTTCCCCCACACGCCGATCTCGAGCTTGTCGCGGAGGATCTGCACACCGAAGCGGCCGTCGACATAGACGCGCGCCTGATCGCTCAGCCGCGCCGTGTTGGCGGTGTCGAACAACACCTTGCTGCGATAGCTCGAACTAATGTCGAAGACGATCGCGCCGAACGATACCGGCTGGGTATAGTTGACCCCGGTCTGAATGCTGATCTTGGGCGCGGATGGCAGCGTGTTGCCTGAATAGTCGGCGTTGGCATCGGCCGACACGAAGTTGCGATAAGTCGCGTTGAGATAAGCCGCGTTCATCGACAACGTCAGGCCCTTGGTCGGCGTCGCCTCCAGCTCCAGCTCGCCACCATACATGCGCGCGGCCGAAGCATTGGTGAACAGCTGACGCGTGATCAGATGGTCGATCACGGTCGTATACACCTGCAGGTTCTGATAATCGTAATAGAAGGCCGCCAAGTTGGCGCGCAGCGTGTGGTTAAGCAATTCGGTCTTCAGACCAGCTTCATAGGCATTGACCGTTTCGTCCTTGTACGGGCCGATATTGGCGATCTGATCGGTCTGGCCACTGAAGAAACCGCCGCTCTTCGTCCCGCGGCTATAGCTCGCATAGGCATTCACATCGGGTGTGAAGCGATATTGCAGGCCGAACTTGCCCGAGACCGAGTCGAACGTCTTGGAACCATCGAAGGTGAAATACGGGAAGGGAGTGAGCGTTTCCTCGCTGAAATAATGGAAATCCTTATGGTCGGCTGAATAGCGCAGGCCGGCCGTTACCGTCAGGCGCGGGGTCAGGTCGTAATCGAGCTGCCCGAACGCGGCATAGCTGTCGGTCTTTTGCGTCAGCGGCCAAATGAAATGGCCGATTCCCTGCACCGGATCGGGAGGAAGGAACGACAGCACGTCGTACGCCGAATTGTTGCTAAGATCATCGTGCGCGTAATAGAGGCCGGCCACGTAACGCAGCGCCGTCTTGCCGCTCGATTGCAGGCGCAATTCCTGGCTGAACGTATTCTGCCGCGCGATATAGCTGGCGGTGATCACCGGTATCGGGTTGGCGTCGGTCTCCTCCTGATCATTGCGGTCGGCGTGCTGATAGCCGGTGACCGCGACGATATCCGCCGAACCCAGGTTGATCGTCAGCGTGTTGGCGACAGTGAACAAGTTGACCTTGTCCTTGCCCTCGAAGCTGTAATCGCCCTGATAGAGGTTCTTGCTGGCATTGGCGTAGCCGACCACGTTGGTGCAGTTCGCGGTGCCGTAATAAGCTGGCGCGCATAGGCCATCGGGACCCGCGACGTCTGGGCTGACCGGGAACAGCGTACGGTTATACGCCCAGATCGATCCGCCGCGCGACTTGCCGACGGTGACCGCCAGGTCGTCGGTAATCGCGCTCGACGGGGTGAAATGCACGCTGCCGCGCACTGCCCAGCGATTGGCGTCGTTGCCGCTATCGCCGGTCAGCCGGTTGATCGAATAGCCGTCGTCGCGCTGGTAGATGCCGGCGACGCGGACCGACAGCAGGTCCTTGACCAGCGGCAAGCTGACCCCGCCTTGCAGATTGACCGAGTTGAACCGGCCATATTCAGCGAGGAAATCCGCTTCGATCGTATCGCCGGGTTTGCGGCTGGAAATGTTGAGCGCACCGCCCGTGGTGTTTCGGCCATAGAGTGTGCCCTGCGGCCCGCGCAGCACCTCCGCCTGCTGCAGGTCGAAAAAGGCGAAACGCTGCGCCAGCGGCGAAACGACATAGACTCCGTCGGCATAAATGCCGACCGCGCTCGCGGTCGCCGGGTTGAAATCGTTGACGCCGACGCCGCGGATGAAGATGCGCGGGTTGGCGCCGTTATCGTCCGACTTGATCTGCAGACCGGGCGTCGCGTTCGACAGATCGACCAAGTCGAGGATGCGTTTGTTCTCGAGCGTCCTGCCGGTCACCGCGCTGACTGCGACGGGCACATCCTGCAGGTTTTCGGAGCGTTTCTGCGCGGTAACGATAATGTCGTCGACCCTTGGCGCGTTGTCGTCAGGAGGCGTGGTCGCCGCCACCGGAGGATTGCTTCGCGGCGCGTCCTGCGCCGCCGCCGACCCGGCCCAGGCAAGGGCCACCAGCGAAACTCCAACCCCGACTGCTCGACGCATAACCACTCCTTTTTCGAGTG
>Ga0307513_10008421_pt1 | contig 13206 bp, 16 predicted proteins | sample 15_EM_MG_FD_202174 | JGI IMG/M metagenome (GOLD analysis project Ga0307513, IMG submission 202174) | Populus trichocarpa ectomycorrhiza microbial communities from riparian zone in the Pacific Northwest, United States - 15_EM | ecosystem: Host-associated > Plants > Roots > Unclassified | place...
TTGACGATAAACAAATATCCGTCATCGAATTCTTTTCCCCGGTCACCGTGATCGTTGGACACAACGGTAGCGGCAAGACCACTATCATCGAGTGTCTCAAGTATGCCACAACCGGAGACCAACCCCCAAACACCCGTGGAGGAGCATTTGTCCATGACCCCAAGATGGCTAACGAGAAGGAGGTGAAGGCACAGGTTAAACTGAGATTCAACACGGGAAGCGGGAAAAGGATGCTCGCGGTCAGGAACCTGAGTGTCACGGTGAAGAAGGGAGGTGCTCTGACGATGAAGACCTTGGAGAGTATTCTGGCGAATGCCAACGAGAATGAGAAGAATGGGAAGGTCTGTCGTATTGCGTGTCGTCCCTTGAGGTTACTGAATGGGTACAGAGGGGAGTCATTTCGACCAAATGCGCAGAGATGGACACCGAGATCCCGCATTTACTTGGGGTCTCCAAAGCTGTACTCGAGAACGTGATATTCTGCCATCAGGAAGATTCGTACTGGCCGCTGGCTGAACCTGCAGCCCTCAAGAAGAAATTCGACGACATCTTCGAGGCCACCAAGTAAGAGTGTTAGTCTGTCTCCGTTTATTCGTGTATTGACGGGTCACAGATATACCAAAGCGCTAGATGCCATCAAGTCCCTTCGTAAGGACCGAGTTGCCGAACTCAAGACCGAACAAGAACGTCTCGAATCCCTCTCTCGCGAGAAAGCTCACTCCGACAAACTCGTCAAACGCGTTTCGGACCTCAACTCGACCATCACCTCCAAGGAGCTGGAGTATGAAGAGGTCAAACACGAGTATGATCAACTCGTCCAAGCCAACAAAAAGTTCTACGAGCAGAGTACTAAATTCAGAGAGATGTACTTGAAGCTCGAAAGCTTGCAAGAGAAAAAGACGAGGTGTGAAGAAGACTTGGCAAATGCAAAGGAGAATCTACAAGTGGTCTCAGGTTTGGCATGCAGAATGAAGGCTTCCGATCCCCAACTCACCTTTCGTCATTACAGGTACCGATGAGGAGGTCGTGCAACGGCTAAATAACTTCGACAGGCACATCGTTGAACGAAAGGAGAAACGAAGGGCTGAAGCGGGTAACCTCCAAGATCTCGAGGATGAGTTGACCGACATTCGTAAATCCCACATGGAGGCTGTGAACGAACATGGTAGCCTCAAAGCTGAAGAGAAGGTAATTTCGGTGTTTCATGTTCCTCTCTTTCATCAGATCACATTGAACCCATGATATCCAGGCCCAATCGCGTCGGATCGAAGAACGCGAGACCCTCATTCGTTCCATTGGGACAAAGCACCATCTAAAGGGCTACGATCACTCCCCCCTTGAGAGGGAGAAAGTCGCCGAGTTTATTTCCCGACTTGGTGATCTGCAACGACGTCAGAACACTGATACGGAACGACTGCAGGTGAGACGCCAGTTCTTTGCTGTGTCTGAACGCACTGGGCTTACGCCACCACAGACGGAAAGCCGCACCAGGATGGACGAGTACAATGCCATGGCCAGGAAACTGAATTCAGAACTGGAAGCGTTAAAACAACAGAAGTCGACGATGAAGAATCAGATTGTGAGAAACTTGACACCCCCTCAAGCACTCTGTCACTAGTTCCTTGCGCTGACTTGGTACGGTAGGCGACCCTCCGCTCGAAGATAACCTCCGCAGAATCCTCCCTCGACCAAACATCCTCTCTCACCACAGACATCCGAACCCTACAAGGTGATATTGAAGAGAAGAAACGCCGCCTCGACAAAATTCGTCAGGAAATCAAAGACGCCAACTATGATGAGAGGATCACAGAGAAGGGTAGCAAAGCAAGGGCGTTGGAAGATCAGAGAGAGGACCTGAACGGGGAGATCAGGACTCTGAGCTTGCAGGCGGACTCGAGAGCCAGGTTGGATATCAAGAGAGCAGAAATGAAGAGCAGAAAGAACGAGATGCAAAACATGTGAGTCCAGAGAGGGAATATCACCCGGTTTATCTGACTGCAAACTTTTACTAGTTTGGATGTTAACAACCCCAAGTTCCGTAAGCTCGTGGGTAAAGACGCGAAGGCTGAAACCATGGAAAGGGAGTTGGAGCGCGTTTCCGCGTGAGCGATTCCCCCAAGCTCGTGCTACCTCGTTCTTCTGATCTCTCGTTCACGAATCTTCGACAGAGAGAAAGAGCGGGAGCATGAAAATCTTGATGTCGCGCACAGTGAAGCGAATAAGAACCTTCAGCAGGTTGAAACCACGCTTACGAACATGAAGGCTCAGTTGAAGCTGAAGAAGGAGGAAGTACAAGGTCAGCTCTACTTACCCCTTCCTCTCGTTCCTCGAGATTGACCCAGGAGTTCCTAAACAGTCCTGGAAAAGAGGATCAAACAGGGAATTAAGGAAGAGCTTTACGGACCAAACAGCACTGTGGAGGCAGCATGTCAGGTGGCGAGTGACGAGGTTAACCAGCGTGGAAAGTGGGTGCCCCTCTCTTTGTGGGCTTGCTGCCACTCACTCCACGCTACCCTGCAGAGATTCCGGCGCCATCCTCGGTGCGAGCCAGATCTACGAGACCCTCTTGCGGACAGGCAAGGCCAAGAAAACTTGCACGGCCTGCAATCGTCATCTCGACACTCAGGAGATGGTCGTGTTCGAGAACTACGTAAGTGCGTTTGGTTTATCGCCAACGTGGCTTGGTATTAACTCGTTCGTCCAGCTCCAAGAGCAAATGAAACGGACATCTCCCGAGAAGATCAAACAGGAGCAGGAGGAACTCAAGGAGTGGCAAATGGAACTCGCGGATGTACAGAGGTTTTTGCCCGACGAAGCCACGAAGAACAAGTTGGTAGCACACGAGATTCCAGAACTAGAGCAATCCATCAAGGAGAAACAGAAGGAGATTCCTTTGCTCACCGACGCCGTTAACAGCGTACGTTATGCCAGACCAAGGTCTCAGTTCGATCGCTGATGCCCCCTTGATTGTCCTCCTTAGGCATTGACGAGGCTCAACGAAGTCAAGAAGGAACTAAAGGACCTAGCCTCGTTGAAGCAGCATGCTGCGAGTGTCTCCAAAACTATCAAGGACATTGAGAGGGTAAGCCAGGAAGTGAAGAACCTCGAAACAGACCTTGAGGCAACCGGGTCCTCGAGGACCGCTGAGGACGTACAGAACCAATTGAATGACGTCTCCGCTAACCTGTACGTTATTCCTTTTTGTTTCCCGTGCCACCACATCCGGCGCGCTTATTACGCCCGACATAGTCGATCCAACGAGCGTGAACGTCAGACGCTCCAAACTGAGAAGGAGAGGGCTCATAATGCTCTGAGGACTCACGAGAAGGACTTAAACGATATGCAACTTCGGGAGGTCAACCTTAAAAGTCACATCAAGGACCGGACTATACTGGAGAAGCAGGTCGAGGAGATGAAGGCTGAGATTGTCGCCACTTCTCAGAATTTCAAGGTAAGAGTTATACTCATCGCCCTGTCTTCATTGGGCTACTTTTTTACTGAATCTCGTTTATCCAAGGACATCGATTTGAAGATCGAGGCCGCTCAAATCCCGATTAAGAAGCTGGATGAGGAGTATGAGCAGACGCATACCGAGTTGACCAGGAAGATCTCTGAAGCCCAACGCATGTCTCAAGAGCTGAACATGAGTGTTGATAGGCTGGACGGCGTGAACAAGCTAATCGATAGGTGAGCGAGGTGTCTGTCCCGTCTGTCTGACGCGATCCACATTTATCGTTCTTGCTTGAAGGTACATCCGCGAAAAACGGAGTCGCCAGCTCAAGGAATGTGAACAACGCATCACCGAGCACGAATCCAAGATCAGCCAACTCGCTACGGATATTGAATCTGTCCGGAATGCAATTGCGATCATCGACAAGGAGGTCAATGAGAGTAACGCTTCCATGACGAATCTTCGGGAGAACATCCGGGTACGAAAATTGGCCAAGGAAATCGACGCCACGCAAGCAGAGATCGATGCGATGGACATGGAGCAGGCTGCGAAGGCGAGAAGGCAGTTTGATCAGAAGTACAACTTGGAGAAGCAGAGGGAGACGGAGATGCAGTCCAAGGTAGGTTGAATTGGACCTCTGTCCCCCGTTTTTCTGAAGTTGACTATATGCGGTCCCCAGTACGCTCATATTGGAGGAGAACTGAGCTCGCTCAAGGACCAGGTGGAGACGCTGGAGAATGATTTGGCAGAATTTGAGAACGTCAATAAGCGGTATAAGGATCAACTGGTCAAAGTCAAGGTGGGATGCTCCCGAGTTGGTCCACACTATCCCGGACTAACGCTCTTCATCCAAAGATGTCCGACATGGCGAATAACGACCTCGAGAAGTACGCTAAGGCGCTGGACAAGTATGAGATGGGTCTTGTTGTTTGAGCGTCAGAGCTCATAAGACTACCATAGTGCGATCATGAAGTATCATTCGTTGAAGATGGAAGAGGTCAATGATACCATGAAACATCTCTGGAACAAGACGTATCAGGGCACAGGTCCGTATCCCTTCCACCTTACGGATGGGCCCTAGATGCCAATTACTTTGGTTTTAGATATTGATGGCATCCGTATTCGTTCTGACGTTGAAGGTGGAGCCAGCAAAAGGTCTTACAATTACCGAGTAAGCCTCTCCGCTTCTGCCGTTCACTGCTTTAGCTAAGGGCTCGCAGGTGGTTATGGCAAAGGACCAAGTGGAGATGGACATGCGTGGGCGGTGTTCGGCAGGTCAAAAGATGTTGGCCTCTATCATCATCCGGCTGGCCCTTGCAGACTCGTTTGGCCAGAATTGCGGTATCCTCGCGTTAGACGAGCCTACCAATGCCCTGGACACCGAGAATATCGACGCCTTGGCCTCAAGTCTCGTAGAGTGAGTCCCTCAGCATGAATCAATCTCGCTGGTCTGACGGTCTTGACCAGCATTATCAACGAACGGAAGAATCACGCCAACTTCCAGCTTATCATTATCACTCACGATGAGAACTTCTTGAGGAAGCTGGGCCAGGGCGATGTTATGGACTATTACTGGTACGCATATCCTCAATTCACCCGTCTCTGATACTGATCCTTGGAGCTAGGAGGGTTTCTCGAGATTCACGGCAAAAGTCCATCATCGAGAGGCAGAGATTTGGCTAGGGCCGTCCTTCTCGATACCCCGCCGCTTCCTAGCACATTCCGTGTCCAATGTTCCACACCCAGTGCATATTTATCCCCAGAATTCATGCAGAACTCATCATACCTCAGAATGACCAACCGTTGGTCAAAAATTGGCCACTGTCATTTCTACAGCGAACTAGATGGTCCCCTCAGCAGTAGACGTGAAATGATAGTGGTGAACGGGTACTAGTTGTGCCAAATGGTGGAAAATTGGGATCCCCACGAGACACAGACAATTATAACAGTAGCTGAATCAGGTGAATTCGGTATATACATATAATTACAATTGAAGTTGCCACAGTCAAACATCCTGTCGGTGCCTTCCGTGGTCGGCCTAGTCGCATCGTCGCTACTCTCCGGTTCCGTCCTTCGTTTACCGCCTTCTTCGTTGTGGGTATCAGAAGCCCTAAGCCCTCTTCCCCCGAGTCTGCCCTGAGATCCGGGAGGAACAGATAGTCTCCCTCCTCGACCTCTATGGCCATGAAATACAAAGTTCCCTAGTCACAAGATCAGTTCAATTCACAGAACTCGCCAAACCGGCGTACCGTGCGGATGTCTCTCGCGACATGTAAAGATGGGTTCCCTGGTCTTGTCAGCTCTTCTAGCTGGTTTGTCGCCCGTTGCTTTGCAAATTCCAGGTCCGATATCCTCGCTTCCGTCCCAACCACAATGATATTTCCTGGGCTGAAGTCTCTGTGTACCCACCCTGCTTGGCGTAAGCAGTGTAGCGCTGGGATCATAATGTAAGTGGATCTGCTGATTCGCTGAACCCTATCACATACCCTCTGTTGCTCGATGGATGTGGACGAACACATTTGCAAACGAAGTCACTTCAAAGAGGGATACACCTTTTTCACTGTAGACAACCTGGTAACGGAACCGGGGATGGGGTGGGCGTTCTGGAGCCAGTTTGGTTGGGGCTGGTTCGAGGTAATGACTTTGATTGGCGACGGGGGCTGTGGGGGTATAAATTGGTTTCGGGATGGGGGTAAGGACGAGGGGCCGGGGTTCAAATTCCTCATCCGCTTTGAAGGTACTGTTTTCGAGGATCTCACAAACCCTGCCGAGACCTCCGGATGCGCCTGTCTTGTAATGCCCATAGACGTCAATAAAGTAATCGCAAAATCTCTGGTCAGTCATGGCCGTCTTAATTTCCGCTACGATTTCGTGTTCCATTTCCTTTTCGTAGCGGTCCTCAATCCAACAATCCTTGATGATGCGTACCTCCTGTGTTTCTTCGTCCTTTGCCTCAGACACCCGTGACCCCCGGCCGACTGGTGCATCGGCGCCAATATCGTAGAGCAGTGTCAAAGTGCGATATTCCCTCCCGCCGATGGTGAATTTGAGATTGAAATCTTTATCGCCGATCCTCTTGATGTTTGTATCAAATCCGAGGTCTGTCTTGGAGGACGTGGCGAGCAGGATGAAAAACTTGAGGAGTGAATCAGGGTCCTGGAGGACATTAGATACGTCGACACCCGAAGCATGAAAGTTGCACTAACATTGAACCAGTCAAAAGGGGTAACCGTGAAGAGGGCCGCTCGGCACAACAGCCAGATACGAAACCTTGTGCCATATACGGTGGACCCAACCGAAAACGTTCGGCGGGGGTCGGAACGCATGGTGTGGACAAGGTTCCACAATGCCTTCGTATCGTTCTGTGAAGGATGAAAACATGATCCCAGCGAGCAATTGATTCAGGTTGACTTACATCAATGGGATCACCACCACCACCACCTCTGGCGGTGAACCGATCCCTCTCGACCTTTGTAGAATTCCACTTGCCGGTTTTTGTGAGCCAATCTTGAGCGATGAGGTGCTGCCTAACATTCGTTAGGACCTGGCTTTCCAGTGGATACAACACCCACAAGGGTTCCTTGGAGAAGTTGGTTACATGGGTGACGTCGTCGCGAAGAATTCTGCGAGCCTGGGACAGGCCAACGGCACGGGTGAGTTCGGTGGAGTGGGAAGTCGTATGCACCCCGCTGTCGGGGCCAGTCTGTTGAACGAGGCTTGAGTCCTCCGCACGGGAGTCGTTGGTGAACATCACCGGGGGATTGCCGGGGAAAGGAGAAAGTGAGGTGCAGCTGTGTAGCGGTGGTCTCTTCAAGAAGACGACGCAGCACCACTGGACGTGGTTGACTCTGCGGGATCGCAAATTTGTCAGCGGTTCCCACGTACGAGGTGTTGGGACTCGCTGAACCCACCAGGATCCCTTCCGTATTGTCGAGTCGTAGCTATTACGTGCCCCCCGCCATCCCAAACAGAGTTTTGCCCGGTAGAGTTAAGCCCTTCGTCCGAACGATAGTGGAGATCCATGAACCAAGTCAAGACAACCTGGCTTCGTATGCTTGACAAGTCCCCGGTATGGAACCGGGACATGACGCTGCATAGTGCATAGAATGGACACATGTTTCTCCCATCAAGGAAAACGGTCCACTTAATCCCTGTCCATCAATGACCAAAACAACGACCAAGCCACGAGTACTCCGACAGACAGCCGCCAGATATTGGCCCAGTGAAACTCGCGAACGGAGAGCACGTTCGCGTCGCCAGATTTTTCCAGAACCAGATGTGAATCGGACTTAAATGATACCAGCTCAAGCATTACATGTGAGACCCGAGTCCGAGACGAGAAACCTTGCATCTCCTGACCCCAGTTCGCGCGATTCGAGGCCTAGGCTTGTCCTGAATTCGATCTCGCAGCTGGCAGGAGGTCTACCACATTCGGTGATTGCCAGGCACGGGACCGCGATATCCGCGGTCGGCTCGAAATGACGGAAGTGCGTCATGCCCAAATACGGAAACCAACGAGTGGTTTGGGTGTCCCCGCAACTCCATCGTAAAGACAATGCGTCGCCAATATGACGTGACGCAACGGCCACGACGCGTCCCAACGACCGCAAAGGGGCATATCGTGATAAATTACACAGAGAGGGACAGTCGACTCGCCTCTCACCCTCATTAACGAGCCATGGACGATGGGCTGGGGGGCGTTCCTCCGATAACCAAGAGTTGGGTTATCCTATACGTTCTCACTACAGTTGCTGTGGTGCGCACGTTCTCGTCGCCCGCTGGTCTCGGCTTACACCACAGTAACTCACCCGTTCCTGCCAATCCCGTAGCAAATCGAAATGGTTACCCCAATGCAACTGTATTTCAGTTTCAAGTCGGCCTTTACGAACGCTCAGGCAGCCCATCCCGCCCGTTACTAGACGTTGAAATAGCGAGCTGCCGCGGGGATTGCAGTTCTGGAGGGCTGTTACCAATTTCTTTTACTTTGGACCGCTGTCGTTTGAGTTCTTCTTCCGTCCATTCCCCCTGCGCGTCCCCGTGGTACCTCCCGTCACGGTGATAATGAACGGACATATTGATCGCTCTCCAGTACGAGGCATAGCAAGATGCTGTAGGAATCTTCATTCACGAACCGCAAAGCAGATTGTTTCTGGCTACTCCTCCAATCCGCTGTCATGCTCCCAGTACGTTCATCTTACCCGCCACATCACACGTTCGTTCTCAACTCACATTCTCCACCAAAAATGCTATCCCCACTCGTGAACCTCCCATTCCTTTCCCCACCCCTTACCTTTGTTCCGATTTACCTCTGGTCTTAGTGCCGTCCGTCCACACCCATATCTCTTTTTGGTCTCGTGACAATTTCTACCCCCCATCCTCCCCTTGCCCTCGCCGGAGTCGCTTGGATGGTCAATGGTACCTGGGAAGCCGCCACCCAAGACCTCCTCGGGTGTGCGATAGGTCATGTCGGATGGTTCATGAGGGATGTTTGGACGAGAGAGATGGTTGGCGGACCCACGATTCTGAGTGATGACCGGGTTCACTGTATGTTTCTCGTTGTTCAGTTGGCTCGTGGCTGACGAATACGTCGTGTTCAGGAAACGGCTGTTTGGAGACATTTGAACAAAAACAAACAAACTTGATCGTGTTTCTTGTGTGTACTAATCCCTAGATAGCGCGCAGTCGTCATCATCGTCGAATACACGTAACTGCTCCGCCCGATCTCAGTCCTCTGATCCTCAATCTGCCTGTTGTCAACCCCCATCGCATTTCCTGCTGGTTGTTGACTGGGCTCCCGAACGTCTGCCAGATGTCTCTGATCTGGATAGTTTATCCTACGTCTCCGCGCTGATCAAGGAATTACTCCGATGGGGTTTTCCATTCCCGTTTGAGATACCGAAGCGGGCGATGGGGGATGATGCGTACAAGGGATATTTTATCCCTGCTGGCACAACTGTCTTTGAGAACGTTTGGTGAGTCCCGTTTCGGTGGCGAAAAGGAGGTATTTGGAGCATCGCTTGCTCGCTGTGGCCGGGGTGCAGGGCAGCGTTTTATGACAAGGCCGCTTACCCAGCACCGAGCGCGTACGATCCAGAACGGTTCCTGAAGGGTGAGAGGTTGGATCGTTCGGCCAGTGATCCAGAAGACAGGGTTTTGGGGCCGGATAGGAAGCATCTACTGATTCTCCCGGCCCCTCCCTCCCCGACATCGATTTCTGGCCCCAGGGATCGCTTGAGCATCCATCTCTTTCCCTTCCGTTCAAATCTATGATCAAGCCGCGCTCGGAGGCTCAACTGTAGTTGATCGAGGTGTGTGTTCCCATGGGTTCCTGACACGGGGTCGCAAACGGGACGGCCGATCTCACCTGGGAACTCCATCGTCATGTTATATGGAGGATCTGTATGCTACGCCAGTCGGGACACCCGTGACTAAGCGGCCCCCAAAGCAGTGAATTCGAGTTGATAGTGGTGAACAGAGGTAGTTACAACAAATGGGTGGAAGACCGGAACCTCCACGATACCCATATTTATAATAGCAGTTGAATCAGGTGAATTCGGTGCATACATATCATTACAATTGGGGCCGCCACGGCTAAATTTCCGTTACTTGGAAGCCACAGGAATGAAAATGCAAAACCTACGAATGTACGGTTGCTTCATCTTCAAATTTCGCCCTTCTCAACACACGGTCCGTCTGGGGTGGCTAACCAGACCGACGCCTCTTCCCCAACACCAGATCCTGTTCTGCGCCGACAAATGGATCGTCAACGGCCATCGGTTGCCCTTCTGCTCCTCCCTCTTGCTCTATCGCCTGCTGACCCCGCTGATCCCGTTCCCCTTCGGGTGCAACCGCGTCAAACTCCACCTCCACGCCCAACTCCCGGTGTACAACCCGGGGCGCAACAACCAGATCCCGAGCCAGTCTCACCAGATCCTTCAGGCGAGGCTCCAACCTCTTGAAGACCAGCAACATCTCGGAGCCGTCGAAAGACTCCTCAAAAGACCGGTAGGCGCCAACGAGTATCTTCTTCATCTCCGCCAGAACCTTGGCGAGGGGTTGGAGTACCGGCGGCAGCAACTGGCGAATCCGTAAGAATCTGTCACTGGTAAATGCTACGGCGCGGTTCTCGTATAAGGTGCTGCGGGCCTTCTCCATCACAGCATCGGTGACTCCCTCGGGTTTGCAGTGGAAGACGAACCAAACAGCGGTCCACCAGACAGATTCGTAGTCGTGAAGCGGATTGTAAATGAAGACCCTGTCGATGGTTTCTCCTGATGTAGGTAGATCGTCGTGGCTCTCCGGCCCCGCCCCCCGCCCGCCGTCCTCTTTGCGGCCGGGGATTGGGAGCCTCGAACTACTGCTCTCTGAATCCGTTTCTAGGGACGGGGGGAAAAAGTAGTCTCCCGCCTCGACTTCCACGGCCATGAATTTGAGGTTTCCCTGGTCACAAGATCAGTTCAGTTCACGAAACTCGCCGGATGGGCCTACCGTGCGGACCTCCCCGGCAACAGGTGAAGATGGGTCTCCTGGTCTTGTCAGTTCTTCCAACTCGTGTGCCGCCCGTCGCTTCGCAAACTCCAGGTCCGATATCTTCGTCTCCATTCCAACCACAATGATGTTTCCTGGGCTGAAGTTTCTGTGTACCCACCCTGCTTCGTGTAAGTAGTGTAGCGCTGGGATCATAATGTAAGGGGGTCTGCTGATTCGCTGAACCCTATCACATACCCTCTGTTGCTCGATGGATGTGGACGAACACCTCTGCAAATGAAGCCACTTCAAAGAGCGAGACCCCCTTCTCACAATAAACAACCTGATAATGCAAACGGGGGAGTGGTGGACGCTCTGAGGCCAGCTTGGTTGGGGTTAATTTCGGGGCCGCAGAGCTAAGGGAGAGGAGCTGGAGTAGAAATTCCTCCGCCAGTTCGAACGTCCCGTTCTCGAGGACCTTACAAACCCTATTGAACCCTCCGGACGTATATGTCTTGCGATGTCCACAGGTGTCAATAAAGTGTTTGTAAAATTTCTGGTAGTCGCCCATGTCCCTCTTGATTTCCGCTACGATGTCATATTCCATTCGTTTCGCCCGGCGTTCTTCAATCCAACAATCCTTGATGACGCGCACTTCCTGTGTTTCTTCGTCCTTCACCTCGAATGCCCACCTCCCCCAGCCGCTCGGTGTGTCGATGCCAACGTCGTAGAGTAACTTCGAGTTGCAATATTTCCTCCCGTCGATGGTAAACTCAAGGTCGGTGCCTGTACCACTGACGCTCTTGATGTTCGTATTAAAACCAAGGTCCGCCTCGGAGGAGACAGCAAGCAGAACGAAGAACTTGAGGAGTGAGTTAGGGTCCTGGGAAATCTTAGATATGTTGCCGCATGAAACACTGAAGCCGCACTAACATCGAACCAGTCAAAGGGGATAAACGTGAAGGGAGCCGCTCGGCACAACAGCCAGATGCGGAACTTTGTGCCTTGTATGGTGCATCCAAACGAAAACGTCCGACGAGGGTCAGAACGCATGACATTGACGAGGTTCCACAACGCCCTGTTGTCATTCTGCGAAGGATGGAAATGTGATCCTGGCGGGCGATTGATTCAGGTTGACTTACATTGACGGGATAACCATCGTCAAACTTGTACTCGAAGGGACAGGTCAAGTCCCTCCATCTGAATTTATCCGGCATCGAAGTGGAATCGGTGGTCACGTAGAGAAAGGCGTCTGGTTTGTATGTGCTATCCCTAGTGGATTCAGGCCCGCCGTTGCCAGGATGCATCATCTTCTTGACGAGGGAAGTCTTGGGTCCAGTCCGTTGAAGGTAACCCATCACCATATTGAAGAGACGTGGAAAGAAGTCGAATGCGTCGCGGCTGACGTCGAATTGATCCCTGTCGACCTTTGTAGGATTCCACGCGCCATCTCCCGTGAGCCAGGATTCTGCAATGAGGTGTTGCCTAACGTTCGTCAGGACCTGGTCCTCCAGCAGATATGATTCCCACAAGTATTCCGTGGGGAGGCTGATTAGATAGGTGCCCTCGTAGCGAAGAGTTTGGAGGGCCTGGGACAGGCCGGCGGTATGAAAGAGACTTGTTGCGGAGGTACCTACACACGCCCCAGCATCGGGACCAGTTTGTCGAATGTCCCCCTTTGGGCCAGTATCGACACAAGCTTCTCGACTGTGTCCTGTGCTTTCCGACCCAGTACCTGAATCCGCCGTACCGGAGTTGTTGGTGGACATCGCTGGGGAATTACTGGGGAAAGGAGAAAGCGAAGTGGGGCTGTACTGTGGCAGTCTCCTAAAGAAGACGACATGATAGGTGTTACTGGACGCGTTTATCTGCAAGATCGTAAATGTGTCAGCGATTCCCCCTCAGTCCCTGGTGCTTATGGGCCAGGGGCCAGGACCATGGGGACCGGCGACCCGCCTTCAAGGTCACGCGTGATGATTTCAAATTGCTTCACAGCGGGGGTGCTCGGGTGATCTTCTCACCTCTTTTAATGCACGTCTGTAGTAAAGCAGAGCCATCGGATTAGATGCGCGGAAATAATACACAACGTGATGTTGCATCTGTCCCTGACGTGATCATTTCTGCAGCGGTATGACCGATTTTTCGTTAGCGGGTCCCAGCGTATGGGGACTGACCGGTGACCGTTGAACAAACGAAGGGCGGTTCAAGGTCAATACACTCTAGAGCCCTCTCAATGCTCGTAAACTCGGTGAACCCGTTCGACGTCGCCGCGGGGCTGACGGCGATCG